>JAABVA010001243.1_pt1 | contig 27888 bp, 48 predicted proteins | sample 5560331 | NCBI WGS metagenome assembly JAABVA01 (sample SAMN12812661, study PRJNA571458) | rock metagenome | isolation source: Antarctica rocks | place: Antarctica: Victoria Land, Mt New Zealand sud | collected 2016-01-07 | reverse complement strand
CTGCCCGCGGCCGGCGGCGGCGCCGCGCTGCCGCCGGCGCTGGCCGCGCGCGTGCGTGGCCGCCTGGAGGAGGCGGCTCTTTCGGAGAAGGCGAGCGTGATCCGCGCGCAGGCCGCGTCTGTGCTCACGCTGCTCGCGGAGGCGCGGCAGTGAGGGGCCACTTGCTGGGCTGGGGACTGCACCCCCCGCGCGCCGCGCGCCGGCTGCTGCGCAGGGGTGGGCAGGGAAGGTGTGGCCACGCTAGCGCTCAGCCTGTCTTGTGTAGTGTGGTTGGGCCAAGCGTTGAAGAGTGGGAAACTTGTGCAGCGTGACAAAAGAGGCCCTGATGCAGGTTCCACATGCATCCTTGTCCAAGTTTGTGCACTCTTGACACTGCCATGCACACGCCTTGCACAGTCTGACTTTGGGAAGAAGCTGTGACTGTGTGGGGTTGACAAGATACGGCTGACCTGGCAAAAACAGCCTGACCTGGCAGGAACAAAAGCTCTCCGTCTCTGGCTCATGTGAATCACGGCAAGCCCTGGTATCCTTGCCCTCACAGCCGCTGGCAGCGGTGCAAGAGCCCACTGCTTCAGAGCAGGTGCAGGTGGACGTGCAGACGCTTTAGCGACATGAGACGCATGCTAGGGCATAAACCCTGAAGGGTGCGTGCTGCGCGTGCTGCAGCCGCCAGCATGCAGGCCTTCACGCCTTTTTCACAATAAACGTCTCTCAGCATCATGGACGGTGCCACCTTTGAGCAGGCACTCGAGCTGGGGCACACACTCTTGGACCACATCAACAGCATCATCGACCAGACAAGCAAGAAGGCATTGCAGCGAGAGCTGAGGTCGCTGCAGTCCGCAATCGTTGGCGTGCAGATCTACGTTGAGATATCTCTGCGCAACTGTGCAGAGGCCAACCACGCCAGCCGCTGCAGGGACCTGTACCTGCTGACGAGCTGGATGGAGACTGCACAGGTGAGCTGCGCGCTACCTGTCTCTCCTCAGCTGGGGCCTGTGCGGGTGCGCTCCCTCTGAGCGTGCCTTCTGGCGTCCACCGTGTATTGCACCCGGCGCAGGCGGTCCTTGGCGAGGGCGGCTATCTGAGGGAAACCTAGCGAAGGAAGCGAGTGTGTGGGGCAGGTTGACAGGCTGCCTGGACCCTGGAGAGCGCTCCAACGAGGTGGTGGCCGGGCTGAAGGACAGCCTAGCACGGCGTTTCAGCACGCACACAGACCTGGACGTGCACATTCGACCTCTATCAAGGTAGCTCTCTCGAAGTAGCAGCTGCTGGCTAAACGCAGGGTTGAAGCACTGGCAGCGCCGGCGCAGTGTGCTGTGACCTGTCACACGTGTGTACACATGCATTTGAAAAGCTCTAGTGCCTTGCTGCTGCACTTAAACGCCTCACGCAAGACGCAAGAGCGGTCACTTGAAAACCAGTGATGTGGTGGCTTTCTAGTTGAGAGCACATTCCAGCTGTACCCGCACCTGAAGCGCCTCCAAGTACGGTAATGGCAAGGATACTGTGCGCGCAAGTCTGTGCCCAAGCTAGCCGTATTTTACACATGCACATGCATATGGATGTGCCAGTGTTTATATCTGTGGTGTGTGCCTGCTTTGCAACTGCATGATCGTCCCTGTGCAGGCCATGCCGTTCTCTTTGTCTGCTGCTGGCCGCACATGGTGGCCGCCGACCCGCCATAACACATGCGTGGTCTTGTGCAGAACAGCCGGGGTATGCCTTGTAACAGCAGAAATGAGCCATTACAGCCTGGTGCGGGCAAGACGCGTTGCCAGCAGGGTCATGTTCAGTGCACAGACCTGCTGAATACCATTGGAGCTCTTGCTCCCTGGGGTTTGAACACATGAAAGGACTGTGCAGACACTGCGGAGCATGAGGTCCACAGGAAAGTATTTGCACATGTCAAGTTGTCAAGCAGGTATGCATGCACATCAACTGCTCAGGCGTGTTTGTACAGCACCCCACAGTCGCTACTGTGTAATGGTCCAGCACCAGCGGCGCAGCCTGGCAGCCCTGCCAGCCTGGCCCAGCTCCACGGCGACGGCTGCGCCGACGGCCGCGTCGTGCGTGGTGAGCCCAATGTGGGTGGCCAGGGACGCGCCGTTGGTGATCCCCGTCGCCCGCTCCAGCAGGAAGTGCGCCACCTGCAAGCGCACAGCCACATGCTCTGCAGGAGCAGTTCCGAAACACTCCAGTGCAAGTTGGCCAGGTTGCGAGTCGCTTGGACGCGCCGCTGGGCAGTCACATTAAGTGCAAACCAGCAGCGGCCGCCGGCTATGAAGCTGGCACCTGCTGCCTGCGAGGGGCGCCAGCGTGCTCGGGCGCGCCGCAGCGCTAGAAACCCCGGCCGCGCCCGCTACATGCAGCGCCGCGCCGCTCGCGCGCTCCACCTCCGCGCTCTTCACCACAGCTCCGCCGGGACACGCGCGCCTGCCACAAGCGCATGCATGTCACGCGCATGGCCTTAGCTGCCATGAGATAAGCAAGCAGTGCCGCATGCACATGTGACAAGGGGGCGTAAGCAGTGGGCAGCCCCGTGCGCACGTTGCGTCATGGCGCGGCCGGGCAGCAGCCCTCAAGGAGAGCTCCCGCGCAGCTCACACGAGCCTGCCGGCTGGAACAGCACCCCGCTGGCCGTGCAGTGCGTGGAGGGCGCGCGCGCTGATGGCAACCAAGGCCCCGCAGGCCCCGGCTGGGCCGCGCACTCGACTGCGCCCGTGCTGTCAGCCATGGAATGCGTGTGAACACATGCAGTGTGACCTGTTTGACAGCTCCACACGGACATCTGCAGACTCAGGCGCACAGGCGCATGAGGATACAGCGTAAGGCGCGAGGGCGTCGTGCAAGGTGGCCCCGCAGGCAAGGGAGGCGGCGCGCGCCTGTGATGACGCCGCGGCCGCCCGCAGCCGCCCGCCCGGGCCGCAGCGCAGCCGCCTGCGCCGGCGGGTCCACGCGCGCGAGCGCGGCGCAGCCGCTGGCGCGCGGTGTCAAGCTCGGGAAGCGGTTCGTGCTGCACACGGCCACGCACACGACCTGCCGCACGCCATAGGCTTCTGGACAGGCATGACACCCGTCAGAGTGAGCGGCGCGGCAGGTCGCAGTGACCCCGATGGGGCGCCTCGGGTGCGCAATGCCGTAGTCAGCGAGCAGCCGAGCTCGGCCAGGGCAGTGCTGGCGTCCAGGCCGCGCTCGCCTGCCGCAGTGCTCGCCGCCCGGGCCGGGCCAAGGCGCTTACCGTCAGCCAGGAAAGCATGCAGTGGCGCAGCGGTGTATGCTGCAAGATCGCCGGTGGTGGCTGTCGGCCCGCATCGCCCTTGCTGGTATGGGCCTGGCCTGACTCGTGAGGACGGCACAGACCAGGCGTGCGGAGAGCGCATAGACTTGCAGGCTCGCCTTCCAAGGCGCAGGCGAGTCAGGCATGCTCGCCCAGGCCTGCTGCCTGCCAGCGCGTCCGGGCGCACGGCAGCCTGGTGCAGGCTGCTGTCTCTGAGAAGCGCGGCGCCAAGGCGCAGAGACGACCCAGCTCCTGGTTGCAGCCGTGTACCAGCTGCGCAAGAGAGAACAAAGTCACAGCCGTGCTACCAAATGTTAACGGGCGCTGCCCTATGCATGGCCACGAACGCGCTCACTTTGCTGACCTGCAAGCGGCCCAAACCATGAGCGCACAGGGAAGCCCTGCTGAACCCTGAGGCCTTGCTGTGCGTGCTGCGGCCGCAGCACGACGCCTCAGCACGCTTGCTCTCGTCGCACTTAGAGACTGTCCCTTTGCACTGCTTGCGCGCACTGCTGAGCGCATGGATCCGTCGGCAGTACTGCGCGACAGCTATCCGCTGACCGACAGGATCGAGCATTTTATTGCGCGCGCACCCGGCAACCAGGCGCTCACAAACAGGCTCAGCTGCGTTACGTACCTGATTTACGGCGTGCGTAGCCGCCTGCAGGCCTCCGTGCGTGACTGCCCTGAGGGCAGCCGCAGCGACCGCTGCGAGCAGCTGAGCCTGCTGCTGTCCCAGATGGTGGAGACCTCGTGGGTGAGCTGCGCACTGTGCCTTCCCGCTCGCCGGGAGCCTGTGCTTCTGCGCCTGTCACTGCTGAGCCTCCACATGGACACCATGTAACATTTGGCGCAGGTGGTGTTGGAGAGCGGCGGCCTGCTGGAGTCGGCGCTCCAGTGGGAGGCCAGCTTCCTGGGCCGTGTGGCGGGCTGCTTTGTGAAGAGCAGGCGGTCCGCGGACACGGTCATCATGCTAGAGGGCGCGCTCGAGAAGCGCATCAAGCAGTTCAAGGAGCTAGATGAGGGCGGTAACATGGCCAAGACAGACACGGGCCCCTACTTCGTGCCCCCGCGGATGGTGTTCAGCTACCAGCCGCCCGGCCGCTTCGACGCCGCGTGGCAGGTGTTCTGCACCCACATGCGCATACTCCTCACCGGCGCCGCTGGCGTGGTGCGCACCGGCTCCGGCGACACAGCCGTGCCACCAGCCGCAGTTCCTTGCTTGCACGCCACAGGTGTTGGCTGGCAGCTGCGCTCACGGACAGAGCACCGGCCCGTACAGAGCACCGGCCCGTTGTGCGCTTGGTGGGTAGGCAGAGTCAGTCAGCAGAGTCCCTGTGCCAGGCCACAAGGAGGAACGCGCTGGCATGCGCACAGCCGCAGCCGCGCGCCACAAGAGCCGGCGTGAGCCAGCCTCTGCCGCCGAGCCTGTGCCCCCCGCTGACATCGGCCAACCTGCTGACGGCCTGTCCACTGCGGCAGGGCAAGACAGTGCTGATGGAGGACATCATGCTGACGCACTGGCAAGAGCTAAAGGTGCATACATGCCTCCCGCCTATCCCGCTGTCCCGCTTCTGCTGGGGGTGTGCTTGCGTCAACATCAGCCGCAGAGCCGGGGCGCATGTCGCATGTCGCATTGCCAGTGATGAAGGGCGATCATGCGCATGCTCTTCTCACATATGGGGATCTTGCGTCAGGCGAAGGAAGCCGAGAGGTACGCAAAGGGCCGCGCTGCCTTCTAGCTCCGCAGTGCGCCTGAATGCTTGTGCGCGGAGCCGCAGGACTGGGCAGCGGGCTAGCACAGCGGCCATTCCCTCAGGGTTCATCGTAATTATAGTTGTCCGCTCGTAAGAGCAGTGCATTGTTCATGCTGTCCATTTCATGTGCCTGGATGCATGTCCAGGGTCTGCCTGTGTGACTTTGCCCATAGTGATGAGGCAGCCGAGCGCTCTGCCTGCAATGGATGCAAGCTCCACACTGCTCAACGCATTTTGCTGGCTCAAATCAAACTGGCCCTTGTAACTGCAGAGCTTGCATGCATGCAAGCACGCAGGGCGCGTACATGTTTTGTTTTCCTGTTCCTGGTCTGTGTCTGCTTCGGACTGTCTCATGATCATTATCTGCTTTGTGCTGTGCATGTCTGCTTGCCTGCCAACTTCACGCTTGCCGATTACCTGTCACAGAGTGTACGCCGTCCTGCGGAGATATGCATGGTGTGCATATGCTGTGGTGAGCAGCTGTTCCACCATGCACTTCTACAGAGTGACAAAGTATGGGGTAGAGCACTTCAGCTTGACTTACACAGTGGCTTCGCATTTGTTTCATCCAACGACATCACCCAAGCGTGGCTGGTGGTGGCTTCAAACTTGATGCTCATGCCTGACTGTGTTCCAAGGAGTTTTGTACATCGTGTACGCATTGCCTATGCAGGTGCAATAGAACGGTGCAGGCTGACTTAGGCACACAAGAAGCTGCATGTACGAGTACAGCAGGACGCAGGAGCTTCACCATGACAGCCAAACGCACTGGTCAACATCACTACAGGGTGACAGCGCAAACACAGCTGCTCGCTGGCGCGGCTGCCCTCCGGGCAGTCACGGATGGATGCCTACACACGGCTGCACACGCCGTGGATCAGGCTCTTAACGCAGCTGAGCCTGTAAGGGGCACCTGGTTGCCTTACTCATGCTCAATCAGCCGGTCCACGCTGGCGGGCAGCTGAAAGGTGACCGCGATGGGACAGCAGATCTGCTGGCGAATACATGCTGCTCACTAGCCAGTGCGCGCAACGTGTGTGTTAACAGCCGATGCAAAGGGAAAGGCTGTCAGGGCAAGGATCCTTTCCATTTGCACTGCCTCTTGACAACACACCGCCACAACCGTTGCACGCACTGGCTGCTGAGCGCATCCGTCGGCAGACTACGCACTCAACGCGGTCAGCTATCAGCTGACCGCCACCATAGACCGTTTCATTGCGCACACACAAGGCCACCAGGCGCTGGCCTTCAGGCTCAGCTGCGTCAAAAGCCTGATCTACGGCGTGCGCAGCCGCCTGGAGGCCTCCATCCGTAGCTGCCGGGAGGCCTGCCGCGCCAGCCGCTGCGAGCAGCTGTGGCTGCTAACACAGGTGGTGGAGGACGCGTGGATGAACTGCGACCTGTGCTTTCCTGCCAGCCAGGATTTTGTGCTTCTTTGCCTGTCACTGCTGAGGCTCCACTTTCGCAGCCCAGCTTGGTAAAGAGTTGACTCTGCTTAAAACCCTTTTGGACCGTCCGAGGGCAGCGTTAGGGCGGCAGCGAGCTCAAGCTTGCTGGCTCACACCTGCATGCGGCTGCTGTTCGCTGAAGCTATTGAGAAGAAGAGCTGACTTTTCTGGACCTACTGCAACAAAAGCCATGACTGAAGCTCAACTCCTCCACAGGCTCGAGCCAGTTTCAGCCCTTATAGAAAGCGTCCTATACAGTGGTGTGGCCAGCGCCAGGCTGAGCACTGCCAGCACGCGAACGGAGGTCGACGCGGCGCTGGACACAAATATGCTGACCTCCGCAGGCTCCATCACCAGGTTGACGCCTTGTAGCGGTAATGGACTGAAAGCTTGCGCGGCATCCACCATCCCTTGAACAAGGCATACCACCAGGTCTGCTCTTCTGCGCGGCGCTGCTCCACAGCGCCACCGTCCTCGAGCAGCACCTGCGGCGGCTGTGTGATTCTTTGGTATGGTTATGAGCAAGCACGCGCAGCAAGCTCCCACCACACTTGTGCAAACCTCGGCTGAGCTAAGGTGTGCGGGATGCAGCGCACCTTTGACAGTTCGACAGCAGCGTGCAGCATCTCCTGGAGATGCAGGGGGCGAGCGCCTTCCTCCCGGGCGTCTTTGAGCACCTCCTGTACCTGTGGCGCGAGCACCGCGACCTAGTCGTCGACCGCCCTGCCAGCGCGGTGCGCTGATGCTCACGCGTACACATGCAGAACCCCTGTCCGCTGCCTTGCTCGAGGCAGACCAAGCTTTGACGCACGACGCAGACTTATGTGTGTGCCCTGGCATATGCTGGCCACTTTTCAGTAGTTGCATGCTTCCATGGCCTGCTGTTGCCCAGACCACTGCCTGCCTGTGTTTTGTTTGAGGGACAGGAAGTGTGCGGAGTTGCGCATGCATAGCAAAGCCAAGTGGGAGTGCAGGCAGCACAACATATACTAGTAAGAGCGTGTGTAAGTTGTGACAGGGCAAGGCCAGGCTGATGCTGTACCTGATGCGCTACAGCCACAACGAGTAGGAGCAGGCGGCCGCGGCATAGGCTGCTAAGGATGAGCATTCGGCTGCTCAGCGGCCAGGCAAGGGGTGGCCAGGCGGCCGCAGCAGCACGGGTGCTAGGGCTTTTCTGTCGATACGGGAGATGCGGCAAGCAGCTTATGGCAAAGTGCAGCAAGGCAAAGTGTGCACACTGCATGAAGCAGTGGTGACTTGTAGCATGTGGCAGTGGAATGTATACCTGTGCCAGACAATGCTCTTCAGGGACTCTGTGCGTGGCATGACATGCAAGTGCATGGCGTGACATGGAGGCCCTTGCTCTGTCTATATCTGCAGGACATGCTGAGCTCAAAGCAAGAAGGCCTGCCATTCAGCCTTCAACATGTAGCTTGCTTGTCAGGAGTGCTTCAATAGAAAAGGTATTTGAGCGCTGGTGCATGTGGGTGTAACGCGTGGCAGGACTGCAAGGACTGGAGGTGTGTACGTGCTTGCTTCTGCTTGACCCCTGTATGCAGAGCATGCAGGCCCGCAGTGTGCGTACATGGTGCTCAAGCAGCGCATGCTCCCAGGAACATGCATCTTTTTCACCATGCGCTTGGTGGAAGCGGGAATGCAAAGCCCTGCGCATGCATGCTCACATGCGGTGTCCTGGCGTGCCCGCCCGCAGAGCAATGCAGGCTGTTGATGAGAAGGCCTCTGAGTATACCCTGTATCCTGATACAGGCTGCATGCGCTTGTGGCAGTACCTGAACATGCTGTAATTCTGTCGGTAATTCTGTCGGTGCCAGGATGCAACTATCCTGCATGGCGCCATGGCCAATGTGGCCCTCAAGATGCTCTGACATTAATGTGTTGCATAAAGTACCCTTCCACATTTACCGACAGAGCTCTTCCGACGTTGGAGCAACAGAGTGCTGCCCTGTGCTGGCCGGCTCGCCGAGAACCTGCTTCCGTGCAAGTGGCCTGCTGCACAAACCAGCTGTGGCCCACACTGTCCTGCGCGCTGCAGGCGCTGCTCGTTGCGGGTGGCCCACTGGACACCCTGCGCCAGGAGGAGCAGATGTGGTGGCACACGTGCGTGCACTTGGGCATGCGGGCGCTGGGCAGGCGCGCCGAATAGCGCGCCGAGGCGCGCTTGATTGCGGTGGAGGCCGCCATGCGGGCTGTGGAGGGGCCGCGCAAGCTGGCGATGGACGTCCGGGAGAGCGTGGCCAGGGCCGCTGCCAGCTCGGGGCCGCGCTTTGTGCCCGACAAGCTTGACGCTGGCGAGGAGCTGCTGGTGCCCAGCGTGACCGCTTCCGCAGTGTTTGAGGAGGTTCTGACGCTGTGGCGCCAGCACGACCTGCTCATCCTGTCTGGCACCCCTGGCTCGGTGCGCCAGCGCAGTTGCCGGCACACAGCACTGTTCTTGCCCCGCTCTGTCTTTGCCCGGCAGGCTTGCACACCTGCCAGGACACTGTCTGAATGGTCTGCTGGGTGGCGCCAGGGGATGTCACGGTTTGTGATGGACTTGGCACGCCGCCGCAACAGCCAGCTGGAGCAGGTGCGCTGTCCCTGTCGTTCGTATGTGGGTCAGCACGCATCGCTTGCGTGAGGAAGCTGCAGGTCTGGCTTGCACAGGCTCAGGCCGCTGGCAGAGTGCAGGTCTGACACACCGGCTGCACGCCAGGCGCAGGCGGCCCAGGCGTCCGCGGAGGCGGCGGCTGCGGAAGCCGGTACGGTGGCGGAGGAGGGTTCCACCAGCGCGCACCCGATGACGGCCTCCCCCCGCAAGTTCACCGTGGTGCACATCGGCCCTGGGTGCGACGCGGCCGGCGCCAGGGCCAAGGTCCTCGCTGCGCTCAACATCAAGGCGCGCCTGGACACTGCCAGCTCTGGGTCAGGCCAGGAGTGAGGTGTTGTGGAGCCCCGCTGTTCCCTGCATCCCTGCAAACTGCTGCATTGCCACCTGCACGCGGACCCGCCACACAGCTCCCTATGTACGTATACTGACACCGGCTAGCAGTGCCGTGTGTCATCCACAGAGCGTGCCAGTGAGGCTGTCTGCGGCACACGCACCATGTATCAGTGTGGCTGAAGAGTGGCAACTGCCAGCGCTGCAGCCATGCCCTCACAAGTGTGCAAGCCTGGTTGCGCCCCGACTAACTGCCACCGCTCAACAAGGGACCCTGCTAGAGCGCGACTGCCCGGCCCAGGTGCCTGCACCGCGTCCAGAGCGCGCAGCCCCAGCAGGCCGATACCTGGGCTGTGCGCATGCAGGGGCACTCCGCGGATGCCGACGGAGGCAAGCGGGCGCTCGGGGAGGCGCTGGTGGGGAGCGACTTTGACATTATTTTGGAGGATGTCTGGGACGACCGCGTCGTGGCCGCAGTGCGGCTCAAGGGGCACACGGGCCACCTGCTGGTCACCTCGCCGCGCCTGTACCTCGTCTTTGGCGCGGAGCACTTTGTGCTCCCGGAGTGGCTGCCCGCGCACTCCCTGGGCCTGTCGTCGTCGCCGCCGCCGCCGCCGCCGCCGCCGCCGCCGCTGCCGCCACCGCCGCCGCGCACGGACAGCGAGCAGCCCGCGGCGGGCGGCGCGCCGCGCGCGAACGACGAGCAGCCCGCCGCATGCGAGAGGATGCCGGAGGTAAGACACGCGCTGGGCGCTGCCGCCTCTGCACCCGCGGGCAGTCGCACTGCAGCAGCGCGGACTCTTGACACCCGAGCCACTTGCGTGCAGGGCTTGAAAGACCACATCATGGAGCTATGCGAGGCCCTGCCGGAGGCCCACCTGGCAGCCGGACGGCTGTGGCGGGCGCACATGTCCAGCTGGCAGCGCGGCGTCCCGCCGCTACTCAGTCCGCGAGCGTGGACCTGCAGCTGGCTGGCGGACGAGTACACCGGCGAGCGGCGCACCCTGCGCGAGGACCTGGCTGAGCGCATCAAGCGGGCGAGTGCCCTGCCCAGCCGCGTCGCCAGTACGGTGCAGTCGCAGCGCAAGCGTGGCAGCCTTGCCTCGGGCGGCGGCCTCGCCCGGCGGCTGCTCAGGCGGCCAACGTGTGCCAGCAGTGCAGGTGGACGAGAAGCAGCTGCGCCTGCTGCAAGCGCTCAGCATGTTTGCGCCCGGGAGCGCGCTGCCAGCGTCCGCCATGTCCGCGGCTTGCTGTGCGCTGGACGAGGCGCTCGGAGCCCGCCCCGCGGGCAGCCAGCCCAAGTGGGCGACTGTCTTCTGGCCCAAGGTCGCATACGCCTGCTGGCATCTGGGCCTGGTGCAGTACGCTGCGGGCGGCTCGCTGCAGGTAAAACTCCGTCTGGAACCCCCTCTGCAGCTGGGTGGCGCATGCTCATGACGTGCACCCCGGCCTGCGGCAGCGTGTGCAAGGCTGCCGCCGCCGCGCAGGTGAGCCGCTTCGTGCAGGCGTACCTGCACGAGACGACGCCGGAGCTGTGGGACAGCGCCGAGCCTGTTCTGGAGCAGCTGCTGCAGGAGGGCCAGCCGCTGGACGTGCGCCTGCATGCTGCTCTGGCAGTCGGCGTGCGGCTCCTTGCCCAGCGCACGGGCGTGGAGCTCGCCTCGGTGACGGGCGTCAGCGCGGCCGATGTCGCGGACACCCTCGCCGCAGACGCCGGCGCGCTGGCGCGGTTCGCGCTGGCTGTGCTGGCGAGCAGCGGCGGGGCGGCGGGCCGGGAGATGGCGGCGCCCGACCAGGCCAACGCGATTGTCGGGCTCCAGCACTGCGTAACCTGGCAGGCTGTCTGCGCCCGAGCGCTTGGCAAGCAGCTCGCTGCGTGGGGCCGCGCGCATGTCGCGACGCCCCAGGCGGCTGCCCCAGGGCAGGCCGACGAGCTGAGCGAAGTGGCAAAGGGGCGAATGCATATCCACGTGACACAGTATGCAAACTCAGTGGGCATGATGATGCTGCGAGGGTCGAAGTCAGTCTAGGGGACCCCTCCCCCGTCCGGGAGTTCTAGGCAAACATTGAGTCTACTCCCCTATGGAGTAGCGGCCCAAGCATCACAGCTGTGGGCTTGAGGGCTCAGTCAAGCTGAATTAGAGTGGGGGTGGTGGGTGCTAATTCTGCTTGTAGGCGATGAGCACTGTCCCTGTTCTTCTGTCCTGTCCCTGGTCTGCAACACCACTTTGGCTTGGTTTGCATGAATGACCACATTTCTGCTTGCCATGCAAATATTTCACGGCCAGGCAGTTTCTACGCCGTCTGCGTGCAAACCTGTTGTGACGCATGCGCCTCTGCAAGGGTGAGGCAAAGCTAGTTGTATAGGTGGCATGCTTCATTCACAAGTGTTCAAACAGAAGTGTTCACTTGACTATGCTTGACAGCACGCATGCATGCATAGGTCCGCTTTCATCTTCTGGCGCAAGTGTTTCATAGATAGGGTGTAGCTGGCTTTCAGTAAGTTGATAAGAATGCATGTTTGCTGGTTTGTCCTCCTTTTTTGTCCTCTGCCCACTCCTGCCCTGCTTGCTTTCCTGCAGACTCGCCAGAGCGCATCTGACTGTTGGTGCAGGGCGATTTGTGCACTGTAATTGCCAGGTAGAGCAGCGTCGGGTGACATGGACGTGCCACGCTTTGCATGTCGCGCGTCACCAGCACCATCAGCGGCCCATGGGTCGAGGGGCCGCGCTCCATATGTCTTGTATTGCAACCAATGGCCATGCTGCTTGGCTGCACTTCATTTGGCTGTGTTTAGTGCACCGGTTCCCCACCCCGCCTAAGCGCAGCACTGCATCTGCCTGCTGCAGGCATGCTTTTCATCCACAACTCAACCGTCGCTATCACTGCCACCGCCAAACACGCCAAATCAGGCACAAGGCACCAAGCAGAAAACGCACCCATCATCCCCTGCCCATGTACAATAACACTTCCACCCACCATACGAAAGTCAAGAACTTTAACGCAGTGTTCCAAATGAGGCAGGACGCACCAAGCCCCGAAGCGCGCCGGCCATCAGGAGCGCTGCAGGGTTGCAGTGAGGTCTGAGTGGGACATGCCAGATACCTCGCCCTACCCCACAGCCATCTCTTTATACATGCGCATGGGATCGGGCCCCTCACTTCATACGCTATTCACCAGAGAGCCATTTGGCCACAACGCAACTGTTCGACGTAGGCTCACCATGCAGCCACGCAACCTCAACGCAACAATCCCAGGCTCCGCACATACAATGCTCACCACGCACTGTGTGGCCCCGTCAGCCGCCAAGGCATCGAGGACGGCAGCATGCGCACAAATGCGCATCCATGCGCACTCCTGTGCTGCCAGCTTCAAACCCCACGGCACGGCCATGACAACAGGACATCGGCAGTGGCAGTAGCACATGCCTAGCAGAACCCGGGCCATGCCCAAAGCAGGCTGCCGCCCCAAGTGCTTCTAAGCGCCGCGCACAGCTCGGCCACGATCTGGCCCGCGGGCGGCCGCTCCGCCGGCTCCGTCGCCAGGCACGCCTCCAGCAGCGCGGCCAGCGCGGGCGGGCATGCGGCAGGCGGCGCCAGGCCGGCCCCGACCAGCAGCTTGCGCAAGTGGATGTCGCCCTCTCTCAGGCCCGCATATGGCGCCTGCGACATGCCCGCCGCACATGCAGGAGCCTCAGCGGCATCATCCACACCGACAGCTGTTTTGTTCGACCGCGCTTCACATTATAGGATTAGGGCACAACGCCATAGACGTCCATTCTAGCAAAGACATGCCGTAGCTTGTCTGCTAGAATGCGTACTGGTAATGCTTCTCCTACACCACTCCATGTGCACCTCAAGAGGTCTGTTGAACCCCAGCGAACGACGTCAGCACTCGCTAACACTGTTGGGATGCGCGGCATTGTCCTTACTAATTGCGAATGGTGTATATGACTCCACTCTCACGCCATACACAGCATCATCCCTGCTAGTCAGCGGCGCAGCTCTTGCCTTCCATGAATACATCCAGCACCGCAGGTGGCAGGAATACCGAGGCCGCTTGCTACAAAATCACAGCACCTAGCGGAAAAACCTAGAGCCACAGAGTGTGGTAAGCCTGGGCGCGCCTGCGCTGTGAGCATCTCCCAGAGCAGCACTCCAAACGCGTAGCAGTCGCCGGCCGGGCTGCCTACGCCGCGCTCCAGCAGCTCGGGCGGCTGGTATGCCAGCGTGCCGCGCCGCAGCTGCTTGCCCTCGACGCCCGGCGGTGGGGCCACGTGCGCGCACCCAAAGTCAGCTACCTGTCCCGCAAAGTGTCGCACCTGACGGTCAGCGGCGCGGCATGGCACGCGCGCGCCTGCTACATGGCGCAGCGCATGGCCAGCTCTCAAGTGAGCCAAGCAAGCCATGCCGGAGGCGAGGGTGGGCAAGGTCGCGCCCGCATGGTCCCTGCTTCACAACAGGTGCGCAGCAGCGCTCCAGAGTGTACCTGGACCGTTGCTGATGTGTGCAGCTCGGCTTCTGTTGGGCCCTGTCCTACCACAGTGCATGCATCGGCCCCTGCCGCATGCAGCTGCAGTTGCACAGCAGGCGGGGAGGCGCGTGAGCGGTACATGCAGCTGCGGCGGGCGCGCCTTGGCGCGCAGCCGGCCCACGCCCAGCCTCCCGCACGCGCCGCGCGCGCCCCGCCTGGTGAGCAGCACGTTGCTGGACGCGATGTCGCAGTGTACCTGCGCCACCGCCTGCTTTCAGCCGCTCGCGCTGTGCCTTGCATGCACACATAGCTGCCCTTCAGCTGCCACACACAGGCTACAGCAGCGATGGCAAGGGCGCATGCCAGACACGCGCCCTGGCGACGTGCCAGTGACTGGCGATCGGCCTGATCAAACGCGGTGCACTTGCCGCAAGCAGCACAGCAGGGTGGCAGGCTCTGCCGTCCCTGCTGGACCGCCACGCCACCGTTATCTGCAGGGCGCAGGAGCAGGTCAAGCGAGCGACCTCAGCTTGCTGCACAGCGGTGGGCAGGCACCATGCCGATCTTGGAGTCGTGCAGGAACGCGAGCGCCTCCGCCACGTCAAGCGCGATCGCCAGAAGCGGCTGCAGGCGCGGCCGGCGCGAGCGGCGCGCGTGCAACAGCCCGCGCCGCAGCGCCTGCTCCAGGCTGCCTGCTCGGCCGCCGCCGGCATGGCATTGCCTTCAAGAGCTAAGGGCCGCGTGGACACTTCCTAGCACACTTAAGTGCACACTTGCTTGGACGACGCCGGCAGGGGCAGGCGCATGACTTGGTGTCCTGGACGCATATGCGCAGAAACCTGCAAATACCCACTGTGCAACCCCTCACAAGCCGCACTCACGTCTACTGCCAGCCCGGCTCCAGCAACGCTGGCTGCGCGGCGCGGTCACGCGCACCCGCCTCGCAGAGCTCCATGGCGAGGATGCACCGCCACGTCCCCTGGTCGGTTGGCGGCGCGGCTGGCGGCGCGCCTGGTGCGCCCACCATTGCATGGTTGCTTGCTCCCGCGTGCCGCTCGCCGGCGTCGTCTTGCCGGGCACCCGCCAGGTCCACCCCGTCGCCAGCGGATAACAGCGGGCCTCGCGCGCATGCCGCAGGCGGGGGTTGCAGCGCCGTGCCCCACCACGCAAGCTCATCACGCCAGGTGCTGGACGACTCCACCTGCCGCTGGGCACGCTGGTGGAGGACCCGGCCGGGCTGCCCCAGTGCAGGGTGCCCCACATGTTGGTATCTGAGCGTGCTGTGCTTTTCCAGCCGCAGGCCTGTCTGAATGCCGCCCCGCAGTCACCGCGCCGCCACTCCTGCAAAGTCACGGAGCCGTAGGCAAGTGGGGACGCAAACACTCTTGGCGGCTGTCCCTCTGGCCGGGTGGGCGGGTCTCCCGCAGCCTGCGCCGAGCAAGACATGTGTCACACCCATGCGGGCTGCATGCCAACGCTTGTCAGTCAGCCCTGGTATTGGCAATGCGACAGCCGTCGCGCCGCGGCTGGGGTGCGCATGTGTGCTTGGCGCTTGCATACCAGCGCATCAGGGCCGCGGGCCGCTCTCGACAGACCAGGATGCTACAGCCCAGGAGCTTCTCTAAACATGCATCCGATCCAGCTGCAGACCTGGCGTGTGTGCATGCACTGCGCATCACTGTTTCACGCGCGGGTGTGAGACCTTGGGGCCGCCCCGCGACACCAACCCAGCAGCGTACTGCGATCGTAGCCCCAAAAGGGAGTGCAGCCTGCTTGCTAGCAGCCGGCTAGCAGCCCAACACGAACATTATAACCTTCACAAGCAAGGACAACGGTAGAGCTGCCTCTAGTCAGCCGAGATTGAGGCTGAGCAGCGCATGGACACATGGGCTGCCGCTGAGCTACACCACATCGTAGAGTGTGCGTCACAACTGCCTGCTGTTCACAAGGCATTGTGCAAGGGGCCCAGCCCTCTGCCAGGCTGCCCACGCTACAGGCGTGAGGGACGCTGCAAGGAGCACCTTGTCGTAGGATGGGAACGGCACAACTGCGTAATAGGTGTGCTTGCTCGCTGCGCCGTGACACTCATGGTCGAGCCACATAGCGTGGATGAACACCTGAACGGCAGCAGAGCTGGTCGGGTCATGAGGCGTAACGCGGTGGACCCCAAGCAGACAGGGCTGCTTCAGAGCTCGAGAGCGTAGCAGGCGACAGCTCCCTGCTGGGGCTGGGCACCCACCCACGCTACACGCGGGCTCGGCCTACAGCCACAAACAGTGCACAGAGCAAGGCGCTACCCAAGTCTGCAGTCTGCTTGTAACAGAGTGCGCAACCCAAAACAAAAGAAGGCAGGACCTACATGCGGCCTCCTAAGCAGGGAGCGACTGCCAGGACGTGCGCATGCACATGCGTCGCAGCCAGCAAGTGAGTAGCGGCGGAGGAGGCACACCACATTGGGGTGGCAGATGTGGTAGGGATACACCTCCGAAGAGATGACCTGATCCAAGGTTTGATTGAAAGATGCGTCCAGGCTGACCACTTTTATGGCCCATCTTCGGTTGCAGCACAGCCCTACTCCAGACATGGGCCGTCAGTTGCTATCCAACATCACCAGCAGTGCCCATATGCACAAGGAATGAGGCGACTTGCAAGCGCAGACAGGCAAGACCTGCTGCAGCAGCTGGGCCGCACCTCGATAGACCTTGCTGTGCACGCCGCTGCCCTTCTCTTCATGCAGCTCTATGCCGTGGCGCCTGGCGGCAGCTAGAACGCCTGCCTCAACTGATGTGGGCCGGCGCGAGCGTTTCTTGCCTGCACAGGATAACACCGCCAGTAAGCACAGCCGGTAGGGCGCCCTGCAGGGGAGAGGGAGCCATGTATTGACGCAAGTGTCTTCATGTAAGGCACAGCTAGCCGGCTCAGGAGGCGCACCAGACCAACACGCGGTGCCAGCAGCAGTGCTCAACATTTTTGCTGCAGATTGCACAACACCAGCGTAAGCAACCTTGGCCGCAGCGAGGCCAGCACCTACTGCAGCTAGCGCTGCAAGCAAGAGGGGCATGGCCAGGTCTGCGGAGGAGCTTTTACACACTTTGTGCAGAGCACGACCCTGCGGGCGGCGCAGCACGGCGTCAGACGCCCGCTTGCAAGGCCAAGCGAGACCTGTCGGGTGTGCCTGCAGAAAAACGATGCAAAGCAAGGGATCTGTTTCTGCTTGAGTATATGGCCGTCGGAGACGCGCTCGGCGCGCCATATTGCTCATGTGTCTGGAAGTGAAACACCGCTTAGGGGCGCACACTGCTTGCAGTGGCTGCTTCAAAGATTGACTTCCTGTAAGCAGCAGCTCGAGCAGCTGCGCACCAGCTACAGCAACATCAAGTCATTCTCTCACGACTTCGCTGCCTTGCAGAGTTTGTACTTCTATGCAGAGCGCAGGTACGCGCTCGATAGGACCAGTGAAGGAAACTGTTACAACGATCGAGCGTGTGGGCAGCAAGCTGTCTGTCGTGTGGCTGTCGTACAGAAGTTCAAACGGTACCGACGGCCGATGGGCTCCCCATGGACGCAGCAAGATCGCGCACCATCCAAGTGCGCAGAGGTGTATTGCTTGGGCAAAATTGCAGACTCTGCAAAGGCCGTGCAGACTTGCAGAAGGAAAATTGCTACTGGTGCGCAGCTGCTCAGGCTGCTGCTGTCAGAATGGATTGCAGTGCAGCCACTGTGTGCCGGGTGCGCCCGTGAGCACTGCCATACCTCCAGACTCCTGGATTGTGCATTCTGCAGAAGTGTGGAGGGCAAGTAACGCAGATATACCAGAGCCCTTGCCGACAAGTGCAACCTGTGGGCGGCTCAGTGTGCTGACTGAGCGCGTTTGCCTCCGCCACTTACTCAAGCGCAAGGCTGATCCCTCCCTTGTCTCAAGAGACTCACTTGGGCTTGCAAGCGGGGCGCGTCTGACGCCATCAGCTGCGCCGCCCGCAGGCTGATATTCTGCACGGAGTGTGCGGGAGGTCCACTGCAGACCTGTCCATGCTCCTGCTGCTTGCCGTGCCAGCCGCGGTGGTCGCTGGCCTTGCTGCCGCCAAGTATGCTCAGGCCGGTCTTGCGCGGTCTGCAGCAGCAGAGCTGAGCTTCTTGGCTGGCGTAACAGGTTTGCTTGGTGCGCCTCCTCAGCCGACCAGCTGTGCTGGTTTGGTTCGACCTCCCTGCGGGGTGCATTCCAGACTGTGCTATTTGGCAACCTGTGCAGGCAAGCTGCGCTCGCGCCGTCCCACACCAGTTGAGGCGGGCGCCCTAGCTGCCGCCAGGCGCCACGGCATCGTGCTGCTTGAAGAGATTGGCAGCGGCGTGCACAGCAAGGTCTATCGAGGTGACAGCTCAGTTTCCGCAGCAGCTCTTGCTGGTCCCTTTTTTGCGTGCGCCTGAAGTCTTGTGCGTGTGGATACTGGTGCTGAAGCTGATTGCGACGCACTATAACAGAGCAAGTTCTGGCGTAGGCCTGTGCTGCAAGAGAGGGTGGGCCTTCAAAGTTTTCTGCCTTGACGCATCATATGACCATATAATACACGAGATTGCCGGTTCGGAGGCTTGTCCTTACCACGTCTGCCACCCCAACATGGTGCGCGTCCTCCACCGTTTCTTCTCTGCTGGCTGCAAAGTATGTGCACGAACACATGCTGGCAGGCGCTCCCTGCTTACGGTGCCGCATGCTGTTCCTCAAGGTTTGCGCACATTGCTTCAAGCAGCCTGCAGCGTTCGGCGGCGCCTCGGTCTGTGCACTGTCTGTGGCTGTGGGACATGCCCACGTGTAGCGTGGATGGTTCCCAGTCCCAGCTGGGAGCTGCAGTCTGAACCATCAAGCTCTAAAGCAGCCCTGCCTGCTTCCGGCCCAGCGCGTCATGCACCATGACAACGCCAAGGTTTGCTGCCACTCAGGTTTACATCCACGCCATGTGGCTCGACAACGAGAGTCATGGCGCAGCGTGGAAGGACACCTATTACGCAGTTGTGCCGCCCCAGAGCAGCAGCAAGGTGCCCCTTGCAGCGACCCTGAAGCCTGCAGTGTGGGCAGCCTGGCAGAGGTTTGGCCCCATAAGCACAGTGTCTTGTGAACAGCAGGCAGATGTGACACACAACCTGCAATTTGGTGCTGGCACAGCGGCAGCCCGTGTGTCCGTGCGCTGCTCAAGCCTTGGCTGACCAGGGATTTCGAAGCTTGGACAGCAAGAATTGTTGTGTATGCTTGACAGGAGTACAAAGACCATGGCATGGCTGTTGGCCCGCTCCAGCTAGCAGGCTGCAACTCTTCATGGGGAGGCGTGACACGGCGGCTGTCGCATCGCCTGTACCAGGGCTGACTGACAAGCTTTGGTATGCAGCCGGCGCATGGATGTGACACAAGTCTTGCACGGCGCAGGCTGCGGGATGCGCGCCCACCCGTCCAGAAGGACAGCCGCCACGAGTATACACGCCACCCCTGGCCTATGGCTCCATTACTTTGCGTGAGTGGCGGCGTGGTTGCTGCGGGGCGGCATTCAGACAGGCCTGCGGATGGGCAAGCTCAGCTCACATGGGGACCGACATGTGGGGCACCCTGCACTGGGGCAGCCCGGCCGGGTCGTCCACCAGCGTGCCCAGCGGCGTGGTGGAGTCGTCAAATACCTGGCGTGACGAGCTTGCGTGGTGGCGCGCGGCGCTGGGATCCGCGCCTGCGGTCTGCGCGCGAGGCCCGCTGTCCAACGCTGGCGCCGGGTTGGACCTGGTGGGCGCCCGGCAAGACGGCGCCGCAGATTGGCATGCGGAAGCAGGCAACCGCGCAGTGGTGGGAGCACCAGGCGCGCTGCCAGCCGCGCCGCCAACCGACCAGGGGACGTGGCGGTGCATCATCGCGTTTGAGCTCTGCGAGGCTGGTGCGCGCGCTCGCGCCGCGCGGCGGGTCCTGCTGGCGCTGGGCGGGCGACAGACAGGAGCGCGGCTCATGAGCGACTGCACAGTGGGTGTCTGCAAGTTCCTGCGCATGTGCGACCAGGAGGCCAAGTCATGTGCCTGCCCCTGCCTGCCTCGCCCAAGCAGGTGTGCAATCGAGTGAGCTATGCAATGTTGACGCCGGCCTCAGCTCCTGACGGCAACGGCGTGCCGGCGGCGGCCGAGCAGGCAGCCTGGAGCAGGCGCTGCGGCGCGGGCTGCTGCACGCGCCCCGCTCGCGCCGGCCACGCTTGCAGCCGCTCCTGGCGATTGCGAGGGACGTGGCGGAGGCGCTCGCGTTCCTGCACAAGCCCCGCGTCGGCATGGTGGCTGCCTGCCTCTGTGCAGCAAGCTGAGCTCGCTTGCTTGACCTGCTCCTGCGCTCTCGCGCTCTCGAGACGTGTGCATGGCGGTCCAGCGGGGCCGGCCGAGCCTGCCGCCCTGCTGTGCTGCTCGTGGCGGGTGCACAAGGTTTTGGCAGGCCGATTGCCACTGACTGGCAGGTTGCCGCTGGCGCATGTCTGGCACACACACTTGTCAGAGCTGCTGCATAAATTGCAGCGGTCTTGAGCACAATTATGTGCGCGTGCAAGGTGGCGTATCCGCGAGCGCCTGAACGGAGGTGGCGGCGCAGGTGCACAGCCAAGGGGGGAGCTTGTCATCTGGCACAGCGCGAGCGGCTGAACAGAGGCGGCGGCGCAGGTGCAAGGCGACATCGCGTCAAGCAACGTGCTGCTGACCAGGCGGGGCGCGCGCGGCGCGTGCGGGAGGCTGGGCGTGGGCCGGCTGCGCGCCAAGGCGCGCCCGCTGCAGCTGCTCACCACGCTCATGTGCCTCCCGGCCTGCTGGGCCCCTGCAGCTGCATGCGGCAGGGGCTGATGCACACACCCTGGCAGGGCAAGGGCTGAGCAGAACCAAGCTGCACACACCAGCACACATCCAGGTACAGCCTGGAGCGCTGCCGCGCACCTGCTGTGGAGCAAGAACCCTGCCGGGCGCATCTTTTCCCGCCTCGCCTGCCGCATGGGTTGCGTGGCTCACTTGACAGCAGGCCATGCGCTGCCCAGGCAGCTGGCGCGCGCGTGCCATGTCGCGCCACTCACCGCGCGGCTGCGACACCTTGCTGGACAGGTAGCCGACTTTGGGTGCGCGCACCTAGCCCCAGCCCCGGGCGTCGAGGCCAGGCAGCTGCGGCGCGGCACGCTGGCCTACCAGCCGCCCGAGCTCCTGGAGGGCGGCATAGGCAGCACGGCCGGCGACTGCTACGCGTTTGGAGTGCTGCTGTGGGAGATGCTCACCGCGCAGGCGCGCCCCGGCCTCCGTGCCCTGCTTTGCCGCCTTACTGGTATCAGGGGCTGATGCTGCGCCGCGGCCAGGCGCTTCCAGTTGCGCGCAAGTCCAGGGGTTAGGCACGCCTGCCAGGCGAGCGCTGCGCCGCCGAGCACCTCTTTTCTGCGTGCGATGAGGGTATACAGACGGCCTTCCTTTACAACGGCCAACAAGGTCTGTGCTGCTGAGGCTCCTGCCTGTGCGGGCATGCCGCAGGCGCCATACGCGGGCCTGAGCGAGCGCGACATGCGCCTGCGCAAGCTGCTGGTCGGGGCCGGCCTGGCGCCGCCGGCCGCGTGCCCGCCCGCGCTGACCGCGCTGCTAGAGGCGTGCCTGGCGGTCTCGCCGGCGCGGCGGCCGCGGGCGAGCCAGATCGCGGCCGAGCTGCGCGCGGCGCTTGAGGGCACCTGGGGCGGCAGCCTGCTCTGGGCACTGCCCGGGTTTAGCTGACGCTCCGACTATGCAGACAGCAGCTGCCGCCATGCTGGCGCTCTGCTGAAGGGCAGAGCAGGAGCCAGCAGCACAGGTGCGTTCAAGCGTGCGTAATGCGCATGCGCTGCCGGGCCAGGCTCCTTATTCGGCTGGAGCAAGAAAAGCTGGCAAGCGCTGTTGGGCTGCGTGTGATGCACAGCATCGACACTTGTGCTTTGGCAGCCAGGTGTGACCTGCGTCGCTTTGCACAGGGCCTGGTCAACCACCGTGTCCATGCATCTCCCAAACCATGAATTGTTGTGGCAAGGCTGCCGCCACTGATGCACAGCTGCTTGTTTCTTGTCACGCTCAAAGCATGTTATGCTCACGTTGCCGGGCGGTGTTTATGGCTTCCTGTCAAGTTCTGTTCTGTAAGGACTGTGAGGGCAGGCCACCAGGGTGGTGGCACTCTGGTTTTTTTCCAACACTTGCATGCATATGCGCGGGCGCGTGTGTGGGCCATGGCTGGTGCTACGTGGTGCTCTCATGCGTGCTTGCTGAAGCATGGTGGCTCGGTGAGAAACAAAGGTGGCTTGATGTTTTACACAAATGACTCGCAACAGCCTGCGCTACAATCTCTAAGCACAGCCCTGCTGCCATCCTGCAGCCATCCAACTGCCAGCAGAGCCAGCACGGGCTGCGGCGCGCGCGCGACCATGCCCATTGGCCCCTGAAGTACGCGCCCCCTCCAGGCAGACTCGCGCTGGAGCGCGGCCCAGCTTGTGTGCCCCAGGAGTGGCCTGGGCCGCATGCCAGGGAGCCAGAGCCTCAAGCAGCTCCCCAGTGCGGCACCAGCAAATGCATGTGTCCCATCACAGTTTGACACTCTCCTCTCATATCTGCAGCCCCTCGAGCATCCATGCTTGTGGCTGACGAGCTGCGCGTCGCGCAATTGGTAGCGGTGGCACTCGCGCTGAAATACAGCGCAAGCGCGTACAAGCGCGCCCGCCGGCCCTCAGAAGCCGAGGCGGATGCCCTGCAGCGGCTCGCCTCGCACGTGGAGCATGTCGACGAGGACGCCAAGAGGTCCAGCGCGGCGCCTGAGCGCGCGCTGGCATTTGCGCTGCGCCGCCGCAGCAGCCGCAGCCCAGGCGAGCTGCGCACTGCGATGGCTGGCTGAGCTGCGGCCAGCTGTGTGCCTGTGCGCTCGCCTGCACCAGGCTCGCTTATGATCTGATCTGAATGGCTGCAGGCGCCGTTCGGGCCTGACGGCCGGGGTCACCAACCCGCGCGCCGTGGAGGGGCGCTGGGGGTACTTCATCATCGGCTTGATTACCCAAAAGGCGGCCTCAGCGGAGTCCTGGACTACCACCTTAGGCTCCTGTCCGGCCTGTTCAAAGACTTCAAGGAGTCTTGGGACGGCGCGGACAAGGCCGTTCGCATGCCACCCACGCTGACGCTGCGGGCCTGGCGCTCAAAGCGCGCTCAGGGCTCGAGTGTCGGCATGAGGGCAGCGCGGACGGCCTTGTCAGCGCCGTCCCACGACTCCTTGAAGTCCTTGCAGAGGGCCTGATAGCAGCTTGTAGTGGTAGTCCAGGACCTCCGTCGAGGCCGCCATCTGGGAAACCAAGCGGAGTATGCAGTACCACCAGCGCCCCTCCTTGCGCGCGGCTTGGTGACCCCGGCCGTCTGGACCGACGAACAGCGCCTGCAGCCACTGCAACGTTTGTTAAGTGCCTAGGTGCAGACAAGCGCACGCAGACAAGCGCACCCATACCTGATGGCTGGCCTCAGGCCAGCCATCGCAATGCGCAGCCGGCCTGGGCTGCTGTTGCTGCGTCGGCCAGCAGCTTTCTTGTGTCGCGCCCGGGCGTGGAAGCAGAGGGTCTTGGCGACGTTGCCACAGTGCTGCTTGTGCTCGGCGAGCGGCTGCAGCGGAGCCGCCTTCGCTTCTGAAAGCTGAGACGCACGCCTGCAGGCGATCACGCGATTACCCACCAGCGAAACGGCTCTCAATAGCACCTGCAACACTAGGAGCACGTCAGCCTCAAGCATGAAAGCTTGACTGGCTGTAAAGTTGAAAGGAGAGCACTTGCAAGACACATCGCAACAGTGATGACATAACAATGTCATAGCTCAACGTGCGAAGAAGGACTTTGAGCTGCTGCATGCCGCAGCAGCAGCCGGGGAGCAGGAGCAGGAGGAGCAGGAGGAGCAGGAGGAGCAGGAGGAGCAGGAGGAGTAGGAGCGATGTTGTGGCCGGTGTGCATGCACCAAGGCCTCGATGAATTTATTGGACTTCCCAAAGCATCAGAGGGCTGCAAAAATAAGGACTTTCAATCAGTCTCGGTCCCATATAGCGAGTGCTTACGCCGGCCAGGTGCGCAAACGCCAACGGTGCGCAAGTGCTGCCCCGGCCGACCCAGTCGATTGTGTGTGGGGAAAGTGTGACGCGGACGGCCTTGGCGCCGTCCACTCCCATGTCTCCACAAAGTTCTGGGACAGCTGAAGACGTCGCAAAGCCGTGATCTTTGCTGCCAGTTGTCCTCACACTGATGGTCAGTGAGGACATCGAAGGCATACTTGTGCATACCATAGCCATCGCCTATAGTGACAGTTGCTTCTGCACGCACGAAAGTGCGGGCGGCCAGCTTGCCTCGCCACAGGGCTCTCTCTTTCACAAGGCGAAACATACTGGGAGATGGGGCCACAGTACAGAGGTACTGGCCAGTGTGTGCTCTGTGCATTTAGGAACAACAAAGCGACCTTGAGGTGGTGTGAGCCGCACACTGGCAGTGAATTGGCAGGTTGACGTGCCAACTGCCCGCCAGGCGCAGGAGGAGGCCGAGGAGGCAGAGAGGCGCATCAGGAACAGCAGCGCCCCCGCTCAGTATTCAGGCAGCTGTGCGGCACGGCTGCGCCGGCGGTGGGCAGCCAACACCTTCACACAGACGCCCGCGGTGTCGTGTGCACGTCCGACCTCTACGTAGGCCACCCTGCTGCTGCAGGCTGCCGCGGGCGCGCCCGCCTGCGCGGTTCCCGCTGCTCGGCCGCCCGGCTGCTGCGCAGCTAGGGCGTACCAGCGCTTCAGCTGCTGCGCAGCACCGAGGCAACTGTGCGGCGGGGCTGCGCAGGCAGCGGCCGCCTCAGCACCCCCCAGCACGCCCGCGGTGGGGGCTGCGTAAGCGGACGTGCCCGCGGCAGCCTGTCAGCGGCAGGGTGGCATTCGTCAACGTCGGCCCTGCATGCGAGCGGGCGTCTTCGGCAAGGGCTGCCCTCGCCACAGAGGCGCGCTGCACACCGCCGGCTATGCGGTGTTGGCTCTGATCTTGGCCTGAGTAGGACAGTGCTGCTGCTAACTCTCTGCCGCGTGTTTGCACGCTACTGCACTGCCTCACATGACCCATCACACTTTGCTTCATTACCCAGCAACTCAGGATTCACCCATGTGTGATGCGGGCTGCTGGAGGTGCCAGCGCGCGTGAGGAGCAGTGACGGCATGCTGTGGTATGCTTCGCTCAATGTGGCTGGTGGTAGCTGGCCGTGAGCATGCTCAACATGCAAGCTCATGCGCGCGCTGCATTGAGCGCCGGTGGTGGTCCAGGGGCCTTGGCATGTGTCGCAACTGCGTCTCGCCATGTGCTTGGTCTGCATGCAGAGCGCGCGGCTCCAGCAATACGCATCTGATTTTGCGCGTTCAGGGCAACTTGACCGACGGCAGGTAGCGGGCGCTGGAGCACCAGCGCTCCTGGGGCAGGCCGTCAACCTCGTCCTGAACGACGTCTGAGACACGGTCGCATCAGCACCCTGCGCGTGGCGGCCTACCGCGGGCACGTCCTAATGCCCGAGCGTGCGTCATGGTATATTTCCTGGCGTGGAGCAGCTTGCCTCGCGCCGCAGGGATACAACAGGCCTGCTGCAGGAGCCCGCAGTCCGAGTGCCTGCTCAAGCCGGCGCCCGCACAAGCGGCTGCTGCTGCGCGGGAAGTTGCTGCGCGGGCACCTGCCGCGCGGGCGGCTGCAGCCGGCCTACAGTGTCCCTGCGGCGTCAGCTCTAGCTGCTCCACGCCGGGCTAGTAGCCCATGACGCACGCGGGCAGCAGAACGTGCCCGCGGCAGTCCGGCACGTTCAGCAGCTTGCTGATGAGGCTGGAGTCCCAGACGTCGCCCAGGGCGAGGTCGAGGTCCTGCCCCCCTTGCGCCGCCTCGAGCGCCCGCTTGCTGCCGTCGGCCGGGTCGCCCTGACCGTGCACGGCCAGCCAGGTCAGCCGGCAACGCGCACAGCCGAGTGCGCCCGCTCAGCAGCTGCCCGCTCAACAGATGCTCGCTGCATGCGCAACAACTTCCGGGGTGCGGCAGGTGGCCACGGGAAGGTGCTGCATGCCACCCCCTCTGCACCTGTGCAGCACTGGCCTCATCAGCATCGCCTCTCTGCGGCATGGTGCCACGCGCCGCTCTGCATGCCCTGATCCGCGTCGGCGGCTTCAGGTTGCGTCCGCCGCGCAGGTGAGCTGATTCCTGCAGGCCCGCCTGAATGAGGCAGCGCCGGACCTGCTCCGCGAAGGACCCCATGCGCCCTGCACGCTGCTATAGCTGTCCGCGTGCGGATCGTGGCTGAGGACCGCGGCCTGGGCCTCGCGCCACTGACGGGGTGCACCGCTGCGGATGTCATGGAGGCCCTGGTGTGCCGCGTGGGACCCACAGCGCCGGAGAAGGACAACCGGACACCAGGGCCTGCATGTCATGCGCTGCGATGTTCCCGGTCAGCGTCGTGTGGCCAATGCCGCGGTCCTCGGGGTCGCGATCTGCACGCGGACCGCTGCAGCGGCGTGCAGGCGCATGGGTTCTCCACCATGGATCACGTCCGGCGCTGCCTTATAAAGGCGAGCCTGCGTGAAGCGGCTCACGGCGCGGCCGACGCAACGTCGTGGCTGCTGACGCGGGCCTGAGCATGCAGAGCATGTGAAGCGCTTCGGCGGCGTTGCACTCCCTCACGTGCATGCGGCTTGTTGGGTCCTCTGCATCAGCTGGCCGCTGGTGCATGATGTTATGTACTTGCGCATCAGCACGCATGTGCATGCAGGCTCCTGCGGGGCAAGGGGACAGTGATTGGACTTGCTGGCTGCTTGTTGACCTGAGCCCGAGTTGCCTGGTGCCAAGCTGCTGCAAGTAATTTGGGTATTGCACGACATGTTTATTGTTTGACAGCATGTGTGTTTTTACTTTCGACTGCAGAGAGTAGGTCCACCAAGGACATCATTGTTGCAGATGAACCCAATGGCCACTGTGAACAGAAGTGCTCAAGACATGGAGCTCCACTTGAACTTCCAGATCCTCCGTCGACCTCAGACACCCAGTACTGAAAGCCTGCCATGTTTGCAACAGTCCAAGCTGTGCACTCCAGCAGGGCATGCAGGACTTCTTCGCCAGAATTTCTTGACATAACAGCACACCACCTCACCCTCTGCACAGTGCAGTATTATTGCGGCTTCCTCATTGATTCACACGTCCGATCATTAGCAGCGCATGGTGCTGACAGAGCTCAACGTCAACAGCCCCTATGCAAGCATCTCAAGGCGAGCAAAGTGTAAATGCACATGCACTTGATTTGGTTTTTGTGAAACAGGTTGGTGAAATATAGGGTAGGCGCCTTCACACTGGCGAGGCACGCAAGTGATATGTCTTGCGCTCGCTCTCTTACATAGCAGTGATCTACGAAGGGCGTCGGTGATGACACGCAGTAGCGCACCGCAAGCCAGATAGGTAGCAAACAGGCGCCGCAGGTTGTTTGCGTGTGCCGTGCCGCACCGCACGTGCGCCGCGGCTATGGGGAAACGCAGCGCTGACAGCCAGGATGAAAGTGCAGACTGTGCAGAGGAGTGGATCGACAAGGACACGCGTGTGCTTGTCACTCAACCGGAAGGCTTCATGTGTCAGGTGTCCCTTGCGCTCGCGCCGCAAGCCCCTGCTGGCGTAGGGCTGCGGACACGGTTGCGCTGTGCGCTGATGCTCACGCGGCGGGCGCTTTCGGCGCCAGGTGAGCCTGAGAGGCAAGGTGGACCTGCCGCCGGACGAGGTGTTCGACATCCTGGTCGACGAGGACAACCACAAGGTGTTCAAGGCCATCAAGGCGCGTGCGCATGTTCCCCCCGCCCGGCAGCACCGCCCGCAGGCGCGGCGCTGGCAGGCAGGCCGCCGAGCGCGGGCGGCCGCGGCCGCAGGCGGTGGCCTTCAGGAAGGTCCTGAGGGACGACGGCAAGGGCCGCCTGGACGCGGAGGTGGAGCAGGT
>JAABVA010001239.1_pt1 | contig 27924 bp, 26 predicted proteins | sample 5560331 | NCBI WGS metagenome assembly JAABVA01 (sample SAMN12812661, study PRJNA571458) | rock metagenome | isolation source: Antarctica rocks | place: Antarctica: Victoria Land, Mt New Zealand sud | collected 2016-01-07 | reverse complement strand
ATGCGCCTAACAAAACCGCTGAACGTAGCGCCAGCAAATCAGCGCACACCCGAGCTCGAGGAACGCTTGGTGTATGTCGGCTCGCCTCTCGTAGCGAACCTTAAGCCGTCGGTAGCGATTGATCCACGAAAGTGTCCGCTCCACCACCCAACGGTGCCGTCCTAATCGCTCGCTGGATTCGATGCCTCGACGACGGGCGATGCGCGGGGTTATGCTCCGCTTCCTCAGCGCCTTGCGACAGCGCCTGTAATCGTAACCCTTATCGGCATGCAGTTCCTTCGGTCGCTTGCGCGGGCGCCCACGATGAGGCTTACGGATAGGCGCGATGGCATCCACGGCTTCTTCGAGTGCCTTGGAGTCATTGACATTGGCGGCGGTGTGGATCACCGCGAGCGGGACGCCTCGCCGGTCGACCACAACATGGCGCTTCGAGCCCGATTTTGCCTTATCCGTTGGATTTGGGCCGGTCTTTTGACCCCCCGGGGGCGGCCACGCTCGCCAAGTCCAAAGATGCTCGCTCCCAGTCAATCTCATTCGCCTTGCCCAGGCGATTGAGGAGCCTCTTTCGGAGTTGATTCCACACTCTGGCCTCGTGCCATTCCTTGAGGCGTCGCCAGCATGTCATGCCCTGGGAGCCGCAGCCCATCTCCTGGGGCAGCATCTCCCAGGGAATGCCCGCCTTTAGCACGAAGATGATGCCAGTCAGCGCTGCGCGATCGTCGATGCGAGGTCTCTGCCGCCCTTGGGTTTGGGTGGCTCCTCGGGTAATAGCGGCTCGATCACTTCCCATAGTTCGTCTGTCACGAGTGGTTTAGCCATACGCTCACCCTACCCGCCACCCAGTTTTGTTAGGCGTACTTAATGCGCCTTATGGCCTCCTCCTCCCGCTGGCACGCCCGGCGTTCGGACTTTGCAGGAAAACCTCCAAGCTCTTCTTGAGCAGGCGGCTGACGTGCGCCGGGTGGTATATGAGACCCCCAACTGCCGCTGGATCAGTTCGGCCATCCTCTGGCATCTCCACACCTTTTCCCTGAAAGTCGTAAGCCAGTGGACGAAGCAGGGCCGTGAAGTTGGTATCGAGGTTTGAAGCGTAGGATTGCTACCGAGGTGCCGCCTCGCCTCGATAAGAAGCAGCGAGAGAGGTTGGCTAAGCTGTTGGCATACGACGCGGAGGCTTACGGCTCCCTTGCTCACGCCCAGAGTGTTAGCTATCTCCCGCTGCTTCCAGCCCTTCTGTTTGAGTTCCCATACCCTGAGCCTGCGGCCTTCGCGCCAACAACCAGTAACCTGCTTCGATAGCGAGTTGTCCATAAGCTGATCCTACCGGAGCGTTTAGCAATTTTCGCAGAAATCAGTAATGCCCCAACCAGGACGCCACGTTGACCGCGGCGCCCGGTTCTCGTAAGCTTCGCTGGTTGATATAACATCTCTCCGTTAGAGAGATAGTGAGAGATAAGCCGTAATGAGTGACCTGATCGGGAACATCGCGTACTGGGCTGTCGACATCGTCTACTCCTTCGGCTACATCGGCATTGCAGTCCTGATCGGGCTGATAAACCTCCACCTGTTGCCGGTACCCACGCAGCTGGTCCTCTGCCTCGCCGGCTTCCTTGTCGGCCAGGGGCAGTTCGCTTTCGTCCTGGTGCTGCTCGCCTCGACGGTGGGGGCGGTGGCTGCCTCGCTGGTTCTGTATTACCTGGGAGCCTGGATCGGGGAAGAGAAGCTGCACCAGATCGTGAAGCGCTTCGAGCGGTTCAAGCTCTTGTTCGTCGCGGACCTGGAGAGAGCAAGCGCGGTCTTCAGTCGCCACGGCGGGAAGGCCATCCTGGTCGGCCACCTCTTCCCGGGGGTAGGGGCCATGATCTCCATCCCAGCGGGTATCAAGCGCATGTCACTCTTCGGCCGCTTCATGATCTATACCATCCTCGGATGCCTGGTATGGAATGGCGGCTTTATCTTCCTTGGACTGATGCTTGGCTCCAACTGGCCGGTCGTGAAAGAGTACTCCTCGATCATCGAGTACTCGGTGCTTGCGATCCTCGTCGTGGGCGTACTCCTGCTGATCTGGCGCCGGTGGAAGGTTTACAAGCAAGCCTAACCCTCGTACGCGAGGAAGCCTACCGTACCGGCGGCGACCACGTCCTCATCCCTCCGAGCGGAGACCTCAAACGCGTAGAGGTGGCCCTCCTCCGTATCTTTAGCATCCGTTACCCGGCCGCCGATGGACAGCTCGTCGCCCAGAAAAACCATCCCAGAGAAGCGGGCCTTTAGCTCCTTGACATAACCGTGCTCCAGGTAGGGCGAGAAGAGCAGGCCCATCGTGGCGAGCGTCAACATGCCGTGGGCTATTACCCCCGGTAGACCTGCTTCTACGGCAGCCTCGTCTATCGTGTGGATCGGGTTGAAATCCCCCGAGGCTCCAGCGTACTTTATTAGCTGCAACCGCGTGACGGGCGGAATGACGCGTCCCTCCAGCTCGTCGCCAACCTCCCACGCGGGTCCGATCGTCCCCTCGCTCATGACCCGAGCGTCTTCCTGAGCGCGGGGGTGACTATGGCGGTGTCGCTCATGGTAAAGAGGCGCTCCCCGCCGGTGCCCTCACCGAAGCGCTCGAGGACGATAAAGCCGAGCAAACCGCCGCGGCTCTCCTTCTCGTCGTAGCTCTTGAACTCTGTGTAGCAGTGGACCTCGTCGCCCACCCTCAGGGGACCGTGCTCGTAGGAGACGCTATGCTCGCCGTGGATCATGCCGGAATTCGGCCAGTACATGTCCTCTATCCGCCCATACTCGAAGGTACGCGGGAAGGTTGGCGGCGCGATGAGACCGGCGTAACGACTCTTCTTCGCCGCCTCTTCGTCCACGTAGAGCGGGTTCGGGTCGCCGATCGCCTCGGCGAACTTCCTCACCGCCACCCTCTCGACGAGGTTCACGACAGGCTGCGAACACTCCCCAACCAGCGAGCGCCAGCGTTCGATCACGTTCACGCCCTCGGCCCCCCGGCAGCGTACAGGACCTGCCCGTTGATGAACGACGCCTCCTCGCTGGCGAAGAACAGGATGGCCGCCGCTATATCCTCCGGTTTGCCGCTCCGGCCTACCGGGATGGTCTCTACGCGCGCGGCGACGAAATCCTCGAAGTCGACGCCCATCCTCTCGGCGGTAGTTCGCGTCATCCCCGTCTCGACGAAGCCCGGTGCTACGGCGTTCACCGTGACCCCGAACCGGCCGAGCTCTATCGCGAGCGTCTTCGTGAAGCCCTGAAGACCCGCCTTGACCGCCGAGTAGTTTGACTGTCCCCGGTTCCCTAAAGCCGAGGTCGAGGAGACGTTGACGATCCGGCCGTAGCGGTTCTCGACCATGTACTTCTGCGCCGCCCGGCTGCACAGGAAGGCGCCCGTCAGGTGTACGTCCACGACCGACCGCCAGTCCTCGTCGGTCATCCTGAAGATCAAGTTATCCCGCGTTATTCCCGCGTTGTTGACCAGGATGTCTAGCCGCCCGTACCGTCCGGCCGTCTCGCCGGCCGCCGCCTCTACCTCTTCGCGGTCCGTTACGTCCAGCCGAACCCCGAACGCCTCCAGGCCCTCTCCTCTCAAGCTTCCGGCCGCCTCCTCCGCTACCGCACCAGCGATGTCCGCAACGCACACCGAGGCGCCCTCTTGCGCCATCCGCCGGGCGGTGGCGAGCCCGATGCCCCGACCAGCCCCTGTTACCAGCGCCACCCGCCCGTCGAGCCTGCCCACGCGGCCCCCTACTCCGTCTCTTCCGGGTACTCGTAGAAGCCCGCCCCGGTCTTGTGGCCGAGCCTGCCGGTTCGGACGAGCTCTTTTAGAATGCGCGGGGACATGTAGTAGGGATCGCCCAGCTCCCCGTGGACGTAGGAGATCACGTCCAGACCCACGTCGAGGCGCCGGAGGGGAACTGCTCGACCTCCACGCCGCCCTCGGACAAACCTTCTATGTTCTCCCTCATATACCGCTCGGCGGCTTGGCGGTCAAAATCCTCGTCTTCGCGACCTCTCTCGTCTTGGCCACCCCAAAGAGACTCTCTGATTGTCCATACGTCTCTCAAAGCATACCCTTACTGCAGCCCAGTGCCAAGCGGCGCCGGCAGCGTACTGTCCGCCCAGCGAGATCTAGCACCGGAAGGGCAAAGCGCCATCTTATCTCAAGCAGTACAACGCCTTCACCGGTTGCGAGATCTTTTAGGGAGATCTCTACTACCGGGAGGTGTTGACAAACGTCGCAGACAGATCTAAGACGGCGAACCCCCGTTGCCTGAAGTGCTGCGATTGGTGAGCCAGCAGGTCTCTTTGTACGGGTAAAGGCGAGTTTCGTCCTAGACGTGCGAAAGGAGAGTCGAAGTCAACGGAAGGAACGAGGCCGGGCACAGACCCGTTGGAACTCTGGAGACGCTGGTACGACACGACCTTTGAGGCGTGGGCGAACTTCCTACCGGAGAGCAACGAAGGGACCCGCATGGACCCCTTCGCTCCTTACCGGCGGTTGTTCGAGGGTCTGCAAGAAGAAGTCGCCGCCGGACCCGAGGACCTGTACGAGACCTGGCTGAGCTGGACACAGACGACCTTCCGAACCTGGCAGAGGGCCGTAGAGACGGGGGGTGAGGTTCGCGGAGCTCGCGGCTCCGCGCTACGTGGAGGCCGCCGGGGAGGTCCAAAAACAGATGCTGAATGGGGAAGATGGCTTCCCCACGGATCCTATGGACTTCTACAAGAAGCTGTACAACGCCACGAGCAGGCCGTTCGTCAGGCTAGCCGACGACGTTTTGAGGGACGAGGCATTCCTCGAGATCTCCAAACACTCCCTCGACTACTACTCGGTCTTCGACGGCATCTTTCGCCGCGCCTCCGAGCAGTTCTTCGGCAACCTCCAGCTGCCCACCGTCTCGGACACCACCCAGATGGCGGGGCTTATCGTGAACCTGGACGACAGGGTCGACTGCGTGGAGGAGATGTTGGAGGACTTCGAGGAACGCCTGGGGCGGGTCGAAGAGAGGCTGGAAGGGCTGGACCGCATCGAGGACAAGCTGGACCGGCTGCTCGCGGCGACGAGCGAGGAGTCGACTTAAGAAAGGGAGGAGCCAGAGAATGGCAAACGAGAACAGCGCGCCCGCGGATCTGTGAGGCCTCTTCGACAAGTACGCCGAGGGCGCCCAGGCCGACACCGGCCAGACGCCCAAAGAGGTGATCTGGACAAAAAACAAGGCCAAGCTCTACCATTACCAGAGCCAGGCCGAAAAGAAGTACCCGGTCCCCGTGCTCCTGATCTATGCGCTCGTCAACCGCTCGTATATCCTGGACCTTATACTGGGCAACAGCTTCGTCGAGTACCTGCTAAACGAGGGCTTCGACGTTTACATGCTCGACTGGGGCGTTCCAGGCAGGGAGGACAAGGACCTCTCGTTCGAGAACTACATCCTCGAATATATGCCCCGGGGGGTCAAGTAGGTCTTGAGGAACTCGGGCGCCGAGGAATTCACCCTCTTCAGCTACTACATGGGCGGTACCATGGCGGCCATGTACGCTGCCCTCTTCCCCGACAAGCCCCTCAAGAACCTGGTCCTGCTCGCGGCGCCCATCGACTTCGCGCCGGAGAAGTCGGACCTCTATGGGCTATGGTTCAGCGAGAAGTACCAGGACCCCGACATGATCATGGAGACCTTCGGTAACGTGCCGGCGCCTCTGGCCTATGTGGGGACCGCCACGCTCCGGCCCGTAGACACCTACGTCGGCGCGTACGTGAACATGTGGGACCTACTCATGCAAGAGAAGCTCACGGAGGGCTGGCGGGCGATGAACAAGCGGGCAAACGAGCCTGTGCCGGTGCCCGGCGCCGCCTTCAAGCAGTGGGTAGAGGACTTCTACCAGCAGAACAAGCTCGTTAAGGGCGAGATGAAGCTAAGAGGCCGCCGGGTGGACCTCTCGAACATAGAATGTCCCGTCCTGAACCTCGCGGGCGAGAAGGACCACCTCGTTTTCTGCGGCCAAGCCGAAGCTACGATGGACCTCGTCGGCAGCGAGGACAAGGAATTCGTCGTCCTCGAAGCCGACCACGTGGGGCTGTTCATGGGCCGCGGCGCCAAAAAGAACCTGTGGCCGCAGGTGAGCAACTGGCTGGAGCGCCGCTCGGAGTAGCGAAAACAATGAGCATCTTCGCCGGCAGAACGCCATCCATCCACCGCATTCCTTGACGCCTGAGCGCGCGTCGTATTCCGGCGAAGTTACCGGAGGGCAAGTGGAAGGAAGCGTAACCGGGCTGCTGCCCTAACCGGTTGCGGCCTCCTCGCCCCTTTCCCGATCGTATCAGGACCAAGCGCGCCGCCTGACGATCCGCGTCGGGCTCACCCCGAAGCTCACCTCGTCACCAATACCGCACAGACCCTGCTTGAGACCCAAAAAGTATTGTTGCTACAATACCCGAAGTCAACTTCGGGAAAGGGAGTTTGCTTTGCAGCAAGAACAACAAGGAAAAGTGTACCGTAGCGAGCTTACGCCTGTGAGCTTTCTCAGGCGCAACGCTTATATGTTCCCGGAGAAGGTCGCTATCGTCCACGGGGACCGGCGCTACACCTACCAGCAGTTCGAGGAGCGAGTAAACCGGCTCTCCTCCAGGCTGCGCGACGCGGGGCTCCAGAAGCACGACCGGGTGGCCTTTCTCGCCCCCAACATTCCCCAGCTCCTGGAGGCGCACTTCGCCGTACCCGATGCCGGGTGCGTTCTGGTGCCCCTGAACACACGCCTAAGCTCCGATGAGCTCGGTTACATCCTCGGGCACTCGGGCTCGAAGATGCTCTTCGTGGATGCGGAGCTGGAGAAGCTCGTAGAGTCGCTGGACACCTCGGGGATAGAGGTCATACGGATCGACGATACCGGGGAGAAGGGCGATCCTTACGAGGACTACCTCGCGGAAGGAACGGCCGAGACGCTGCCCAGCGTGCTGGAGGACGAGGAAGAGACCATCGCCATCAACTACACTTCGGGCACCACGGGAAGGCCAAAGGGCGTGATGTATAGCCACCGCGGCGCCTACCTCAATGCCCTGGGCGTCGCGCTCGCGCTGCAGATGAACTCAGATTCGGTCTTCCTGTGGATCCTCCCGATGTTCCACTGCTGTGGCTGGTGCTACACCTGGGGCGTCACGGCCATCGCCGGGACGCACGTTTGCTTAAGAAAGGCAGAGCCGGGCAGGATCTGGGAGCTCTTCGACTCGGAGGGAATAACCCACTACTGCGGTGCGCCGACAGTTCAGATCCCACTCGTCAACCACGAAAACGCCCACGAGATCGACCACCAGGTCACCACCGCGATCGGAGGGTCGCCCGCGGGGCCCGCGCTCCTCGAGAAGTTCCAGAACTTGAACATTCACCCCATTCATCTCTACGGTCTGACCGAGACCTACGGCCCCGACACTATCTGCGCCTGGCGTGAAGAGTGGAACGAGCTTTCTATTGAAGAGAAGGCGCAGCGGCTCGCCCGTCAGGGACAGTCTCACATAACGACGTCCAACATCGTGCGGGTGGTGGACGACGAGATGAACGATGTACCCCGTGACGGCGAGACGATGGGCGAGATCGTAACGCGCGGCAACACCGTGATGAAGGGCTACTTCGAGGATGAGGAGGAAACCGAGGAGGCCTTCAAGGGCGGCTGGTTCCACACGGAGGACATCGCCGTATGGCACCCTGACGGGTACGTCGAGATAAGGGACCGCGACAAGGACGTGATCATCTCCGGTGGCGAGAACATCTCGTCAGTCGAGGTGGAGCAGACCATCGAAAAGCACCCGGCTGTTATGGAGGTCGGCGTAGTCTCAACGCCCGATGAGCAATGGGGCGAGCGCCCGAAGGCCTTCGTCACCCTCAAGGAGGGTGAAGAAGCGACCGAAAAGGAGATCATAGACTTCGTCAAGGAGCGAATTGCCCGCTTCAAGGCCCCGGCCGCCGTCGAGTTCGTCGACGAGCTCCCCAAGACCTCCACCGGAAAGATACAGAAGTTCCAGCTGCGTGAGCAAGAGTGGGAAGGTCAGGAACGGCGCGTCGGTTAGCTCCCCCTCGTATAGAGACAACCTGCCTGGCTGTTCTGAATCTTACAGAACAGCCACCACACATCTCACTTCAGGGGTCTTCCGAGTACTCGTAGAAGCCCGCTCCGGTCTTCCGGCCGAGCCTGCCGGCCCGGACGAGTTCTTTGAGGATGCGTGGAGGCGTATAGTAGGCTTCGCCAAGCTCCTCGTGAACGTAGGCCGTCACGTCGAGGGCCACGTCGAGCCCGATGAAGTCACCCAGCTCGAACGGCCCGATCGGAAATCCGATCCCCTTCTTAACCAAGAGGTCTATGTCCTCCTTGCTCGCCACCCCCTCCTCCAACAGCCGCGCCGCCTCGATGAGCATCGGCATTAGGAAACGGTTCGCCACGAAGCCCGGCACGTCCTTGTTAACGACCACGGGCAGCTTCCCGAAAGAGGTTATGAGCGCCTTCGCCATCTCGACGGTCTCGTCGCTTGTTAGCAGCCCACGCGGCACCTCGACCGCCTCCCTCACTGGCGGCGGGGTGAAGAAGTGTGTCCCGCAGACCTTGTCGGGCCTGTTCGTCGCGGAGGCGAGGTCGGTGATAGAGATGGAGGAGGTGTTGGTGAGGAGGAGGGCGTCGGGCGCGAGGGTCGCGTCCAGCGTGGCGAAGACCTCTTTCTTTGGGGCGACCTTCTCAACTATCGCCTCGATTACCGCGCCCACCCCGGCCATGTCCTCCAGGCTCACGGTCCAGTGGATGCGGTCGTAGTGCTCGTCGGCCTCCTCCACCGGGAACGCGCCCCGGGCCGCGAAGCGCGAGAGCCCCTCCCGTACGTACCGCTGGGCCTTTTCGAGGGCTTCGACCGATTGGTCGCAGGCGACTACGGAGTGGCCGGTCTGGGCGGCGAGTTGGACGATACCGGCACCCATCGTGCCGACGCCAAGGACGCCGACGGTTTGGGGGCCGCCTCCGTCCACTACAGGTCGTCCTTTTTGGAGAGTTCGTGGGCGTGAATGATCAGGTTGCGGACCCGATCGTTGAAGTCGGCGAAGCGGTCGTCCTTCGTCTGGCCCTTGTGCCAGCGAGCGTAGATCTGCTGCAGGATCACCGCGAGCTTGAAGTACCCGAAGACCCTGTACCAGTGCATCTGCGAGACGTCACGCCCGCTCTTCTCGGCGTAGTAGTCCACGAACTCCTTGCGGGTCATGAAGCCGGGGATCTCCGCCACCGTAGGCAGAACCTCTTTGAGCTCCTGTGAGTCACCAGCCTCGACCCAGTAAGAGAGCGAGACGGCCACGTCGAAGAGTGGATCTCCTATAGTCGCCATCTCCCAGTCGAGGACGGCACGCACCTCTGTCAGGTCATCGGGATTCAGGACCAGGTTGTTGAGCTTGTAGTCGTTGTGGACGATGGTGGCCGGCGGGCTCTCGGGGACGTCCTTTGCGAGCCAGTCGGTCAGAGGGTCGACCTCTTCCATCTCGTCGGACTTCGCCCCTTCGTAGCGCTTAATCCAACCCTTCACCTGCCGCTCCAGGAAGCCCTCCGGCCTCCCGAACTCTCCCAGACCCGCACCCTGCCAGTCCACGGCGTGTAGCTCCACCAGAGTGTCCACTACCATCCGGGACATTCCATGGCGCAACTCTTCTGTCGACTCGACACCCTCAGGGAAGGAGGCGTCCACGGTCACGCCCTTGCGCCGCTCCATCACATAGAAGGGCACCCCTATGATCGACTCGTCCTCGCAGAAGAAGTAGGGTTTGGGCGCGAGCGGGAACGCCTCGTGGAGCTTCATCAAGAGCTTCGACTCCCGGCCCATATCGTGCGCCTTCAGCGGCACCGGCCCGAGTGGCGGGCGTCTCAGCACGCCCTCCCAGTTTCCAATCTTTACGAGGTACGTGAGGTTCGAAGCCCCTGACGGGAACTGTTGGACCTCCAGATGCCCCTCGGGCAGTCCCTCTATATTCTCCCTTATATGCCGCTCGACTGCTCCGAGGTCGAAGTCCTCGCCCTCGCGAACCTGTATGGTGTCAGTCATCTTCCTCCCTCTGGTTGAGAGTTATCAGCTTTCAGCCGCCGGTTTCTTTGATCCTTCTCGCCGCCTATACCCGGCCACGGCTCGTTCACTCTTTCCCTGGCCGACTTCTCTACTGACTCGTACTCTCACCGTCCGCGTCTCGCTGATCGCTGACCGGCGAAGCCGGACTAAGCCTTCCCTCCACTACCCGCGGGACGAGCCCGCTCGCCCCCACGTCCCCGGCGAACTCCAGTTCCTCCACCATATCGTTCTCCAGGAACCACCGTCCCGCCCGGCCTTCCTTTAGCGCCTCCATCTCGCGTCCGCCGTACCGCTCTGCGAAGTCGAGCGCGAGCCACGCGGCGTCGTTCAATCGCCAGTCGTCGAGGTAGCCGTCCTCGTTCAGGCGCGAGAGGATGGCGGAGGCGCCCAGAAAGTCCTCGGCGGTGAAGCGGCCCGCCGAGCCGGCGCAGACTACGTAGACTGACTCCGTGCCGGAGGCTTCGAGGTAGCGGGCGAGAGCCGGGGCGTTGCGGAGGCAGCCGATGAGGAGCTCTTTCGCGCCCGCGGCGGTCCCGATGGCCCGGGTGCCGTTGGTGGTCACGAAGATCACATCTCTATCCGCGACCACCTCCGGCGCGTACTCGTTCGGATACGGGCCGAGGTCGTAGCCCTCTACCCTCTCCGCCCCCTGCTCGCCGCCACGCAGGAGCGAGGCCGCGTCGAGTTTTCCGCCGACCTCCTCAGCCTCTTCGAGGCTCGCGACCGGCAGGACGGTACGGGCGCCGTTCTCGAGGATAGTGAGGAGCGTCGTCGTCGCCAGAAGGACGTCTATGACGACGACGGTGGCATCGGCGAGCTTCTCAGGTTCGATCTCCTGCCGCGTCATCAAGACCCGTAGCCTCTTCAAAGAAGCGCAAACCTCCTCCTCCTCATGCCCGACCCTCCGACAATTAAAACAGAACCACCCTACTCATGCCGCCGGACTGGGTTCCCATCTCTCCGGAGCCAGCGCGAGATGCTCGACGAGTACCGGAGCCCACTCTTCGACAGGTTCATCTCTACACACGGACCGGTCGAGGCTGGCTGGCCTGCATTTGGGATTAGCAGTGGTTGTTCTTCTCCTCCCGTGTTATACGCTCATTTGCAAGCATGTCTTTGAGGAGCGTATTTTTGAGAAGGATATTTCTTGCGGTCTTTGTAGCATCGGTCGTCACGGTCCTGACCTCTTGCGGCGCTCCGTCAACCGGCTCGGAGAGGGCCTCCAGCGGGAAGGACAACACCGGAGAGACCACATCTCCGGAGCGGAGCCAACCTGTCGAGGAGACGACGACCGAGGAAACCAGTGCAACGACCGCGGAGGCGACCGTCGCGCAGACCGGGCCGGAGCCGAGCTCGAGCACGGCGGCGAGCCCGGCCGTCGGGGGGTCGAGCATGGTCAGCTCGGCCAGTCCTTACGCCACACGGGCGGGGCTCCAGATCCTCGATAGCGGGGGCAACGCCTTCGACGCGGCGGTGGCGATCGCCGCCGCCCTGAACGTCGCCGAGCCGATGATGAGCGGCATCGGCGGCTACGGGGCGATAGTGATCTACGATGCCGAGAGCGGCGAGACGCGCTTCCTCGATACCGGAAACAGGGTCCCCAAGAACCTCGACCCGAGCTTATTGCATGAGTCGACGCCGAACTACATAGACAACCGCTGCGGCGCGCTGGCCGTTGCCACGCCGGGTAACCTGAAAGCGTGGGAGACCCTCTCGAACGACTACGGAGAGCTGGAGTGGGGCCGCCTCTTCGATCCCGCCATAGTGCTGGCCGACGAGGGGATCGTCCTGGACGATATTACGGCTGGTTGGATCGACGCAGCGTGGCCGGCCTTCCCGGAGAACGCGAAGAGCTTCTACGGCAATAACGGCGTACCCCTCAGGGCAGGAGACACCCTCGTGCAGGAGGATCTGGCTAGTTCGTTCAGGCTGATCGCCGACGAGGGTGCGAGCGCGATGTACGAGGGTGAGTTAGGGCGGGCCATAGACGCCACCATACGCGAGTATGGCGGCTTTCTGACCCTCGACGACCTTGGGGACAATCGCGCCCGCTGGAGGGAGACCATCAGCCTGGATTACCGGGGCTACGAAGTCGTCACGGCCTCGCCCTCGTCCACTTCCTGGGGGGCGCTGGTTCGCCTGGGTGTAATGGGGCAGTTCGGCATGCAACCCTCCGACCACAACACCACCTCGTACCTGCACACCTTCGCCGAGGTCTCCAAGCAGACCGGCAAGACGACCAGAGACTACGCCGCCGACCCCGAGATAGCCGAGACGCCGCTGGACCTGCTGTTCTCGCAAGAGTTTTTGGCCAAGCAGGCCGCCGCCGTGAACCCTTCGCAAGCGTCGCCGAACGAGCCGTTCGCCCAGTTCGGGCAGCCGACTCGCTGCATACCCCAGAGCTACACCACGTATGCGTCGCCCTCCCCCGATGTCCAGAACGTGCAAAACGCCCAGCAGGAGGACTCCCAGCAGGGGCATACCACGCATTTCGTCGTCGCGGACGAGGCAGGGAACGTGGTCAGCGCGACGCAGACTCTGGGGAACATCTTCGGGAGCAAGGTCATGCCGGAGGGAACGGGAATCTGGCTGAACGACGCCCTCTCCTGGTCGCGCTTCGATCCCCCCGGCAACGTCTTCGACGTCTACCCCGGCCGCCAGAGCCTCTACGCCCTGTGCCCGACCATCGTCATGAGCGACGGGAGACCCTACATCGCAATAGGCACCCCCGGTGGACGCACAATCCAACAGACCACCCCGCAGATGCTGATGAACGTGATCGACTTCGGCATGGACATTCAGCAGGCGATCTCCGCCCCCCGCGTGAGCACTACGTTCCCGGACGCCCTGGTAGTCGAGGCCGGCATACCGGTATCCGTACGCAACGAACTGTCGGCCCTGGGCCACAACGTGGTAGTGGATGAGCGCGGCCTCGGTAACGCCCACGCCCTGACCATCGAGTACGACTCGCAAGGCAACCCATCCATCTTCACCGGAGGGGCGGATCCGCGCGGCGAAGGCGTCGCCGCCGGAACCTGAGGCCATGAGGGCAGTCCATCGGCGAGTACCGCCAGGCTCGTCATCGTGCGGTTTGACCGTGATAGTGGCCGATTCGTCTTCATACCTGGCGCCGGATTGTTCTCTCGCCTAAGTCCGGGCCAATCGGACGAGCTTCCTCTAGGTCCTGTCGTCCCGCTCCCGCGTCTCTCCGGTGTAGCCTCGGCGAACTCCTTAGCAAACCGCTCTCTAGCTCGGGGTCGAGCCTCGAAAAGCTCGGCGAGGAGAGCCAGGCGCGCCTCGCCCGGTTGAAGCGGTGGGAGCACACCATCCCAAGGCAGAGAAGCCGGAGCCTCGAAGACCCCCGGCCTTTTGGTGAGCCGGCAGGTAAGCTAAACGTACTCCAGGGGGTCGTAAGGCGAGTTCTCTAGGCCCGCCGTTCCTGCTCCTGGGCCTGTCGCTCCACCTCTTGCTGCTGCTCCAGTTGCGGTCGCTCCTCCGGGAACTGCACGTCGTTGACCGTGACGTTCACCTCCGTGACCCTCAATCCGGTCAGGTTCTCGACCCGGTTTATGACGTTGCTGCGCACGGCTTGTGTGGTCCGCGGAATCTGCGCGCCGTACTCCACCGCGAGCGTGAGGTCGATAGCCGCTTCCTCCTCGCCGACCTCGACGGAGACACCACTTGTTAGATTCCCGCCACCGCCCGAGTTGCCGCCGGTCACGCTACTCAGGAATCCCCCGACGGCCGCAACCGTACCGCCGCCCATCTGGACCTTCTCGACCTCCTGCGCGGCAATCCCGGCGATCTTCGAGACCACGCCATTGCTGACGCTGGTAGTACCGCGGTCGCCCCTTAGCGGGCTTTCCTGCCGCCCTTCCTGTCCCGTCCTCTGTTGACTCACGTTTACTTTCCCTTCCGCTCGAATACTCCTCCCATCAAATAAATGCGCCAGACCGCTCTCGGCCAAACATTCGTATTATCGTATAAATATCCAACAAGAAGGGTTGGAGTCTCGGAGACGCTGGTCCACCGTCACTCGCTATCCGGCGGCCACTGCGAGGTCGAGGGCTCAGTCCCACCCGGGTCCTCTATCAAAACAGGGCCGCCAACCTCCGCCGGGGCACTCGCGTAAGCCTTGGCGTGGACCAAGAGACGCCGTCATTCTACTTTATAGTCGTTGAAGGCGCGGTGACCGTGAAGCGAGCCGAGTAGTACGGGAGGCACAACGGTGTCTCCAGAGAGTGCCGAGCCGTATCGTCCTCACGAAGGTCGTTACCGGGAAAACGCTTCGCAGCAGGTCTTTTTCGCCCCTCGAAGATTGAAGATCCGGCTTCGCAGGTAAAAGTATCGTAGATACTATCGATAGTATACGAACGCGAGAAGGAGAGGTACGTTATGGAGAGGGATCTTGTTCTGACCGATACAGGCGGGGAGGCCGATCTTGGGAGCGGCTCCGTCTTCTTCGTGGGGACGGCAACGGTAATCCTACGCTACGCCGGTTTCACCATCCTGACCGACCCGAACTTCCTGCACGCCGGCGACCACGTCCACTTGGGCTACGGCCTCCGCTCCGAGCGCCGGACAAACCCCGCCATGGAAATAGAGGACCTCCCGCCCCTCGACCTCGTCCTCCTCTCCCATTTGCACGGCGACCACTTCGACCGCGTCGCCGAGGAGAAGCTCGACACACGTGTACCTATCATCACGACCCCCCACGCAGCCCGCTACCTCGAAGGCAAGGGCTTCCGACCACCGGCGGCGCTCGATACCTGGGAGTCGATACTGGTGCGCAAGGGCGACGCCCAGTTGCGCGTGACAGCCATGCCCGGCACCCATGCCCCCGGCCCCTTGAGGAAAGTACTACCACCCGTAATGGGGAGCATGCTCGAGTTCGGGACCGCCGAGGGCGGCACCCGGGTGCGGCTCTACATCACCGGCGACACGCTCATCCACGACAGGCTCAAAGAGATCCCGCAGCGCTATCCCGAGGTAGACCTCGCCCTCCTCCACTTAGGCGGGACGAGAGTTCTGGGCATACTGGTCACGATGGACGCGGATCAGGGCGTAGAGGCCATGAGGATAGTAGACCCGAAGACCGCCATTCCGATCCACTACAACGACTACACCGTCTTCAAGTCGCCTCTAGAGGACTTCAAGAAAGCAGTCGCCCAGGCCGGCCTCGAAGACCGCGTAAGGTACCTCGCCCACGGCGAGACCTACGAGTTCGAGGTACCCGAGAGCCGGGGATAGCGAGAGGCGTTTGATCCGAAACGTCACCGGAGAGGCACGTTTTGAACCACGAGAATGAGCGCCACGAGCGAGAGGATGAGGGGCACATAGGCGACGAGTCGGGGATCATCGTCTTCGGCGGCGGCAGCGGGTGCTCGGGGAGCGGGTGCCTGTTCTGGATAATCGTCAGCATCGTGCTGAGCGTTACCCTGACCTTGCTCCTCAACCTCGCCGCCTACCTGTTCTACTAGTTTTCCCCCGGACCTTGAGTCCCGGTCCGCTATGCTTCGTTGAGCGTCTTCTCGCCCTCGTTCTTGCCTTCGGGGGCGTGATCTTCTATTACCTGATTTATCTGGGCGCCTACAAGCAGGATGAACGACGTGTAGTAGATGTAGAGCATCAGGATAATGATGCCCGCGAACGAGCCGAAGGTTTTATTGAAGGAAGCGGAGCCGAAGCTCTCGACGTAGAGCCGGAAGAGTAGCGAGAAGACGAGCCAAATTACGACCGCCGTGATCGTGCCGGGGCTAACGAACTTGAAACGCTGCTCGACGTCCGGGGCGAAGTAGTAGACTAGGGCAAAGGCGAAGAGGACTACACAGAGCAGGACCGGCCACTTCGCGATGTTCCATACTAGCTCGAAGAGGGAGCCCAGGCCCACGGTGTCGGCGATAGCGCCCCCGATCTCGGGCCCGAAGACGACAAGCACGAGCGCGGAGAGCAGGAGGACGGCCACACTCAGGGAGAGGAGGATAGAGAGCCCGTACACCTTCCAGAACGGCCGATTTTCCTCGACCTCGTACATGACGTTCATCGCCTCCATGATAGAGCGAAACGTCCCCGAAACGCCCCACAGAGCGAGGAGGATCGAGACTATGGCGCCTACGGTGAACGCTCCCTGGGCCTGGCTCTGGGCGATGCCGACGAGTTGGCCTTCGATCAGGCTATACGCTTCCTCGGGCAGTACGGCCCGGGCCTGGTCGAGGAGATAGGTAAGGAGGTCCGGAGCCCCGAAGAGCCCGAGCAAGGAGAGCAGGAACACGAAGAGCGGAAAGAGCGCGAAGAGCCCCTTGTACGTCAGGTTGCCCGCGAAAGCGGCGAGGTGATCCTCCCCTATCTCCCTTACTAACCGCTTGAAGAACTCCACGAGACCGAGACGCCTGCGCGTCAGCGGGACCGGAACCTCGTTGCCGGTCTGCTCGGCCTTGTCCACTAGCTTCTTGCCCGGTATGTTATCCATGTATTCTCCTCGAAGAACGTCTCGTAGAGTGCTTCGCCAACGGGATTTTATACCCGCGTCCGCAATGGGTACCCATCACGTGGTACGAATCTGATCTCCCGGGGAATCTCTATGCGGTCGTGAGAGCTACCCAATAGGAGGAACGGTTGGCAGCGGTTAGCGTCTTGATCCCAACCTACGAACGGCCCGAGTCCCTGGTGATGACGCTCTCCGGGGTCGCTTCGCAGACGGTGGCGGACCTCCAGGTCGTGATCTCAAGCCAGGGTCGCCACAGACCGGAGGACTCGCCGGTGGCGCGGGCCACGGCACGCGTGATCGAGGCTCGCGGCGGCTCCGTCGAGTGGCACCACCGCGAGCCGCGCGGTATCGCCGAGCAACGCCACTTCCTCCTGGACCGCGCAAAGGCGGACTCCGCCCTCTTCCTCGATGATGACGTCTTCATGGAGCCGTCGGTGATCGAACACCTCCTCTCCGTACTAAAGACCGAAGACTGCGGATTCGCCGGCGCCTTCCCTGCCGGCCTCACCTTCATGGATGACGTGCGCCCCGAACAGCAGAACATCGAGCTCTGGGAAGGACCCGTACGACCGGAGGTGGTAGAGGTCGAAGGGTCAGGCTGGGAACGATGGCACCTCCACCGCGCCGCCAACCTTTACCACGTCGCCCGAGAACTCGCCCTCCCACCCGGGAGGTTCCTGCGCTACAAGGTGGCCTGGGTTGGCTCGTGCGTCCTCTATGACCGGAAGAAGCTACTGGAGGTCGGGGGCTTCTCGTTCTGGAAGGAGCTACCACGCTACCACAAGGCCGAGGACATCGTCGTCCAGAACCTGCTCATGCGCCGCTTCGGCGGCTGCGGCGTCGTTCCCTCGGGCACCTATCACGCCGAGATCGAGACGACCACCTTCTCCCCGGAGTGCGCGGTCGAGGCCGACGCCGTCGACCTACTGCCCGGGCTGATCGAGCGGTACGTCGGTTAGCTGCCGGTCATCGGCTCTTTGCTGAGAGCCGATTGCTACGATGGCTTGCGCGCCGCGAGCCTCTCGACGATGCCCCACTTCGAGCGTTCGAGGCACTCGACGACGAGGCCCGCTTCCTGAACGTGCCGAAAGGGTTCTCGGAGAAAGTGGTCGTGTTCGAGGAAGATGGTGAGGGGGTTGAGGACGCCTTGCAGGATGCGCACGGGCAGGAGGGGGCTCCGAACGTGCTCCAGCAGGAGCAGGCGCCCGCCGGGACGCAAAACCCTCGCGGCCTCGGTCACGGCCCGCCTGTCGTCGGGGATGGTACAGAGCGCGAGCGTTGCGACCACGGTGTCGAAGGAGGTATCGGGGAAGGGGAGGTCCTGAGCGTCGCCCACGCGCAGGTCGGCCTCGACGCCGAGATCTCGTGCGCGGTGGCGGGCGATCTCTAGCATCTCCGGGCTCAGCTCGACCACCGTAAGGCGTAACTCTCTCGGGTAAAAGGGGAGGTTTCGGCCGGTGCCGGCGGCGATCTCCAGAACCTCCCCGCGAGCCCGCGAGCAGACCCACTCGCGTCCTCCGCCGAAGAGCGTCCTCTCAGCCCACGCGATGATCCGGTCGTAGCTCTCTGCGCTCCGGTCGTAGTGCCGCCGGACGCGCTCTGTCTGCTCGCCAGGAACTCTCATCTAAGGCCGCCCTTCTCGTCACTCATGCCGGTTATTGCGCCACTGCGGCGCGGATGGGGTCTATCTCCTTCACGAGGCGGAGCCGGCTATCCAGGGCTCTGAAACGAGTCCGCTCGCGTCCCCGACGGCTCAAACTCCTCCGCGCGTTCGTTCTTCTGAGATCGCCGCCCGGACTTCAAGGCTAGATCCGCGTCACAAGCGAGCGGTCGACCTCCGCCACCGAACGGCGACCGGAGAGAGCTAGTTCCAGGTCTACGTCGGCGATCAGGTTGCGTACAACCTGTCTGACTCCGGCCTCTCCGCCGACGGCGAGCCCGTAGACGTAGGGTCTGCCAACGAGCACGGCGGAGGCGCCGAGGGCCAGTGCCTTCAGCACGTCCGCGCCGCGTCGGACGCCGCTGTCCAGGAGGACCGGCACGCGGTCCCCGACAGCCTCGCTAACTTCGGGGAGCGCGTCGAGGGCGGCGACTGCCCCGTCCACCTGCCGCCCGCCGTGGTTGGAGACGATGATGCCCTGCACGTCGTGCTCCAGGGCTATACTCGCGTCCTCCGGGTGGGTAATTCCCTTGAGCAGTATCGGGAGCTCTGTCTGCGAACGGATGAACTCTATGTCCTTCCACGAGAGGCTCGGGTTTACGTATACGTCGAGGAAGGCGCGGGCCGCCGCGGGGAGGTCCTCCTCGGGCGGGGAGTCGAGACGTTCGCGGAAGGCCGGGTCAGAGAGGTAGTTGGCGATGCCCTCGCCCTGCAAGAACGGGAAGTAGGCGTGTTTGAGGTCCCGCTCCCGGAAGCCGAGCATCGTCGTGTCAAGTGTAACGACTACCGCCGAGTACCCTGCGGCCTCGGCCCGGTGGAGCATGCTCGCCATCACCTCGTTGCTCCGCCCCGGATATAGCTGGAACCAGCGCGGGGAGTCGCCCATCTCCCCGGCGACCTCCTCTATCGTGAACGAGGAGACGGTGCTGAGTATCATCGGGATTCCGAGAGACGCGGCCGCGCGCGCCACTGCGAGGTCCGCCTCCTTATGCACTATGGAGAGAACGCCGACCGGTGCGAGCATGAAAGGCGCCGCTGACCTGGCGCCGAGCACGGTCGTAGAGAGGTCGCGCTCGTCCACGCCGCGGAGCATACGGGGCCGCAGGTGCCAGCGGTAGAATGCCTCGCGGTTGGCGCGCATGGTGTCCTCGGCCCCAGCGCCGCCCGCAACGTACCCGTAGGCTCCCGCCTCCATTACCTCCCGCGCCTCCGCCTCCCACGCCTCGAAGGACACCGGGAAACTCGGCGGCTTTTGAGGGCCATAGATCTCTAGCTGCAACTCCAGACCATACTTCGGCATGATTCACCTTTCCCCGAATGTAGGTGCCTAATCGGACTGTGCAATGGCGTACTCAAGCTCAACGTTAGCCTCGCCCAACGAGCATGGCGGCTATCGCACTCCTTGGCACAGCCTTCCTGACAGAACCAAGCGGTGTGACCACGCTGTAAGACGGACATTGTGTCGCTACCCCGAGTCTCGAGTGACGACGCAGTCTACCCTCGACCTCCTCCGGCACCGCTTTCGGCCAATATGAGAGCTACTACCCGCTACAATGTCACCGCGACGCGGATGGGATTCTCTATCTTCTCGTGCAGGTACTTGAGGGCGGTGTTCACCTCCTCGAGGGGGAAGGTGTGGGTAATTGACTCTTCGAGGTTCAGGCGTCCGGCGGCGGCGAGCTCGACGAGTTGCTCGATGTTCCGTTTCGTAAAACCGTAGGAGCCTAACAGAGAGATCCCATCGCGCACGAAGACCGTCGGGGGTACTATGTTGATCGGGTCGGCTCCCAGCCCCGCGACCACGACCCTACCTCCCCTCGCCACCGACTCCACACACTGCGCAATCGTCCCCTGGAGCCCGACGAACTCCGCTGCCACGTCGACCCCCAGCCCCCCGGTCGCCTCCAGGATGGCCTCCACCGGCAGCGTCTCCTCCGGGTTGATGGTCAGGTCCGCGCCCATCTCTCTCGCCCGTTCGAGCTGCCCTTCGCGGGGGTCGACGACGATGATCTTCTGGGCACCCAGGAGCCTGCAAATCTGCACGGCGTGCAGCCCCAGGCCGCCCGCGCCGAACACCGCCACGGTCTCCCCGGCCCGCAGCGCCGCCCGTTCGGCCATAGCCTGGAACGGGGTGGCGACCGCGTCGGTGATGATAGCGCCGACCGTGAACGGCACCTCCTCGGGGAGCCGCACCAGGTTCTTGGCCGGGACGGCCAAATACTCGGCCAAAGCCCCATTCGCCTGAATGCCCAGGATCTTACGCGTAAGACAAACGTTGGTGTGGCCGGTGATGCAGTTTCGGCACGAAGAACAGAACAACAGCGGCGTCACGGAGACCCGGTCACCCTCTTCCCAGCCTTCGACCCTCGCCCCCGTCGCCGCCACCACGCCGCACGGCTCGTGGCCCAAAATTATTGGTTTGAACGGTGTCGGCGTCACACCCTCGAAGACGATGTGTACATCCGAGCCGCAGAGCCCCACGGCCTTTACCTGCACGAGCACCTCGTCTTCCCGGATCTCCGGTACGGGCACCTCTTCCATCTGTAGCGGCTCGTTCACCTCGTGGAAGCGGGCCGCCGTCATGTTAGTTGGCGTCATCTCTAAAACCTCCTGACAGGGAAGAGAGCCGGCACAGGCCGGCCCCGCTATGTGTGCTCTTCCCGGTTTACTTCGCCTTCGCTATCTTCTCCTGCTCCCTCTCCTGGAGCTCACGCCAGAGGATCTTGCCGGACCCGCTCTTTGGCAACTCGTCTATGAACCCGATAGAGCGCGGGTACTTGTAGGCAGCCATCTGGCCCTTCGCCCACTCCACGATCTCCTCCTCCGTGGCCTCCTCTCCCTCACGCAGTACGACCATTGCCTTCGCGGCCTCACCGCTGCGCTGGTCGGGGACGCCGATAACGACCGCCTCCTGGATGGCCGGGTGTTTGTAGAGAGAGCTCTCGACCTCGGCGGGCCAGACCTTGTAGCCGGAGACGTTGATCATGCGCTTTAGCCGATCCACCATGAAGAAGTAGCCCTCTTCATCCACCATCGCGATATCTCCAGTCCTGAAGAAACGCTTGCCGTCCCGCTCGAAGAAGGCCTCCTCGTCGGCCTCCGGACGGTTCCAGTATCCTCTCATCACCTGCGGGCCGCTCGAGACGATCTCTCCCTCCTCCCCAACGCCGACCTCTTCGAGCGTCTCGGGGTTGACCACGCGCGAGTCAACGTCGAACGAGGGGACGCCAAGGCATTGGAGCTTCGGTCTGTCAGGCGGGTTGAAGTGGGTCTGGCTTATGGTCTCCGAGAGCCCGTAGCCCTCCATATAGCGTAGCCCGGTCAGATCCTCCAGCTTCTCCCCGACCGCCGCCGGCAGGGGTGCGCCGCCACCGCCGACGGACATGAGCGAGGAGAGCTCGTACTCTTCGATCTTCGGGTTCGAGAGGAAGTCAACGACCATCGTCGAGATGTTGATCCAGTGATTTGCCTGGTTTCGCTGGATCAGCTCCGCCGCCGTCTCCTTGTCCCAGCGGGTCATGAGCACCATACTTGCCCCGTAGTAAAGTGGCGCGCTCATGCTGTGCTGCATCCCCGTGACGTGGAAGAGCGGGAGGGTGGTGAGCGCTACGCTGTCCGGCGTCATGTTCGGCCACAACCCCGCGCTCACGAGCGTCGCCTGCAACGTCCGGTGGGTATGCATGCACCCCTTCGGCTGCCCCGTCGTCCCCGAAGTGTACGGCAAACACGCCAGGTCTTCGGGACCGGCCGTATGCTCCCCCGGCGAGCGTTTCGCCCTCAGGGCGTCGGCCCAACGCACGGCGCCCTCCGCCTCCCCTTCGTGCGCGGAGACAATGTCCGGCACGGCGAGGTCCGTCTCGGCCTCAAGATAATCCGAGTAGACTGCGGCGACGACGTGTTCGAGGCCGCTCTCTCCTACGAGCGGAGAGATGTTCCCGTGGAGCTCCTGCCCGACGAGGGCGACCTTTACCCTTGAGTCTGCGGCGTAGTGGCGCAGTTCGTCGGTCACGAGCATGGGGTTGACCGGGACAACGACGGCGTTGGCGCGCAGGATGGCATAGTAGGAGATCACGAACTGCGGGCTATTCTGCATGTACAGCAGCAGCCGGTCGCCCTTTTCTACGCCAAGATCCTGTTGCAGGTAACCGGCGAGGGCGTTCACCTCGTCGTGTAGACGTCCATAGGGGACCTCAGTCCCGTAGTGGACGATCGCCGTCTTCTCCGGGTACCGGGTCGCCGAGACTTTCAGGTTTTGGTAGACGCTTGTCTCCGGCAGCGTCAGGGTGCGCGGCATTCGCCTCGGCCAGAACTCGAAGTGCCTCTCGTTCAACGCTCTCTCCTCCTTACTACTTCCCGGTAAAGTTCGCTTCGCGCTTCTCCATGAAGGCGGCGACGCCTTCCTTGTGATCCTGGGTATAGCCGCAGAGGCTCTGGCCCGCAGCCTCTGATTCGAGGGTGGCGGTGAGGTCGCTCTCGAAGCTTTTGTAGAGGGTCTGCTTGATCCTGCCCATCGCCATAGTCGGCAGCCCCGCTAGCCGCCCCGCGAACTCCGCGGCCTCCTCTTCGAGCTTATCGTCGGGGACGAGCTTGTTGACGAGCCCGACGCGGTGGGCCTCTTCCGCTTCGAGCGCCTCGCCGAGCATGCTCATCTCCATCGCGCGCCCGAGGCCGATTATTCTGGGCAAGAAGAACGAAACCCCGGCGTCGGGGATGAGCCCTATCTTGATGAATGCGACCGAGAACTTCGCGCTCTGGGCGGCGACGCGCAGGTCGCAGGCGAGGGCTAACCCCAGCCCCGCCCCGTAGACCGGGCCGTGCAGCGCCGCGACTATCGGCTTCTCTATGGCCACCATCCGCGTCACGAGCCGGCTGTAGGTCCTGCGCAGGTACTCCCCGAGGTCCGAGCCGTTGGGGTCACCATCGCCCCCTATAATCTCGGACAGGTCCGCCCCGGCCGAGAAGCCCTTGCCCTCCCCCCGCAGCACGATACACCGCACCTCTTCATCTCCAGCCGCCTCGTTCAGGACATCGTAGATCTCCTCGTGCAGCGTGCTGTTAAAGGAGTTCAGTTTACCGGGACGGTTCAGGGCGATGGTCGCCACGCCGTTGCTCTTCTCAAACAAGATCGTCTCGTACAAAGTGCGCATCTCCTTCTCTCGATAAAGAAACGCCCCCCACTACCCTCGCGGGGGGCGTTTTGGCAACCCTCTGGTTTTCCCCTCAGCCTGTAGCCGGCCTACGCTTCCCGACGGTCTCGGAAGCAGGCTCGGTGACGGTAGCATCGTCCATGTCTGCCTCGTAGGTCTCTGTCAGCAGCAAGACCGAGACGAGCGTGATGACGCATAACACCGCCATGTACACGGAGATCGCGAACGAGCCGCCGAACAGATCCAGCAGGTAAGTTGCGATGATCGGAGCCAGGGCGCCGCCAAAGATCGAGCCGATCTGGTAGCCTAAAGAGGCTCCCGAGTAGCGGACCTTCGTGCTGAAGATCTCCGAGTAGAACGCCGCCTGCGGACCGTACATCATGCTCAAAAATATCTGACCCACCAGGAGCGCGACCATGATCAGGACGAACGAGCCGGTGTTGACCAGCGGGAAGAAAGCGAACGACCAGAGTCCTAGCAATGCCGCCTCGGCCATGTAGATTCCACGGCGCCCGAACCTGTCCGAGACGGCCGAGAAGAAAAGCAGGGCAGGTATCTGGAAGACGCTCGCTATGAGTACGGCGGTGAGCATCGTGCTCTGTGGCAGCCCCAAGATGCCCGGGTTCGTCCCGTAGGCGATGATGAACGTGATGAAGATGTAGAAGTTGGCGTTGATCGCCACGAACGCCCCGGCGGCGAGCGCTATCTGCTTTGGGTAAGTCTTGAAAGCCTCCAACACCGGCGAGCCCTGGCGCTCGGCCGCGATCTCCCGCCGCACCTCCTCGACACTCATGCCCCGCTCCTGGGCCGTGCGCTTGACCATCTCCTCCTCCCGGCGCTCCTTGGCCTCCTGGAGGTGCCGGAAGGCCGGCGTATCCTCCAGCCGGAGTTGGATCCACATCGCCAGAGCTATGAGGAAGATGCTCAAGAGGAAGGGTATCCGCCAACCGTACGCCTGGAAGAACTCGGGCGAGACGGTCGCCGTGATCAGGAGGAAGATGAGGTTAGCGAGGATGACCCCCACAGGGACGCCTATCTGGGCGAAGCTCCCGTAGAAGCCGCGCTTGTTGGTCGGGGCGCTCTCGGTGGCGAGCAACACGGCCCCGCCCCACTGCCCGCCGACGGCCAGGCCCTGCACGAAGCGCAGGATGATCAGGAGCAAGGGCGCCCCCCATCCAATGAGTGTGTAGGGAGGCAAGAGCCCGATGAGCGTCGTTGCAATCCCCATCATCAGGAGCGCCGTAACGAGCGCCTTCTTACGTCCCGCCTTGTCCCCGAAATGCCCAAAGATCGCCCCGCCAATGGGACGGGCGATGAACGCGACCGCGAAGGTGGCGAACGAGGCGAGCTGCGCCACGAGCGGCGGCATATCCGCCGCGAAGAACAGCGTCGGGAAGACCAGCGCCGCCGCCGTACCGTAGATAAAGAAGTCGTACCACTCGATGCTCGAACCCGTAAGGCTCGTCAGGGCCACCTTCATGATGGATCTCTCGGGAGCCTGCTGTGCCCCGGTGCTAGCGCTAGCCATCCATTCCTCCTATCCCCCTTCTTTTGCCAACCGAAGCTCGCAAGTGTTCGCCTTCAGCGTTCCCCAAACGTTCGCGTTAAGCTCTCCCGTAAAGGCCCCTTTCCCCGGTACTCTTGCCGTACAGCGTAATCGAGCAGGCGTTTAGAGTCAATCGTTGCTACTCCAAGCAACTCTATGCAACGCTTCACCGCTCTCTGTCTCAGGTTTCGAGTTGATCAGCATACTCCACAAAGAAATCCAACGAGTCAGGATTGCTAAGGGAGTCTTTGCTGACCGCATTCTCGAGCGGGGTACCGGTGAGGATCTTCTTGACCGGCACCTCGACCTTCTTGCCGTTCAGGGTCCGGGGGACCTCGGGGACAGTCAGGATTTCGTTCGGGACGTGCCGGGGCGAGGCGTTCTCGCGGATGCTCGTCTTGATCTTTTTGGTTAGCTCGTCGTCGAGCTCTCTGCCCTCTTCGAGGACCACGAAGAGGGGCATGTAGGCGTTACCATCGGGTTTCTGTATGTCTATAACGAGACTGTCGGCAACCTCTTCGACCTTCTCGACAGCGGAGTAGATCTCAGCGGTCCCCATCCTCACGCCGCCGCGGTTTATGGTCGAGTCGGAGCGACCGTAGATCACGGCGCTTCCTTCGAGCTTTATCTTGATCCAATCCCCATGCCGCCACACCCCCGGATACTTCTCGAAGTAGCTATCCCGGTAGCGTTCCCCCTCGGAATCGTCCCATAGATACAATGGCATAGAAGGCATTGGCTCCGTGATGACGAGCTCCCCGACCTCGTCCATCCGAGCGTTCCCCTCCTCGTCGTAAGCCTCTACCTTTGCCCCGAGAGAGCGGCACTGTAGCTCCCCGGCCTTGACCGGCAACAGCAGGCATCCGCCGACGAACGCCGTACACAGGTCCGTCCCGCCGCTCGTCGAGAAGAGCCAGAGGTCCTCCTTGACGCTCCCGTAGACCCACCCGTAACCCTCGGGCGGCAGGGGCGAGCCGGTCGAGCCTATCGCCCTCAGAGCGGAGAGGTCGTGGTCGCGGCCCGGCTCTATCCCGGCCTTCATGCACGAGGTGAGGTAGCTGGCACTCGTCCCGAAGTGGGTCATGCCGGTCTCCCCGGCGAATCCCCAAAGTACGCCCATGTCCGGATGACCGGGGTTGCCATCGTACATAAGGACGGTCGCTCCGGCCAGGAGCCCGCTCACCACGACGTTCCACATCATCCAGCCCGTCGTCGTGAACCAGAAGAAGCGGTCGCCCTCCCTCACGTCCATGTGGAGGCTCATCTTCTTGAGGTGTTCGAGCAGTATACCGCCCTGCCCCTGTACTATCGCCTTCGGCAACCCTGTCGTCCCGGACGAGTACAACACCCAGAGCGGATGGTCGAACGGCACCCGCTCGAACGCCAGCTCCGCCCCCTCCTGCTCAGCGAGGAGGTCGCCCCAGAGCACGACGTCCTCGAGGCCGCTCGTGTCGGGCTCCTGCGCAAGGTAGGGTACGATGACGGTCTTTTCGAGCGAGGGGATCTCCGCCTGAAGCCTCGACAGGATCTCCGTACGGTCGTAGTCCTTGCCGCCGTAGCGATAGCCATCGACCGCGAAGAGCACTTTTGGCTCTATCTGCGCGAAGCGGTCCACGACACTGCTCGCCCCGAAGTCCGGCGAGCAACTAGACCACACCGCACCCATCGACGCGCACGCCAGGAAAGCCACGAGCGCCTCCGGCGAGTTCGGGACGTAGGCGACGACCCTGTCGCCGCGCTTCACCCCCAGGGACCTCAGACCCGCCGCCAGAGCTGCAACCTTTTCGCGCAGCTCACCCCATGTCACCGTGCCTAAAGGCCGGATCTCCGACCGGTACATGACCGCCGGCTCGTCAGGGCGGGCGTGTCTGAAGACGTGCTCGGCGTAGTTGAGGTCCGTCCCCGCGAACCACGTAGCGCCTGGCATCTTACGCTCCTTCAGCACCTCCTCGTACGAGCCCGAGGACTCAACCTCGAAGTACTCCCAGATCGAAGCCCAGAACTCCTCCAACTCCTCTACCGACCACTCCCACAGCTCGTTGTAGCCGGAGAAAGTGAGGTTCTTCTTTTCCTCCAACCACCTCCTATAGTGGGTGATGTTCGCGTTCTCTTTGAGCTCTTCGGAGGGTTCCCAGAGCAGGGTCCCTTCGGAGATAGTATCCATAAGCCTTCCCTTCCCCCTGTAGTCCTTTGTGGAGGTGGCTCCCTTTCTAGCAACCAATACCAGAATACTTACCCCCAAAGCGCATGTAAAATACTATCCGCTCTTACAAAGATCCAACTTGCTTAGAGCCTAGAGCAGACTATGACGCAGCGCCTTTGGCCGGCTCCCGCGCGGCGTGGCCGGGTCGCTGCCGCTTATAATCCCCAGAAGCTACGCCCTCGCACGATGACTCCCGGCATCGCTACCTTGCCGTCGGGGTGCCGCCTGATACGGCCACGTTGAAGGCGGCTCCCTCGGGCATTGGCGCGAGGTCTCGGTTGAGTATCGCCCACTTCCCCTTGTCGGCGTTGTACCGGACGCCCACTGGATGGTCGAGGTAAGTGCCGGCGCCTCCCCCCGGGTTCCAGTTGGGCGTAACCGAGAGGAAGGCGTCCGGGTTTTCGTTAGTCGAGGGATGGTCAACGAAGGTTTCGTTACCCACGGTATCGTCGGGCACGGCGCGGTGGACGAACACGTCCCCGCCCGGCTCCTCCAAGACGGTTACGTCGAAGGCCGCACCCTCGGACATCGGCGCGAGATCTTGGTTGAAGATCGCCCACCTGCCGCCGCGGTTCGCATCGTACCAGACGCCTATACGATGGGCGTCGTAGGCGCCTCCGCCCGCCTCCGAACTCCGGGCTACCAGGAGGATAGCGTCCGAATTTTCATTGTAGGACTTACGCAAAGACCGGATCTGCTACCCTGAAAAACATGAGCTTTACGACGAAATTGGACTACTGCCAGTATCTGTTGAGCAGCCAAGTCAACTATACCTTGACCAACCTCGCCGAGCACCT
>JAABVA010001238.1_pt1 | contig 27934 bp, 42 predicted proteins | sample 5560331 | NCBI WGS metagenome assembly JAABVA01 (sample SAMN12812661, study PRJNA571458) | rock metagenome | isolation source: Antarctica rocks | place: Antarctica: Victoria Land, Mt New Zealand sud | collected 2016-01-07 | reverse complement strand
TCCGCCACGACGCCCCGAGGGATGCGTCGTGAGGCACACCTACCACGTCCTCAGCCGTGTCGTCATCGCCAGCTTTGCGGGTGCTGTGGCTGCCGGCTGGGCGGCGTGGCGCTGGCAGGACGCGCTCAGCGTGGTGCTCGGGCCATGACCCGCATGCCCGCGCTACTTTCCAAAATGGGGGTGACGTATCGCCAAGCCGACTACTGGCGCAGCTCTGGCTTCCTCGGGGCCGACGCGATTCCCGCCGGTTCTGGTTACCGAAAGGACGTCACCCGAGCACAGGCCCGACGCCTCGCCGTTTTGGCCGAACTCGTACGTCTCGGCTTCACCGCCGCCAAGGCTGCTGAGATCGCTCAAGTCGCAGGCGAGGACTTCGACTGGGCGGCCGACCCGTGGATCGAGTACGACGTGGGAAAGGCGGGCACCTTCATGCTCGACGTCAGCAAGGTTCCCGGATGGCTGCCGTGAGCGCCGACACCGGGCAAGGCCATGACCGATGCGGCGCGCTCGCGGTAGCGCTATGACCCGGGTGCTGCCGTACGGCGAGCGCCGCCCGCTGCCGTACATGGACGCCGAAACCTTGTGGCGACTCAAGGTTCTGTACGGAGCCGATCAGGTCAGGACCGCGCTTGAGGAGATGGACGAACCCGAAGACCGGTTCTGCCCCTGGTGCGATAAGTATCGGCCGACCTACGACGACATGTGCATGGATTGTGGGACGGACACATGATGGCGATCGACGGGGCTGTGTCACCGTGCGGCTACCCCACCTGCCAGGATTCAGACGGCAACCCGCGGCTCACCCGCGATGGCATCTGCGACCCTTGCCGGCACCGCTACCGGCATGTGCTGTACTGGCTGACTCTCGATTACGTGAACCTCAAATCCAGCCTGCCGACACCTGATGTGACGCGAGGCGGGGTGTACGAGCCGCCGAAGCGAAAGCTGTTCGGGCATCCCGCCGAGTGGGCGTCGATGACCTGCGCCGAGATTGCATCGGCGTTCAACTGGACTGAGGACGGCCTCCGCGACCATCTGCACCACTCGCCGGGTATCCGGCCAAACGCTCGCGAGACGATCCTCGTCTCCCACGGTTACCGCTACCTCACGGCCCAATTCGATGCGCTGTGCAGCTACCCGGCAGCGGCGGATACCGCCATGGAATTGTCCGAGCTGCACCAGAAAGTCCGCAGCCACCTCGGCCTGACCCGTTGGGTACAGCGGCTCCCCACCCCATGCCCGTGGTGCGACACGGCGGCTTTGGTCCGCAGCGTTGGGCAGATTGACTGCGAAGCCTGCGGCAAGACGATCACCGAGGTGCACTACGAATGGCTGGCCGGGCACATCCTCGACAGCGTCATCGATGCCTACGACGACGCGGCGGAACCAACATCGTTTGACACGTTGTAGGTGACAGTGTCTACTTGATGTCAGCGCCAGAGGTGTGCCCACACGAGCCCCGCAGAGACTTGTTTCTGCGGGGCTTCGTCATGTCCGGAGGCTGTTGGTGAACCTTGTCCCCGAATCGCTCGACGAACTCGTGACCACAACCGAAGCCGCCGAGAACATCGGGGTCGGCAAGTCCACCATCTCCAAGTGGGCCACCCGCGGCCACCTCAAGCCATCCGGGCTGGACGAGCAGAACCATCCGCTGTACCGGATGATCGACGTGCTGCGCTGCGCTCGCGACACCCGCCGCCGCGCCGTCGGCTACTCCCGCGTCGCATGAGCCGTCAAGCCAAACTCGACCGGGAACTCGGAGCCATCGGCTTCGTGTACGACCGGAAGAACACCAAAGGAATCAGCTTCTACATCCACGAGGACACCGGTGCGGAGATTAAGTTCCCGTCGGGGAATCTGAGTGACAATCAGGTGAAAGACGTCTACAAGTCGGCGCGGCAACGCATCGGGCTGGCGACGAAGGACAACAAGCGTGACCCCGAGCAGATCAGGCGCCGGAACGCCCAGGAACGCGAGCAGCTAGTCCGCGACGTTGCCAAGGCCGAGGCCCGGCTGGCGCAGCTGAGGCAGGTCTGCGATGAGACCGCCATGGCGCAGGCGGTGCAGCTCATCGAGGACTACGAGCGCCGGATGCGCTACCTCGACCGGCTGATGCGAGCCGTGCCCGCATGACCCGCCTCCTGCTGACCCGCCTCCTGAACATCTGCATCTTCACGTTCGTCACCCGCGACGAGCTGACCCGCATCGGCTGCTGGGTGTACCGCACCGCCCCGGTGAAGGCACTCACGTTGGCTGAGGCCCGCGGCTACCGCAAGGGCTACCTGGCGTGCCACGACGACATGACGCTGGCCGATCCGAACTAGGACGCGCGAGGGGGAGCCGTGCCCGGTCATGCCAAGGCGTACGAACGGATCGACCGCCGCATCAGTGAAGCCGCTGCGCGTGGCGACATGGGCAACGTCGACAGGCACCTCGACGAACGACACAAAGTGGCGACGCAAGCAACCGAATGGGACGCCGACTGCTGGGGGCTGGAGCCCGACGACTGGTGTGCATCTGAGCGCGCTGAGATTCAGCGGCGCGCGTGACCCCTCCCCGACACGCTGACTTGCCGTGGACCGTCGAAGGCTGGCTCGAGATGTTCACCCAGCGAACCGGAGCCGCAGCATGAACACGGCGACGCATGTGCCGAAGCGGCGTGTGCCGAACGAGCAGACGCTGCATCTCGCTAGCTGGCTGGCCTACCAACGGGTCAACGCCGGGGCCCGGCACGACTACGCGGTGCGGATGGCCGGCCTCGACAGTCTGTACGGCAACGCGGCGCACAACGCGAAACGCAGAAAGGCGACGGAGGCATCTGATGCGAGCTGACCCGCTGTACCTGCTCATCTCCCTCGTGGTGTTCTTAGTCGTCGTCGCCGTCCTGCTCAAGCTGCTCGGCGTCGCGCTCTAACACCCGGATGCGAGGATTGCGACCATGAGCGAGCTCGAAGACGATCCGGCCATTGAGATGCCAGACTGGCTGGGTCGCGACTACGGCCTTGAATACGCCAGCCGCGTTCGGCTTCTGTATATGCAGATGATCCACGGCGAGGTGTTCGTCCGAGTACCAGGCGCATCGGCCGACCCGCATGGCGTGTTCGACGCCACGCACTGAAACCGCGCCGGTGCGTCGCTTGAGGTGGTGGCACATGCTCACCACCGAACGCTTCGGGATTGCCACCATCGACCGCTGGCTGGCCGACGAGGCACGCTTCCTTGTGCAGGCCCGTAAGGTCCGAACTCGCCGGGCCGAGGCCGAGCAGTGCGCCTGGTTCACGATCGACCGGCTGCTCGACATGCGCCTCTCAGCGCAGCGGATGCGGCTGCCGTGAAGAAGACGTACGTCGCTCTCGTGACCTGCGGCTACTGCCACTTGCAGCTCATCCTGCGCCACGCCTGGCTCGACGACGGCGCCTTCGATCATCACGTCTTCCGCTTGCATCTGCGGCTGTGCAATGGCTAGCCGGCTGGTGGGATGTATTCCACCCAGTCACCTGAACTGTCGCCGCGGCTAGACAGGATCAACGGGTTTCTGTGGCCCAGCTTCTCATTGATTTCTCTGTAATACTTCATCCACGGTCCGAGCCTGCCATCTGCGATGGAAAGCTCGACGTAGTCGGTGGGTATGCCCCATCCAGGCATCCTGATTCTCGTAATGCCAACTCGTGCGGCTTCCGAGATCGTCATTTCTGCTCCCTTGGGTTACGTAGGGGTGTCTCGCCCCGCCTACTCATCGTCCCATCGGTTAGGTTCACGTGGCTAGCCGCAAACGCAACAAGAAGTCCACCGTCGAGCGCGGGTACGGGCGACAGCACCAGCTCGCACGCAAGATCGCGATCGCCAGGCTAGTCGACGGTCAGCCGTGCGCCCAATGCTGGTACGACCGCCAGATCATCCACCCGATGTACAAGATGTTCGCGGCCAAGCTCGACCTGTCGCACACCGCTGACCGCACGGGATACACGGGCCTCTCGTGGGCTGCGTGTAACCGCCGGGAAGCAGCACAGCGTGGTAACGCGGCGCGAGGCCGTCAGCAGCAACGCAAATCGAGCGTCTGGTAGGTCCCACATGACTGTGTCATTTGCTGAGCTGAGCCTCACCGACTACCAAGCATGGGTGGATGAGCACTACGATCTCGGCACGCACACCGTGCGGGGTATCGACTGCCGACGATGCGGGATGCACGTTTGGGCGGTCGAGAAGCATGCCGTCAACGTGCACGGAGACGATTTCGCCGCTCGCCCGGCGTACCAAGGCGGGAAAACGCTGCTCGGGTTTATATCAGACGACGAAGGCCGCATGGTCGACCCACCGACGTGCCCGCATTGCGGCAAGCCGATCGCCGGCTAGCGCGCTACGCGCAGTTGTACGTGTGGTGATGGACCAGATCGTGCTCTCCGGTCTCGAACAATTGCCACAAGCAGCCGCACGGCGCTAGCGGGATCATTCCCCACGATGGACGACCACCCTCGTCTAGTCCCTCGTCACCTAAGGGTGCGACGTAAAACTTGCCGTCGACAACCCACAGGTCGACCAACACGCCGCCCTCAAGTTCAACCCGCACTGCCACTAGCGCCACATCCGGTTGTACGGCCGCAGCAGCGTCCGGGTCACGTTCCGCCGAACTACCCGCTTGAGCAGCGTCCCTCGCTTGGCAGCGTTGTAATCGCCGGCTAGACGACTGGCGAGATAAAGCGATCGCTGCAGGCTCATGCGCTTAGCGTCCACCTACGCAGGCCACCACGCAAGGGGTGCAAGATGCCGACGATTTCTGACGAGGGCCTCGTTGCCTGGATCAACGAGCACTATGACGTTTGCTGGAACGCGGAGAGGCAAGAGGGGCAGCGGCTGTGCAGGCGTTGCGGCGAAGACGTTTGGTACACGACGAAGCACGCCCATAACGTTCACGGCGACAGCATCGAGATACTGCCACGGCGTCACCACCCTGAGATCGAGACTGACTGGCAAGGCCGGCTAGCCAGTGGCACGCAAGCACCGCGCTAGCCACCACCACACAGGCAGCCACCGCTCCTATAAGCGCAGCGCCAGGCAGGCCACCGCCGCAGCAGCCAACCTCACCAAGGCACGAGCCGCCCTCAAAGGCCGGCCACGTACAGCACGCCAGCTACAGGCGTCACGTGCCAACATCGTCAAGGCGCAGCACACACCACACACTGGCAGGCAGCGGGCCGCGTCGTTGCGCAACCTGGCACGCGCACGTGCAGCACAGCGAGGCAGGCCACGCAGCGCAGCACAGCGGGCAGCGTCACTACGCAACCTCGCACGGGCACAGCACATGCCACGCACAGCCAGGCAGAAGGCAGCAGCTAGGGCCAACCTAGCCAAGGCAAGGGCAGCAGCCAGGCACAGGCCACGCACAGCAGCCCAACACGCAGCCAGCCTCCGCAACCTGGCAAGGGCACGGCAAGCCCAACGACGCAGGCCACGGACAGCGGCACAGCGAGCAGCGTCACGAGCCAACCTCGCACGGGCACGGCACGCAGCACACAGCAGGACACGGACAGCACGGCAACGCGCCGCAGCAGCAAGGAACCTGCGCCACCGCCGGCGCCACTGACCATCCCACCTACTGGGGCCCGGTGTGTCCCACGAAACGACGCGACTACCGGGCCCCGCTTACATCGCCGCCGACACCACGAGGGGTGGGGAGCTACCCCAAAAGCGTCACGCAATGTGACCCCGCAGTCGGGCCTCTCTCCCCCCTCAGATTTAGGGTTTTAGTCACGCACAGTGTTGCCAGGTGCCAGGATTCGCGGGCTAAGACCGCTAGATGCTCAGATTCGGTTACAGATCGTGGGATCGGGGTCCGATGGGGCTGTGTGAGGCGGTTTCGGGGTCCGATCCCCGTGTGGCCCTTGAGGCGATCCGCGACCTGCTGGCCGAGCGCCTTGAGGGTGCTACGGACCGCCAGTTGGTGCATGTGGCGCCCATGGCGAAGCAGCTAGTCGACGTGCTGGACAAGCTCGGGGAGTTCACGGAGCCGGAGGCGGACAGCGTTGACGACTCCCGAGCCGATGTCGAGCGAATCCTCCGATCTGTGGGGTAACCAGGAGCCTCGGTTCCGGTCGGTGCCGCCGGCCAAGGCGTCGCTGGGCGACAAGGCTGTCGAGTTCGCGGCTGCCGCCGGGCTGTATCTCGACCCGTGGCAGCAGGATGTGCTGCGGGGGTCAATGGGGGTCGGCTCCGGCGGGAAGTGGGCGGCCCGCAACGTGGGGCTGCTGGTCCCGCGGCAGAACGGCAAGGGCTCGGTTCTTGAGGCACGCGAGCTGTTCGGCATGTTCGTCCTCAACGAGCAGACGATTATTCACTCGGCGCACAGGTTCGACACGTCACAGGACCATTTCGCGCGGATGCGGAACTTGATCGAGGGCAACCCGGACCTTGAGCGGCATGTTCAGAGCACGTACACGGCGAACGGCAAAGAGTCGATCGTTCTCCGAAACGGCAACCGGCTGAAGTTCAAAGCTCGGACGCTGTCCGGTTCGGGCCGTGGCTATGGGTCCGACCTGCTGGTTCTCGATGAGGCTCTGGTCCTGCCGGAGCAGGCGCTGTCGGCTATGTCGCCGACGCAGATCGCGCGGCCGAACCCGCAGACGTGGTTCACGTCGTCGTCGGGCTACCCCGACTCGGCCGTTCTGTGGCGCATGGTCAAGCGCGGCAGGTCAAAAGCGAAGCGAATGGCCTACTTCGAGTGGGGTTGTGAGACAGGCGCCGACCCGGCCGACCCGGAGAACTGGGCGCAGTCGAACCCAGGCCTGGGCTACAGGCTGCCGATGAGCGAGCTCGAGGACGAGTTCGGCAAGTTGACTCCCGAGGACTTCGCCCGCGAACACCTGGGCATCTGGGACGACCAGGCTGCGGGGGGGGCGTTTCCGCCTGAAGCGTGGGATTCGGCGCTCGATCCGGCGGCCGACCTCTCTGGGACGCCAACGTTTGGTGTCGAGGTCGCCGAGGATCGCTCGTGGGCGTGCATTGCCGCCGCCGGGGCCGATTCTGAGGGTCGAACGGTCGTTGACGCGGCCGAGTACCGGTTGGGGACGGCTTGGATCGGTCCTCGGGCGGCTGAGATTGCCCGTAAGCATCGCCGGCCGAGGTTCGTGGTCCGTCCGGGGTCGCCTGGGGGGTCGCTGATCGCCGATCTGATGGATCGCGGGCTGGTTGTGACGCAAGCACGAGGCCAGGACTACTCGGCGGCGTGCGGCCTGCTGTACGACGCGGTTTTAGAGGGCGATGTGCGCCATTACGGGCAGTCGCAGCTCGACGTTTCGGTCGCTGGGGCTCGTCGGAAGCCGTCGTCGGACGCTTGGGTGTGGGACCCGCGCCGTTCGGGGCTAGATATCAGCCCGTTGGTGGCGGTGACGCTCGCAATGTGGGGTTCGCAGCGGAAGGTCCGTCCGGGCAGGTTCGTCTCGTTCTAGGCGCACCAGCGATTGAACGACACGTCCTGCGATTTCAGTGCGGCCAGCGCCGTTCGCTGCGCGTCGAGCCCCGTCAGCGCTCCCACTGCAATCGCGGTGAGTACCTCGACGTGGAGATCGTCCTCAGCGGAATGGGCGGCTTCGTCATCGTCCGCCACGGCCGCGATCCGATCGACCTCGGACTTCACCTGATCGACGGTCAACGTCGCTGCAAACAGCATCTTCGGATCGTCTCACGCGGAAGGCGGGCTTGTGACAACGCTCGCCACCGCCTCCGGTTCATATTTGGGCCAGAACGGCTCTGACGGGTCAGGTTTCGTCAACCCGGTGCTGCCGCGGCTGCTGAACCAGCTTTCGGGCGACATGATGCTTTTGCAGATGCTGGACCGGTACTACACCGGCAATCAGCCGCTGAGTTTCCTAGCTCCGGAGGTCCAGCGGCGCGTTCAAGGCCGGCTGCGGTCGTTGGTGCTGAACTGGGCCCGGCTGGTTGTCAACTCGCTCGAGGAACGTCTCGACGTTGAGGGGTTCCGGCTGGCGCAGGACCAGCCGGCCGATGACGAGCTGTGGCGCATTTGGCAGGCGAACGACCTCGACGAGGGCTCGCAGATGGCCCATGTCGACTCGTTGGTGCATGGCCGCAGTTTCGCGATCGTGTGGGCCAACGAGGATGATCCGCGTACCCCGCTGATCACGGTCGAGTCGGCTGAGCAGATGACGGTCCAGTTTGAGCCGGGTACGACGCGGGTGGTTGCGGCGGCGAAGCACTGGGCGCAGGACGACATGGTCTACGCGACGCTGTACCTGCCGAACATGATCGAGCGGTACGTCGCACCGCAGGTGCCTTCCGGCGGCAAGGTAGCTGCGCCGGCTGACTGGACGTTGCGGGAGGACCCGATTCAGCACGACCTGGGTGTCGTGCCGGTGGTTCCGTTCCTGAACCGCCCTCGGCTGATGCATCCGTTGGGTGAGTCGGAACTGACCGACCTGCTCCCGCTGGTCGACGCGGTGAACACGCTCGCGACAAACATGATGACTAGCGCGGAGTACCACGCGATGCCTCGCCGTTGGGCTACCGGCATTGACCTGGGCGACGGTGAGGGTTCCGAGGTCCGTAGCTCTGAGCTGATTCGGCAGCGCTGGTCGAATTCGGCCGCTGACCATGTGTGGACCTCGGACGATGCTGGTGTGCGGTTCGGGCAGTTCGCCGAAGCTTCGCTGGACAACTACATCAGGGCGATCGAGATGCTGGCCGCGCAGATCGCCGCTATCGCCGCCCTGCCGCCGCACTATGTGGGGCTGATGTCGCAGGCGAACCCTGCGTCGGCGGATGCGATCCGGTCCGCCGAGTCGTCGCTGGTGAAGCGGGCGCAGCGTAAGCAGCGGGTGTTCGGCGGCGGCTGGGAACGCGTGATGCGTCTGGCCATGCTGGTCCGTGACGGGTCGGTGCCGCCGTCGACGCGGGCGATGGAGACGATCTGGCGTGATCCTGAGACGCCGACGGTTTCGCAGCGGGTCGACGCGGCGGTGAAGCTTGAGGGCATCGGGATGCCGTTCCGCCAGTCGCTTGAGGACTTGGGCTACGGACCGACGCAGATCGCCCGTGCGATCAAGATGCGGACCGACGACGCGCTGTCCGATGTCGAGGCCCAGCTGGGCTACGTCGACGAGATCGTCACCAAGTACGGCATCAGCCGGGCTGCTGCGCTCGCCGCGGTCGGGCTTGAGCAGGCGGCGCAGTGGGAGGCCCGGGTCGAGGCCCGTCAGCCCGGTCCTGGCGTCGCTACCGACGCGCAGATGGCTACTGAGGTCGCCATCGGCGGTGCTGTCGCGCAGGCCGCCCAACCCGGTGCGCTCGCGAACGATTCTGCGGCTGCCCCGAACACGTCCAGCCCGTAAGGGGCCGGCACAAGCCCGTAACGGGCGAGAAAGAGGTTCCGCATGGCCGAGGAAACCGTAGTGGTTGCGACCAGCGAGACGCCGGACGAGCAGGCGGCAACGCCTGACCTCGCTGCCGAAGTCGAGAAGTGGAAATCCCTGTCCCGCAAAAATGAGGACCGGGCGAAGGCAAACTCGGGCGCTGCTAAGCGGCTCGAGGAGATTGAGAACGCCAGCAAGTCGGAGACGGAACGTCTCAACGCGCGGGCAGATGCAGCCGAGAAGGCGGCGGCGGAGCACCAGGCGACCGCGATGCGGCTTGAGGTCGCGTTCGACAAGGGCCTGACGCCCGCGCAGGTTAAGCGGCTCGTCGGGAGCTCCCGTGAGGACTTGGAGTCCGACGCGGACGAGATCAAGCGCGACTTCCCTGCCGCGACAACCCGTCCCCGCGGCGATGCGGACCAGGGACCTCGCCGCAATGCCACCGCCAACCCCCGCGACGCGTTCGCGGCCCTGTTCCAGCAGTAGAGGCGCCCCGCTGCGGGGCTGCTGACCCAACCCCACCCGAAAGGTGACTCCCGTGGCGACCAGTGCCAACGCAACCCTGCTGAGTGCTGTCAACAGCACCCTGCTCCCGCCGATCATCACCGAGCCGATCTTCAAGAAGGCGTCGGAGACGTCGGCTCTCATGCAGCTCGCCCGCCGGGTGCCGCTGGCAGTGAACCGCAACACCGCCATCCCCGTCCCGATGGACGTCCCCACTGCGGGATGGGTCAACGAGGGCGGCGTCAAGCCGACCGGCTCCGAGAGCATCGGCATCAAGACGATGACCGGCAAGAAGGTCGCGCTGCTCCTCCCCGTCTCGGAGGAGGTCGTGATGACCAACCCCGCCGGCCTGTACGACCAGCTCGTCCAAGACCTCCCGACGGCGATCAGCCGCTCGTTCGACTACGCCGGCATCCACGGCCTCGACCTCAAGACCGGTGCTGCCGGCCCATTCCCGGACTATCTCGCGAAGACGCCGTACAGCCAGACGATCGGCGCGACCGCACAGAACGCGGGCGGTGTGTACGCCGACCTCGTCAAGGGTGTCCAGCAGGTCGTCAACGGCCCGACGCAGGGCTACGAGTTCTCCGGCTTCGCGGCCGACCCGCGGCTCATGCCCGAGCTGATGCTGGCCGTCGACACCGTCGGCCGGCCGCTGATGGCCGGTCAGGACGCCAACGCCCTGACGGTCGGCGGGGGTGGGCTGGCGGCGAACCTGATCGGCTACCCGGCACGGTTCAACACCGGCGTGTCCGGCAAGTACTACCGCTCCGGGAATGCGGTGCAGGTCGTCACCGTCAACGGCACGCCGACGGGCGGCACGTTCACCCTCACCGTCGGCGGCCAGACGACCGGCCCCCTCGCCTACAACGCGTCGGCGGCAACCGTGCAGACCGCGATCCAGGGCCTCGGGACAGCGGCAGCGGCGAACGCGACCGTCACCGGCGCAGGTCCGTATACCGTGACGTTCAACTACGGATCGGGTCCGATCTCGACGGCCTCCGCGCTGACCGGCGGCACCACCCCGTCGGTGTCCGTGGCGCAGAACCCGAACACCGACTCGGGGCTGCGGGCCATCGGCGGCGACTTCAGCCAGGCCGCGTGGGGTCAGGCGATGGATATCTCCATCCAGATCAGCCGCGAGGCGTCCTACATCGACTCGGCTGGCACCTGGCACTCGGCGTTCCAGGAGAACCTGGTCCTGCTGCTCGTCGAGGCGTACTTCGGCTTTGTGCTCGGGGACCCGAACGCGTTCGTGGCGTACACGCACGCAGTTGGTAGCTGACCTCAGTAGCCCGGTGCGGGGCGTCGGCCCCGTCCTCCTCCGACGCCCCGCACCGTTCACCTAGAAGGAGAGCCGCATGGCTGACACCCTCACCCACCCGCCGTGCTCGAAGTGCGGCAAGTCCGACGACCATCCGCGGCATCTGCTGGTCCGGGTGATGGACGTGGCGACACTCGCACCGGCCGGCACCTCACCGGAGCGGCTCGCCGAGCTGGAGCGCGTCTACAACTCGGCTGACCACCTGGACTGCTGCGGCTGCCACGCCGAGGACGACTTGAACCTGCCGGCCGGTTTCGAGTCGTGCCGGGATGTGGTGGCCCGCGCCGACGGTGCGAAGGGTCCCGACCTCGCCGCCCACCTGGACGCCAGTCCGCGCAACCTCGGAGGGGAGTAGCCGTGCCGCTGTCCCAAGCGCTGCAGAACGCGTGGACGAACTACCTCGTCGGGCAGACCCCGACCGCCCCCGCGGCGCCGACGATGCCGATAACGGCGATCCTCGCCTCGACGGCGGGTACGGCGACCGCTGCCGGTACCGCGGTCGCCGCCGTGACGGCGAACCCGACGATCGCCGCTGCGGGGTGGAACGCTTCGGCGACCACGGTGGCGGCGTCGAACGTGAACGCGGTGTCGTGGACTTCCAACGCTGCGATCGCGACGATCGTCGGGGTGAGCCTGCAGGACTCTGCGGCAACCCCGGTCTACCGCGGCTATGGGGCGTTCTCGGGCGCCAACGCCGCCAAGAGCATGAACTCGGGTGACACGCTGACCATCGCGGGCGGCGCTCCGGGGTCGCTGACCGTCCAGAACACCTAGCAGATGGCTGACGGCGCGGTTGCGATCACCGCCGGGTCAGGCACGCCTATCCGGGTGCTGACCGCGCTCGGTGCCGGCTCAGCGGACCAGCAGGTCGTCACGTTGGCGGACTCGGCGGGGAACCTGCTGGGGACGAACGCGCTGCCGCTGCCGATCGCGCCGGTTCAGCCGACCAACGCGCCCCGTTCCAGTGTTGCGGCGTCGACCGCGGCCGTCCCGCTGCTTGCCGCGAACCCCAACCGTCGCGGTGCGGTGATCGTGAACGAGTCCTCGGCGACGCTCTACGTCGCCTACGGCTCTGCCGGGACCGTCACCGACTACACCTACCGCGTCGACCCCTCGGGAACGTGGGTGATGGACCAGCCTGCGTACACCGGCCCGCTCTACGGCTCGTGGGACAGCGCTACCGGAAACGCCCGAGTGACGGAGCTGACCTCCTAATGCCCGTTCTGCCTCCGGCTGCCATGCCCGTCGCCTCGACGCTTGAGGTCTACGGCCACTCCTACGCGCACGCGAGCACTGCCGGTGCATCCCGCAAGCAGATGCGGTGGTCGACGCGGCTCGCCGCCATGCTCGGCGCCCACGAGATCAACTTGGCTGTCAACGGCTCCAAGCTCTGCTGGCCGGACTACGTGTTGTTCCATCAGGGCGGGGCGAACACGCTCTTTCACAACGCTGTCCGTGACCGTTCCGTTGCTCGCGCTGCGACCGGCACGGCTGCCAACCCTGGGCTGTACCCGCCTGAGGCAAACGCGGTCGCGCTCTACTGGGGCGTCAGCGACTGGCCCCGGATCGGCAACGCGAAGATCGGTGTCAACGGCCCTTATGGGCACGCGCTCCGTTCCTGCATCGCCCGGGTGCGCTGCTCGCGGTGCTTCGTCTCCAACGACTCCACCGTCGCCACCACCTCGGGGACATGGACCTCGGAGACGACGGCTGCCGTCGGCGTCCCGAACCGTGCCGGTGGCGAGACGGCCAAGAGCGCCACCGCGGCCGGGGTACTCACCGTCACCGTCCCCGCCGACTTTCCCGGTGGCACGGTCGTCTTCTTCTTCTGCGCCGACCCGACAGCTGGTGCGAACACGGTCACCATCGCCAAGACCGTCGGTGCGGGCACCAACGCGACCCTGACCTCCAACTTCGTCATCGCGGGCCCGGCGGTCGGTGACAACTCTTCGGACACTTCCGGTGGTGGTGCTCCGCCCGTCGGTACGCGATACAACCCGGTCTGCTACCGGGTGACCGGCCTCCCCGTCGGTGGTCACACCTTCACGTTGACGTTCGCTTTCGCCAGCGCCACCAAGTCCTACTTCATGGGTTATGGCATCGAGGCGACGCAGCCGCCCGGCATCGTCGTCTACAACCAGCCGAAGATTCCGTCGGCAGTTGGCTACGGCCTGTGGAACCTCGCGGGCGGCACCGGCTTCCAGGGCACTGTGTCGAACGGCCCGGTTGACGACGCGATGGTCAACAACGGGAACGCGACGACCGGGTCAGTCTGCGCCGAGTTCGACCGCTGGGTGCAGTACGTCGATGTCGACACCCGCCTCGCCGCCAGCCCCGCCTACTGGCCCGCTGGTGACCAGCACCCCAACGACCAGGGGCATGCTCTCATCGCCGCCCTCGGCTACCAGGGGTTCCGCCGGATGCTCGCCGGTACCGCGCTGGAAACCGTCGGACTGGTCGAGGCCACACCCGGGAACACGATGCTCAACGAGCCCGCCGCTGGGCAGTCCGCCGGCTACGGCGGCGGCCTGACCTCTACCGGCCGGTCGAACACCCGCCTCATGGTCCCGTTCCTGGCGCAGGCTACCGGTAGCTCCTACGCTCTCACCGCCAGCACCGAACTCAGCATGGCGAACCTGCTTGAGCGGCTCAACCTCGGCGACTACGAGGAGTACCGCCTGTCTGTCTTCGTCGTGACGGCGGTCGCGGGTGCTCGCCTCTACATGCGCTGGCAGCCGACGTTCGGCTTCCTGCAGACCGACGGCGGGTCGATCCAGCACGCCAGCCCCGCGTTCGAGCCGGGCTACTGCGACGTCGGCGCCGCCGGTGACCGGCAGGGCCTGTGGACGCCGCTCCTTCCCTTCGCGCGCCGCGGGGAGGGCGAGTGGAACCCGGCGCTCTACGGTGCGACGGCGGGAACGCTGTCCATCGCGCGCGTCTCCATGCACCTGCGCTGAGGGGTAGGCAATGAGCCTGCTCACCCTGTTCGCCCCCGCCGGTGTCGTCGTCCCCGCCACAGCACTGCTGTCCGGCACGGGTGCTGTCGGCGCGGCGGCCACGGTCACCGTTCCGTCGTCGGCCGGGTTCTCGGGTGCCGGTTCGGTAGGTGTCGCCGCCACGGTGGCTGTACCGGCTGCTGCCAGGCTCTCGGGTGCGGGCTCGGTCGGTGCTACCGCTGCGGTGGCTGTCTCTACTGCGCCCACGCTGTCCGGTGCAGGCACCGTCGGCGTAGCGGCCACGGTCGCGGCTCCTGCCGCCGTGTTTCTCTCGGGGACCGGCATCGTCGGCGCCTCAGGCCAGGTCGGCTCGGTCGCTGGCGTCACCGGCACGGGCTCGGTCGGCACTACTGGTACTGCAACTGTTGCCGTCGCCGCAACTATCGCAGGTACTGGCACCGTTTCTGCGGTCGGCAAGGTCACCGGCAGCGGCCCCGCCACCCTTGCGGGTACCGGCACCGTCGGCGTCGCGGGAACGACTGCCATGCCGGCCACAGCAACCCTCCCCGGCGCTGGCACGGTCGGCAGCAGCCCTACGGTCACGGTTCCCGCCACGGCCAGCCTGTCCGGTACGGGCACGCTCGGAACCTCAGGCACCGTCACGGTTCCTGCCACCGTCTCACTGACCGGCACCGGTCTGGTCGGCACTACTGCCACAGCGACTGTCCCCGCCGCTGCGACCCTCTCCGGTACCGGCACCGTCGGCGCGGCTGGTCAGATCGGCACGTCGGTCGCCCTCGCCGGTTCGGGCACCGTCGGCGCTACCGGCGCCGCGTCGGGGCTCGCCTCGGCTGCCCTCGCGGGCATCGGCACGCTCGGAGCGGCCACCTCGGCCACCGTCCAGGCTTCCGTCGCACTGGCGGGCGCTGGCACGGTCGGTGCAGCCGGTACGACCGCCGTCCCCGCTACGGTCACGCTGGCCGGGTCCGGCACGGTTGGGGCCGCGGCTGTCGCTGCCGTCTCCGCCTCGGTCGGCCTGTCCGGCACGGGTGCTGTCGGCGTAGTCGGCACGGCCACCGTTCCTGCCACGGCTTCGCTGTCCGGCTCGGGCGCCATCGGCGTCACGGTCGGCTCCAACGCCTCGGCATCCCTGCCCGGTGCAGGCACGCTCGGCATCACCGCTACGGTCGCTGTTCCTGTCGCTGCCGCACTCTCCGGGGTCGGCGCGGTATCTGCCGCGGGAACTGTCGGCACGGGCGCTACGGCGGCGCTTAGCGGCTCGGGCACTGTCGGGCCGACCGGTGTCTCAACGGGCAGCGCGACCTCGGTCGTTCAAGGCGTCGGCTCGGTCGGTGCTGTCAACGCGGTCAACGTCCCCACCGGCGCCGCTCTTACCGGTACGGGAACAGCCGGGTCGGCCGCGGTCCTGTCCGTGTTCGGCGCTGCTGCCCTCACCGGCACCGGGGCACTCGGCGCAGCAGGCCTGCTCGCCGTCCCCGGCTCGGCAGCGTTCCCCGGCGTCGGCTCGGTCGGCGTGGCGGGAACGGTCCGGGCGGCCGTCACCCGCGGCGCCATGTCCGCCGGCAGCCGTCCGCCGGCCACGACCCTGCCCGGTGCCCGCCCAGCCGCATCCGGCGCCCGTACCGGGGCACTCGTCGGTGCCGGCACTCGTACCGCACCGTCGATGAAGGGGGGCAGATGAGCTTCGACCTCGGCAACATCGTCCCGCTCCGGTTCATCGTCACCGACCCGACCGGCGCACCCGCCAACGGCGGGACCGTCACCCTCACCATCACCCAGCCCGACGCCACCAGTGCGGGCACGTTCACCCTCACCCCCACCACCGTCGGCACCTACGACTACGACTTCATCCCGACACAGGGCGGCCGCCACCTCGCCCGCTGCGTCTCCACCGGTGTCAACGCCTCTGCGTACACCGACGCGTTCAACGTTGACCCGGCCGACCCTGGTGGGATCGTCAGCCTCGCCGACGTCAAGGCGCAGCTGAACTTGACCAGCACCCGCAACGACGTCGAGCTGCGGTTCTACATCGAGACGGTGACTAATCTGGTCGAGCATGAGATCGGCCCGGTGCTGATTCGTACGCACACCGAGGTTGTTTCGGCCGCTGACACGATCGTTCTCGCAAAGGCCCCAGTGGTTGCTCTCACTTCGCTGGTTCCGACGTCCCCCAACTACGGTGGCTCCGCCGCGCAGTACCTGCTGGACGGGCCGTCGGGGATTCTGCGGCGGCAGGCGTTGTACCCGTACGGGTCGATGGACTGGTCAACCAACTGGAACGGCAGCGGGCAGTTGACCGCCACGTACACCGCCGGCCGGGCTGTGATTCCCGCGCCGGTACGGCTCGCGGCGATGCTCATCATCAGCAGCTTGTGGGAGTCGCAGCGGGGTGCGAGCGCGATGCCGCTGCAAGGCGGCGAGTCGGGACCGCCGAACTCGGCTGATGCGGTGCCGGCGAAGGCGATCGAGCTGCTGGCGCCGTATCGCCGCGCTCCGGTCATCGCCTGATGGGAGCGACGTGGCCGCTGATCGTCAACCGGCTGGTGACGTGGCTACCCACGCTGCCAGGGTGGGGCGACGTGGCGGTGTACGACGGGCATCCCGTCACCGCCGACATCTCGGCTGACTACCTGACGGTCGGCTACACCACCGCCGACGACCAGGGCGGCGTCTTCACTCAGACCCGTAACCCTGACGGGTCGGGGATGGACGAAAGCGGAGATGTCCGCTGCCATCTGGCTTGCCAGTCGGGCGACGGTGACCTCGCCACTGTGCGGGCCCGGGCGTTCGCGTTGACCGACGCGTTCGACGCCGGCTTGCGAGCCGACCAGACGCTCGGCGGGCTGCTGTCCCGCAACGCCGAAGTGTTGCTGTCCGTCGATGTGCTGTCGGTGCAGAACGTGCAAGGCGCGGCGCAGTCGCTGTTGTTCACCGTCCGGTACTGGAACACCGGCTACCTCTTCTAACCCCCCCTGTCGAGCCGTCCCACCGTGGGGCGGCTGTCCGTCGTGCCCGAAGGAAGGAAACGCCGTGCCAACACCAGCCGAGGAGCTCGCTCAGGCGCAGCTCGCCGAAGCCGCCGAGTGGGGGACGTACACCGCCGCGTTCCCCGTCGACATCGCCGGGGTGCGGGCGTTCAACGTCGGCAACCCCGTCCCTGCGTCCCACGTCGAGCGCGGCGTCGTCGACGCCAGCCTCGTCACGAAGGTCGCCAATCCCCCGAAAGTCACCAAGGCCGCTGCCGCCCTGCCCGCCACTGTGATCGGAGCCTGACATGCCCAGTCCTGTCGTCACCCGCCCCGCCCTCATCACCGACCCGGGATGGCTCTACTGGGCACCGCTCGGTACAGCGCTCCCGGCTTCCCTCCTGACGGGTGCGACGGCACCGGTCACCGGGTCGCAGTTCACCGACGTCTGGCCCACCCCGTGGGTGTGGCTGGGCTTGACCGACGCCGGCTCCGACTGGCACTACAACATGGCGATGGCGCAGGTCGACGCCGCCGAGCTGTACGACCCGGTCGCATGGCGCACCACCGGCCGCACGTCGTCTGTGACGTTCGCGCTGCAGAACTACACCGCGACCAACGTCGGCCGGGCACTGAACGGTGCGACGATGACCGTCACCGGCACGACCACGACCCAGTTGACGAAGGTCACCCCGGTCCAGCCCGGTGGTGAAACCCGGTTCATGATCGGGTGGGAGTCGACCTCCAGCGACGTGCGCAAGGTTGCCTACCAGTGCGTCAACTCTGGTGACGTGGCCGAGATGTTCAAGAAGGCCCCGGCGAAGGTCACGATCCCGTTCAACTGCAACTTCGAGCTGCCCTCGACCGGTGTCAACCCGGTGGAGACGTGGTTCGCTGGCACAGTCCGTGGCTAGCGTCGCCTTCTTCGGCGAAGACTTCGGTCTCGCCGGGGAGATGTCCGAGTTCGCGCTGCTGGAGTTCGCGGAGGCCGCGGCCGACGGCGAGGACGGCGACAGCATGCAGGGCATGGCCGCGATCCTGCGGCTCCTGCGGGACTGCATCACGCCAGAGGACTGGCCCCGCTTCCGGAAGGTCGCACGGTCCAACCGGGCAAAGTCGTCCGACCTGCTGCCGGTGATCCAGGCCACGATGACGGCCGTCGCTGAACGCCCTACTGGGCTGCCCTCCGACTCCTCGGATGGGCCTGTGGTCATCGAGCTGAAGTCAGAGCCGAGTGTCGACGAGAAGGTTTGGGCGATCGCCGGTGGCCGAGTCGACAAGTACTCGATGCTGATGAACGCCCGGGAGTTCCAGGACGTTTGACCCTGGTCGACCTGTGCGACGTGGCGTACGTGATCCACGTCGAACGCCTCGAGCGGCAGGTGCTGTCCGACCGGCAGGCCGCGGCGACGTTCAAAGCCGCCGGGGCCGAGAAGGTCGAGATGCCGACGGTGGACGAGCGCCGTGCTGATTTCGACGCGGCTCTCGTAGCCGAACCCGAGCCTGAGCCTGCCAATGTCCGTCTGCTGCGAGCGATCGGGGTGGCATGACAAGCATCGTCGGCCCCGGCAACAAGCAGCTCGACCTGCTCGCGATCCGCATGCGGGCAGCAGGTGACGGCGGCCTGCGGCGTGAGCTGCTGGCCGGGCTGCGGGCGGGGGTCCGGCCAGTGATCCCGGCGCTACAGGAAGCGGCCCGCTCGGAGCTGCCCCGTAAGGGCGGGCTGGGCGAGTGGGTCGCCGGGTCGCGGTTCACCGTGCGGACAAGCCTGACCCCTGGTGTGGCACGGGTGCAGATCGTCAACCAGCCGAGCAGGGACACGTCCCGGCGCGGCAGCGGGTCGGTGCAGTTCGGCTCCGACAAGGGTGTCGTGCGGCACCCGGTGTTCGGGCACATGGACCGCTGGGCGCAGACGACGGTTCGTAGCGGCTGGTTCTCTCGTACCGTTGAGGGGAAGCTGCCTGAGGTCACCGCTGAGCTGACGGCGACTATGCGAGCCGTCGCGGACAGGCTGGCCGGCTGATGCCTGCGCTGTCGATGATCTTCGATGTGATCGCTCGGGACGGCGCGTCGCCGGCGTTTCGCACCGTCGGCGTCGAGGCGAAGGCGCTTCAGCGGGTGATGGAAGAAGCCGACGCGAAGATGGCGCTGTCGTCGAAGGCGACGGCGGATGAGATCAAGAAGTCGATGCTCGGTATCACCGAAGCGGAGCGTGCGGCCAAGGTCGAGGCCAAGACGATGTCGGCGGAGATCGCAGCGTCGATGGCGAGCATGGCTGAGGCGTCGAAGCTGGCGGCGGCGAAGACGCTGGAGGCTGACGCGGCGATCGCTAAGGGTCAGGCTGATCTGGCGGCGAAGACCGAGGCGTCGTCGGTGGCCCGCAAGAAGTCGCTGATGAACGTCGGCCTCGCGTCGGCGTTGACTCTCACGGCGGTTATCGGCGAGTCGGTGAAGATGGCCGCAGACTTCCAGCAGAAGACGTCGATCCTCGTCACTGCCGCAGGCGAGTCGACGACAGCGATCGGTCACGTCCGGGCCGGCATCCTCGACCTCGCCGCCAGTACGGGTGCGTCGTGGAAAGAGCTGTCTGACGGGGCGTACATCCTCGAGAAGGCTGGCTACCGCGACGCCGACATGCTGCAGATCCTGAAGGCAGGCGCGCAGGCCGCTGCCGAGGAAGGCGCGAAGCTGTCGACGGTCGTCGGCGCCACGTCGGCGGTCATGCACGACTACCACCTGCCGGCTTCGGCTGCCGTTTCAGTCACCAACGGGTTGAAGGCCGCAGCCGGCGAGGCGAAGGCGACGTTTGAGCAGTTCGACGCCGCGCTCGGCACAGTGGTTCCGCTTGCCGCCAACGCGAAGATCAGTTTCGCGGACGTGTCGGGTGTTCTGGCGGAGATGACGCAGCACGGCATCAGTGCCGACGAGGCGGCGCAGCAGATTTCCAACTCGATGCGGAACCTGGTTGCGCCGAACATGGTGGCGCAGAAGATGATGGCGCAGCTCGGCATCAGCGTGAATGACGTGACGACTCGCGTCGGGGACGGTCCCGGTGGGCGTGGACTGGCCGGCACGTTGCAGTACCTGTCGGAGACGGTGTTGCGGCACATGGGCCCGTCGGGTCTGGTGCTGCTGAACACGTTCAACCAGTCGAAGATGGCCGCTGACGATGCGCGGACAATGTTCGCCCGGCTGTCTCCCGAGGCGCAGAAGCTCGCCGACTCTTTCCGGAAGGGCGAGATAGGCGTCGGCGCGTTCCGGAAGCAAGCCAAGGGGCTGCCGGGCGAGATGGGGATTCTGGCTGCCCAGTGGCTCGTGACGTCGGGCAACGCTAACGGTTTCCAGCAGGCGCTGCGGAACGGGACGAACCAGTCGAAGACGTACAACGACATGATGAAGACGCTGACTGGCGGCGCAAACGGGCTGAATGTCGCCCTGAACACGACGATGGGCAACGCCGACGGCACCAACGAGAGCATCAAGCGTGTCGCCGAGCAGATGAAGAACGCTGGGCAGGACGTCAACGGCTGGAAGATTCAGCAGGGAAACTTCAACCAGCAGCTAAAGGAGATGGGCGGCGAGTTCGACAAGCTGATGATCAGCTTGGGGACGCGGCTGCTGCCGGTCCTCAGCAAGTTCACGGGGTTCCTAGCGGACAACCCGAAGCTCGTGGCGGCCCTGGCGGCTGTGATCGGCGGGGCGCTCGTCACCGCAACTGTGGTGTGGACCGCGTCGCTGATCGCGATGGGCGCGGCGTGGGTGATTGGGCTCGGGCCTATCGCGTGGGCTGTCGCGGGGATCGCCGCGCTCGCCGCCGGGGTGATTTACGCCTACAACCACTTCAAGTGGTTCCGTAACGCGGCAGATGACCTGTGGGCCAACCTCAAAGGCGGCGCCAAGCAGATTGCCGAGTTCACGGGGATTGTCGTTCGGTTTTTCGAGCGCATGTGGCACGACGTGTCCGGTTTCGTGATGCGGATGCGTGACGACGTGAACACGTTCATGTCGCGCATGTGGAAAGACGTGCCCGGCTTCGCGGAGCGCATGTGGCACGACGTGTCGACGTTCTTTCAGCGGATGTGGCACGACGTGGCCAGCTTTGTCGAGCGTATGTGGCATGACGTGACCGGTTTCGTGATGCGGATGCGGAACGACGTCAATACGTTCGTCTCCCATATGTGGCACGACGTGACCGGCTTCTTCACGCGGATGAAGGACGACGCTGTCGGCATCTTCGACGCCATCGGGCGCTTCTTCGAAAAGCACTGGCGGCTACTGCTGGCAATCGCCACCCTCGGCCTCGGCCTGATCTACATTGTCATTCAGGATCACTGGAAGGCGATATCCGGCTTCTTTGTTCGGATCTGGCATGACGTAGCCGGCTTTATGTCACGGATGTGGAGCGACGTGACCGGCTTCTTCCGTGTCGGCGCGCTGGCTGTCGCGGCCGTCGTCACGAGCTTGTGGCACGACGTGGCCGGCCTCTTTACGTCCGGAGCGCGGGCCACCTCGGATACGACCAGCGGGATCTGGCGGACGGTCACAGGCTTCTTCTCCCGGATCTGGCATGACGTGACCGGATTCGTGACCCGCATGTGGAACGACGTGACGACGTTCTTCCGCGTAGGCGGGCTGGCCGTCGCCGCGATCGTCACCGTGTTGTGGAGGCAGGTCGTGGACCTGTTCACCCGGCTGTGGACCGACGTGACGAACTTGGTGACCCGGCTGTGGCACGACGTGGTCAACCTCATGACCCGTATGGCAGCGGACGTGGGGGGCGTTCTCGGACCGTTCGTCATGCGGGCCGTCGCGGGGTGGCAAAGCCTGTGGCGCGGAGCTACCGACTTCGCGTCCCGGCTGTGGCATGACGTGGTCGGCTTCTTCGGCCGGATGCGTGACGACGTGGTCGGCATCTTCGACGACCTGGTGACCAAGGCGGGCCGGGTGTGGGACCGGATCAAGGATCTGATCGCCAAGCCGATCAAGTGGGTGATCGAGAACCCGTATGACAAGGGCATCGTGCCGCTGATTCACGGCATCGGCGACATCCTGCACGAGCCGGGGATGCAGGGGCTGCAGCAGCTCCACTTCGCAACCGGCGGCGTGATCCCCGGCAACCACAACCAGGACACGGTGCCGTTCTTCGGCACACCCGGCGAGGGCGTTGTCAACTTGGGCGGCATGGCCAAGCTGGGCAGGGCGGGGCTGGATGCGCTCAACAACAGCAGTGGCAGTAGCGACGGCAGGCACTACGCCCCGGGCGGCATTCTCGGCTCTATCGGCAACGCGGTCAGCTCAGTCGGTAACACGCTCGGCCGGATCGGGCACGACCTCGTCCACCCGACCGACCTGTTCAAGGACCTCAAGCAGCTTGCAGCCGGCGCGCTGGCGTCGGTTGCCGGCCCTGTCGTGCACACCCTTGAGAGCGTTGCTGACGGTGCGCTGAAGGGGATGGGTGAGCCGGGCCGGTGGATGGGCAAAGAGGTCCACAACATCGGCGACGCGCTGTTGACATGGCTGTCCGCTAAGGACGCAGCGCACAACGCGGCGTCGTCCGCCGGTGGTCTGTCGCAGGTCGGCAACGGCACCGACATCGTGAACGACGCCCGCAAGTACCTCGGGCAGCAGTACATCCTCGGTGGCGACCCGTACGGCCCTGGCGGTACCGACTGTTCGGGTCTGGTCGACAGGGTGATGGCCGACCTCGGTCACAAGCTGCCGGGCCGGCCGTTGACGTGGGACCTGGTCAAGATGGGCCAGGCGGTCAACTACGGCGACGCCCTGCCTGGCGACCTGGTGTTCACCAACTACGGCGAGGGCGGGATCCCCGGCCCGGGTCACGTGGGGATCTACGAGGGCAACGGGCGGATGATCGACGACCCCAACCCGTCGAGCCACGTCCGCGAGGAGGCTGTCTGGGAAACCCCGGGCGCGGTCCGCAGGCTGTTGGTCGACCACCTGCCGACCATCGCTGCTGCGGTCAACGGCAACTGGGCCAACGTCGTCTACCAGGCGCTGCAGATGGAAAACCTGCCGGCGTCGGCCGCTGGTGGTGTGCTCAGGCTGATCCAGTCCGAGTCAGGCGGGGACCCGAACGCGCAGAACAACTGGGACTCGAACGCTCGTGCGGGGACGCCGTCGCAGGGGTTGATGCAGCTCATCCCCGGCACGTTTGCGGCGAATCACTGGCCTGGGACGTCGAACTACCTCCGCGACCCGCTCGCGAATGTCGCCGCCGGCATCAACTACGCGGTGAAGACGTGGGGCATCGGGATGCTGATGGGCGGCGGCCGGCACGACGGCACCGGCCGCTACGTCGGTTACGCGAACGGTGGGATGCCTCCGATCGGCCGGCCGTACTGGGTGGGGGAGCAGGGACCGGAGCTGCGGATCGACCACGTCCCGGGCCGCATCGTCCCCCACGGGGAGTCGATGGCGATGACTCGCACTGCCCCGCTGGTCCACATCGAGCACGTGAACACGCAGGTCGACTTCGAGCTGATTGCCCGTCAGGTCGAGTTCCGTGAGCGGGCGGGGCGGCTCTGATGGCCGTCGCGTCCACGATGCGGATTACCGACCTGGCGGGTAACGAGCTCTACTCGGTGGGGGCGTTCACCCCGACGGTCCTGAGCAAGCTCGACGTCGGGTTCCCGACGTCGAGGGCTGTCACCACCAACCGGTCGGGCGGCAACGGCACGTCAGACACCACCCAGTTCTGGGGGGATCGGGCGATCGTCGCCGAGCTGACGATGGCTGCGCCGCCGAACACGGACAGCGCGGTCGACACTCTCGCCGGGCTGATGAACCCGGCGGCCCGCTACTACCTGTACATGCAGCGCCCCGGCTGGACTGGGGAGCGGCGGACCCTAGTCCGGGGGGCGTCGTTCGCCTGCCCGCCGGGGACGGTGCGGCTGGCGCAGGCCGGTTGGGTTGCACCGTCCGGCACCCTCGAGGACTCCGTCCTGTCGCAGGTCGGCATGTCCCCGACGGGTTCCGGGTCGGGTGGCGTGACGTTTCCCGTCACGTTCCCGATGGTGTTCGACCCGGGCCTGGTGCCTGGTGCGGCGCAGGTCAACGTCGGCGGGACGGTGCCGACCCCGATTGTGGCGTACCTGTTCGGGCCGTGTTCGGCGCCGCTGCTGCGGTGTGTCACGACCGGCCAGCAGATTTCGTTCGGCTCGCTTTCCATTGCGGCGGGCGACTATCTGGAGGTCGACACCGGGGCTCGGACCGCGACGCTGAACAGCGACCCGAACCAGTCGCGCTATTCGGCGATGGACTTCGGGACGTCGATGTGGTGGCAGTTGCCGCCCGGTGCTGTGCAGATCGTGTTCTCACCGTCCACCCCATCCGGTAACTGTCAGGCGCTTGTGACATGGCGCGGAAGGTGGCTCTAGAATGGCCCTGCTCTCACCGCTCTACCTCCAAGCGGCCACCGGTGACACGGCGATCGCCTACAGCGGGCAGCAGTTCCGTGCCCTGGTCGGTGCGATGGCGACCTATCCGGGGGTGATGCTCGCCGGTGACCTGAGGGTCGCGCAGCGCGCCGCGGGTGCCAACCTGTCGGTGGACGTCGCCGCTGGAACGGTGTTCATCCAGGGCGGCTCCATCGCCTACCAGGGCTCCTATTTCTGCCAGTCCACATCGTCAATCAACATGGCGCTGTCCGCGGCTGACCCGACGAACCCCCGCGTCGACCTGATCGTCGCCCAGTTGTACGACAAGCAGTCCGACGGTGGGACGCAGTACTCGTGGACTCCGCTGGTGGTGACGGGTACCCCGGCGGCGACCCCTGCCCCCCCTGCTGCGCCTGTCTCGTCGGTGGTGCTGGCCCGTGTCGCGGTCGCTGCGGGTGCCGCGTCGGTGACGAACGCGAACATCACCGACGTCCGACTGTTCGCCACCGGCTTCTCGTCAACGGCTATCGCCGCGAACTATGCCGCGCTGCCCACCACCCCCCGTCAGGGTGACATGGCGTTTGAGCAGGACACGAAGATCCACGTTGTCTACGACGGGTCGGTGTGGCAACGCTTTACCCCCGTATACGCGGGCTACTTCTACGGTACGACGGACGCCAACGGCTACCTGACGATCCCGTATCCGAGCAACCTCGGGTTCACCCCGTCGTCCACGACGACGGTGCTGGCGTCGATCATCGGAGTCGCTGGCGGAACCGCCATCCCCTCACAAATTGTAATCAACAACGCCGCCATGACCGCGGCCAGCTTCCAGGTCCGGGTGTTCGTCACCACCGGCGCCGTCTACGCCGGCAACCTCACCATCTCCTACCTGATCCGCCGCTGACCGGTGGCTGTCTGGACGTTCACCCACGGCCCGTGGACCGGACTCCCGACCGCCGGGCTCCCGACCATCACCGGCCGGACCGCCACCTGGCGGCTCGTCGGCAACTCCGAGGCCGCGTTTACCATCGACGGGACCCTGCCCGAGACGGCAAGGATTCAGGAACTCATCTCCGACCTGTGGGTGCTCCGCAACGGCGTGCCCTACTTCCGAGGCCGGGTCGGCGCCACGTCCGACAACCTCGACGGAACGTCGCATCAGGTCACATTCAACGCCGCCGACTACCGGGCGGTGCTCCGCCGACGGATCCTGTTCGACGCCGACACGCTCACCTACCCGTCGCAGGACATTGCCCTCACCGCCTGGTCGCTCATCAACCAGACGCAAGGCAAACCCGGCGGCAGCCTCGGCATCACCCGCGGCGTCGGACAGACGGCGGGCAGCAGCCAGGCCCCGACGTTCACCGCCGGCAGCAGCGTCGGCGACATGGTCGACCAGCTCGGCCAGGGTGTGCCCGGGTTCGACTGGGACATCAACCCGACCGGCACCGCCAGCACCCTGAGCACCGGCCTCACGTTCGACACCTACTCACCCCGCGGCCAGGACCGGCAGACCGTCCTCGACTACGGCGGCCGGGTCGCCAGCCTGACCCGCAACGTCGACCCCGGCGTGTTCGCCAACGCGCTCCGCGTCACCGGCGGCTCCCCGCCCACCGGCACGGCGCCCGCACCCGTCGCTGTCACCGAGTCGGGGATCGCCACCGACCCGGCTGGCCGGTTCGAGGCGCAGTACGGCGACACGACGGTTGTCACGACCGCCGCCCTGCAGGCCCGCGCCAGCTACCAGTTGGCGGCACAGCAGAACGTGGCGCCGGTCTACACGGTGACGCTGAACCCGAACACCTGGTCCGGCAAGGACGACCTGTGGCTCGGTGACCCGATCATCCTCAAGGTCAACTCGGGCAGGCTCGCGGTCGTCGCCTCGCTGCGGGTCTTCGAGATCAAGCTGACGCTCGACGATGCGGGCGACACGGAGAAAGTCGACGTCACGCTCGGCGCCGCACCATCAGACCGCCGCTGGCTACTCCGCCGCTTCGACGCCCGTCTGACCGCGCTAGAGAAGCGTTAGGACCCCGATGCAGGTCAACGTCCTCACTGACGGCACCATGCAGCTCATCGACGGCCAGATGTCGTGGGCTCCGCTGACCATCGCCCAGGTGCAGGCACTCAACGCGCAGATCGGCGCGGCGCAGAACGCCCAGTCAAAGCTGACGATGACGCAGTCGATGCAATGGCTGGTCACGAACCTGTCGCTCGCCTCAGCGTCGATGAAGGTGACGACGGTCGCGACGCAGACGGCGATCAACGTGACCGCCGACCCGTCGACGTTCGCGCAGATGCAGCAGGCACTTGGGCAGGTCCCGGCGACCCCGCTGCCGGTCGGCAGTCCGCCGGCGCCGCTGACCTATGGCCCCGTGACGATCGTCCAGGGATGAGCCTGACGGCGCTCGAAAGGCGCTGACCCATGCCCCTGCTACGTCGACGGACCGAAAGGAACGATCCGATGGCACCGCAGGAGGGCTACTCCGACGCTGCGCTCCGAGCCGCGTCGGATGCGGCGCAGAACATGGCGTCACGGACAGCAGCCGAGGACCGTGCCGCCCGCCAGCTTGAGCTGTCCATCAACGCGGTCAAAGAGTTCGCGCAGACCGGGCTAGATGCGCAGTGGAAGCAGTCGGACGCGGCGCATGAGATGCTCGGCCAGCAGATAGGCGACGCAAAGTCAGCGCTGTGCAACAAGATCGCTGACGTTGACCGGCAGTCGGAGTTCCGCGACGCGGAGCATCAGCGGGACACCGACCGGCTTGCGGACGCGATGCTCAAGACGGTTGACGACCGGGCCAAGGCGCTTGCCGAAACAGTGGAAATATGGCGCACCGGCCATGAGCGGGTCCACGAACGCGAAGGCGAAGCACTGCGTGTCGCCCTGGCCGAGGTCGCCCGCGCCGCCGAACTGCACGCGAAAGCGCATGAGCAGCAGCACGACGCGCACAACGAGATCCACGTCCGGGAGAGGCAAGCCAGCGAGAAGGCCGAGACCCGGCTCGACCAGCGGCTCGCCGACACGAACCACGCCAAAGAGCAGGCCCGGGAAGACTCCCGGACGTTCATCACCCGTGAGGTGATGGAGGCGCAGATCCACATCCTCGAAGGTCGGGTCGAGTCTGGGACGAAGGAGCGCGCGGCCAACTCGGAAGCGATCTTGAAGTTGCAGTCGACGGTGGTCACGCGGGACACGATCGACGAGAAGATGACGGCGGCGGCAACGACGGGCCGTGAGGCTGAGCGGATCGCGACAGCCCGGATCGAAGCGCTGGAGAAGACCTCGACGGGTTCGAGCGCGGCGTCGTTGCAGACCCGCTACCTGTTCGCCGCGTTCATCTCGGTGGCGACGGTCGCGCTGGTCATTTGGGGCCTGTACCTGTCGCACCATCACTAGGAGCCAGCGTGACGCATCCCG
>JAABVA010001237.1_pt1 | contig 27952 bp, 21 predicted proteins | sample 5560331 | NCBI WGS metagenome assembly JAABVA01 (sample SAMN12812661, study PRJNA571458) | rock metagenome | isolation source: Antarctica rocks | place: Antarctica: Victoria Land, Mt New Zealand sud | collected 2016-01-07 | reverse complement strand
ATGAGTGTGCCCTAGCCCTGTGCTAGGCCCGATAGGGTTGGCGTCAGGCGAAGGCTAGGCGAAGGCTAGGCGAAGGCTGGGCGAAGGCTGAGCGAAGGCTGAGCGAAGGCTAGGCGAAGAATAGACGAGGGCTAGGATCGTAACAGGGGAAGGGAAGGAATGAATGAGATGTTTTGTTTATGAATGAATTTAAGAAAATGATGTGATGATGTGACGTGATGCAATGAAAGACAAGAGAGATGAACAGACAGAATGTGAAATGTTGAGGGTGTGGGGAGTGGACTTGGATGGGTGAGGGATGGGTGGGATGTTTTGTTTATGGATAGGTTTAAGGGAGGTGGAGTGATGTGGTGTGGTGTGGTGAAAGGCAACGAAGGTGAACAGACAGGATGCGAGATGTTGAAAATGTGGGAGTGAATTTGGATTTGTTTGAATGAGGGATGGATGAGATGTTTTGTTTATGAATGAATTTAAGAAAATGATGTGATGATGTGATGTGATGTGATGTGATGTGGTGAAAGGCAAGAGAGATGAACAGACAGGATGCGGGATGTTGAGTGTGTGTGGGGAGTGGATTTGGTTGGGGGAGGGAAGGGATGGGTGGGGCGATTTGTTTATGGATGGGTTTAAGGGGATGGTGTGGTATGGTGCGGTGAAAGGCAAGGGAGGTGAACAGACAGGATGCGGGATGTTGAGAATGTGGGGAGTGCATTTGGTTGGGGGAGGGAAGGGATGGGTGGGGTGATTTGTTTATGGGAGGGAAGGATAGGGGGTTGTGTAAGGGGGCGTGGGATGGGAGGGAATGGTTATTTTGGAGATGATACAGCTTGGTTCCGGTTCTATGGAATTCAGCTCTAGGATAAACCCTCATGCCCCTAGTCCTTGGTAGCGAAAACTGTGGTTTCATGAAATAGAGGGCCAGTGTGCTAGCAGTGCTGTAGCTCTAGCTTTGGTTGGTGAGATCTAGTAGTTGTACAGATAGAGGCGCGCTCTGCCTGACATTGGATATGGCTGTCAAACTACGAGTATGCTGGCTCATGAGTCTTCTCCTTTCCAGCAGTGTGGGAACTCTCGCTTGAGGGATTCAAGGATCCTCACCGTTGGACTAGCTGACGACATGGTCCACGTTCAAACCAGCCGCTTGTTCGTGCCTTGTCGCCTGCCCGCGGAAATGATAGCGGCCTCTGGTCGTCCAGTCAACGACGACGATGAAGACGACGACGCCGTAGACGGCGCAGACGTAGTTCATATCTACCCACATCTCCATCAGCTACTTCCCTTGCCACCCTCACAACATGAAAACTATAAAAGGGGAAAGCTCACTACCAGCCTTGACAGGCATAGCCGGCGGGAACGAGTACATAATAAGCGTAAACCCCGTCCAAGCGAGTAGGACGATGTTGGAGAAGAGGCCCAGGGGACCCATCCAGAACGGACCGTGGAGGATGTTGTTGCGGCCGCGGAGAAGGAGGCAGAGGACGGGGATGGAGTAGGAGAGGTAGAGGAGGACGATGCAGGCGGTAACCATGCTAGAATGGAGTAGCAGTGTTAGAGGTTGCTACTTATGGTCGATGAAAGAAAAATTCTTGTTTCGAGGTCGGATGGAAGCGCGACTTGGGAGAACCTGGAAGACGCGCTAAACGAAGGCTTGGTCAAGCGGATGATTAGGCAGGGATGGTGGTGGGTTGGAAACTCAAGCTTCAGCACTCGGGTTAACCTAGATACTATAACGCGGGTATTGCTCGTTGGAGCATTATCAGGACCGGCCACCAGAGATTCTCCAGCCTGCGGGACTGCCAAAATGGAGCGATTGGAATTCGGCTTGGAAGAGATGCGAAAGATACTGCTGCCGGTGGCGATCTCAAGAGTATGAGAGCAAGGCCGGGTGTCGGTCAATTGCCAACGGCTTGATGCGGAGGTTGTGGTCGGACAGGAAAGAAATATCCTGGATGGCAGGTGTACCCAGGTCCCGTCTCCAGATGCACATAAATATCCTAAGTCAAGGAGATTGCTCACCTGTAAAAAGCAACAGTCGAACCCAGATACAGGCACCCCAGAACCGCTACAATCACACAGCTCACGAAATGCGCCCTCAACGGTACATCCAAGCGCGGACTGACATGGCTCAGATATCTCGAAAACGGCACTCCCTTATCCCTCGCAAAACTCCAGCACAGCCGGCTCTGCCAAGTATGACTGGCAATCAGGCAGGTAACTCCAGTGGCCATGATCAGACTTTCTAAAACAATAGCACCAGCTTTGGCACCCAAGGCTTGATAGAAGAGAGTGAGAATGGGTACGCCGGTCGTATCTTTGAAGAGGCCGTTGAGGTCCTGCATGCTGAAGAACATGGCAATGGAGTAAAACCAGGATGTCACGAAGCCAATGGCTACGGTTCCCATGATGGCGATGGGGATCATTTTTTCAGGGCGATGGACTTCTTCGGCGAGATGGGTGGCACAGTCAAGGCAGGCAAAGGCGTAGTTTGAGTTGATTAAGCCCACGATAAAAGCTTGGAAGTTGTCAACCGGGAAGTATCGATAGAGAGTACATGGGCATTCTCACCAATACCATTTTGATTCCACCCTGTTCCATTGACAAAATTCGCAAACACGAATTTGGCTTGTTGGTGTGTAGGGGCTTTGGCAGGGACGACGATCAGGATAACAAGAAACGAGATGAGTGAGGTGTAGAGGGACGCGGCGCCGATCGCTGGTAGGGATTTCCCGTAGCAGTTGAAGAGGAATGAGAAAACATTGACAACTTGGTAGCTAACAAAGACATTCCACGGATGGATGGTGCTACTGATATTAGAAGGAAAACGCATAGAACTCGGGAGGTACTTACAAGTCTGGATGAGACAACGCCCAGCATCCAACCCCAGCACTCCCGACTGCCAAAGCGACACTTGCGGAGGTAAAGATACTCCCTGCCCAAGCGAACCAGCCAGTCAAATAAGACACAAAATTGGCATATCGCTTAGGAGCTAATTCATTGGCCCAGAAGTACTGTCCGCCAGCATTCGGGTAAGCACTGGCCAATTCAGACAGCGAGATGCCAACACAAGTTGATATCAAGGCGATGAGGATGAGGCCATAGACGATGCACACGGGACCACCAGAGTTGATGCCAGTGATCAGGGCCGCAGAGATTCCAAACCATGAGTTGGTGAGAGAAAAGCCAACCCCCAGGACTGACAGGACGGAGTAATTCCGTTTCATGTCCTGGGTATAACCCATTTCGGCTAGCTTGAAGGCATCGGAATCAAGGGATTTGAGATCAGCCATGTTGTCGTGGGACAGCGCGCGGGCACTTTCAAAGTCGTTCTTCTCATCCATCATGTTTGCAATTAACGGGTTGGGATGGGTGGATGTTGTTGGCAAGGTGTAGGTGCGGTGTTTTGTCCCCCCATGCATGGAACGGATCACATGAGGACCGAACCCACTCGGGAGTGAATATCAGGGTGGCGCAGGACTTTGGCGACAGAATTGAAATATATGTACAATTGGGGAATTTGGGGATGTCGAAGCTTCACTGATGCTGATTGAAGCACGATGGTCTCATATCATAGATTCATAGATAACCGATAGCAACATGCGGAACTTCGGGTCTTCTTATCTCTTAGGGCTTATCGGTTAGAGTATCGACCACTTCAGGCGTACCATGACCATGGGCTACTTGTTTTCATACGCAATTGTACTTGGGGAACATCAAACTCGGTTTGGAATAGAGGAAAGGCTACTGTTGAAGCAATAGGAGCTACAGTAGGAGCAATAGTAGGAGCAGGAGGAGTAATAATGGAAGCAGGAGGAGTAGTCGTCCCATTGGGAACATAATTCCTAATTAGGAACATAGTAGTTGCAGTGCCATTACACTGCCCGCTAGCCTAGCTGGGACTAGCGCTAATTGCGGCACAAAACGGTAGATAGGTAGCTTCCTACTATCTCCGTAGAAGACACACCTTTACGGAATAGACAATTATCAGATCTACACTCCATCAGCTACCCATGCACGCCATGCAAGATGCTGACCATCAGCGTCGACTGCACGTCTTATAACCGGGTCCAGGCCATCAAACCCGACAGTGCGGTTTCGCTCTATGCCATTGCCCCGCAGTCAGCCTATTGAACGGGGTACGGTACGCGGGAGGTACATGTGCGAGATCAGGGTATGTATTGAGGAGTAGAGCATGATGTTGCCCACGGACAACAATAGTCGAATAAGGTAGGTAAGGTAAAGGAAGTATTGTAGTGGCTGCTATATTATGTACAGTAGGCCAATATTGATATGTAGGCCAACCTTCACCAATGCTCCGGTCACAATTCACACACCACTACTGTAGCAATCTACAGTACATATCTACAGTAAGTACGAAGACCCGGCTCTCGCTTGCGCAAGGTTTCCTTTTTGTTTTGTTGTGAAATCATTCTTTGCCGAACTGTCTGTCGCTTGCCCAACCTAAGGTAGACGTACAGTACATAGTATTCCGTACATAGATCATGTCTACATAAAAAAAACATTAGGAATCTTAGAGATCTGCATGCTGCATCATGTTTGGGTGATGGTGGCTCTTGCATTCCATGTTTTGATGGGCTGACATGCGGGGGCCTCGACCGGCTACATTACGGCGCCACAATATTGTTGCTCCGTTCCTTGGGTCAATCAACTGCTGGTGGGATGATGATCCAAACCGGAATAAAGATTACTGATCCGGGTTGTTCCCCTTACAATATCATGAGGCCTTAAGCATCATCATTAGAGGCCACTCATGCTTAACATACAAAACGCCTCTATCGTGTGAGCTTCCGTCATATCGCAGGTCCCAGGTATCTGGCGGCAAAAAGCCCCACAATTGCCCTCTAGAAAACTCCATTACAGATTCCGAATGAATATCCCAACGCTTTTCCCGTCCCGGTTCCTATGCATCATCATCACTGTCTGGAGGGTGGGGAGTACCCTTGGGGCTGTTGAGCCTGCACGAAACGTTAGTGAACAGGAAGTGGAGACCATGGGGGAATCGGAAGGTACCATTCAATATGCCTCAACCGCCTTCGAACTTCTCTATCCTTCAGCTGAGCCCTCGTCATCTTCTTCTTCTTTTTCGATTTAAACTTCATATCCCCACCATCCTCTGCACCAGAGTTGACCGCTGACGCCGAAGCGCTCGAGACATTACTGCTTGCCGCGCTGCTGCCAGGCCGGCTGTCTTCGAAGCGATCCATTGAGACGGCCAAATGTCCCTTGTGCGTCACACGGCCGTCGGCAACGTGCCATTGTTCGGGGCACAGGGCGCCGACGAATTCTTCGTTGTGGGAGATCATCACCACGCCGCCCCTGTAGTCGCGAATAGCAACAGCGAGACCACCGAGCGAGTCCCGATCCAAGTAATTGGTCGGTTCGTCAAGGACGAGCAGATGAGGGTTGTTCCACATGGCACCTGCAAGCACCACCTTGACCTTTTGACCGCCAGAGAGACCGGAGATTTCATTGTGATCGGCGATTTCCGGGTCGAGTCCGATGTCTTCAAAGTGTTTCGATATAACCTTAGGCTCCAGGGTACGGAATCCGAGTCCTTCTCTCGAGGCTTCATGGTCGTCAAATTCCTGCACAAGTTTGTCGAATCCCAGTTCAAGTAGAGTCTCGCGAGAAACCTGGCTGTTGTGCTTCGGCAGCATGCCAACCCACTTCACCTCGTATTGAAAGGATTTCTTGTACTTCTGCCTTCCCATTAAATTCTCTATCCGTCGACCGGTCATACCGGGTAGCTCGACAAGTTTGTTCATCTGTGCTTGATCTTCTGGCGTAAGAACCCGAGTCTGCTTCATCAAGACCTCGCGATCGTCTCCGTTTGCGTAGCGCCATTGCAGATACTGATTGGGCGTCTTCTCCATATGCATTTCGACGTGTTCAAGAGCGTGTTGCTTGATATAACCAATACGTAGATTAGGGTGCTTCTCAACACGACCTTGTTGAGGGATAGTCTCCCCAGTCAGTAATTTTATCAGAGTAGACTTGCCGGCACCGTTGGCACCAATGATAGCCGTTCGAGAGGACAAAGTCAGAGCGCATGTGACGTCTTGAAGCGAGGGTTTCGATGCGCTAGGGTATGTATAAGTGCAGTTGGACATTCGAATAATCGCTTTGGTGTTGGATTTGACTCCAGTCAATAGGCCAGGGGAAGGAAACTTGAATTTTACTTGGGACGCTGAGAGCGTATAATAGCTTTTGGCTTCCGGCTTGACTCGCACAAATGCGGCAAGATTTCCAGGGTAGCAAACCAGCTTCTTTCCTTCGTAATGATAGATGTCTGTGCACACGTTGTCCAAGAACCCAGAGTCGTGACTGACAATCAAACTCGTGATCTCAGTGTGGCTCTCAAGGTACTCTTCCAACCACTTGACGTTACCGACATCCAGATGATTCGTCGGTTCGTCCAATAAGAGTACATCCGCACGCATCAACATAGCACGAGCGAGTGCGAGCTTCATTTTCCATCCTCCAGATAACGACCCGACCTTGTCTTGTTGGCGACCGTTGGGACCAGCGGTGAGACCGACTTCTGCCAAAACCGCAGAGATTCTGTCTCTTCCCTCGGCCGCCAGCTCTGGGTCTTTGACCATAAATTCGAGAATACTCAAGTCAGCATCCTCGCCTTGATTATGTTCGACAAAGCAAGTCCTCAACTGCTCTTTGCTTGGAAAGCCTTCAAGCTTGCCATTAGCAATACTCCGCATCAAAGTAGATTTCCCAGCACCATTACGCCCACAAAGACCATATCGATGACCTTTATGTAGTGTGATGTTGGTGTGTGATAGCAATAGCATCCCGCCGTAAGCTAGTGAGAAATCGGTGTTAACAATTTCAATCTCACCAGAAGCAGGCTTGATGGGTTGGCCAAACTTGCGGTGATCCTCTTCGACGAAATGCTTTTGCAGAGCTTCGGCCACTACATCCGACTGGTTATCGTTGAGTAGATGCTTCAAATACGGACCACTTGAGAGGCCGATGCGCGACACTTGACGAAGGGTTACATCCTGTACCACCATTTCTGCGATGTATTGTTTTGTAAGGACCCATAGATCAAGATCACCTGGAAAGCCTACGAGGCCGCCGTGTGCCTTGACCTCTTTCTCTAAGACTGCAAGTACATTCTCGGAAGTCGTCGGAGCGATCTGTCCCTTGGTAATACTACCGTCGTCGTCTCCCATCGCCTTCTTAATAATACTCAGAGATCTGGCAGCAAGTTCTCGGACCTCGGGAAGCGATGCCCTCTCCTTAACGCCTTGTACACCAGGTAATAATTTCGGTAGGAATGTTCTCGCTTCAACTGGGTCATGGACAAGTTTTGTTAGATTTTCCACCACTACTACAGTCTGTCGCAGGACTTCTTGAGAAGTGGTTGGTGTGTTCAAAGACCGTTCTAGAAGAGGCGTAAGTAGAGCGAGGACGGGAGATGTGACAATTGCAACAAAAGTGGTTTGCGACAAGGCATGGATGGCTTTCTGTAGTGTCTCGGTCGATGGGTTTTGCATAGTCTTGATCAAAAGCGGTATTCGAGGGGCGACATCGTCGTTAGAGAGCAGTGTCGTCAATGAGGTTATCGTTTTCAGCGCTTGCTTTTCGACCTACAGCAATCATCAGTATACAAAGAGCGAACCAAACCCGGGGCCGACACATACTTCGGCCTTGAGATCATGCATGCCCGCCTCGACAGTCGGTATCAGACCAGCGAGTTTCTTGCCCATTGATTCTCTGAGGACGTCTTTGATACTCTCTTCCTCCTTGCTGCCCGTACCCATTTTGCCCTTGTCAGCCATTCGCCCAATTAGTTCATAGGCACCAACAGCGCCTTGCCACTTGCCAGATCTCTTTCCAAGATATTTTGAGAGCACTGGAAGTAGTCCTACTACCATGCTCTCGGGCGAGAGATTGGCGAACAGAGCATCCAAGGCATACTGCGCGGACTCGCGAACCACAGCTCCCTTGTCCGCGAGGGCATCCAGTGCCGACGAAACGATCCCTCCATCTTGTACAAGAAACATGACTTCACTTATCCGTTGTGTCGCAGGGAATCTTTCGAAGAGCGCACCCAACAGGATCATGGCACTTTCACGTCTTGAGCCATCTTTCTTGTCTGCTGCAGCTTTCCTAACCTCATCTAATACGCCGTATGCACGAAAGCCGCGGAAACCAACCGAATTGATTAGGAGATTTGTGAGAGCATACGCTGCATCGAGAGAGGCTTGGGAGGTTTGCGCCTTGAAGACAGTATCGAGAAAGGATGAGATCTCCTCTGGGGTGGGCGGCACCCCCGAGGGTGTCGAGGATTTGGAGATCATGGCGTGTAAGACGGGAGGAGATACTTGGTGTGGCATTCTCTACCCTGTGTATCTTGGGTGTGGTTCAATGTGATGGGTTGCTTTTGTGAATAACTGCGAAAATTGTAGGATTACCGACAGTTGTTCCTAGTGCGCAGTGAATGGAAGGCGGAGTGGAGTACTAGAACAAAGACAAGTACAGGCTCCAAATAGAAGGCTGGTAGAGGAGTGGAGATGTGACAGAAAGAGGGAAGACCAGCGACCCTCACATGTGGACGTTCGAGAAAAAGCGAAACGGTGAGAGGGGTGGGATTGTTATTCATTATCCGATTTTAGATAGAAATTTCAGCTTCGGTGCCGTCAGCAATTGATCCGACGCTAAGATAAGCTAAAAGTACCTAGTCGTGCTAGTGTTTTACTCCGCAGGTCTGCATGGCCATAATTTAGGGCACAGAGTACAGGATGATTGGTACAACAGTACTACATATCATGACCCAATTATTTTGATCTTAGATCACGCCCCTGTCTTTGTGGTGTATCAAATTTAAAAGATGCACCTTGCTATTAGGGTTTGGTAGTTTGGTAGTATGAGAAGGGAAGCACTCTTGTTTTCCCTCACGATCTTGATATCTCGTTTTCCAGCCACGCCGTCTTCTTGGATACTACTCGATTGCAGCCCGCGAAAGACAGTAAAGAAATGTAATGATTGATGAACAGTCAAGGAGTGAACCGCCGGTACGAACAACTTCAGGCCTCTGCTGAATTGGGTTCTTGGTTTTCCCCCTCCACGGTTTTCTCCTCTGCCGCTTCCGACTCCGCCTCCCTCGCTTTTTCTTCCGCCTCCTTCGGCTTAGCTTTTTTCTTCTTCTCCTAAGCTAGATTGTTAAGGGAGGTCAGTTTGCGCACCTTCAAACGAGACAGTCTGATGGAGCCGTCGCTGTTTGGTTCTCTCGGTGTAGTAGTTTCCAGCTGTCTCTGGTGGGCCTCGATATTAGACTGATCGTCCATATCGTGTGGTTGATTTTCACTCACGTCATAATGCTCATTGTCTCCTGCGGAGGGGCCAGAGCTAGAGGTGGTTGCTGTAGCTTCAGACGTTCTGTAATGAGCTTAGTCGGAGGGCAGGGAAGCGATATTGCAGTAAGACTAGTTATCGAAGATCGTCGGTTAGACTCAAACATACATGATGTGTGCTGTTGCGAATCGATACCCTGTGTTCTATCCGTTTACACCAGGGCTGGATATCTAGGAAGAACACACTTTCGGCAACATCAGCTTCGCGCATAACTCGGACAGTAAGGCCTGAGTGCTTGTTTCCAGCAATCATTCAAAATCCTTTCGCACCCGAGCCGATCAGCTAACCATACTGAATTTGAACTGCTGGCCTCTAGGAAGCCACTTACCACTTTCTGTATTACCCTCCCCCATACTCCTGCTAGAACTACTACCGCTTTGGATTGCACCCAGGATACCATCAACATATGCGGCACCACTCCATTTCTGATGCATCAATACATCTACACCTAACTCCTTTTCACGCCTCTGAATGAGATTCACATAGGCCAGCATGCCATCTTCCTTGAACTGTTTGGATAGCTCCGCCGTTGTCACCGCCGTCGAATGGAGGCCAGCAAGAGAGATCAGTTGCAGTACAAAGCTATACATATATTCAGCAACAGCGCCAATTTTTTGATTGGAATTTTTTGATTGGGAACCTACCCATGTTTTGCGAGGTCCCATATGAAAGACTTTAGAGACTGTTCATCAAAACCTTGGCCCATCCAGTTAAATGACGGGCTGAGATTATACACCAAGTGCTTGCCGGGGAAAGCTGCTCTGATTTCTCCAGCAAATTCACTCGCTTTCTCTACACTTGGATCGGCGGTTTCAAGCCAGAGCAGATCAGCAAATGGAGCAAATTCGATGGCTCTCTTGGTCGCGGCTGGCAATCCTGCTTTATAATGGTAGAACCCTTCTCGAGTCCTTGGAATGTCCCACGAAAAGAAGACTGGCGATTTAGTATACTGGGCTGCAAGAGTACGCCGTCTGGAGAGGGGGAGGTTTCGATCTTTCCTGACCCGGGAAGTATATGCTTCAATATTGCTTACATCTGCACCCTCAGTTTGGAGCTGCTGAACGACGGCTAAGGAAGATCGAGTGACAGTTAGTCTCTCTGCCTACCTTACATGGCGAAGAATTTGGGCCTACCTTCGTCGAATGTCATAAGTTTGTGCTTCTTTACCCAATCTGCTTCATATCTGTCAATATCTTCTCCTGTTGCGCCTTCTAGCTCCATTGCTTGCAGGGTCTGAGCCAAAGGTTCAGAGTCTTCGTTTACGCCAAGGATGAATTCATGATCTCGTACATCGATTGCACTGCTAAGGAGCTTTCCAGATTCCGAGTCGGTCCTAGCTATTACAAGGTTTTCACAGCCCATCAGGTCCCATTGGAACCTCGTGGCTACCAATCGATTGATATGTTCTCCCATTGGTACAAGGACTTTGCCCGCCAGATGACCGCATTTCTTACCGCCATGCAGTTGATCTTCAAAGTGCACAGCGGCAGCGCCGTTTTCAGCGAACAATTTCGCGAGCTTCATTACTGCTGTCAGTCCCCCATGGCTTTTCTCCATCAGCCTTTGGTAATTGGTAAATACTTTGAATAGCTCACCCTGTATCACCATCTGCAATAATCGGTCTCATATAATCTATGTATGGTGTCTGCATTCTCTGATTCGCGGTCATCTTCCTCCGAGCATCCCAATGTTTCCTGTCGTGTAGTTGTTGGGCTTTGAATAGCCGCTGTACTTGGTTTGGCACAGTGTTGTAGGGGTAATCACCGAAATCAGGCGACACCTCGTTCGTACTTGTTAGAACCGAAGAGCAAGCCCAGCCAGAGATGTACAGAACTTCCTGGTTTGCAGCTTGTTGGGTCATCTGGACAGGATCAATAGCCCCCACTGATAATTGTTCAGCCGTCAGTTCTTGAACCACCGATAGTTCGATAAGATGACGCACTGGTATGTACTGGCTCTCTTGCGGCTGCTTTATCCCGAAATAAAAGGAATAGCTTCCTTGCCATCAAGGAGCTTGGATATGACTGTTGAAGTGTCCCTCTTTTGCTGACCACGTCTTCCGCCGAATATGGCCTTCTGATCCCAATGTATCTCTCGGTGGCCCACCACTGCTTCACATCTTCTATTTCTTTTTCGAACAGTGCGTCCTCTGCCGAACCTGATTTCTCTTCTGTGGCGAGCAATTGATACGAATCAGCTGGTGGGGCATACGATCCCGAGCGCCTAACGTTAGTAGAGTGACTCGGCATACATCCTGTAATAAAGCTGAGCCTGAGGGAAACGCCAACTCGCGAGCATTTCGATGCGGATCGTCTTTCTAACGTTCTAGCAGCGTTCCGCAGCATGGTGGTATGGGTATAGGAGGTATAAAAGAGATCAATTACTGAGAATTCAATATTAGACCATTGGGCTGCTGCAGAAATCACGAGAAATAAAATTCCAGGAAAACCCACCCCGCTTCGATTGAACAGTTCCAGCTCGTCGATCCTAGAATATGTCCTGGAAGCACCAAACAATGAACCTTTCGTGGAACGAGCAGGCAATGTGGCATGGGTCTTTGTGGGCTTTGCTGTGGGTGGCTGCCAATAAGGCCAGGCCCTTGGTTGAATCTCAAAAGTTCTGAATAGATATCTACCTTATCAAGAGTGCAATGTCCGTTCCTGTCGGCCGATGGAAATACGTCATTGCGAGAGCGGAACCCGGAGAAACCTCGGCTTTCCCCACGACTACGACTGCGGAGTAAAAGATTCCAGAGTTCAAGACTTTGGTATGGCGACCGTGAGAAGTTCAAAAAATTAGCTCCTTTGCTGTTCAGCTGTCATATTCTCCACCGGGCTGGTTAGACAATACAACTCCCATTCAATAGTTTTGTGAGCTTCCTAACATCCATCGACCGCTCCTCTTCAGACCTTAACCCCGCGGACAGAAAGGTACGGCAACCATGTTTTTGAGGACCAGAGCAGCCTCAACGGCTGTACACACTCTGAAGGTGCTCTTCTTACCCATTGATGAGGATACAGTATTTAACGGTTGCGTGCCCAGCCAATCGCAGGACCATGGATCTCTATTCCCACAAGAACGTATTCTTCGGGATCAGAACCAGATCTCAAGGCCACCCTGAGAGAAATAATACCGGCAAAAAGAGAGCTACTTAAGAAAGTAAAGACTCATGGGGATAAAGTCATTGGAGAAGTAAAGATCGAAAATACTATTGGCGGCATGAGGTACGCTTCACGACCGTTTAAACCACGGAGATAGGTTTGACGAAGCTGGCAGAGGCCTGAAAGCAATGGTATGGGAAGGTTCAGTCCTCGACGCCGATGAAGGGATCAGGTTTCATGGCAAGACCATAGAGGACTGCCAAAAGGTGCTCCCCAAGGGAACATCGGGGACAGAAATGCTACCTGAAGCCATGTTTTGGCTGTTACTGACGGGTCAAGTGCCTTCAACATCACAAGTCCGGGTCTTCTCTCGAGAATTGGCCAAAAAATCGGCTCTTCCCAACTTCGTGGAGTCAATGCTTGACAATTTTCCCAAGGACCTGCACCCAATGACACAGTTTTCCTGTGCTGTCTCAGCGCTAAATCATGGTTCAGTCTTTGCCAAAGCATACGAGAAGGGGGTCAATAAAGCAGAATACTGGGAACCAACATTCGATGACAGTATTTCTTTACTCGCCAAACTCCCTACCATCGCCGCCAAGATCTACCAAAACTCATACAGAGGCGGCGGGTCTTTGCCGGCACAGGTAGATCTCGAACAAGACTGGTCCTACAACTTCGCAGCTATGCTGGGCAAAGCTGGGAAAGAAAACGAAAACTTCCAGGACCTCCTCCGGCTATACCTAGCACTGCACGGTGACCACGAAGGCGGTAACGTCTCAGCCCACGCAACACATCTCGTCGGAAGCGCGCTTAGTGACCCCTTCTTAAGCTACAGCGCTGGCCTCCAAGGTCTCGCTGGTCCCCTACACGGGTAAGTCCAAGCCCACCCTATCTCCCCCAGTCTTACTAATCGCCTCCGATTCCTAGCCTCGCCGCACAAGAAGTACTCCGCTGGATTCTAAAAATGCAATCCCACATCGGCACCTCCTTCACCGACACCTCCATTAAAGACTACCTCTGGAGCACCCTCAAATCCGGCCAGGTCGTCCCCGGCTACGGCCACGCCGTCCTCCGCAAACCAGACCCCCGCTTCAAAGCCCTCATGGACTTTGCCTCTGCCAGACCAGAAATTGCAAGCGACCCCGTCTTCGAGCTCGTGAAGCGCAATTCCGAAATCGCGCCTCAGGTGCTTAAGGAGCATGGCAAAACCAAGAACCCGTATCCAAATGTCGATTCGTCGTCGGGGGTGCTGTTCCATCATTATGGGTTCCATGAGACGCTCTACTACACGGCGACGTTTGGGGTCAGTCGGGGGTTGGGGCCGCTGGCGCAGTTGATTTGGGATCGCGCGCTAGGGCTGCCGATTGAGCGGCCCAAGAGTATTAATCTCGAGGGGTTGTTGAAGTTGGTGGAGGGGTAGGTCTGGTGGGTTGGGATATTAGGTGCGTATAAGGTCTATTAGGGTGTACATAGAATGGATATTTCGTAGGGAAATCTAGGATTAAAAATTATATATTCAAAGTTTTTGCTACGTCTCGATGTGATGACAACACCATACCGGCGCACGACCAAAACAAACACCAGATATACCGCTCAAACCCATCTAAACCCCCACCGTACCACCAACCGAAACCCCTGACAAACCCCATACCAAAAACACCGCTACGCACATCCCCACCACCCCCATCCCCCCTCTTCTCCACCCAACCCCCCACCGGTCAAGTATCCACCACCTTCCCTACCATGTGAATCCCCCTGATCTCGAGAAAAAAAAGCTAACCCCAGTCTTCCCCATCTCCCGCCTCAGCCCCTGGTTTCTGTGCGAGTGGGGGTTTGTAGGGCAAGGGGAAAGCGGAATGGGAAAAAGGAAAAGTGGGAAGGGGGGGCTGCGAAAGGGGAAAATGGAAAGGGCAAGGGTGGAAAGGCTAGAAAGGGGGAAAGAGGTGGGTGATGGGGGATGGGGAAGGGTAGGGTGGAGTGTATCGATGGAAAGGTTGCGGTGGTTTTGGAAGTGTGCTTGCGACATGTTTATCTTTCGCATACGTCTGTCGAGATAGAGCCTGGATCATCAGGTTCGATAGCCGACAGTTGTGTTGGGACAGTCGTGGAGGAAGTTAAGACAGGAGTACTGTAGATCCCGGGTCATTTGGGGATGCGTAGACATGCTAGCTTCAAAGTCCAGAACTTGGCTGATAGTCCTGATATTTCTCCTGATTGACTGGTTTGACTAGTACAAGAACACGCTTGGTAAGGGCCTTTTTTAGGTATGTATAGCATATTCCAAGACTCGGCCGCTCTATTTGAGCAACCGCATGACTGAAAGGTTGGTCTTGTAACCGAGATTTCCAAGCCTTGTAAAGGAACTTTACATTAGCATAGGAAATCTGAAAAGGTGATCTGGGTCCATCAAAGGTTGAGGATTATGCCGACACAGTCAATCAAGAACGTAAGTTTTAGTCGGCAGGCCGTCTACACGCCAGAGCCCAAGCTTTCTACTCGAACAGTGCAAGATTTCATCTTGCCCTGATGTGCTCCCGGTACGAATGACTTTCCATGAGAGCGCCTCGTTTCGGTATTCTGGTGTTATGGCTGTCATGTCACCTAGCTCAGTGGAGGGAGTGAACACAAGATCGCCTTCTTTGCAAGAATCGAACACCACATAGGGCTCTTGGTCCGTGAAGCAGTCAATCGGACTACCACACAGCAGCCCTCCACTGTTACAGACTTCCTCTATCAGAAACCGAGTGACTGATGCTTTTCCGACGAGGACTGGATTTGTTCGGAGATTCTCGCGAATGTACGCCTTGCTGACCGCTAGAGACGCTTGGAGTGGAATCCATGAACCGCTGGGAAGTCGGAAGATTGTGGCAAGTGAGTGCCCATATGGCGCGTACGTGGATGGTGATCCATTGTCTGTACCTATCGGCTGGAAGTGATTCCATAGAGTTTGCGCGAGCTCCAGTAATTTTTCGTCCACTAGGTGTAACAATAGCGACCATATAAATTCTCGAACTAGATCATTAGCAGAGCTATGTGAAGAGTGCCATTCCGAGTATTCAAAGTCTGGAGTCCTGTTCTGTGCTCCAATCTCTTGCTTTCGGACCTCCTGCTGAAACCTTGAAGCAAACTGCTGTTGCAGATCAGGTAAAGGAACCCAATGAGACATTTGCCATAAAACACCGTCCAGTGCCAGACCATCTTGGGATAGAGCTGCTGGTCTCACCCGGAAGCCTCTAGTATTCTCCTCCAGATACTCTATGTTTTTCAAACATCCCATCGAATCCGGACCCCATGAGAAACCATACGAAGTTGAAGGAGAAGTGCAAGTGTAGTAGCTGTCTCCATTGTTCCGATGATCATTCGCAAACGATAGCAAGGGGTCGAACTCTTCAAAATGGTATGTACTTCGGTACGTACCATTATAGCCACCGAGCAAAGAAGTGTCTCCATTAAGAGTTGCAAGTGTCAACGCACAAGTAGAAAGGCCATAATTACCTGTCTCCATCACCATAGTGTCGATTCTCTTTTCGTAATTACACAAGTTTGCTAGTATAGCAAGTCGATCGGAGAAGACCGAGTTCTCTCGGTTTTCAAGAAATGTAGCAGCCTGCGCAGCATTGCAAGCTTGACGGCGGTAAACAGTGTTTGGCCAGCCTGAATATATGATCGGCATCAGATTCCATAACACATCCGCGTTGTTCGAAGCATTGATTGCTGTACCCTTGTCCACTTCGGAAGAGGCTAGCAACTCTTCGATCACGCAGCGGACACTGAGAAGTGCGTCCTGGAAATCCTCGATAGGAATTTGTATTTCTCCAGGTATAGTCCCAAAGAAGGCTGGTGTGTCAAGTTGGTAATCGCAGCCTATAAGAAGAACCATACTCATTTCTGCTGAAGTGGATTCCTGTAGTGTCCAAGCTCTGTAAAACCATTGATCGTCTGTTAGCATCTCGAGAACCTCGTCCATACCCTCTAGCTGGTTGGGGTCGCAGGACGTGCCCTTGACCATGGCAGCGAAGGCATCCATTTGGACTTGTGTCTCAATGTAAGTATCCAGTATGCCGAGTGGGTGACTGGACCGCTGGTAGACCAAATCCATGGCTTGAATACCAACTTGTTTGTCTTCTGCATTGGATTGATCAATGCATTCTTGATCTATCCAGATTGCGCGTATATCATGATTGACTGCATATGAGATTGCTCGGTCAAGTACGCTAGATGGTGTACGGAGGGATCTAATATCGCAACCATTAACCAATCGTTCTGCATGCAGACGAGTTGGAGGCGGAGGCTGCGTCTCGTCGTTACGCTGCCAGCAGTAAGAGACTGCTACGTAGTGGACGCAGTCTGGGTAATCGTTTCGTCCTCCTAATGTCAGAGACAGCGAATTGTTACTCGCAAATGGTGGCAGATTCTTGCAGGCACAGTCTGCTTTTTGGGGGTCAAACCGATGGCTTTGGTGACCTTTCTCTAGGAAATTGGAGCGCCGTGCCTGTGTCTCCTCTGTCTGGTATTGAACCAAGAGGCGCAGACTTTTTGCCCAATCTCGAGCACCTTCTCTTGGGCGCATGTATTGTGCAATTTCGATCATTTGCTTGCGTAGATCCTCAGGCTGATTGTGTATGTCACAAAAGGCTTGCTCAACATCGTCTCCGGCAACCCTGTCGCTCTTGACGACCTTCATTTGTAATGGTGGCAAGGAGATGACTTTGGGGCATTGCTCGCAATGTTAGAATCTTACCATTCAAAGCGAAGGCAGAACTGTTCAGGCAACGGGAGTATGTTCTGCACACTCTAAATGTAACTTGTGCTTGACTAGTCTCACTTTATGGGGCAGTGCAGGCCACCTAGTACAGCCTGGCAAACTACCAGCATAATTCTGACTTCATGAACGCGCCCAATGTATATGATGAGGCGAGGGGGGATCGAGTTGAGGTGGTGGAATCTACGCAGCAGCTACCTACGAAGTAAAGGTGCATGTCTACGAGAATGCCAAATTGAGCCCCTAAGACTGGGGTGGCCTGTTGACCTCCCATTAACACTTCTATGAACGTGGAAGAACTATTCAAACACTGAATGGCTTCGAAGCTCTAGCTGTTAGGTGACTGTATCCCCGATGTAGAAGAACGTGGTGTTCATGGTGAATTGGCTTATTTTGTGAATGGCTGCTCTTCTATTTTGACGACTTCCCTGGGTAAGTACGTGCATCTCCAGGACAACTCTGCCTACTCGACCTTTATAGGAAGGCGAATCAATGTAGTTAAGGGGCTGCAGAACTGGGCCTCAAAAGCACGAAAAAACCATATCATGCATGTAGCAAGCTCAACCAAATATCTCCACAGCTCCATCCACTGACAAGAATTCACGCTGCTTCCCCTAAGCCTAGTATTACAGCAGTACCTGGGCTCACTACTACGCAACACCTCAAACTCCATCGCATACCCTGAAGCTGAAGAATCCATAACCAGTTGTACATTCAGCAAGGCGACGTGGCGAGCATCGAGTAGTCTGTTGCCGCGCTGTATGAAACGTTGGTTGATGAGGACTAAGGTCATTCCCCTCGTTTAGTGGTTCTTCTTATTATGTTCCACGGCAGCTGTAACAATCCTATCAGCATCTATTGCCACCTCAGTCTACACTTTGGTCAACTTACCAATAACAGAGACGAGAATGATGAGGGCCACAACGCCAGCCAAAACAAACCACCACCTTAAGTTGCTCATGCACATCTTTCTCTTGACTTTCCTTGCACTGTTCCTGAATTTAGTCGACTGGAGGTTCATGTTTTCAGCTTGTAGTCCGATCTTGTCTATGTTTTCTGACCGCTGTTCGCTGGCGGTCAGATTCTGTTTCATGATGCCAACGGTTTCGTTGATTTTCTGAAAGAGGAGGAATGTCAGCGTTCTTCGTGGTTATGTCTTCAAGAGAACACGTTAAATAATTAAACATGCGTAATGTGAACATATGGATGTTCATCTCCCGAAATGCTGGAGACCATAGATGTGTGCGATCAATAACACCAGTGTTAAGAGTTCCTCTAAAGAACTGTACAATTCCGCAGCAGGAAAGAAGTTTTCACATTCATGGGAAATTATGTCGCATTTTCGATTGCGCGGTAGCCCAACATCCTAGAGCCGCCCAAGACCAAGTTTGAATGTTGAAATGGGTATGGAAACACGAGAGACGATGGTGGTGAGAAACCTACCGCTTGAAGCGCCGCAGTTCTGCTATCTTCACCCTGATGTTGAGTGCCTCCATTTGGTGCTGAGTGGCCGGAAGGAATGTATGGATCGTAAGGTTGCTCGCGAGCTGCCATTATTGCTGTCTGGATGGTATGTCGCAAAGGGAGTTAAGATAGTCGCCAAGCCAGTTTTGGATCGGTACGAACGACTCAGAGTTGTGATTGATGGTTCACGGCCGAAAGGTGACAGCCAGGGGAAGCAGGTAGTTTAGATTAGACAGCAATCCTACGGTCGCTAGAACCCGAAATTTGATATCTCAAGTCGCGAGATGTGTTTGGTACGATTGCAAATGGTATTGATTGCCGTTGTGATGAATGTTTAGAAATGAGGTGTTGATGAAAGAAGTTTGGGACTGATTGAAAGGGCTTTCGGCCCATGGCGGAGGTCATGTGATGTGGCGGGTAATCACAGCCTCACTAGTAGCAAAGTCGTTTTTTTGGGCGAGTTGGAGAATCAACAAATTACGTAGAATAGGTAGTACAGCATGATGGAATTCCTAGTAGTATGCGTACTCTCACCCACTTGTGAAGAAAGACTTTCGTGCCTTTTGGCGTATCATATGGCGGTTCTCTCTACCTTTCGTAATATCTATAGTAATAGTAGTAGTAGTAGTAGTAGTAGTAGTAGTAGTAGTACTCCGTAGTAAGGTAAGCATTCGTATTGCTCGTGCTTGTAGATCCATTTTTAGAACAGAACAAGCGGTTGACCGAGACGCTGTGTGTACCAGGAGTCTCTTCGGAACGTTGGAAGTGTCAAGTCTAACTCCATGATTATCCTATACCGTATCAAAGGAGCTTGTGACGGATGCGAAATGACTATAGGCATAACAATAATATCTTCCATATTTGTGAAGTTATTCTTCCATTCTTTGTCGTAGCAACCGATTGCCTAGCCGCGTCATCAGATTGATTACAGGGGTATCCAATTCGTGTGGACCCTTGCCAGTATTGCTCAGGGACTTAGTAACAAGGACAAGACAACAGTTCTTCTCCATCACAGCCCCATACACTTATACGATAGGCATTCATTCATTGATCGATACTCTTGGTCGCTCACTAGATCTTGGCTAGCAGAGGGTTTCGGTAACTGCTCATACCGACCCGGTCCTATTGCCACTCCTTCGAACAGCATACAACAACCATACAACAACCACGTGCATCTATGGGATAGATCGGAAGCAACAATATACGGACTTCTGAGCTACGAGGGGCACCTCCTGCGCGCGAAATTTTGGAGACATCGAGACTATCAATTCAACTATCTCCCTTTCCGTTCCGCTTCTTTAATTGAGAACCACCATCTACGTATACTCAAGTCTGTTCACGATGAGGGGTATAGCACACTCTAGGGGGCGGGGACTGGTATCCTCATGGCTTGCTCTTACAACCTCATTGTTAGCTGGGAGCAGACTCTGTGGTGCAATCACCTTGAACATAGATGATCCCGGTATGTTAGCACTGCTGTTGCTTTGGATTTGGCTTGAGACTTTATCAGCAAGCACAGTTTATGGCTGACCTTCCTACTCGATAGCATCCATTAAATCTGCTGCAAGTACTTGCGCTTACGGCATGATGAAATATTACACTGGGAACCACACAGGAGACATACCAGGAAACCTACCACAACCTTACTACTGGTGGGAGGCTGGAGCCATGTTTGGTGCATTGATCGATTACTGGCATTACACTGGAGACAGTACCTACAATGACGAAGTGACGCAAGGAATGCTCTTCCAAGCTGGACCGCTGGAAGATTACATGACGCCCAACCAAACAAAAACAGAAGGTAATGATGACCAAGGCTTTTGGGGTTTAGCTGCGATGTCAGCAGCAGAAAACAAATTCCCAGATCCTCCGGCTGGAAAGCCCCAATGGCTTGCTCTAGCCCAAGCGGTCTTTAATACACAGGCCATTCGGTGGGACAATCAGTTCTGCAACGGAGGACTGCGATGGCAGATCTTCACCTTTAATACGGGCTACGACTACAAAAATACCATCTCGAACGGAGCGTTCTTCAATTTAGCGGCCAGACTTGCTGTTTACACTGGCAATCAGACCTACGCGGATTGGGCCGAAAAAACATACGACTGGGTGGCAGCTGTCAGCTTAATGAGCCCTCAATATCACTTTTACGATGGCGCTCACACCACGCTCAACTGTACCGATGTTAATAAAGTAGAATGGACGTATAACGCTGGTATTTTCCTACTCGGAGCTTCTGCAATGTACAACCATGTAAGTCGTATTCGAAGTCAGTATCCGCTGCTGCAAACTGATAACATCATTTCACAGACCAAAGGGGGCGATAAATGGCGTGCAAGCATTGAAGGAATCCTCAACGCTTCGAGCCTTTTTTTCACTCCTCAAAACGTCATGTACGAACAGGCTTGCGAAGTTCCCAACAACTGTGACACAGATAACTTCTCCTTTAAAGCCTACCTGTCACGTTGGATGGCGGCAAGCACGAAGTTTGCGCCTTTCACTTACAACCTCGTCATGCCCAAGCTTCGCGCCTCCGCTCAGGCGGCTGCTCAACAATGTTCTGGTGGAACCGATGGTACTACATGCGGTCAGAAATGGACAATGGGTACCACGTGGGATAAGTCTAATGGCGTTGGACAACAGATGAGTGCCTTGGAAGTCATCCAAGTGAACCTCGTCAGTAACGCTACCGGGCCGTTAACCAACAGCACCGGTGGTACGAGTCAAGGCAACCCATCAGCCGGCTCTGGAGGAACGAAGGATCCGACACTGCCAAAGAGTGCAATCACAGGCAAAGATAGAGTAGGAGCTGGATTTCTTACAACGTTCGTCATTGTCAGTTTAGTAGGAGGTGTTTGGTGGATTATTGCATAATGGGATTTGAATTCCGGGTATCTTTCGGGTCTACGAAACCCCATAGCCGTGGTTAGACATTACCCTTCTTGTAGGATTGGGGGGTTGCGCATTTTGCATGGAGCACAAGGTATGCTTCGACACTAGAGTTGTGAATGTGGAAGTCTACCTAACTCTCAAATGCTTTATTGCACTCCTAAAATCTCCCACCATTGCATCCACGCTATTTAGAACCTCCCCTTCCTGCCTCTACAGGTATCGAGGAGCAGCCAACTCCGAGTATTTCCTCCATCTACAGCACGATCAAATCGTTGTATCTACTGTCCACAGTAAAATTGTGGAACAATGGAGAACAGCAACCTTGATCTGCTGGAGGAAATCATTGAACCAGATAGGGGAGGAGCTTCAAGCCATGGACTGGAAGAGAAGAGTTCATTTAACATAATTTTCCTGCCATTTGTGGGCAATATTTCACCCACGGAATGCTTTGAATGGATAATAATACTACACCTACAATACTATAGAGTATCGTAGTCTCCAATCACCTACCGTCTCAACTCCGGATCATCACCCTTTACTTTCTCAACGGTTCATCACAGCTCTTGGACTTTGGTTGGGTTTCATTGCATAGCGTGTCCGTTATACTCCAGGATCTTGACCAAGAACCGTGTTGTTCTCACGCAGGGATATCCTTTCCATTGAGGTAGAGCAAACACTCAATGCCCTTTGTTCCACTATTCTAACTCTTTCGGCGCTTGTACGCAGAGTAGCTTGTATCAACAGCGGCTTTTACCTAGCTTGGCAGGCGAATGGTATTGTTGACGCCGGCTCCGGGATCGGGCCGTGCAGAACCATGGTTTTGTCCAGCGACAAGATTGATAACGTTACCACATTGTCATACTTTATCTGCATGTAACTTCCCATAACCTGGTGGAGCTGCCACTGATCCATTGCACCTTTTGGACTCGCCAGCATCTTCAACGTGAGAATCAACCATTGCTAAAGACCTCTCTGGAGCACGGCGTGGTAGGACAGCCTCAGCTTCCGAAGCATGGGATACAGAAATCTCGAGTGTTTAACGTGTCCTTTCGGAATATTGTATGCAAGAGGGAACAACGGTCGAGGCTTCGAAGCTGTAAACATGCTCTCGCCCTCGATATCCTACACCACACGCATCACGCATGGATGTTGTTCCTGTAGATCAGTCTTGCTCAGCCGAGGAGTCGATGCAGCAAGTGGTACTGTAGCAGATGTAGCCATGCATGTATCCGCCCCTTGGTTGCACAGAGGCTATGGTCTCGAGCTCGAAGACAGCTCCTTCATGCCGAGTGGCGCTAGGTCTGTCTGCATAGATCGGCCTAGCATTTTGAGCCGGCAACATCAATTGCTGTCGTAGTCGAGAAGGCCTTAACGATTCGAAGCCGGTTCTCCGCTTAATGAGCCGGATCAAGCTAGGAGTGAAGAGCTTCGCTTTGCTGTCTCAACAGATAAGATTGTCACGGAGGACTCGATAGTGCGAATATTGCGACGTACAGACTCGAGGATGGACTCTGGTAAATCCAGTTGTACACTTGTACGGGGTAAGCCATCCGTCACGTGCGTCCTCCAATCCTTGCTTCTCGCTAACTGCCCCTGCTATGGCGGAGCCCAAAGCAGACAGGGATTTTCACGGGACATCACTGCAACAGTCCAGCCTATGGAAATAATATTGATTGGTAGGGTAGGTGGGCAACTTATCTTTACCTTGATATGTGCAACTCAACTACCGCCAACGATTTACACGATTTTCCGATTCTGGCCAGTAAAGGTCGGCGGACTCTTCCGTTGTTCCTGTGGATTTGGTTGCGAGATTTATACCATAGAACGAAAAGAACACGAAGACTGTGAAGCTCCGCGACCTTACTGATATTAGAAATGTGATAGACACAGAGACCCTGGCGGGTTGCAGCTCCGGACAGCCTCATTGACCGGGGCGGCTAATGCAACTCAGTTATTGGGCATCTGCCCAGAATTGTGGGAGGGTTTCCTCGGGTTTCTGTTGCTGCATCGCGGCACAGTACGAGTAGACGCCTTCAGGTATGCAGCGAATCGCCATAGGCCGATCATCCACCCTCGCAGGGCCTTGAGCCCGGTATTACCGTTTGGCGGTAACCAATCGTCCCTTAAATCACTAGATTTGTTTTTTTTTCCGCGCAGGCGTGTTCTCTTCTGCTATTTTGAGTCGATATTCCTCATTAAAGTTGAATTTGCTTACGGCAATGTCAAGCTAGCACGATATATACAGATCTCGTTCATGCTCTGTTATCCTTAAATTCTTATTTCTCTGTATTCTCTTTCTTTGGATATTTATGGATCATGTACCGTACCCAAACAACGCGGCTGTGCCGAGACTTGAGATTCCGTATCTATGTGACGAGTACGAAGATTATGACTGCCAAGGGTTCCTCGACTACCCAGTACGCCGGGGGTGGGCTGAATCTACGGAAACAGTCCAATGGACGAATTGCTCATCAGACCATGTTGCGAAGCGCACCCAAAACTGGCTCTTCTTTGGACTACTACATGAGATCCTTGGTGAAGGTTACCATAAGGAGTTATTTCTGCGTCAAAACCCCAGTGCAGGAGGCTATACCATTGATACTACCGCACTACCTGAATGCTTATCCAGATGGACTCGCTCCATCCCGAAGCTTCAAACTAGGGACAGTGCATCACTCAGATGCCCCAAAACCTACTTTGATCATTTGGACGATATCTTTGTTGAAGTAAATCATCAGAGCGATCAAGTGGATCAAATCTATTCGGAAAGCCGCTATGTCGCTTTCTCGGTCAAGGTACTTCTCCAATCAATGCAACAGGCGGTTTCGAACGTTGATTACAGAGTTCCGCCTGCCATGTACTTCAATACAATATCCCCGGCCAGGATCACTCTCCTGGAGACAAATGGCGATATTTGGTGTCCAGGTGGGGCCCGGGATCTCTGTGCCCGACATTCGGTGATTATGTTCAAATACATAGCTGCCTTACCTCGACGTATCGTCAATTTGAATCACAGGGGATGTCCGCTCAACAAATGTACCGCCAACAACGTAAATTTTGCGACTTACAAGACTCAACATGTAGAGGATCATTGCCAATGCCAATTCAGGGGGCCAGACATCAGCAAAGTCACTAGGCTTATCAGAGAAGGAAGCATTCCTTTGGTCTCTATAGGGTTCAATCCTGACGGAAGTCCTAACTTTGACGTCATAAAAGCAGAACCTGGGATACAGTATACAGCCATATCCCATGTCTGGATAGGGGGTCTTGGCAACTTTACTTCGAATGAACTACCGCAGTGTCAACTTAAGTATCTGAGCGATCTCGTGAAGGAACTCAACAAGCCCCGGGCAGGAAAGCTCTTTCCTGAGCTACGGTTATTCAGAGAATCCATGCCACCTCTATCACAACTTTTTTCTCCAAAAAGGCAGGTGTATCGCCCTCCCTTCAAAAATCCGGAACGAAGCTTAAGAGACCAGCAAGGAGGGTTCTTGGGCTTGTTCAAACAATCCAGAAGCCGTCAGATGCAGCGTGCAACTTTCTGGATGGATACCCTCTTAATACCTGTTGGTGAAGAGAATGCACAATTGCGGAATAAGGCAATCCAGAGCATGTCGCTGATTTACGCACGTGCCAAAAATGTACTGGTGCTAGATCCAGAATTACAGAGTATTTCACTACAAGATTTGCCTCTCGAGCAGGCAAGTGCGCATGTTAGAAGCTCAAGTTGGATGACACGGTGCTGGACACTGCAAGAAGCTTGTCTCTCAGGAAATTGGGTGGTTCAATTTAAAGATGGAATCTTTGACCCTTATGTCGCTAAGGAAAGGGCGTATGCGATGCGAGAGAAAGCCATGAAAAAGTCTGCTTGGGATGACAAAGTACAACTTGTACAGGAATCAATCTCTTGGTGCGACACGATGCCCGGAATGAGAGGACTATCCGTCTTTAGCAGATCACAAGAGAGTGAAGTCGCCAATTTTGTCAACACTTGGAATTGCCTGGTGGAACGATCGACTAGTAAAGCCGAAGATCTCCATGTCATCTTCGCCAATATGCTTGATCTTCCGGCAGGGGAAGTCATAAAGCTGCAGCACGATCAGCGAACAAAGGCGATCTTTAGCACACAGTCTGCGCTACCTCTAGCTCTCATCTACAATTCAAGTCCAAAGATTGACGATCCCAGAAATCGATGGATACCAAAGAACATTGAAGGTAGTTTCATGAATGCCGCAAGGGGCGAATTGAAGGCGACCGAGGACGGCCTAATCTTTAGCCCTGAGTTTACCGGACAGAATTACGTTGGGTTTCTGGTGCCCTCATCAGTTCCACGCTTTGAAAAGTTCCGTATCCAAGATCCCTTAGATTCTGAGTTAATATGGGTGAGCCTCAATCGTGACGGTGCTGACATAGAATTCGAAGTTCCTGGAAGTACGGAAACGTGTTATATGATGGGCTTTCGGGATGAACTTACCCGCGCTGAGAAGCACGACGGCGGCCCTGAAGGTGCCCGTTTTGCTGTTATGGGCCGGGAAGGACGCTCACTCTTATTGAGATGGGAGTATTCTTTCTCCCATGCAGGCTTCAGGCCACGACAATTCACTGATGATGCAACATTCGTATACGATGATGACGACTTTCCGATGATCACAGGAACGAGGACTGCGAAGGATCAAGAATTCCGGTTGGAGTGTGGTTAGTTCCCTTTTCAGTAGCCCTTAGAGTCGCTTTCAAGGATCTCAGACAGGTGTCCTTCATTCAAAGCACGAGTATTAATCCGAACACCTTCCTTAGAATTCGGTTCTTCCTACAAGCTTCTCGATCTAGAAGACGAGACTAGAATTAAATACGGGTTTGTCTACGAGTTCTACGTAGTAATATTTGTCGCTTTTGTCTTCGGCCTTTGGATATCGTTTATTTTGTTATCGAGAGTTAATACCAAAAACGTTTGGGGACCTCTTGCCGCCTCATGCCTTAGGTGGGCTTGCGGCATCATGGAAATTACATCACTGAGATTTAAAGTCGACCAACGAGATGAAGAGACATGGCTCACAGCCCTCGACCAATCCATGGGAATGCCTACTAAGAAAGTCAATAAATACTCTTTGTTCCAGTACAGCATCCTTCAGATCATCCTCATCGCACTCACTGGCATTGCGCTGGTTATTGTTGGAGTCCGGCTTTCGCGTCAGCGTTGGGTGTGGCTATTGGGTATAACATTACTCGCCGAGCTAGCGATACGCCTGGTTGTTGAAGTGGTGTGGCGAAAGTTGAGATTGGGTGGAATTTTGCAGCGCTGGCTGAAGAGGTTGGCAGAGAAGGTAAATGGCATTTTGTTGAACATTGACTGAGGCTACGATGCATCTTCACTGTCAACTATATTTGATTTACTTTCGTGTTTGGTTTTCCTGGCTTATATTTTCGAGGACGTCAGAAATTGGTGTCGAATCCTTTATTTCATGTGAGCGACATGGACTTCCATGATTGCTTTTCTGATCTTGTATCTGAGTATTCATACCATACCGCGTCTCCAAAATCTTCAAGTATGATACCTTACTTCTTACCTCTTCACACAAATAAGCCATCTTACAAGGGGGGCCCTCGCCGTACCCTAAAGCATCAACCAAATTGTAAAACACCACACATATTCAACCGGCCTTGGCATACAATTTACCAAGTGCAACAGCCATTCTTTCGATCATCCATTTCCACCATCAATCATATAGATCAATTTTTCCAAAATACGCACAACATCCATATCCTCCATCCCTGACACCTTTCTCAATAACCCCCCTCCCTCCTCACAACCTCCATCCCTCACGCGGTAATTCCTCTTCCCCACCACAACTGAAACCAACAAAAATATTTTCCTTGCTATTTTGGCGGCATTCACGTAGATCCAACCGAAGCAGCGCTTCGGGAAATAGGCTTGGGGGGACATGTCGGCAAGTGCTCGCTTCCTGGTTAAGCAAAGAGGCTGCAGGGAAAAGGCTGCTGTATAAGAATTTTATACGATGCCTGCCCCAATGTTATTAAAATAATCCAGAGATCTCGTTGTGTATAATATAATGTCTTCTAACTTTCTACTCCTTCGAATCCAGACATTCTCGATTCTCCACAAGCAACTCTTATTCTCCATCTCGGCCCCCCCCCTCCTCCTCCTCCTCCACCCCCAAGAAAAACTCCATCAAATCCATCCACAGCACAACCATCCATCCATCCATCATCAAATCCAAGCCCCCCCCCAACCAACAAAAAAAAAAGAAACCCACCCTTTTTGTGAAATCCCCACATATATACAAACTATTATACGTATATATGTGCTATACCTAGCAGACAA
>JAABVA010001236.1_pt1 | contig 27972 bp, 28 predicted proteins | sample 5560331 | NCBI WGS metagenome assembly JAABVA01 (sample SAMN12812661, study PRJNA571458) | rock metagenome | isolation source: Antarctica rocks | place: Antarctica: Victoria Land, Mt New Zealand sud | collected 2016-01-07 | reverse complement strand
ACACGTTGGAACTGCGGCCCCAGGACACGACCCGTCTAAACAGATATCTCGCCACCTCGTCCGGACTGAGCCGGCGCTGCCCGCGGAAGGTGCACGTCACGCCGTACTCGTTCTCGATCCCGAAGATGCGGCGCTCCATCAGCGAACACCAGCGAACGTTGGCGAGCGGCGTAGTCGCAGGTCATAGGGCATCTGCTGTCAATCCTTGTTCGTAGACGTTCGTCGAAGGCCGCCGGAAACGTGGTTGAGCCTGCCACATTCCTGCCACGTTTTACCGCCGAAACAGTGATAACTTGTTATGAGCGTCCGGAGAGCTAGGACCGAACCACGCTCGGAAGCCGGTCGGGCGCAGCTGCTAGACCCGGTCACAGCGGCAGAGGGACAGCGGCGATGACCAAGACCCGCACCTCGCCGGTCCGGCGCCCCACCCGGGCGGGGGTCTCGGTGGAGAGCCGGCAGCTCGCGGACGGCAGCACCTGCTTCTACGCGAGGTTCACCGACGTACGTGGTCGACGAACCGTGGTAGCGCCGCCCGGTGGCGGCAAGAGCTGGCCGGACTGGGGCCGCGCTTTCACCGCCGCCTGTACCGCGCAGGCCGAGGCCGAGCGGCTGAGCTACCGCAGCACCGACGGCGAGAAGATGCCGTTCGCCGAGCTGGTTGCGCATCACTACCTGCCCACCCTGTCCGATGCGGCACCCAACACCCGCAAGAACACAGCCTCGCACCTGGGCGACAGCACGGGGGTGCCGATCCGCAACGGCGTCTACGCCGAGCGCGCCGCCCGAAGCCAACTGTTGCCCGCGTTCGGGCACCGGCCGATCGGGGCGATCGGACCCAACGAGGTCCAGCAGTGGATCTCCCAGCTGGCCGCGGACGGCTACACCCACGCCACCATCCGGGCCAAGAAGTCGCTGCTCAAGACGATCCTGCAGGTCGCCGTCGCCCAGGGCTGGCTGGCGGACAACGTGGTCGACCGGGCTCGGCTGCCCAAGGCCATCGAGCAGCCCGACGAGGACCGCGTCCTGACCCCCGAGGAATGGGCGCAGGTCCGGCTTGCGCTGGCGGGCGAAGGCACCCTGTTGCTGTGTGACCTCGCGCTGGACTGCGGGCTGCGTTTTGAGGAGGTCACCGCGCTGCGCCCCGTGGACGTGGTGGACGGCGACGAGCGCAACGCCCGCCACGTCTGGATCCGGGGTGCGGTCACCTGGCCCGGCCGGGCGTTCACTGGCAGCGACCAGCCGTGGCTGCTCGGACCCACCAAGGGCAAGCGCTTCCGCAAGGTCGCTGTGTCGGCACCGATCTTCGACCGGCTCCGGCTCTACATCGACGCCCACTGCCGAGGCCCGAAGGCACTGGTGTTCGACTACGCGCTGCTGCGCGCGGAGCATGCCGCCCACAAGTCGTCCGATCCCCGACCGGTGCGCTATCCGACCGGCCGCTACGTCAGCCCGAGTACGGGGAGGTCAGGCGCGCACGGCAAGGCCCACACCTACTCCTTGGGGTGCCGCTGCCCGTACTGCCGCAACGCCAACACCGAGGCCAGGTTCTGGGCGCGGCGCGCTAAGGGCGCCCAGCCGGCAGCCCCGTGGCTGGACCCCGACTACCTCACCGGACGCAGCCACTCGGTGGATCCGGTGAAGTACCACTGGTTCACCCGGTCCGTGTTCGGCCTGGCCGTGACGCGGGCCCAGCTCTACTGGAACCCGACGTTTCACGACCTGCGGCACGGCATGGTGTCGTGGTCCTACGACGCCGGCGCCTCCCCCGCCGTCGTGCAACGCGACGCCGGACACGCCAGCATCCGGACTACACAGGGCTACATGCACGTCGTGGACCGGGTCGTCGGCGCTGAGCGGCTCGCCGCGATGAAGGTGATGTACGACCGAGTCGCCGCCGCGCAACCACTCCCGCCGGGGCCCGCGACCCCGCTCAATCCGAGCGCGGCTGGCGCTAACCCACCCGGTCAGGCACGTTCAGCTGCGGATGACGTGCTCGGGCAGCTATCCGCAGTGGTGCTGGCGAACGTTGGACTGACCGCGACCGAGAAGGCCGCCCTGCTGCTTGAGCTGGCCCACCAGGCGCCTCAGCCTCCGGCGGGTCCGGCTGGCTCGCGGCTGCGCCTGATCGGGCCGGCCGAACCGTCGTAGCCAGATCATTTTCCAGCCCGGCCAGGTAGGCCTCCAGGTCGCGACGCCGGACGCGCGTGCTCCGGCCGAGCTTGATCGGCTGGAACACCCCCCGCGTGACCTGCGCGTAGAACCAGGTTCGCTTCATCTTCAGCAGGGCGCACACCTCGTCGGGAGTGAGGAGTTCCTGCGGGTCGACGGCGGTCACGTCGGGATCCGCCCCATCGTGGCCGCGGGGCGCAGAGCGCGCATGTTCGTAGTCATCGCAGCTCCCAAGCTTGGCTGCGGCCGCGTTGTGAACCCTTAGCCCGGATCCACCATCGCGCTCCGGTTGAACGGCGGGTCGCAGAGCGAGATGCCCTTGCACTGGGGAAGAATCGATCTTGTCTAGGGATCAGTTCGACCGCAGCAGAAGGGCATCTCGTAGATGCGAGTCTCGCACGCTGTCACCGCCGTCTTCGATGACCCGAACCTGGTGTCGTGCGCCGGGCTCGCACCGGTCCTGCACCTGGCCGAACGGGCTGGGTTGCAGCGCCTGGTCGGCGAGCAGGTGCGACTGGGCGAGCCCGGTGGGGTCAACGCGCACCTGAAGATCCCGGGCTTGGTGGCGGGGATGGTCGCTGGGGCCGACTCCATCCCGCGGCCGGGTCGTGGACGGTCAGGCAGTCGAGCCGGTAGGGCGCCATGGCGGCCGCCCAGCCGTCAGCGCCGCGGGCGGTGCCGGTGACCGTGACGGCGACCGGCATGCCGGGCCGGCCCTGCTGGACTCCGGGCTCGTCGAGCTCGTCCTGGACAGCGTCGGCGATCGGCGCCGCGGTGGCGGTGACCCGGGCCTGGTGCTGCTGCCAGGTCTGCTGCTCGCGGTTGCGGCCTTCGCCGGCGCCGGCGTAGAGGGCCTGCAGTCGGGGGGTGCCGTAGGCGCGGGCCGAGGCCTGGCGCGTCTGGCCCAGAGTGTCGGTCGTGGTGTCGACTGTGGCGGCCACCCGGGCGAACTGGACGCATGCAGTCGTGGCGTCCAGCGCTCGGCGGGGTGGCTGGGAGGCCCGAGTCAGGGCCGGGGGCGGCGTGAGCGAACTCGTCGGCAGGGCCTCGGCCGGGCTGGCACTGGCTGTCGGTACAGCGTCGGCGGCGCTGTCGTGACGGCTGCCGCTGCACCCTGCCGCACCCAGCAGCAGCGCTGCGGTGACGGCGGCTAGGAGGCCGACGGGACCTTGGGGTCGGCGGTCTTCGCCGGTGGCTCGGACGGGGCCGCCGGGCAGGGGGCGGCGGCCAGGAGCAGCTCCTGCGCGCGGGTGCTGACGGCCTGTGCCAGGGCCGGGTCCTCTGTCCACAGGCTGATCAGCGCGCGGAGCCGGTCGGCCATCGGGACGCGGTCGGCGTAGCGGGCGCCCTGCAGGGCGTGGTGGTCGTCCACGGCCAGGTCCAGGGCGATCCGCTTGGGGTAGCCCAGCGGGTAGCGCAGCGGGCTCTGGGCCTTGCCGTTGCTGCTCTTGCCGCGGTTGTCGTCGGCCACCGCGGTTCCTCCTGTCCGGACTCGTGCCGGGCGCCGGCGCGGCGGCCGGGCGAGCACCGCGACCGCAACGGTCACGCCGCTCGGCGGGCGCAGGCGGCCGGTTCCCGGACGTCGCCTGGGGGTCGTTGCCGCGTGTTGTCCTCATGTCCTTGGTAAGTGCGGGATCAGCAGGGCCTGTGACATCACGGGGCTGGCTTTCCGCGAGGTCCGCTGCTTATGGCCGGGGCAGTCGGTGAACTGCCGCCTACTGGCATCCCGGCAAGGCCGACAAGGGTCCGCGGCAAGGGCCAGGCTGCCGTTCAACGGCAAATCGACGTCCCAGTGCCGCCCCGGCGGCGCACGGCTGTTCTCGGACCGGCAAGGGTCCGTCGAGCACCGGCAAGGGTCCGGGGGGCTTGACAGCGGGTTCCGGCAAGAGTCTCGACAAGGGTCCCTGCGCAGCGTGACGAGCACCTGCTGCTGAGGAGCTCGCTATGCCTTCGACCCTGCTCATCCACCCGACCGGCGCCGGCGTCGGCGCCACCGAGGTCACCGGTGCCCTTACCGACCTCGTCGCCGCCACGGGCGGAAGCCGGCTGCCGCTACGGCTGGATGGTCTGACACCGGCGGGGCACTGGATGGCGACGAGCCTGCCGAGTCGCCTGAATCGGGAGTGGGCGGGGCTGTGCGACAGCGCCGACAACGACCTGGCGGTGAAGGACTGGGCGGCGCCGGGCCACCGGCGGCCCGGGCTGACCCAGCTCATCGGTGTGGACGGGCTCCACGCAACCGTCCAGTTGCTGCAGGGGACCTCGGTCACGGTCAGTGGCCGCGACGCGGTCCTGGTGGGGTTGCTGGAGCGGGCTCAGGACGGGGACCGGCTGGCCGGCCGGGTCGTGCTCCAAACGATGCTGCCGGCGGCTGTGCGTATTGCGCAGGGGATCACCGGCCGCCCGGACGTGCTGGGCGATCAGGACGAGGCGTTCGCGTTGGTGCTGGCCGCGCTGTGGCAGGTCATCGCGACCTACCCTGTGGCCAGCCGCCGCAAGAAGGTGCCGGCCAACCTGTACCTGGACACCCTCGCGATCGTGCGCCGTGGCCACACCAGCGGCACCCATGCGGCGCTGGTCTTCCCGGAGCAGTCCTTCGCCGACATCCGGGTAGCGGCCGACCCCGGCCAGCTCGACCCTGGTTGCGACGACCCGGCCGGTCCGGCCGACGCGCAGTTGTGCACGGTGCTGGCCTGGGCTGTGCGGTCCTCGGTGCTGCGGCTGGACGAGGCCCAGCTGCTGGCCCGGGTCTACGGCCTGGACGGCGGGCCGGCCAACGCGGGACCGGCGCTGGCCGCCGAGTGCGGCCTGTCGTGGCTGACGCTGCGTCAGCGCTGCCACCGCCTCGCACGCCGGGTGGGTCAGGCCGCGGTCGCCGCCGGGATCGACAGCACGGTCCAGCGCGGCGCCGTGCTCAGCGCGGCCTAGCCCGACCGACCCGACCGCTGAGGGTGCCGGGAGATCTGTGGACAGTACCGCCGTCCACAGGAAAGCCTTGGACTTATCACCGTCAACGGTCACGATGACCACGTAGCCCCACACACCGGTCGAACCCGGCGGCCGAGGACAAGCCCGACAGATGTAGCGAATGACCCCACCGAGCCGGGGCGCACTGAAGCACACAGAAGAAGAACTGAACGGCCGCCACCTACCCCTCGAGGTCACATGAGCAGCAACGGCTCCGCGCCCACCACAACGGGACCCTCGGGGTCCACCGCAGTCAGGACTCCCGACAAGCGCGAGCGGGGCCGCGGGCAGAGCCGCACACGCCCGGCGCAGGCCCCGGCGCTTCCAGCGACCAAGACGCGCCGCCGCTCGGGCGTGCTGGCCGCTGGCGTCGCGCTGGTCGTCGTCGGCGCCCTCGGCGCGGCGTACCTGACGCAGGTCGTCGGCGACACGGCCAGGGTCGTCGCGGTCGCCCGGGACGTCCAACCGGGAGAGATGATCAAGCGGGCGGACCTGGCGGTCGCGGATGTGAGTACCGACCCAGCTCTGCGGCCGGTCCCGGCCAACCGGCTGCCCGACCTGGTCGGTCAGCGCGCCGCGGTGACGCTCACCGCCGGATCGTTGCTGACCGATGCCGCGGTGACCGAGAAGGTTCTACCGGCCGCCGGGCAGTCGCTGGTCGGGGTCGCGCTGCAGCCCGCGCAGCTTCCCGCGGAGCCGCTACGGGCCGGAGATCACATCCGGATCGTGGACACCCCAGCCAGCCAGGGCGAACCGCCGAGAACGACCCCGCAGACCACACCGGGCGTCGTGGTCTCCACCGCCGGTCCGGACGACCGCGGCCAGACGATCGTCAACGTCACGGTCCCGGACGGGCAGGCCGCCGACCTCGCGGCGCGGGTCGCGACCGGACGCATCGCGCTGATCCTCGACACCCGGGAGCGCTGATGGCGGTCCTGGCCCTGACCTCCGCCAAGGGCGCCCCCGGCGTCAGCACCGCTGCCCTGGCGATGACTCTGCTGTGGTCCCGCGCCGCACTGCTGGCCGAGTGCGACCCCGCCGGCGGCAGCAGCGTCCTGGCCGGGTACCTGCGCGGGACCGTCGAGCACTCCCGCGGGCTGCTGCCCCTGGCGCTGGCCCAGCGCCACGAGGCGCTCGAGCAGGCGCTATGGCCACAGACCGTCCCACTGACCGGCGATCCGCAGGCCACGTCCGTCGCGGCCGGCGCCGGGGACCGCTGGCTGCTGCCCGGGCTGTCCGATGCCGCGCAGGCACCGAGCACTGCGGCGCTGTGGGGTCCACTCGGGTTGCTGCTGGCGAGCCTGGAACGGGCCGGGACTGACGTGATCGTGGACGCTGGCCGGCTCGGGACCGCGCACGCCCCGACAGTGCTGCTGCGCCAAGCCGACCTGGTGCTGCTCGTGATGGGCACGAACCTGACCGCCGTCGCCGCAGCCAAAGCCCGGCTCACCCTGCTGCGCGAGGACCTGTCGGTCACCGGCAGCGCCGGGCGCCTGGACGGCCACCTGTCCAGCCTCGGTCTGCTGCTGGTCGGCGAGGGCCGGCCCTACTCGGCCAAGGAAATCTCCGCCGCCTGCGGCGTCCCGGTCGTCGCCTCACTGGCCTGGGACCCGGCCAGCGCCGAGGTCCTCGCCGCAGGCACCACCCCCGGCCGGCGCTTCGACAGCTCCCCGCTGGTACGCAGCACCCGAGCCGCGATCAGCGCCAGCTCCGAGCTCATCCGTCAGCGCCGCGATCGCCTCGCCCCGCCCACACTCGCGGCGCCGGGCATCGCCGGGCGCCTTCTCAGTCGGGAGGCCGCCAAGGACGCCTGACCAGAGCCAACACGGCGGTGACGCCGACGTGCCGAACCGGCTTGCCGCGCTGCCGCTGTTCGCGACTCCCGCGCCTCCGGCGCCCGGTGCGGTCGGGCTGCACGCCGTCCCGCCAGTCCAGGACCGGACCCCGGCGGCGTGGCCGCCGAAGGTGAGCCCCCTCGCGGTGTCCCCCAGTCCGCCAGCACTGTCCGCGGCCGTCGTCTGGCCGCCGACCGCGGCCGGCCCGGCCGCGCCTGCGGCGGTCCCCGCGCCGACCGGCAAGGTCGACTGGGGCCAGGTTAGGGCCTTCCGGCAGCAGGCCGCTGAGCTGCTCACCGCGCAGCTGCGCGACCGGCCAGGCCTGGACGAGGCGACCCGCCGCGAGATCGGCCGGGCCCTGATCGTGTCGATGCTCAACGACCACGCCGACAGCCTCCTCACACGCGGCACACCAGCCCCCACTCCGGCGGCGCAGCACGCCTTGTCAACAGCGATCTTCGACTCGTTGTTCGGACTTGGCCGGCTACAACCACTGGTGGACGACCCGAACGTGGAAAATATCGAGATCCGCGGTTACGACCGCGTCCACCTCGTCTACGGCGACGGCGCCGTGCAGATCGGCCCGCCGGTCGCCGACAGCGACGAGGAACTCATCGAGACCCTGGCGTTCCTGGCCTCGCAGTCCGGCCGGGCGTTCACGCCGTTGAACTGGGAGCTGGACCTTCGCCTGCACGGCGGCCACCGCTTGGCCGCCCGTGCCTGGCGCTGCCCCCGCCCGACCGTGGTGATCCGCATCCACCGCTACACCGACGTCGACCTGGCCGACCTGCAACGCCTCGGGATGGTCGACGGCGTCCTGGCCCAGTTCCTCGGCGCGGCGGTCCGGGCCGGCAAGGCGATCGTCGTCTCCGGGGTGCAGGGCGCCGGCAAGACCACCCTGGTCCGGGCGCTGTGCAACGAGATGGACCCGTGGGAGAGCCTGGCCACCATCGAGACTGAATTCGAGTTGCATCTGAACGAGCTACCTGACCGGCACCACCGGGTCGTGCCGTATGAGGGCCGGCCCGGCTCGGCCGAACGCGGCCTCGATGGCCGCTCGGCCGGTGCGGTCACCCTGGACGGGCTGCTCTACTCGGTGCTGCGCACGAACGTCTCCCGGATCATCGTCGGGGAGGTACGCGGCCCAGAAGTGATCCCGATGCTCAAGGCCGCCCAGTCCTCCACCGGCACGCTCAGCACCACCCATGCCCATACCGCCCGGCCCGCCATCACCGACGTGTTCACCGCCGGCCCGGACGGCCGGGCCGTCCCGCGGACCCGCCCGTCGTTCCTGGCCGACCTGCAGCGCGCCGGGTTCGACCCGGCCTGGCTCGACCAGACCCACGGCACCTGGACCGAGAGCCCCCGGCCCAGCACCCGTACCAGTGGAGCGCCGCGGTGACCGCCCTGATCGCGGCACTGGCCGTCGCCGCTGTCCTGGGCGGCATCCTGCTCGTCGTCGCCGGTCTACGCCCGGTCCCGGAGACCGAGCTGGTCGCCCGGCCACAGTCCCGGCGGATGCTGCGGCTGCGGGCCGCCCTGAACCGCGCCCTCGTCGAGGGCCCGGACGTGCAACGCCGCCGCGCCCAGCTGGTGCTCGCGGTCGGCGGCGGAATGCTCGCGTTCGGCATCACCGGCCTCGCGCTCATGGTCCTCGCGATCCCGGTGGCCGTCCTGGGCCTGCCCAAGCTGCTCGGCACCCCAGCCAGCGCGGCCGACGTCGACCGGCTCGAGGCGCTGGAGGAGTGGACCCGCAACCTCGCCGGCGTCCTGGCGGTCGGCGTCAGCCTGGAGCAGGCGATCCAGGCCAGCCTGCGCTCGGCCCCGGAGCCGATCCGGCCGGAGGTCGAGACCCTCGTCGTCCGGCTCGCGAGCCGCTGGCAGACCGACGCCGCGCTCCGGGCGTTCGCCGACGACCTGGACGACGCGACCGGTGATCTGGTCGCGGCAAGCCTGATCCTGTCGGCCAAGCGCCGCGGCGCCGGCCTGGTGTCGGTCCTGGACGGGCTGGCGGCCAGCGTCGCCGAGGACGTCCGGACCCGCCGGCAGATCGAGGCCGACCGGGCCAAGCCCCGCTCGACCGCACGGGCGGTCACGTTCATCACCCTGGGCGTGCTGGCGCTGCTCGCGCTGAACCGAACCTACGTCCAGCCGTACACCTCACCGCTGGGTCAGGCGCTGCTCGCGGTGCTGCTGTCGGCCTACGTCGCGGCGCTGCTGTGGATGCGGCAGATGACCTGCGGCAAGCCGGCGCCCCGGTTCCTCACCGCGACCGCGGGACCCGGCTCGGCGCGGGCGCCGGTCGAGGCCGTTGTGCCGCTGCAGGCCGTCCAGACTCCCGCCCCGGGAGCGCCCGCGTGAGCGCCGGGCTGACTGCGGCCGTGCTGCTTGGTGCGACCGGCGGGCTGGGCGTCACCCTGATCGCGCGCGAGCTGCTGCCCTCAGATCCCCACCTGGCTTCCGCTCTGGACCGGCTCGCGCCCACCCGCATCGGCCTGGACGCCCCGGCCGTCCAGGAGCCGGCCGCCGGCGATGGCAGCACCGGCGCGCTCGAGCACCGGGTCGGCGTCTGGGCGCAGCGCCACCTCGTCGACGCGCCGTTCGTGCGGATCCCGCCCAAGGAGCTGCTGCTGCTGCGGATCCCGGTCGCCCGCCACCTTGGCCAGAAGGTCCTGATGGGCCTGCTGGGCCTGCTGTTCCCGGCCGTGTTCATCGTCGTGACGGCCGCCGCCGGGTACGCGCCGCCGATCGCGCTACCCGCCGTGTTCGCCCTGGTGCTTGCCGCGGTGCTGTTCGTCGTGCCGGACCTCGACGTCCGGCGCAAGGCCTCTGCCGCCCGTGAGGAGTTCGCCCGCGCCACCTCGGCCTACCTGGACCTGACCGCGCTCGAGCGGGCCGCCGGCGCCGGCGCCACCCAGTCCCTGGAGCAGGCAGTGACCGTCGGGGACAGCTGGGTGTTCGTGCGGCTACGCGAACAACTCATTCGGGCCCGGCTGTCCGGCACCCCTCCCTGGGACGGCCTGCACGACCTGGCCACCGAGCTCAGCCTGCCTGAACTGTCCGACCTGGCCGACATCATGCGGCTGTCGGGTGAGGAGGGCGCCGCCGTCGCCGACACCCTGCAGGCCCGCAGCCGCGGCTTGCGTGCGGCCCTGCTGACCAAGGAGCAGACCCGCGCCAACGAGGAATCCGAACGCATGGTCGTCCCCGTCGCGCTTCTTGGCCTGATCTTCCTGATCATCCTCGGCGCCCCCGCCATCGCCCGGATCCTGTGACCCGCCACGACATCCCCGCCAACGTGACCGCAGCGGCACACCCCGCCCGCCCCCCCATCACGACAGCCCACCATCTCAGGAGCCCGTCATGAACCCGCTCATCGCCCTGCACCTCGCGCTGCTGACCCTGACCGACCGCACCCGCACAGCCCTGGCCACCCGTCGCCAGCAGCGCCTGAACCAGGACCCGGAGGCCGGCCTGTCGACGCTGGAGATCACGATCATCGCTCTCGGGCTGTTCCTCATCGCCGGCATCGCCGTCGTGGTCCTCACCAACGCCACGCAGGGCCGCCTGAGCAAGATCAAGTAGTCATCGTGGCGACTCCCGACCGGCCGGCAGGCCCGGTGACCCCAGGTCGCCGGGCTGCTCTGTCGCGTCCGCGCCCGAGACGTGGGGACGACGGCGTCGCCACCCTCGAGTTGACAGTGCTGTTTCCGGTCGTTCTGCTCATCTTGTTCGGCGTCATCCAGGGCGCGCTCTACTTCCACGGGCGCAACGTGGCCATGGCGGCCGCCGAGCAGGGCGTGCGGGCAGCCCGCGCCGACGGGCAGACCAACCGGGCCGGCACCGCCGCCGGCCAGGCCCGGCAGTTCCTGGCCGACACCGGCGAGCTCGACAACCTGACCGGCCTCAACATCACGCCCGACGTCGACGCCGACACCGTCCGGGTCACCGTCAGCGCCCGGACGGTCAGCCTGCTGCCCGGCATCGGGGGCCCGAAAATCAGTCAGACCGCCGCCGGCGACATCGAGCGGTTCACCAACGGCGGTGACCGATGAGCTGGCGCCTCGGCCGAAACGACCGGGACGACCGCGGCTCCACGACGCTGGAGCTGGTCGTATGGGCGCCCGGGCTGCTGCTGATGATCGGACTGCTGATCGTGGCCGGGCGGGTCAACAGCGCCAACGCTGCGGTCGAGCAGGCAGCTGGCGACGCGGCCCGCACGGCCAGCAGCGCCCGCAGCGCCGCCGGAGCTCGTCATATGGCCCAGGCCAGCGCCGAGAAGACCCTGGCCGCCCAAGGTCTGCAGTGCACGACGGCGACGGTCGTCCTGGACACGTCCGGCTTCCGCGCCCGGCCCGGCCAGAGCGCGACCGTGACGGCCACGGTCACCTGCCCGGTGCGGTTGTCGGACCTGTCCGTCCCCGGCCTGCCCGGGACCCAGACGGTCAGCCACACCACCACCTCGAGCCTCGACACGTTCCGGGAGCGCTCATGAGCCGCCGATTTCTCATGAACCGCCGACCAGGAGTGCGGCGATGCGCCCGCGGCAGTGCTGCGGACGGGTCGGTGTCGTTGCTGCTCGTCGTCGCGGTCTTCGGTCTGCTCATCGCTGTCGGGCTGGTCGTGGACGGCGGCCAGAAGCTGCGCTCCAGTCAGCGCGCCGACGACGCCGCGAGCGAGGCGGCCCGCGCCGCCGTTCTCAGCATCGAACCCGGCAACACCATCCGCGGACAACGCCCCAGGGTCAACGAGAGCGCAGCACGCACGGCCGCCGAGGCCTACCTCCGGCGTGCCGGCCTCTCCGGCAGCGTGACCATCGGTGACGGCCGGGTGCAGGTCCGCACGACGAGCAGCTTCACGCCCAGCTTCCTGTCGATCATCGGGCTGGGCGGTCAGACCGTCACTGGCCAGGCATCTGCCCGGCTGGTCCGCGGCGTCGAACAGGAGCAGCGCTGATGAGCCGATCCACGAGCGGGCCGCCGCCCTCCCAACCCGCGCCCCGCCGTCGGCCACTCGCCGACTTGCTCCGGGGGCTGCTGGCGCTGCTGGCGCTGCTGGCATTGCTGGTTGGCATCCCGGTCGCCCTGTTCGCGCTGCGCGGTAACCCGCTGCCCGACACCGGCACCGGCACCGGCACAGATTTGTCGGGCCTGCTCGACCGGCTGACCGCCCCGGATAAGGACGGCTCGCTGTTCCTGGGCGCCCTGACCTGGCTCGGCTGGCTCGGCTGGGCCAGCTTCGCCCTTACCGTGTTCTTGGAGGCCCTCTCCCAGCTGCGTGGCCTGCCGACCCCGCACCTGCCTGCGCTCGGCCCGCAGCAACGTGCCGCGAGCGTCCTGGTCGCCGCGGCCGCGCTGCTGTTCACCGTCCCGCTGCTGCGGGCCACGCCGGCCCTGGCCGCCGCGACCACGGCCACGACCGCGGCTTCGGTCACCGCGCGCCTCACCACCCCGACCGCGGCTCCGGCCCACGAGCAGCCCCGGCCGGCACCCGACACCGCTAGTCCCGCCCGCACCTACACGGTCCAGCCCGGCGACACCCTTTGGAAGGTCGCCACCGATCACCTCGGCGACGGGTCCCGCTTCACCGAGATCGCGCACCTGAACTACGGCGTGGCACAGACCGACGGCCATGCTCTGACGGCCGCGCACTGGCTCAGCCCCGGTTGGCAGCTGACCCTGCCCGGTGACGCTGCCCCCACGGCCGCCGCCGCTGAGCAGACCGTCGTCGTCGAGCCCGGCGACACGCTCTGGCAGATCGCCCAGGAACATCTCGGTGACGGCGACCGCTACCTCGACATAGCGGCCGCCTCGACCGGCCGGCAGGACGACGGCGGCCGCCTAGTCAACCCGAACCTCATCCGCCCCGGCTGGGAACTCACCATGCCCAGCAGCACGGCAGCGCCAGCACCCACAGTGCCCGACGCGACGCCCCCGGCCGAGCGGCCCGGCGTGGCCCCGGCTACGGTGCCGGAGCGGCCAGCACCCGCGGCGCCCGAGATGCCCCCCGCAGCCCCGGCCCTGGCCCCGGCTGTGACAGCCCCCACCCGGCCGGCGGCAGCGGCAGCGAGACCCACCCAGGCCCCGGCCGCGTCAGCGCCCGCAGCCGCGGCTCCCGCACGGAGCCAGGAAGCCGCACCGGACGCGGCTGGCGACCGGGTGAGCGTGCGGACCGCCGCCGGCGTCGGCGCGTTGATGGCCGCCGGCCTGCTCGCGCTGCTGGGTCTGAAGCGCAGCCGGCAGCAGCGCCGCCGCGGCCCCGGCCAGCGGATCGCGATGCCCCCGCCAGACCTGCAGCCCGTCGAGTTCGAGCTGCGCATCGTCGAGGACCCGACCGGCCTGGCCCGGGTCGACCAGGCCCTGCGCAGCCTGTCGGTCCTGCTCGCCGAACTCGACCAGCCGCTGCCCGCGCTGCGGGTGGCCCGACTCGTCGACGAGGACCTCGAGCTCTACCTGGACGGCACGACCGTCCTGCCTGCCCCGTTCCTCGCCACCGGTGACCCGACCATCTGGACCCTGCCGGCCGACGCGCCGCTGCTGTCGGTCGCCGAGCTCGACCAGGTCGCCGCGCCGTACCCGAGCCTGATCACCCTCGGGCACGACCTGGACGACGCGCACGTGCTGCTCGACCTCGAGCACGCCGCCGCCCTCACTGTCGAGGGCGATCCGACCGCCAGCGTCGCGGTCCTGGCCGCGATCGCCGCCGAGCTCGCGACCTCCCGCTGGGCCGATGACCTGCAGGTCACCGTCGTCGGCTGCCTTCCCCTGCTGCCGGACGCGATCGGCACCGGCCGGGTCCGGCACGTCGAGACGCTCGCCCAGGTACTGCCCGCCCTGGAGCGTCGCGCCGCGACCATCCGCGAGTTCATGGCCGACAGCGGACTGCCCGACCTGCAGCACGCCCGCTCGGCCGCCAATCAGCGCCCGCACTCCGGCGCCTGGTACCCCGAGATCCTGCTCCTGGGCGGCCCTGTCGACCCGACCGAACGTGCCTGCCTGGAGGCCCTGCTGCAGGACTTGCCCCGCGTCAGCCTCGCCGCCGTTACGGCCGCCGACAGCACCCCCGCCCAGTGGACGCTGACCCTGGACCCGACCGACGACGGACCCGACGGCGTCGCGGTCCTGCGCCCGCTCAACCTCGCTCTGCGGCCGCAGCGGCTCAGCGCCGCGGACCTCGACCAACTGCTCGGCCTGCTCACCATCGCGGACCTGCCCTGCCAGGACCTGCCCCGGGGCGACCCCGCAGCGCCGGCCCTGATCGTCGAGGAACCTTCCCTGGCCGACCTTGGAACCCATCTGGTGAGCCCGACGTCGATCCACCCCGTGCTTCCGTCCGAGCCCCCAGCGCCAAAGGAGCCCGAAGCCACCGTTGCGGACAGCACCGCCGCCCAGGTCGCCGTCGCACCCGTCGAGCCGGGACAGGCCGACACAGTCGAGGCCGTCGGCGAGCCCGCGCGGCCGGTCAAGCCCGGCAGCGAGCCTGCTCCGCTCGTGCAGGTTCTCGGGCCGGTCACTGTGCTGCACGCGCGCGGCCGGCTGGAGCCGGACCGGCGCAACCAGCTGACCGAGATCGCGGCGTTCATCGCCCTGCACCCCGGCCTTGACCACACCCACCTCGATGAGGCGAAGTGGCCCGGTGCCCGGAACCTGACCAATACGCGGAACTCGGCTGTCAGCAAGCTGCGCCGTTGGCTCGGCACGGCTGTGGACGGCACCGAGCATCTGCCCGACGCCGCGGCTGGCTACCGGCTGCACCCCGATGTCCGGTCGGACTGGCACCTGTGGCTCGAACTGCTGCCTGACGGGCCCGCCGGGGCCTCGACGGAGGCGCTCGCCGCCGCCTTGGAGCTGGTGAAGGGCCAGCCGTTCGCCGGTGTGAACAAGCGCACCTACGCCTGGTCCGAGCGGGACAAGCAGGAGATGATCAGCGCTATCGGCGACGCCGCTCACGAGCTGGCTCGCCGGGCGCTCCTGGCCGGCGACGCGACCCTGGCCCGGCAGGCCGCGGCCGCCGGCCTGCAGGCCGATCCTGGCGCCGAGCTGCTCTGGCGAGACGCGCTCCGAGCCGAGTGGCTCGCCGGCGACCTCACCGGCCTCAACTCCACCGCGGACCGGCTGATCGAGCTGGCCAGCAAGCTCGGTGACGACCTCGAGCCCGAGACCGACAGCCTGCTCGAGGAGCTCCTCAGCCGCGCCACCCCCCGGGCCGGCACCCGATGAGCGTCACGCCCGACCGTCCACCGACGGAGCAACTCATGGACCGGTCAGCCCCGGAAGTACCGACAATGGATGCAACCGACTTCCGGGAGCAACAGATGCCCAGTACCGACTCACGCCGCGGCCGCAACCGTGCCTACGTGGCTGGCTGCCTCGTCGCGGCCGCGGGGGCGGCGGTCGGTGGCGTCGTGCTCCTGACCGGAGGCAACAACAGGCCCGACGCCCGGCTGACAAGCCCGCCGCCGCCGGTCACCACCAGCGCCACTCCGGCACCGACGATCAGCACCCCGCCCAAGCCCGAAGACGTCGCCGTGGCAGCCGCCAAGGCCAAGTACCTCGAGTACGTGCGCGTCAATGATCGAGTCGCCCAGGGCGGCTACAAGAACCTCAACCTCTACGACGCGGTGGCCGTCAGCCCCGAACGAACCGAACTGGCACTCGCGGCGCGGAAGCTCGCTGGCATCCGAAGCTCGGGGAACACCGAGGTGGCCTCGCTGGCGCTGCAGTCGGTGAAGCTGACGACCGACCCGGCCAAGGCTTTCTCGGAGGTCCGCCTGCGGGCCTGCGTGGACGTCCGGAAGGTCAAGGCCTTCCGGGCTGACGGCACCTCCGCTGTCAAGGTTAGCCGGCTGCCGCGCATCGAGGTCGACGTGCTGGTCCAGATGGTGCCGGCGAAGGCGTTCGAAGGAACAGGCCGCCGGGCCGGCTGGTACGTGTCGCGGACCGAGACCCCCGGTGGGGGCACAGCGTGCTGAGGCGCGCCGGGCTCCTCGCGCTGACCGCGCTCGTCCTCGCGCTCGCACCGACGCCTGCTTACGCCTCCGGACCCATCTGCAAAAAGCAAGATCCGATCACAGGCATCTGCACGATCACGGTGGCACCGCCGACACCTGTTCCCGGACCTGGGCCGGTCGAAGGGACACCGAGCGCGGCCCCGACGTGCACCCGTCACCCGAACATCGGAGTGCCGTGCTCGGACCCGCAGCTGGGGTTCTGGCTGAACTCCCTCAGGGTCTACTGCAAGAAGGCCACCCCCCAGCCGCCGGCCACGGCCGGCGCCTGGCAGGGCCATGCCGGCTCCGGCGCGGTGTATGACTGCACAGACCCGTTCAGCGGCGGCAACTTCCCGACCGGTCAGCTGTGGCTCCCGGGACCGCCCGGGGCGACGGTGAGCCCGCAGGAAGCGGCGCAGGCGGTCGTGCGACGGATGGACCTGCGGGCTGCGGACATCGGCATCGTGCCGCAGGACAAGCCCGGGTCGATCGGTGCCGTGGGCGCGCCGGTCTACATGTGGACCACCCGCGGCCCGACCAGGTTCGGACCCCAGGTCCTGACGGCCAGCGAGGGAGGCGTGACGATCACCGCGACTGCGAAGGTCGACAGGATCGTTTGGGATATGGGCGATGGGGCGACGGTCACGTGCACTACGCCGGGCACGGTCTACCAGGACCGCTATGGCTTCGATGACAGCCCCGACTGCGGCCACCGCTACACCCGCACGTCGGCCGGTCAGCCCAACAATGCCTACCCCATCGCGGCGACGTCGTACTGGGTCGTGGACTGGACTGGCCCGGGTGGGTCGTCGGGGCAGATCATGCTGGACCTGGTCGGGCGGACCAACATTGTGGTGGGCGAGTTGCAGGCGCTCGTCACCAACTCACGGTGATCTGGCTCGAGGCGACGGTGGCCGCGGCGATGGGCGCCGCGGCGCTGTCGTTCGTCCAACTGGCCACCGACCGGGCCGTCAGTGCGGTGGGGTTACTGGAGCGGTCGCGATGCCCCCGGTGCGCGACGGGGCTCCGCGCGAGGGAGGTCCTGCCGATCGTGGGGTTCCTGCTGCTGCGCGGTCGGTGCCGCGGCTGCGGGGCTGCGATCCCGCGCCGGCACCTGGCCGGGGAGGTCACCGTGGGAGCGTTTTGGTCAGTCGCCGTCGTGCTGATGGGTGCGGTCGCTTGGCTGCCCGTCGTGCTGGTCGCGCCGCTCGTGGTGATGCTGCTGCGTAGCCCTTTTCGGGACGCCGCCCGGGCCCTGCTAGCTGGTCTGCTCCCAATTGTGGGGGTGGCCTTGCTGACGTTCGGTCTGGTCGGGCTGTTAGAAGGCCACTGGGCCATCTACGGCGCCGGCGGGCTGCTCGGGTCGGCCGCGCTGTTCGCGGGAGCTGCAGCGGCCCGTGGAGGCGCTGTCAGCAATCTTCCGGCATCCGGCAGCTGAGCTGGCACAGGCGGCAACTCGCACGCCGCGCGGCGGCCCGCTCAAGGGTTCGTCCATGATCTTTTGTCACAGCCCCTCCTGAATCCGCACTTACCAAGGGTGTAGGGCGAAGCAGACAGCAGCGCCCCTCATCGAGAGGTGCGGCGCGGCGCATGGACCTTGGCAGCGGCACGAGATCCCGGACGGAAGGGATGGCGCAGTTGTGTGCCGTGCCCGACATCGACTCCGACGCGTTGTCGGCCGCGCTGGAGGACACCGGCGGTGTCCAGGACGTGCGGGAGGACCTGGCGCTGCTGCGCGACGCGGCAACGCTGGTGACGGGCCGCCAGCGCTTGGACGGGCTGCTGCTGCAGCTGACGGTCAACCCATTCGACCCGGCGGCCTACCGCGGGCTCGGCTCCTCTCTGGTGGGCCCGGGCGTCCTGGCCTTGGCTGCCTCCGAGCGCGTGAGCGCCTCGACGGTGCGGGGAATCTGATGCGCCGAGAGACGGGAGAGGCATTGCTGGCCAGCAGCCCCCGATTAGGACCCGGTGGCCCGGCGTTGTCCTGCCTGGTCGGGCGGATCGCCGAGAGCCGCGGCCTGAGACTCGACGACACCCCGGCGCCCACATTGCCGGCCCCGGCCCCGCGGCGGCGCATCCCGGTTCGGGCGTTGTCGCTCCCGTCTGTCGGCCGGGCTGGTGAGTGCGCCACCGGCGGGCCGGTCGCTGGACACGTCCGTCGGCATGGTCGACGGCGTCGCCCTGCTGGGCGCGCACGGCGGCGCCGGCGTCACCAGCCTGTTGCGCTCCGGCCTGGACCAGGTCGCCGTCGACGCCGACCGGTGCTGGCCGCAGGCCGGCCTGGTCCTGCTGGTGGCCCGGACGTCGACGAGCGGCCTGGAGTGGGCCCACGACCTGGCCCGCCAGCACGCCAGCGGCCTGGTCGGTGACGTCGATCTGCTCGGCCTGGTCCTGGTCGCCGACGCGCCCGGCCGCCTCCCGGCCCGCATCGCCGGGCTGCGGGACCTGGTGTCCGGCGCGTTCCCCCGGACCTGGCACCTGCCCTGGCTCCAGGAGTGGCGCCTGGCCGCGAACACAGAGCCGCTTCCGGTCCACCCCGACCTGCAGCAACTGACCGCCGAGCTCACCCGCACCGCCCAGCTGTCCCACCCCCACCTGTCCCGCACCACCCGAACCCGAGGAGACCTGCTGTGAGCACCGTCCTTACCGCCCTGAGCACCGCCAAGGACACCCTGATCGCGGCCGGCATCAACACCCCGGTGTCCGTGCAGCCGCCCGGCACGGCTGGGCTGCTGACCGTCGTGGGCTGGGTGGCTTGGATCGTCACACTTGCCTGCATCTGCGGGATCTTCGCGGTCGCCGGGAAGATGGCCTTCTCGCACCGGCGCGGTGAGGGCAGCGAGGCCGTCGGCCAGCTCGGCTGGGTCATGGGCGCCTGCGTCCTGATCACCGCCGCCGGCCCCGTCGTCAACGTCCTGATCTGAGATGGCAGCCACCCTGCCCTTTCGAGACACGCTCCCCGCGACGTCGACGCCGACCCGGCCGCGGCCGGGCACCGTCGCGGCCGGCGTCGTCGCCGTGGTGATCCTGCTCGGCGCCGGGGCCGTCGCCCTGTCCGGTGGAGCCAGCCCCTCGGCGGTACCCATGGCAGGACCGGTGGCGCCGGCACCGGCCGGCCCGGCCCGGTCGGCCACGGCCCCCCCGGTCGATCTCCCTCCGACCATTTCCCCGGCGGTGGCCGACGGGCCGCTGTTGGTCGCGCCGCGGGTTGACTGGCAGCTGTTCGTGGGCGTCCCGCTCCCGTACAGCAAAACCGGCGGCCCCCTCAAGGTCGACGGGCCTGTCTACAGCGGCTACCAGCGGTCCCAGACCGGTGCACTCATCGCCGCGGCGCAGCTGGGCACCCGCTACCTGCTGACCCCCGGTGACGGCTGGCGCGAGCTCCTTGAGCGCCAGGTCCTGCCCGGCGTTGGCCGGGACACCTTCGCCCGGCTGCGCGCCACCGTCGACCAGGACTCCCCGCCCGGCAGCTACGGTCAGCCGGCCGGGTTCCGGTTCGTCGCCTTCACCCCCGACGTCGCCGCGATCCAGTTCGTCTCCCGGTTCCCAACGACTGGGAACCTGCAGGTCGTTGTCGTCACCGTGAAGTGGGTCGACGGAGACTGGCACCTGGAACTGCAGCCCGACGGCGGCAGCAGCCCGACCGCGCAGGCCGTGCCCGACCTCGACGGCTTCGTCATCTGGGGTGCCTGATGCCCAACCCCTGCACCCTGCCCCTGGTCGCCACGATCTGCGGCGCCGTCGGCGACGCGGCCAGCACGGCCGCCGGCAGCGTCTTCGATGCCGCGGTCGGCAAGATCGCCGACGGCTTCGCCAAGGCCATCGAGCTCGTCGTGACCTTCTGGACCGGCGTCGACGTGCCCGGCCTGGACACCTCCGGCGGACCTGTCGCGGAGATACGGGCCAACACCGCCTGGCTATCAGCGTTCATCGCGGTGCTGTCGGTCCTGGTCTGCGCCGGCCGGTTGGCGCTGACCCGGTCGAGCCGCCCAGCGACCGAAGCCTTCAAGGGCCTGCTGATCCTGGTCGTGGTGAGCGGTGCCGGCGTCGCCGCGGTGAACGCCCTGGTCGTCTTCGGCGACGGCTACAGCACCTGGGTGCTGGACCGCAGCACTGACGGCCAGCTCGGTCAGCGCCTGGCGGTGCTGGCCACGGTCGGCAACACCGCCGGCCTGGGCACCGGCCTCATCCTGATCGTCGCAGTGGTCGGGATGCTGGCCTCGATCGCGCAGATGGGCCTGATGCTCGTCCGGGTAGGCGTCATCACGATCTTCGCCGGGCTGCTGCCCCTGGCGGCCGCCGGCACCTCGACGCAGACCGGCATGGACTACTTCAAGCGGATGACCAGCTGGCTGCTGGCGTTCGTGCTCTACAAACCCGCCGCCGCGACCGTCTACGCCTCGGCGTTCCTGATGATCGGGGACGGCAAAGACGCCACCAGCGTCCTCGCCGGGCTGTTCATGCTCGTCCTGTCGATCGTCGCGCTACCGGCAATGCTGCGCCTGATCACCCCGATGGTCGGCGCCGCGGTCGCAGCCGGCGCCGGGGCTGGCGGCGGCATGGCCGCAGCCGGGATGGTCATGGCCACCGGCGCCCGGATGAGCAGCGGCGGCTCCGGCGCTCGAGGCGCAGGGCTCTCCGGCGGCGGTAGTCAGCAGCCGGGTCTACTGCCGGGCGGCGCCTCCGGCTCGCCCAGCGGTGCAGGGGGCGGCGGCCCCCGTCCCGCCCCGACCGGCGGCGGCAGCGCCGGTGCTGCAAGCGCCGGGGGCGGCGCTGCTGGTGCCGCCTCGGCCGGTGTGCAGGTCGTGCAGGCGGGCGTGCAGGTCGTGCAGGCGGGCGTGCAGGCCGCCCGCGGCGCCGCCGCTCACGCCGGGTCCCTCGACGGCACCCCGGCCCAGCCCAGCCCCCAGGCAGGCCCCCGGTGACCGCAACCACCACCCAGCACGCCACCACCCAGCACGTGGCCGCGCAACCGCCCCGGACCTACGGCAACTGGCGCAAGCCGACCTCCCCGGGTCTGCCCCGGCTGGGGCTGCTCGGGACCGCGATCGCGCTCGGCTCACTCGTGCTGGTCATGCTCGTGCAGATCCTCGCCGGCCTGATCGCCGCGGCCGTCTGTGCACTGCTGGTGTGCTTGGGCCTGGCGCCGCTGGTGTGGCGCAGCCGGGCGGACCGCAACGGCTGGCAGGTGCTGGCCGCGAAGTGCTCCTGGCGGATCGGTCGGCGCCGCCGCCAGCACCTGTACGCCAGCTCCCTCACCGCTCCGATCAGCTTCGGCGCGGCCCGGCTGCCCGGGCTGCTGGCCAGCAGCCGGCTGCTGTCGGCGATCACCGCCCACGGCGAGCAGTTCGCGCTGATCCACCTGCCCTCGACCAAGCACTTCGCCGTCGTCATCCGCTGCGACCCGGAAGGCTCACAGCTCGTCGACGTCGAGACCGTCGACGAGTGGGTGGCCTGCTGGGGCGGCTGGCTGGCCAAGCTCGGTCACGAGGCCAACCTGGAGGCCTGCTCCGTCACGGTCGAGACCGCCCCGGACCCCGGGTCACGCCTGGCCGCCGAGGTCGAGGCGATGCTCACTGGCGACGCCCCGGCACTGTCCCGGGCGATGCTCACCGAGACCGCCGCGAGCTACCCGCACGGCTCGGCAGCGGTCACCGCCTACGTCACCCTGACGTTCTCAGCCCGCCGGGTCTCCCATACCGAGGCCGAGGGCGTCATGGGCACCGGCGGTGGGAACCAGGCAAAGCGCACCCCGTCGGTCCGCAGCCCGCAGCAGATGGCCGCCCAGATCGGCCGACGACTGCCGCTGCTGCTGCACCAGCTGCGCAGCGTCGGCGCCGGCACCGGCGCCGCAATGACCGCCTCTGAGGTCGCCGAGACCGTCCGGGTCGCCTACGACCCGGCCGCCGCCACGCTGCTGGACCGGGCCCGCGCGCAGCAGGCCCGCCAGCTCACCCCACACCAAGCGCCGGCACCGCTGGTCGCCTGGCAGGACGCCGGCCCGATCGCGCAGGTCGAGTCCTGGGACCACCTACGCCACGACAGCGGCGCCAGCATCACCTGGCAGATGGTCGACGTCCCGCACGGCGCCGTGCAGTCCCGCATCCTCGAGCAGCTCCTGGAGGCCGACGAGCACCTGGCCCGCAAGCGCGTCACCCTGATCTACCGTCCGCACGACCCGGCCAGCGCCGCCCGGGTCGCCGACGCCGACGTCCGCACGGCCGTCGGCCGGGCCAGCTTGCGCAAGGGCGAGGTCAAAGCCGGGGAGTCCCTGGCGCTGGCCTCGGCCCGCCAGTGCGCCTCCGAGCAGGCCGCCGGCGCCGGACTGACCCGCTTCTCGATGCTCGTCACCGCCACCGTCGACGACCCCGCCAAGCTCGCCCAGGCCGCGGAGGTCATCGACCAGCTCGGCCCGGCCTGCCAACTGCGGCTGCGTCGCTGCTACTTCGGCCAGGCCGCCGCGTTCACCGCCGCCCTCGGCGTCGGGGTGGTGCTGCCCAAGCACGTCGCCGTCCCCGAAGTCGTCCGCGACTACCTCTGACCCCCCGACCCGTCTCAACCTGCTCGAGGAGACCGCCATGGACATCCGCCAGACCAAGCCCTCCCCCACGCGCACCGCGGCCGGCCCAGCCAAGCCCGCGCCCGGTGCGCTGCGGACCCCCGAGCCCGGACCCCGTGGCCTGCAGGGACCCGGCCGCGGCCGGGTGTCCTACGTCGAAGCTCCCCCGGAGTGGCGCGGCACCACCGTGCAGGTCTGCGGGCTGTTCCCGTTCGCCGTCGGCGGCGGCAGCCCGACCATCGGCGTCCCACTCGGCCGGAACCTGCTCACCGGCGCAACGGTCTGCTGCGACCCGCTGGCCTGGTTCCAGCGCGCCAAACTGATCCTGAACCCGAGCATGTTCCTGCTCGGCCTACCGGCGCTGGGCAAGTCGACGCTGGTCCGGCGGATGGTCATCGGCCTAGCCGGCTCCGGGACCGTCCCACTGATCCTGGGCGACCTCAAGCCCGACTACGTCGACACCGTCCGCGCCCTGGGCGGGCAGGTCATCCAGCTCGGTCGCGGCCTGGGCTCGCTCAACGTCCTGGACGTCGGGGCGCTGGACGACGCCGCCGATCAGCTCACCGCAGCCGGGCTGGTCAACGACGCCCAAGCGCTGCGGGAGCAGGCCCACGGCCGGCGCGCCACGATGGTCGAGGCGCTGCTGACGCTGGTCCGCGGCACCCGCTCGACCGACACCGAACGCACGGTCATCTCCGCCGCCCTGCGGGTCCTGGCCGCGCAGCACCTAGCCGCCCGCACCCTCGAGCCGGACTGTCCGGCACCGCTGCTGGCCGACCTGCTCGAGGTCATTGAGGCGGCCCCCGACCAGGTCCGGCTCCCGACGTTGGACCGCGGCAGCATGGACGCCTACCGGACCGTGGTCGATCCGCTGCAGCGCTCGCTCTACAGCCTGCTCGACGGTCAGCTCGGCAGCGTCTTCGCCCGCCCGACGACCGAGCGGATCGCTCTGGACGCGACCGCGGTCTGCGTCGACGTCTCCGGGATCTCGGTCAACGACACCGCACTGCAGGCCGCAGTGCTGCTGGCCTGCTGGTCTGAGGGCTTCGGGGCCGTCGAGGCCGCGAATGCCCTGGCCGATGCCGGGCTCGCGCCGCAGCGCCGGTTCTTCATCGTCCTGGACGAGCTCTGGCGAGTCCTCAGGAGCGGTGAGGGGATGGTCGACAAGGTCGACGAGCTGACCCGCCTGAACCGCAACAGCGGGGTCGGGCAGGCGATGATCACCCACTCGATGGCCGACCTGCGGGCGCTGCGCAACGTCGAGGACCGGGACAAGGCCAAGGGCTTCATCGAGCGCGCCGGGCTCGTCGTCTGCGGCGGCCTGCCCGCCCAGGAGGTCGCCGAACTGTCCGACATCGTCGCGTTCTCCCGCGCCGAACGCCAGCAGGTCACCAGCTGGTCGACCCCACCCGGCTGGGACGTCGCTTCCTTGCCCCCCGGCGTGGGGAAGTTCCTCATCAAAAGCGGCCAGCGGCCGGGGATCCCGGTCAGCGTCGAGCTGACCCGCGCCGAGCTCGACGCCGCGGTGCACGACACCAACAAGCGCTGGGCAGTTCCGGCGCAGGCCGCCGCAGGCGCCCGATGAGCCGCCCCGTGACACCGGGTGGCGGCACCGGCGGCGGCAACGAGGCCGCCTGGATCATCCCCAGCATCGGGGCGTTGCTGCTGATCACCTCCGCCGCCACCTGGCTCGGCGGGACCCTGGCGGCCGCGCACGCCGGCACCGGCGGGCCGAGGGCGTCGTTCAGCCTCGCCCTGTTCGTCCTGGTCCTGCGCGACGGCCCCGACAGCCGCTGGCCCGGGGCCTCCCCCGCCCTGGTCTGGGGCCTGACCGGCGGCCTCACAGCCCTGCTGACGGTGCCTGTGGTCGTCGTGGCCGTCGTGCTGTTCTCCCGCCGGCTGCGCGCTGATGACCCCCGCCGCTCACTGGCCAGGGCCGGTGACGTCGCGCACCTGACGATGCCGCAGGTCGCGACCAGCGCCACCCGGCTACGGCCCTCTCTCGCCGGCCGCAAGCCGGCCGAGATCCGTGCCGGCGACGCCGGCCTGGCACTGGGCCGGCTCGGCAACAGCGACAAGGGCCGGGTGCTGTTCAGCAGCTGGGAGGACGTCGTGCTGGCCTACATGGCCCCCCGCTCCGGCAAGTCCACCGCGCTGGCCATCCCGGCCGTGCTGTCGGCGCCGGGCGCAGTCATCGCAACCAGCAACAAGGCCGACGTCTGGTCGGCCACCGCGGCCATCCGGGCCGACGAGACCGGCCAGCGGGTCTGGACCTTCGACCCGCAGCACATCGCCTGGGCGCCCCAGACCTGGTGGTGGGACCCCCTCGCTGACCTCACCTGCGTTGAGGAGGCCGAGCGGCTGGCGTCGCACTTTGTGCTGACCGTCGAAGACGACCGCGGCAAAGACATCTGGGGACCCGCCGCGCAGGAGCTGCTGGCGGCGCTGATGCTGGCCGCCCGCTCGTGCGGCGGGACCATGCACGACGTCTACGACTGGCTCAACGACGAGGCCAATCCCGTCCCGGTCGAGACCCTCAAGGGCGCGGGCTACCGCGGCATCGCCGCGAGCCTGGCAGGGACACAAGCCAGCCCAGCCGAGACCCGAGGCAGCGTCTACTTCACCGCCCGGGTCGCCGCCAAGTGCCTGCGCAACCCAGAGATCACCGCCTGGATCACCCCGCCGATCGACCCGATCGTCACCGGCCCGGACGGCACCGCGGTGCGGGTCGAGCAGTTCCGGCCCGCCGCCCTGCCGAGCAGCAAGCAGACGCTCTACCTGCTCAGCAAGGACGGCGGCGGCAGCGCCGCCCCCCTGGTGGCCGCCTTGACCGACCGGGTCATGCGGGCCGCGACGTTGGCGGCGGAGAAGGCCGGCGGCCGCCTCGACCCGCCCATGGTCGTCGTGCTGGATGAGGCCGCGAACATCTGCCGCATCGCCGACCTGCCCCAGCTCTACTCCCACCTGGGCAGCCGCGGCGTCATCGCCCTGACGATCCTGCAGTCCCACGCCCAAGGCGTGGGGGTGTGGGGTGAGACCGGCATGCGGGCGTTGCTCGGAGCCGCGACCGTCAAGCTCGTCGGCTCCGGCATCGACGACGCCAGCTTCGCTGAGGACCTGTCCCGGCTGATCGGCGACCACGACGTCACGACCGTCAGCATCAGCAGCGGGGACGGCCGCACCAGCCGCTCCCGCTCGGTGCGGCAGCAACGGATCCTGCCGGCCGCCGCTATCCGCGCCCTACCCAAAGGCCAAGCGCTTGTCTGGCTGACCGGCAGCAAAGTCGCGATGGTCACGACCCTGCCCTGGTACGCCGGACCCCGGGCCGCCGAGATCAACGCCCGCATGCAGGCCGCAGAGGCCCGCACGACCGCCGCGGCCGCCGGCACCGCGCCCACAGCACCCGCGGCGCCGACGGCTGGTGCCCGGCCGTGAAAGGCGCGGGCGAGCTCGCCGAGCTGCGGGCCAGGGTCGACGCCCTCGACAACGACGTCACGGTCCTGGGCTCGGTGCTGGAGGACCTGCGCAACGGCGACCTGACGCTGCCTGGCACCGGCGGACCGCCGTCCCCGCCCGCCCCGTGGCCACCCGCCACCGCCGACGGCGGCGCCGCTGAAACAGAACCGACCGTGCCCTTCTTCGGCTCCCTGCTGGAGTTCATCATCGAGCACTTCGGGCCCGTCTACGCCCGCAACATCAACCCGACCGTCCGGTGGTGCACGAGCTGGTGGGACCACGCCGAAGCGCTCTACCGCCTGGAGGCGCTCTGGCGGACCTGGGAGCTCTACCGCCTCGAGCCGCGGCTCGGGATCGCCAGCTGGCTGCGGGACTACCTCGACCCGCAGCTGCGCGAACTCACCAGCCCGACCGGCCCGTTCGCCTCGTGCACCGCAGACCGGCACTCCCCCGTCAAGGCCCTGCGCACCAACCAGCCCCCGGAGGGCTACCTAAACGACCTCTGACGAACCCGAGCTCCATGCCCGTACCGGCAATCCAAGCAGTCAATCCGCGCATGAGCGGCCCCGGCCGTGAACCCGAAGGAGATCCGATGACCGAGCACGCTGAAGACCCTGTCGGCCACGCCAGCAGCAAGATCGTGCAGTACGTCTCTGTGGCGACCATGGCCGCCGAGGCGCTCGCCCAGCGCTCCCAGCAGCGCGCCGCAGCCGCGGCCGCCACCGACCAAAAGGCCACCGCCGCGCTACGCGCGCAGCAGACCGGCGCCCGCAACGCCGCCCGGCTGCAGTGGCTGGCCGTCCTGGACCCCCGCCGCGGCGCCGACGCCTCCCTGGGCGACGCCGGGCTGGCCTGGGCCTCCAGCCAGGCCTGGCGCGACGTCGACCCCGAGGCCGCCATGGCCGGTGACCGTGCGCTGCAGCGGATGCGCAAGCTCCGCCCGGACGTGATGGCCCGCTTCGACCAGCTCACCGGCGACGGACTGGACCAGGTCGAGGCGATGCGTCGCGCCGCGCCGTTCTTCGACCGCCCCGCCGCCCGCGAGAACGGCGGTGCTGTCCGCCACAAACTCACCGTGGGCGAGCCCGACCCGGGCCTGCAAGCGGCCGCCGACAGCGCCGACAGCGCCGCCCGCGACGAAAGTGCCCAGTTCGCCGACCGCACGGCCGTCGTCGAGGACGCCGGCACCCCGCGCGGCGACGAGCGCCTGGACACTGGCGCGCTCGCCGAGCCGCACAGCCGCGAGGCCGCAGCCCAGTCAGGCCGGGCCGCTGCGCTGCACAGCGCCGCCGACCTGTCCTCCGGCGTCGTGCTGGTCGCGAGCGGCCGGACCCCGCCGCAGCTGGCGCGCGACGCCTACCCCGAGCGGCTGACCGGGCAGGTCCTCACGGCTATCAAGATCAAGCCCAAGACGCCCGACCGCACCGCACCGGCCGCGGTCCGCTCGACGGGCCTGGCGACCGCCGCCCGCGCGACAGGCGGCCGGGGCCGATGACCGGCCCGGCGAACGCCCCCGTCGACGTCATGGCGATCTTGACCGACCTGCAGGAGCAGGTCTCCGACCTCACCGGGATCCTGGAAGCGCAGCAGCGGACCCTCGGCGACCTGTCGCTGATCGTGCAGTCCCAGGACCACGCACTGCGCCAGTTGCTCCCCGGCAGCCCCTGTTTGTCCGCCGCGCCGGTCAGCCGGGGCGGCGCGTGATGGGCCAGTACAAGCCGCCTGCCAGCCCGGCCGAGGCCGCCGAGCGCGAGGCGGCCCGGACCGCCAAGCTCGAGCAGCTGCACGCCTCCCTCACCGAGCAGGTCGGCGCGATCCGCAACGGCCAGGGCTGGCAGCGCTGGCTGCAGGTCGCCGCCACCTTCCCGTCCTACAGAGGTGGCGGAGTAGGGATATTCGAACTCCGTGAATGCTGTCGTGGGGGCTTGTCAGGTGCTGCGGCTGGCGGCGTACTTGGCCCAGTCGCCTCCGGCCTGGCTGGTGTACCGGACGGTCCC
>JAABVA010001235.1_pt1 | contig 27982 bp, 25 predicted proteins | sample 5560331 | NCBI WGS metagenome assembly JAABVA01 (sample SAMN12812661, study PRJNA571458) | rock metagenome | isolation source: Antarctica rocks | place: Antarctica: Victoria Land, Mt New Zealand sud | collected 2016-01-07 | reverse complement strand
CTATACGCATGATCGTCTCCTCGGTGGGGTCACCATTGAGGACGTGATGACCTCCTTGTTTGCCAAGCACCAGGGCATCGTGCCAACGTGATCAACCAATGCCTTTCAAATCACAACAGTCGAGGTCGGAAGTATTGTTGAGGAGCAAGTAAATCTGGTAATCGTCATGTGATGCCGCGTAGGCTTGACTTAAAGATTACTTCCGACTTCCGACTTCCGACTTCCGACTTCCGACTTCCGACTTCCGACTTCCGACTTCCGACTTCCGACTTCCGACTTCCGACTTCCGACTTCCGACTTCCGACTTCCGACTTCCGACTTCCGACTCAGGAGCTTACGTGGACGTCACATTACTTTTGCTCATCATCGCGCTCATCGTCGTCATCGTGCTCTTTGTCGTGACGTTGCGCGCCGGAGCCTCCAATACTAGACGCGCCGCTGTGACCAACAATGGGCGGCAGACGGTGGATAGGCCCGCTATCGCCGCGCCACACCAGCACGCGCAAGAGCCGGGGACCGGCACGACCGGCGCCGGTGGTCAAGAGACGCAGCGATTGCTGGCTGATACGTCCGAGGGCGATGCGTCACACGCACAGGCACAGACCTTTGCGCCGCCACGGGCGGGCGACGTAACGACCATAGTAGGACAGCAGGCCGGCGCGGCCGCGACGCCGCCACCGCCGCGCCCTGTAGAAGGGACTACCACGGCGACAGCGACCACCACGTCAACGGAGGAGCCGCGGGAGCCTGGGGCGACGGAAAACGCCGCTCCTGTCGCTGCTGCTCCCCTATCCTCGGATGGAGCGCCGGCGGACGATGGATCGGTTGGCACGGTGACCGCGTTGGAGTTGGCCGGGCCGCCGGCGACACGCACCGGCGCGGTCATGCTCTCCGTCACACCGCAGCGTTTGCCATACCGCCTGGCCGAGTTGTTGGGCGAGCAGCGCGGGCTCGAGGAAGCCATCACCATCGCGCACCGCCGCATCGACGACATCGAGCTTGGTCCCGATCCCGGCGGGGCCGATAATCGCGTCCGGCTCGCGGTATTGCGCCAGGACCTATCCCAGAAGCAGGAACGTCTGCGCGAGATCCTGTTCCTACAGGATGGCTACCGCTGGCTGCAACAGCATCTGGCCCCCGAGCGGACGCCGAGCGAGAGTTAAACGCCCGGCGATACGCCCCTACGCGACCGGCGCGCGCCGCCGGATCATATCGAATCCTACGACCTCGACGACGTCCAGCGGGGGACGGAGGGCTGGAACGACCACAAGCGGACGCTCACCGGAGCTATGGCGCATCCGTAGATCGATAACCGGCGCTTGCGTCCGCGCAACCTCGACGGGGGCCTCGACCCGCAGATCGCTCACAACCAAGTCGATGAACTCGGGCACATCCAGATCCAGCGCCTCGGCCACCCGCTCCACCACGAGCGCCGACGGGTATTTCCGGCCACGCTCGATCTCGCCTAGATAGACGGGCGAGACGATAGCGCGCTCGGCCAACTCCCTGATCGTCAAGTCGCGCCCCTGCCGCTCCCGCCGGATCACCGCCCCGACGGTCTCTTGTAAATCGGCCACGTCCGTATCTCCTTTCACCTTTTCTCTCGGACCCTTACCCTGTACCCTGTACTGTACGTATTGCCGCCTTCCCCGCAACACGCTTGCGGCATAGCTTTGTTAGCAGCGGGATAGCCGGATAGCCTGCTGCCCCTTGCGTCAATACCCTATACAACATAAGATGTTAATAGATGTTGAAAGGAGACTAGCATGGCGAACGAACCTAACGCGGCGATGAGCACATTTAGCATCCGCATTCCCGCGAACACGAAAGAGAGAATCGATACCCTCGCCCATTCATTACGGCGCTCGCGCAACTTTCTCCTCACTGAAGCCGTCGAGCGATACCTGGAGATGCAGGCGCGACAAATCGCCCATATTGAAGAGGGATTGGCCGACTTGGAGGCCGGTCGCATGCACACACATGAGGAGATGCAAGACCTCGTGCGTGAGTTCGAGCGTCTCTCCACTGAAGACAAAGATCCAGAGCATTAGATGGCGCTGGTTTGGTCGGCGCGCGCCAAGCGCGACGTGCGAGAGATCGGCGTCTACATCGCCCAAAATAATAGGACGGCGGCTGTCGCGATGGTTAAACGCATCGTGGCTGTCGCGGAAAACCTGAATGAGTATCCGCTGATGGGACAGGCCGGACGCGTTGACGATACACGCGAACTGGTCGTTCCCCAAACCTCGTATATCGTGGTCTATCGTACAACCACGCGTGGCGCCCGTATTATCGCGGTGATGCACACCTCACGCGAATCCTTCTAACAAGATAGCCTTCGGCATCTCCCATAACTGTCGTTTTCAGACGCGATTTTCGGGGGGCAAAACATATAGTCCATGTGTGACTGCCATGACTCCACCACTTGAAAGCCGGGTTGCGCGCGATTCGTCGTTGCCCTATCGCGGGCGCTACGCCCCCACGCCGAGCGGCCCGCTGCATGCGGGCAACCTGCGCACGGCGCTGCTGGCGTGGCTGCTGGCGCGACACGCCGGCGGCGCCTTTGTCTTGCGCGTGGAAGATCTCGACCGCCCGCGCGTCCGCCCTGGCGCGACACAGGCCATGCTCGACGATCTGCGCTGGCTCGGCCTCGACTGGGATGAAGGGCCGGACATCGGCGGCCCCCACGCGCCCTACGTACAGAGTGGGCGCGAGGCATTCTACGCGGAGTATCTACGCTGGCTGCAAGACCGAGAGTTGGTCTACCCATGCTACTGCAGCCGCGCCGATATCGCCTCCGCCGCCAGCGCGCCCAATGGGTATGCGCCCCGACACAACACCGCCATGGACAGCGCGGCTGGCGGAGCGACCGGCGAGGGTCCGCGCTATCCAGGTACCTGCCGCGACCCTGCCCAGCGCGCGCTACAGCGTGAGCGCGCCGGCGGCCGCCCACCGGCGCTGCGCTTCCGAGTGCCGGATGGGCCAGACGGCGTGGTCCGCTTCGTGGACGGCCTGTACGGGCCGGCGGAGCAGGACGTGGCGCGCGCCGTTGGCGACTTTGTGGTAGGCCGCGCCGTCGGCGTCCCGGCCTACCAGCTAGCCGTCGTCGTCGACGACGCGGCGATGGCGATGACCGACGTGGCGCGCGGGGCCGACCTGTTGCTCTCCACGCCGCGCCAGATCCTGCTGTACCGCGCCCTGGGCTACATGATCCCACGCTTCCTGCATGTGCCGCTGGCCGTCGACACCGCGGGCGAACGTTTGGCCAAGCGTCACGGAGCCGTGGGACTCGGCCCGCTGCGCGCACAGGGGTACACGCCGGCCATCGTCGCGGGCGCGCTCGCCGCCAGCGCCGGACTCGTCCCCCCCGGCGCGCGCCTCACCCCGCGCGAACTGCTGGAGATATTCGACCCGGCCCAATTGTCGCGCGCGCCGTCCGCTATCGAGCTTTAACGAGTCATGGCCCAACACAAAGCGACCCGCAGCGACCAGGACATCTCCGCGATCATGCGGAAGGTCCGCTCCAACAACACCACCCCCGAAATGGTGTTCCGCAAAGCGCTGTGGGCGCGCGGCGTGCGCTACCGGGTCTCTCCGACCGCCATACCCGGCAAGCCCGACGTCGTTATCTCATCGAAACGGATCGCCGTCTTCATCGACGGTGACTTCTGGCACGGCAATCAGTGGCGACGGCGCGGGCGCGCCTCTCTGGAAGATCAGTTCACCCAAACGCGCCGCCGCGAGTACTGGCTGGCCAAGATCCGGCGCAACATGCAGCGGGACTGCCAGACGACCGCCGCCCTCCTGGCGGGCGGCTGGACCGTGCTGCGTTTCTGGGAGAGCGACATCCGTCGCGATCTCGACAGGTGCGTCCAGCTGACCGTGGACATTGCGAACGGCGTCGTCGACCACCACCACACGGCCGCCTCGTTAGCGCCACAAAAGACGGTCGCGGAGTTCTTCACGGGTATTGGCCTGATGCGCCTGGGGCTGGAGCGCAAGGGCTGGAGCGTCGCTTTCGCCAACGACATCGACAAGCAAATGCACGACATGTATCACGCCCACTTCGGTGACACGGATCACCGCTTCATGCTCGGCGACGTGCGCGCCATCCCCGTCGAGCAGGTCCCAACCGTCACGCTGGCGACGGCGTCCTTTCCGCGCAACGACCTGTCGCTGGCCGGAGCACGGCAGGGGCTCACCGGCGAAGAGTCATCCGCGTTCCGGGGCTTCGCGCGCATTCTGGAGGAGATGGGGCAGCGCCGGCCGCCCCTCGTGCTGCTGGAGAACGCGCCCGGTTTCCTCACGTCGCACGGCGGCGCCGACCTTGAGCAGGTACTGCTCTCCCTGAATCGGCTCGGCTATAGTGTCGACACCTTCATGCTGGACGCGGCGCGCTTCGTTCCGCGGAGCCGGCCGCGCCTCTTTATCGTCGGCGTACGCGACGACAGCCCTCCTACTCTACAAAATCAACAGACTCAGGAGCCCTCTCACTCCTACGAGAGCGACGTGGGGCCCAGGGCGTTGGCCGGCTTCATCCGCACGCATCCCCATATTCGTTGGGCGGTGCGCGACCTGCCGCCACCACCAACATCTGACGCGACCATCGTCGACATCCTGGAGGATATCCCTGAAGACTCGGCGGTGTGGTGGAGTCACGACCGGGCGGCGTACCTGCTGAACCAGATGAGCCCGCGCCACCGTGCGATCGCGGATACGATGATCGCCGGCCAGCGGTGGTCGTATGGGACCGTCTTCAGGCGCGTGCGCGACAAAACGTCGATGGCCGAATTGCGGACCGATGGCCTAGCCGGGCGCTTGCGTACCCCGCGCGGCGGCAACAGACGGCAGATCCTGTTCAAGGCCGGCAGCGGACGGCAGATCCTGTTCAAGGCCGGCTACGGGCGCTATGCCGCGCGCCTGCTCACGCCGCGCGAATGCGCCCGCCTGATGGGCGCGGACGAGTACGTTATCGACGCGCCGCAGCGCCAGGCCCTGTTCGGCTTCGGGGACGCTGTCTGCGTGCCCGTCATCGCGTGGATCGCGGAGTACTACCTGAACCCCATCGTGTCCGAGTTGATGCGCAACCGCGTCCTGTCGTAAATCGTAACCCCACCTCTCGACACCCAGGGGGACTCTTATCAGCGCCACAGGTCCAGATCCTCCGGCGACTTGACGTAGTAGGTCGGCAGGGCCGCGTACGACGACGCGCCGTCCCGGCTGCCGAGGACGGCGCGCACAACGTTGAAGCCCGCGCGGCGCAGCGACAGCAGCGCGGCTTGATGCTCCGTATCGCCCTCCGATCCGATGGCGACGACTGTCGTGCCCCACGGCAGCCGCGCCCGCGCCGCTTCGAGCAGCGCGCCGGTAGGGGCGTCGGACACGGCCGCGACGCGCGCCAGTACCTCCAGCACGCGCACGAGGTGGGCCTGCCCTTTGCCCAGGCCTAGCCCGACGATGCTCTCGTCGGGCGCAAGCGGGTCGCGCCCGTTGCTGAACAGCGCGATCTCCTGGCGGGCCTGGCCGAGCGCGGCGGCCAGGCTGGCCGCGACGACCACGCCGAGTTCCGTCGCCACGACGCCCTGTCCCCGCTCGTAGGGGGCCAGCCCCATGTCGAGCAGCAGCGCGGTCGGCAGGCTCATGGCCGGCTCGTAGGTCTTGACCTGCAATGCGCCCGCGGCGGCGCTGGCGCTCCAGTGGATGTCGCGCACGCTGTCGCCGGCCGCGTAGTCGCGCACGCCGCCCACGCGCGAGGGGTCGGCGTAGAGCCGTTCGCGGCTGCGCAGGTGACCGAACGGCGAGAGCGAAGGCAGGCCCAACCGCTCCAGCGGGACGATGCGCGGATAGACCGTCAGCCGTGTCCCCCCGTCCTCCTCGCCGTGGTACTCCTCCTGACCGAACAGGTCGCCACTGGAGAGGCGCAGCGGCCCCAGCGTGTAGAGCCCGCGTCCGCGCCCGCGCAGCGTATAGCGGATGACCCGCCGCTCGCCCGGCGCCAGCGCGAGGGCATGGGTCACGCGCAACGGGCCAGCCAACTCGACGGGCAGCGACTCGCGGGCCAGCACCCAGGTGACTGGCAGCTTGCCCGCATTACGCAACTCCAACTCCACGGGGATATCGTCGTCGAGGAAGACGTGATCGTCGAGGCGGCGTGCCGTGCGCACGCCGCGCAAGGCGCGCCGCGCCCACAGACGCGCCAGCAACAGGGCCGCGAAGAGCGCGTAGACAACGTAGAGCAGGAACGGGGCGTGGAAAAGCGCGGCGATGAGGAAGAGCAGCAGCAGGTAGGGCAGCGGGCTTTTCACGCTTGCACGGCCAGCGGCACGTCGACGCTCGCCATGATGCCCGTTAGGATGGCCGCCGCGGCGCGGCCGCGCAGCAGGCTCTCCGGCCGCACGATCAGGCGATGGGCCAGCACGGACGCGGCGACGCGCTGCACGTCGTCGGGCAACACGTAGTCGCGGCCGGCCATGGCGGCGACGGCTTGCGCGGCGGCGACGAGCGCCAACGTCCCGCGCGGGCTGGCGCCGAGCGCGAGGTCGGGGTGCTCGCGCGTGGCCCGCACCAGGCGCACGGCGTAAGCCCGCACCGAGGGGTCGAGGTGCACGCGGGCGCGCTGGTCGTACAGGAGGGGCAATGCGTCCGCGTCGACGGCCGCGCCAAGCGTCTCGATGGGATGCCGCCCCTGCAGGTTGACGCTGACCTGTTGCTCCTCCTCGAACGAGGGGTAGCCGACGGAGAGGCGCAGCAGAAAGCGGTCGAGCTGCGCCTCGGGCAACGGGTACGTCCCCTCGTACTCCACGGGGTTCTGCGTGGCCAGCACGATGAATGGGCGCGGCAGCACATGTGTCTCGCCGCCGACGGTGACCTGGCGCTCGCCCATGCACTCGAGCAGGGCCGATTGCGTGCGCGGCGTGGCGCGGTTCACCTCGTCGGCCAGCAGCACGTTGGTGAAAACGGGGCCGGGCCGGAAGATGAACTCGGCCGTGCGCGGGTCGTAGATCTGCACGCCGGTGATGTCGTTGGGGAGCAGGTCGGGCGTGAGTTGCACGCGCTTGAAGCGGGCGCCGAGCGAGGCGGCCAGGGCGCGCGCCAGCACCGTCTTGCCGGTGCCGGGCACGTCCTCCAGCAGCACATGCCCGCCGCAGAGCAGCGCCACCACGGCGAGTTCGATCACGTCGCGCTTGCCCACGATCACGCGCTCGACGTTGTCGGCCACGGCCTCCGCGAACCCGCGCACCGCCGCCACGTCCGGCCGCCCGCTCTTTTCCATCAACCCTCCAAGAATCCGTGCTTGCCCCATTATTCGTCAAGCGCACTGATCGTCACGACGTCGCCCGGCTGGATCGTCCCAATCGCGGCACGGATACGTGGCATGGCAGGGAGGAGCGCGCGCATGGCATTACTGACGGCGCGTACCTCAATGATCCCGAACGGACGGTCGGTGAGATGTTGCTGATAGCGCATCCCCTTGTCCATCGTGATGAAGACGTCAAAGTGGGACGCAATCGCGTCGAGGAGCGTCCCATTCGTGAGACCGGCCCATCCTTCGCGCTGGACGGTCGATACCTCATGATCCGCCAACTCACGCCCCAGCTTGCGCGACATCATCTCGTCCAACAAGATGCGCATGCGCGCCTACTCGACGGGCGCCTTGCTATCGCGCGATGGGAAGGTGGATTGGTCTACATGGTCCCGCGCCGATTGTAAGGCGCCGCGCACATGCTTTGGCGTCACCGTGGGGAACTCATCATAGAATTCTTCCAGGGACCCACCCAAGAGAAGGTAATCGAACAAAGTTGTCGCCGGGACGCGCGTCCCCTTGAAAACGGGCGTTCCCCCCACGACATCAGGGTCGCAACTGATGACATCCTGCTCTGTTAGCGGACGACGTCTATTGGTTGCCGTTGCGTTCATTCCCTTTGCTCCTCTATCTCCATGTGTGTCTATACTATACCGTCGTGAGCCTTTTCGCCACGTCCGGACGTCCGCTCTGCTCCATCAACCCTCCAAGAATCCGCGCTTGCATGTACCACATAGTATAGCCTGCACACCCGTCATAGCTACCTCAGCCTTGTGAGGCGTGCCCTCGTGAATTATCGTCCGGCAACGTATCCACTGGGACCGCTGCGGTCCCCGCGGCTTGCCTGCGCGGCCACACGCCCCGGTGTATCCCAACGTTTCACCCCTGATGGCGGGCCGCGGGGACCGCTGCGGTCCCAGTGGATACGCCCGCGTCGCGCGCTTCAGGGTCTCTGCGTCCAATAATTCACGAGCCCTCGTTGCGGCAGAACACCCTGGACCAGGCGTTACACCAAGGCGCCAGGATCGTCGGCGTCGTGCCACAAGGACCGCATCTCCGCGCAACTAGCCAGCAAGGAGGCCAGCGTGCCCTGGGCTTCGATGTGGCCCTCCTTCAACACGACGATGTGGTCGGCGCGACGTAGCGCGGCGCGGCGGTGCGAGACGGCCAGGCACGTCACATCACCGCTGGCGAATAGACGCTCCCACAACACACGCTCCGTCTCGACGTCCAGCGCACTGGACAGGTCGTCGATCACCAGCAACTCGGCGCCGCGCACGAACATGCGCGCCGCCGCCGTGCGCTGCGCCTGGCCGCCGGAAAGCTTGACGCCGCGGCTGCCCACCGACGTCTCTACCCCCGCCTCCAGCGCCTGCACGTCGTGCTCCAGGACGGCGCCCCACATGGCGGCGGCCAGGGCCGCCGGGTCGTCGGGTAGCCCCAGGAGAATGTTCTGCTTGAGCGTCTCGCTGAACAGGCGCGGCGCCTGCGCCGTGTACGCCGCGCGGGGCGGCACAAAGAAGGCGGCCGCATCGTCCACGACGTGGCCGTTCCACCGGGTCTCGCCCGCCTCCCGAGGCAGCAAGCCCAGGAGGGCCCGCAGGAGCGTTGTCTTGCCCGCGCCGACGCACCCCGTCACCACCGTCAGGGTACCGCGCGGCAAGCGCAGGTCCACCGCGGCGATACCGCGCCCCGACCGCGGGTAGCGATAGGTCAGCCCCCGCGCCTCCACGAGGACCAACCGGTCGCTCGCGCCGCGCGCTGGCGGCGGCACGGTGGGCAGTGGTCCACGCAGGTGCAGCGGGGTGGGCGCCACCAGCGCGGCCAGTGGAGCGCCACCGAGCAAGCCGCCCATGCGTACGAACGCGACCCCGGTCTGCTGGTAGTGGGCTAGGAACCGGCCGAGTCCGTCGGTGAAGTCGGCGATGTAGCTCAGATAGGAGACAAACAGGACAAAGTCGCCCACCGTCAGGCTGCCGTCGCGCAGGCTGCCGGCGGCCAGCAGCATGATCAGGCCCGTGCCTACGCTCACCGTGTTGGCCGTGAGGGCGTCCAGCGCCTGCGTCGCCAGGCGATCGGCCAGCATGGCGGTACGGCGCTGCTCGTTGAGCCGTCGGAAGCGGGCCACGATCCGCTCTTCGGCGCCGGCGGCCTGTAGCGTCTGCGTCGCCGCCAAGATATCGCCGATGGCTCCGGTGACCTGGCTGGTGGCCTGGCTGCTGGCCGCGCGGTAGCGACCCAACGCAGCGCTGGCCCGCCGCGCCACTGCCACGACAACGAGCAGCGGCAGAATGGTGACCAGGGTCATCCGCACGTTCACATGCAGCAGGATCAGGAACGCTCCCAGAGCAAACAACCCCGTGCCCAGAATATCGCTGGTCCAATCCAGGTTGTCCTCGGGCTCGTGGGCGTCGTCGCGAAAGCGGCTGATGGTTTCGCCAATAGAGTAGGGCAGCGCATCGGCGCCCGGCCGATCCAAAACGTGCCGCAGCAGGTTGCGGCGCAGCAGCCCACTCATCGTGAACCGGCAGAGGATTTCATAAATGCCAGCGATCATAAGCAGGGCCGAACGGCCCACGGCGATCACCACCAACAGCACGATCAGCCCCGTCGCGCCAACCGGAAGGTGCGCGTTCCCGGTGAGCGTATCGAAGAAGGCGCGGGCGATCAGCCCCAAAAGGAGCGGCGATGCATGCCACACGCTGAACAACGCCGCGTGGGGCAGGTAGAGTCGGGGCGCGTAGCGGGCCATTTTCACCAGATAGCGCCAGGTCGGCAGCGGCTTCATAGGGCGACCTCCTCCGCGGCGATGCGCAGCAATTCGGCGAAGCGCGAGGTGGGGTCGGCGGCGAGGACAAGCCGCGGCCCGTATTCGCGCACCTGCCCGTCCTCCAGGACAAGGATGTCGTCGGCGTAGGCGACCGTGGCCAGCCGGTGCGCCACGATGATGCCGGTGCGGCCGTCGAGCAGCCGGCCCAGCGCCGTATGTACCATCCGCTCCGTGGCCGGGTCGAGGCGCGAGGACGCCTCATCCAGGATCACCACATCGGGGTCGCGCAGGAAGACGCGCGCACAGGCCAGCACCTGGGCCTGCCCGGCAGAGAGTCCGGCGCCGCCGGACCCCAGCAGGGTGTCCAGCCCGCGCGGCAGCTCCCGCAGCCACCTGGTCAGGCCCAGGGTGTCCAGCACGGCGCTGATCCGGTCATCCGGCACGCCATCATCGAAGAGGGTCAGGTTGTCGCGCACGCTGGCGTTGAAGATGTTTACTTCCTGGGTGACCAGGCCGATGCGCGCGCGCACCGCCGCGAGGCGGACCGCCCGCAGGTCCACGCATCCCAGACGCACCACACCGGCCAGTGGATCGTAGAAGCGCGAAAGCAGCCGCGTCAGCGTGGTCTTGCCGCTGCCGGTGCGTCCCACCACACCCAGCACGCGGCCCGGCTCCAGGCGCACGCTGACGTCGCGCAGGACCAGGGCGTCCTCCGCATAGCCAAAGGAGACGCCGTCCAGCTCTATCGTCAGTGGGCCCGACGGCAGCGCGACGCCGGGACCATCGGTCAGACGCGGCGCCGTCCCCAGGAGCGCCTCGACACGGCCCATGCTGGCGTCCGCCTGTTGCAGGTCCTGCACTTCGTCGCGGATCTGCTCGGTCGGCTGGCGCAGCAACTCGGTGTACTGAAAGATCAGATAGACCGTACCGATGGTCAACGCGCCTTCCCTGAACAACAGGGCGCTCAGGGCAAAGGCGACCGCCGTACCGAGCGCAAATAGTCCCTGGGTGGTGGCGCCCATGGTGTAGTCCCAGGTCCCCGCCTTGAGCGTCACGGCCAGCCACGGCCGCATCACCTCGGCGCAGCGGCGCAGCACAAAAGCGCCAGCCCCGCTGGACCGGATATCCTCCAGGCCGGCCATGTATTCGCCCAGGAAGCCATAGAAATCGGCGCTGGCCTGGCGCTCCGCGGCCCAGGAGGGTGTGGCCACGGCGCGGATGCGCAGCATGGCCGTCAAGGCCAGCGCGACAAAGGCGCTCAACCCCAGGCCCACCCGCCAGTCCACATGATAGAGCAGCCCGAGCACACCCACCATCAAGATGGCGTTGCCGAGCACATAGACTACGAACCGTGAGAAGAAGCGCGCCAGAGCGGCGACGTCGCCGTCCACCCGCTCGATCAACTCGCCCGGCGTATGGGCCGTGTGAAACGTGGCGTCTAGTCGCAGCAGGTGGGCGAGGAGGTCGGCGCGTAGCGCGTTCGTGGCCGCCCAACTCACATTTTCGGCCACGTAAGTTTCAGCGACCGCCAGGCCCTGTCCCACCAGGGCCAGGACCATGGTCAGCAGCGCCAGGACGATCAGATCGCGCAGAGCCCCGCCGGAGGTGGCCTGGTCGATGAAGCGGCTTGCTATCAGCGGCGTGACCACCTGCACACCGATGGCGCCGCACAGGATCAAGGCCAGCAGGCCCATGCGCGGCCACTGGGGCCGCAGGTAGTGGGCTAACAACCGCCAGTAGCGGTTCAGTACATGAAAAGGATGCAAAGAGGAACTCCTCGTCTCGCCGCGAACGGCAGGTCATTGGGCACAAAAAGAGACGGAAGAACGCGTGACGGATGTCGAGAGACCTGGGGGGGCCGTGCCGGCTCACCCATCGTTTACGACGCGGCGGCGCGGCAACAAAAAAGGCCGTGGGCGCGAGAGGCGCGCCCACGGCCATCGTTCATGGCACGAACAGGATGCCCTCAGGCGGGCGCGCCTCTCCCACGACACGTCTGTGTCGGGAGAGTCCCCAGCATTGTCCCGGTGGTCACGCGGCCAGGAAGATCCGCCGTACGGCGCGCGGCATCACACCACGACACTGTTGGATTGCTCATAGCTCTTGCCTCCCGAGACACACTATCGTGCAAGATAGCACAGCGTTAGTCTAGCAATGGGCATATCCGGTTGTCAACGCGCTACCCCCGCTGTATCGCCCCCACGACGCCGGCGTACTTCTCGGCCAGCGTGTCAGCGGCGGACTGCGAGTCGCCCTCGGCGACGACGTGGAAGATCGGGCGGTCGGCGTCGGGCAGGATCAGCGCCCACTCCGCTCCACCGTTCTCGTCGACGCGGATGCCGTCGATGGAGCCGCCCGCGCCGTTGCCGTAGCGCTCGTTGAGCACGCGCATGACCGTGCCCTTCTGGTCCCACGCGCAGGGCACATCGGTCGCGCCCATGTAGTAGGCAGGCAGTGTGTGTACGGCCGCGGCCAACGTCGAGCCCGTCGCGGCGAGCACTTCGAGCAGCTTAGCCAACCCCATCATGGCGTCGAAGGTCGGCTGGAAGCGCGGCACCATGAAGCGACCCGCGCCGTCGCCGCCGAAGCGTACGTTGGAGCCGACTGTGATCAGGGCCTGCGGGTCGACCTTGGTGCGCACGACCGTCCCGCCGTGCTCCGCCGCGATGTGCTCGAGCACGCGCGAGGCCGTGACCGGCACGGCCACGGCGATGCCTTGCTGCCCCTGGAAGGCCAGCGCGACCATCGCCGCGAGCGCGGACATCGGCGGCACGGCGTGACCGTGCTCGTCGGTGAGCAGCATCATCTCGCCGGAACTGTCGATGACCACGCCGAGGTCCATGCCCAGCGTCGCCGTGATCGCGCCGACGCGACGCAGGTTTTCCGTGAGGTCACCCTCGGCCGATCCGCCTGGCAGGTTATCCGGCGCCGTGGCGTTGATGGCCAGCACCTCGCAGCCGAGCGCGTCGAGCAGGCCCGGCAGCACGCCGGCGGTGGGACCGTGGCTATAGTCAACGACGAGGCGGAAGCGGCGGTCGCGCACACGGGCGATGTCCTCGACTTGCTCCAGGAAACCCTGGCTGTAGCGTCTCACCACGTCGGCGGCGTAAGCGATCGAGCCCACGTCGTCGGGTTGGGCGCGGCGGAAGTCCTCGCGGAAGAACAGTGTCTCGATCTTACGCTCGGCGTTGCGCGACATCTCTTGGCCGTTGCGGTCGATCAGGCGCAACTCTACCACACGCGCGTCATCAGGGTTGACGCGCACATGCACGCCGCCGCCGATCTCCTTGTTGGCGCGGATATAGTAGCGCAGCACCGGCAGCGGCAGCGACTCGCAGTCGGAGACGTTGACGCCGGCCGACGGCACCCCCGAGATGAGGGCGCGCTTGATCATGCGTGAGGTGCGGTAGAGGTCGCGGTTGATGGCCACGGTCGCGCCAAGCGGCAGGGTCGCGCCGTAGGCCGCGCCGAGCTTGGCGGCGAACTCGGGGGTCACGTCGATGTTGACGAGGCCCGAGACGGCGTGGCGGCGGAACAGCATGCGCTGGCCCTGGCGCCCGAACACGATAGATGAGGAGACGGTCGCGCCGGCCTCGATGCCCTTGTTGGGCCAGATCTTAACGTTGGACTGCACCACGGCGCCCTCGTCGATGGTGCAGGAATCGCCGACGACCACGCCCTCCATCAGCATCACGCCGCTCTTGAGCACGGAGCCTTCGCCGACGAGCGCGCCGTTCAATTCGGCGCGCTCGCCCACGTAGCAACTACCCTGTAGCACGCTGCGCGCGATGTGCGCGCGCGCCGCCACACTGGAGTTATCGCCGATGACGGCGGGTCCGTCGATGACCACGCCAGCGGCGATCTTGACGTCGTGCCCGATGTACACGGGGCCATTGAGCGTGGCCGCGGGCGAGGTCGTGGCGCCGGGACCACACCACAGGCCCGGCCGCGCGCCTGGATCGCCGATCTGCATGTCGACCTTGCCTTCGAGGGCGTCGAAGCAGGCGCGCATGTATTCCTCGATCGTGCCCACGTCGGTCCAGTAGCCACCCGTCGGCACGTAGCCATAGATGGGCCGCCCATCGGCAAGCAGGCCGGGGAAGAGGTCCTGGCTGAAGTCGAACGGCTGGCCGGACGGGCAACGCTTGAGCACTTCGGGTTCGAGCACGTAGATGCCCGTGTTAATGGTGTCGCTGATGACCTCGCTCCACGAGGGCTTTTCGAGGAACTGCCGGATGTGCCCCGTGTTGTCGGTGATGACGACGCCGTACTCGAGGGGATTGTCCACATAGGTGAGGGTGAGCGTAGCCACGGACTTCTTGGCCTTATGGTATTTGATGATGGACGTGAGGTCGTAGTCGGTGAGGGCGTCGCCGCTGATGACGAGGAAGGTGTCGTCGAGCAGGCGCTCGGCCAGCTTGACCGAACCGGCCGTGCCAAGCGGCACGTCCTCGACGCTGTAGTGCAGCGTCATGCCGAGCGACTCGCCGTCGCCAAAGTAGTCCTGGATGACGTTGGCGAGGTATTGCAGCGTGACGACGACTTCGGTGATGCCATGCTTCTTGAGCAGCAGCAGGATGTGCTCCATGACGGGGCGATTGACGATCGGGACCATGGGCTTGGGACGGCCTATCGTCAGGGGCCGCAGCCGCGATCCCTCACCACCCGCCATAACGACCGCTTTCATAGGGCCTCCTTTTTGTAGGGACGTATCACCATACACCATTGTAGGGGCGTATCGCCATACGCCCTTTCCTATCGGTTAGCCGCAATTTTCAGGCCTGCGTGCGCACATTCTAACGCAAGTGGGCTCCCCTTTGTCATACCCTCTGGGACTGCCGGCGGTCCCAGAGGGTACGACGCTCACGCGCGACAAAGTGGCCCGCACTCCACGTTAACCCGCGCCTCAGTGACCAACGCGACAAAATGGCGCGCCCGAGAGCATCAGGCGCGACGTTCGTCCCACTCGCCACTCGCCACTTCAGGCTAGCGGCTCGGCCATGGTGCGCATCTGGATCTCGATGATGCGCGAGCCCGGAGCCTGCGTGCAGGCCAGCAGCACGGCCCCGGCGACATCCTCGGGATCAAGCATAGCCGATTGCGCCACGCTCTCTACGGTGCGGCCCTTGCCCAGCGCGAACTCGGTCTTGACGCCGCCGGGGCAGATCACACCGACTTTGATGCCGTGCGGACGTAGTTCTTTGTCCAACGCTTGCGCGAAGCCGATCTGTGCGAACTTCGTAGCGCAATAGACCGCTTCGCCCGCAAAGCCGTAGACGCCGGCCATCGACGAGATCATAAGGATAGTTCCCGCGCCCCGTTCGATCATCGAGGGGACGGCGTGGCGGGTAAAGAGGAAGGTCGAGCGGACGTTGCTGTCCATCATCTCGTCGTAGTCGTCGGCGCTAGTCTCGACGATATTCTTGTAGTTGCCTACGCCGGCGTTGTTGATCAAGATGTCGATCCTGCCGTAGCTATCGAGCGCGGCGTCGACACAACGCCGTGCCGTCTCCTCGTCGCGCGCGTCACCCGCGACCGTCACCGCCTGGCCGCCAGCGTCGCGCACCGCTTGCGCCAACTCGTCCAACCGTCCCTGCCGGCGCGCTGTCAACACCACGTTGGCGCCTTCACCGGCAAGGGCAAGCGCACTGGCCCACCCAATGCCCGCGCTCGCTCCCGTGACCAGCGCCGTCATATCCGTTAGTTTCCCGGCCATGTCGTTTCTCCTCTCGCCCTTATCGGGGCCGCAACCTCTTAAAACATCACGACTGTTTGTTATCGTGTGGGGGTGGCGCTCCCCGCGATGACTGGATCGAGCAGGGCGTTGATAGCGCTATCCGTCAATTCCCCCTCATCCAACCACCAACCCTGGATGCAACTGACGTCCATCCAGGGGAGCCCAAATGCTTCGCGCACTTGGACCATCATCTCCATCGGCGTTAAACCGCGTTCAGCGAGGTACCGCAAGATCTCCGCGCTGTGCTTTCTCTGATCCTTGAAAGCTCTAAGCGTCGTAACAAGCGCCGGATTGGGATCCAACTCCATAGCTTGATAACCTCCTTTTATTGCGTGAACACAACTTTGACTCTAGTGTACGCTCCAGGCGTCCCTTCCAGTAAGCGCACGACGACACGCGCATATCCCGCGGCGGCTGCCTGTCTCCCCGTCCACGTTTGACGTGCGGCATCCTCTATGGGCATACCACCGGCGGTGGCGCGGTTAAAAGCAGCCAAATTATCGCCGAAAGACCACGATCCTTGAATGCCCATGAATTGGCCGGAAAAGTGGGACAGAATCCGCTTAAACTGTTCGGTGCCGTGCAATAGGGGCGATCGAGTACCGTCTTCCAAGCGCGTACGCACCGTGATCGACAACTCTCCATTGTCGATCACGGCAAACGCTTGCAGGCGCGGATGCGCCGAAACGTAGACGGCGTACCTATCAGTTGTACTGCTGTCGATAAGATAATGCGCGTTGGTTGGCACTGACGTTATCGCGGACGCGCCGTTTTCGGGATCACATCGTAGTTCTTTGGATCGAAGCGGCGCGTCCGCAGGCGGTACTCCCAGGTGAAGCCGGGCCAGAGGGTGGTGTTGCGGCCGTTGGCGGCAAGGTACCAACTGGCGCATCCCGAGGCCCACACGGTACGGCGCATACGGCGCTGCAACTCGTCGTTGTAGGCGTCCTGTGCGTCAGGGCGCACGTCGACCGCGCCCAAACCACGCCGGTCCATCACACGCAGGCAGTCCAGGATGTAGGCAAGCTGCGACTCGATCATGAACACCATCGAGGTGTGGCCGAGGCCGGTGTTCGGCCCGATCATGATGAAGAGGTTGGGGAAGCCCGCGACGGCGGCGCCCAGGTAGGCGCGCGGGCCGTCATGCCAGGCATCGGTGAGCGCGCGGCCGTCGCGCCCGTGCACGCGCTGATAGATCGGGTTGTCGGTTACATGGAAGCCGGTGGCGAGGATGATCGTGTCGATGGGACGCTCGACGCCGTCCTCGGTCACGATACTTTGGGCGCGTACCTCACGGATGTGGTCGGTCACCACCTCGACGTTGTCACGCGTGAGCGTGGGGTAGAAATCGTCGGAGAGCAAGATGCGCTTGCAGCCCATCGTGTAGCTTGGGGTCAGCTTGGCGCGCAGCGCCGGGTCCGCCACCTGCGCCTCCAGATGCGCGCGGGCGATGCGCTCGGCCGCTTGCATCATAGGCGGCCGGTAGACCAGGCCGAGCGCGCCGATCTCGCGCTGCCAGTAGATGGCCGTGCGCCGTGCGCGCTGGGCGATGGGAGCCGCGCGGAATAGGGTGCGGCGCCGGCCGGAAATCGGGCGATCCAGGCGCGGGACGATCCAGGGCGGGGTACGCTGGAACAAGGTGAGACGCTCGACACGCGGCTGGATATGGGGGACGAACTGGATCGCCGAAGCCCCCGTGCCGATGACCGCCACGCGCTGCCCCGTCAGATCGTGCCCATGGTCCCAGCGCGCCGAGTGGAAAAGCGTCCCCGCGAAGCGGTCGAGGCCGGGGATGGCTGGGACCGACGGCTCGGCGAGAGGGCCGTTGCCGAATATGAGCATCCGTGCGGCGAACCGGCCTTGCGCGGTAGTGATGCGCCACTGCTGGGCGCCTTCGTCCCAGGATGCGTCGCGCACCTCGTGCCCGAAGCGGATATGGGGCCTGACGCCGCAGCGGTCGGCGGTCCGGCGCAGGTAGTCCCGAATTTCGCGCTGCGGCGAATAGGTACGGCTCCAGTGGGGGTTGGGCGCGAAAGAGAACGAGTACAGGTGCGAGGGCACGTCGCAGGCGGCGCCGGGGTAGGTGTTGTCGCGCCACGTCCCGCCGACGTCGTCGCCGCGTTCCAGCACCACGAAGTCGTCGAGGCCGGCCTGTTTGAGTTTGATTGCCATGCCCAGCCCCGAGAACCCGGCGCCGACGATGGCCACGCGGACGCGCCGGACGCGCTCCCACCCGTCGCCGGCAGGCTCGATAGCGATGTCCGCTTCGATCTGGACGGGCGTAGCGTTGGCGTAACGCGCATCGGAAACCCGGCTCATTGTCGTCCCCCCGCGATGAAATCGACCACCAGTCGGGCCAGTTCGGGGCCTTTGTCCTCCTGTAGGAAGTGGCCCGCCTCGATGATGGTCCGATGCGGCTGCTCCCGCGCGCCCGGTATGACCTGTCGCAGTATCCGGTCGCCCCCCGCCGTGATGGGATCGGAGTCGGAGAACAGGGTCAGGAAGGGCTTCTCCCAGCGCGCCAGCGCCGCCCACGCGGCACGGTTAGCCGCCGATGCCGAGTCATCGGGCCGCGTGGGGACTAGCAGCGGGAACTGCCGTGCGCCCGCCTTGTAGCGCTCATCGGGGAACGGCGCGTCGTACGCCGCGATGACGGCGGGGTCCAGATCCGTCGCGCAGCCCCTCTGGATGATCCGACCGATCAGGAGTTCGGGCATCTCCTGCGAGAGGCGTCGCCACGCCTCGAAGGCGTCGCCCATGGGCTGGTCACCCGTCGGCAAGCCGGTGTTGGCGGCGACGACGCGGGCGAAACGGTCGCCGTGCTCGGCCACCAGACGCAGGCCGATCAGGCCGCCTCAATCCTGGCCGAACAGAGTGATGTCGCGCAGGTCGAGCGCGCCCAGCAGGCTGGCCATCCAGTCGACGTGGCGTGCGTAGGTGTAGTCCTCGCGCGCGGCCGGCTTGTCGGAGCGGCCGAAGCCTACCAAGTCGGGGACGATGACGCGGTGGTCGGCCGCCACGAGGATCGGGATCATAGCGCGGTAGAGGTACGACCACGACGGCTCGCCGTGCAGCAGCAATACCGGGTCGGCCTCGCGTGGCCCCTCGTCGACGTAGTGGACGCGCAGCCCGTCGATCTCGACATAACGAGGGGCGAACGGGTAACCGGGCAAATCGACGAAGCGCTCGTCGGGCGTACGTAAAATCTCCATCGTCCTCTCCTACTCGCCAATTCATGCTCTCTGTTATAACACCCGCGCCTGTAGCCGGCGCATGCCGGAGAGCCAGCGGTCGTAGTCGCTGCCCTTGCGCTGGAAGAATGTGAGCACGTCGGGGTGGGGCAGGATGAGGAAGCGCTCGTCGCCGAGCCCCTGTACGACGATGTCGGCGACCTGCTCCGGCTCCAGGATGGCCCCAGCTTCCCTGACGACCACAGCCCCCTCGTGCCCCGCCGACAGGCCGGCGTTGAGCAGGTTTGTGTTCACGCCCATGGGGCACAGCACGCTCACCCCCACGTTACGGTCGCCGTAGGTGACGGCGAGCCACTCGGCGAAGGCCACCGCGGCGTGCTTGGTGACCGCATAAGGCGCCGAGCCGATCTGGGTGAGCAAGCCGGCGGCCGAGGCGGTGGCGAGGAAGTAGCCCTCGCCGCGCGCGAGCCAGCCGGGCAGCAGGCGCCGGGCCGCGTAGATGTGCGCGCGCACGTTCACGGCGAAGGCAAGGTCCCACACGGCGTCGGGCGTCGACAGGGGATCGGTCCCGACGGCGACGCCGGCGTTGGCGCAAAACAGGTCCACCGGACCGAACTGGTCCTCGGCGCGCGCCACCAGGTCCGCCACCTCCGCCTCGACCGCCACGTCGCAGGCCACGGCGAGGGCGCTCCCGGCCCTTTGCGCGTCGATGCGCGCCGCCACCGTCGCCACGCCGCGCGCGTCGAGGTCGGCGAGTACCACGCCCTTGGCGCCCTCGGCGGCGAATCTAAGCGCCATCGCGCGGCCGATGCCGTTCGCCGCGCCCGTGACGACCACAACTTTCCCCGACAGTTCCATTGACGCCTCCCTATGCGCGCCACTTGGCGCGCCCCACACCGACGGAGACCTACACCGCCACCGCGCGCCATGCGCTCGTACAGAACCTAGAGCACGCCCGCGGCCAGGAGATCACTGCCCCGCCCGTGCCGAGCATGTTCCGTCCGGAGCAACGCTTTCTCAGGAGTATACAGGGTATACAATGGAACGAGACGTAGGGAAATAGGGCGCGATACAAGGGAAACCTAAACGTGGATATTCTACAGAACGACGTGGACACGAATCGCACTCTCCAGGCATTGGTAGACACGATTATCCCGGCCGATGAGTACCCGTCGGGCTGGCAGGCCGGCGTCGGCGCTGTCATTCACACCATCCTCGCCACGGACTTGAAAGACCGCGCGCCGCTAGTCGAGGCCGGGCTTGACCTGTTGCACCGGGAGGCCCTTGCCCGCCACGACAGCGTCGCCTTCGCGGACCTCCCGCCCGCGGCACGGGACAGACTTATCGCGGACCTGCTGGAAGGTAAGACCGTCCTCGACTGGGGCGTCGTCCCGGCGCATGAGTTCGTAACGCTGATGATCGGGCTCGCGGCCCAGGGGTTCTACGGCGACCCGCACAATGGAGGCAATCGGGACGCCGTGTCGTGGGCGATGATCGGTTACCGCGTCCTACCCGAGGGGGCCGCCTGGCCCACGATCGACGCCACGCCTCCGCGCACGACGGCCTGGGAGAGCATCGACGACGCGTACGAAGTCATCGTCGTCGGGGCTGGGGCGAGCGGCGGTGTCGCGGCCTGCGTCCTCGCCGAGGCGGCCCATCGCGTCCTGCTCGTCGAGCGCGGAGACTGGCTGACCTCGACCGATCTGCGCCCCGACCACCTGCGCAACCAGCGGCTTCCCCTCGGCTACGACACGCCTGCCGGCCCGCCCGCCGCCGGCAACCCCCGCGTCCTCGCGACGGCGGAGGGGGAACGCGTCCTGGCCCCCACGGACCCGCGCTGGAGTAACAACGCCATGACCCTCGGGGGCGGGACACGCGTCTATGGCGCCATGGCCTTCCGGTTCTGCCCCCAAGATTTTCGCATGGCGACGACGTACGGCGTGCCGGAGGGCAGTTCGCTGGCCGACTGGCCGATCTCCTACGACGACCTCGCGCCGTACTATGACCGCGCTGAGTGGGAGATCGGCGTGTCGGGCGACCCCGTGGGCGACCCCGCCGGCCCGCGCACGCGTGGCTACCCGATGCCGCCCATCCGGAACAACGCCGCCCTCTCCCGCGCGGCGCTCACGCACGGGGCGACAGCCCTTGGCCTGACAACAGGGCCAGTCCCCCTGCTCATCAACTCAGAGGCGCGCGGCCGCCACGGCGCGTGCCTGAGCTGCGGGGCCTGCGTCGGCTTTGGCTGCCCCGGCGAGTTCAAGAACGGCACGCACAACACAGTGATCCCCCGCGCCATCGCCACCGGCTGCTGCGACGTCCTTACCGGCGCGCGGGTCGAGCGGCTCGTCACCGACGCCGCTGGCCGGGTGACGGGCGTGGCGCTGGCGACCGCCACGGGCGGCTCCATCCGGCGGCGCACGGTGGCGGCGGCGCAGGTGGTCCTGGGCGCCGGCGCGATCGAGACGGCGCGGCTCCTGCTCAACAGCGCGTCAGAGCGCGAGCCCCAGGGCATCGGCAACACCCACGACCAAGTGGGGCGTCATCTACAGGGCCACGTCTACGCCGGCGCCTACGGCATCTTCGATGAGATCGTCCAGGACTGCCGTGGACCCGGCCCCAGCATCGTCACCCACGACTACCGCCACCACAACGATGGCCTCGTCGGCGGCGGTATCCTTGCCAACGACTTCGTGCTCACCCCCCTCGGCGCGTGGGCCGCGCTCACCCGCTTGGGCGCGATCCCGCCCTGGGGCGCCGCCGGCAAGCGGGCCATGCGCGACCTCTACGGCCGCCTGGCCCTCGTCATGGGGCCGATCCAGGAAACGCCCAGCCCCGACGCACGGGTCACGGTCGACCCCGAAGTGCGCGACGCGTTCGGGCTCCCGGTCGCGCGCCTCAGCGGCGGCCTACATCCCGCGAGCCGCGCGACCGCACAGTTCCTCTCCGACAAGGCGGTCGCGTGGCTGCGCGCCAGCGGCGCGACCACCGTGCTGCCATTCGTTGGAGGCGCGGACGAGGGGCCGAGCGGCGGCCAGCACCAGGCCGGGACCTGTCGCATGGGGACGGACCCCGCGTCCTCGGTCACCGACGCGTGGGGACGCGTCTGGGGCCACGACAACCTGCACATCGTCGACGGCTCGCTCCATGTAACGAACGGCGGCGTGAACCCCGTCCTCACCATTCTCGCCAACGCCTATCGCGTCAGCAGCCACCTCGCGGCCACGCTCGACACCGAACACTAACACATCGTGTATTCCTTCTTGACAACGCGTCCTTGGCGTGCTACTATCATCACCAATGGAAGCGCTTTCGTAAGCGCTTCCATTGGGTCTTTTACGTGTATGAGGGTAGGGATGAGCCGACTAGTGGATGTCGCCCGACGAGCCCACGTTTCCCTGGCGACCACGTCTCGTGTCCTCAATGGGACAGAGTTCGTGAGTGACGCCCTGCGGCAACGCGTTCTGGCCGCGGCCAAGGACCTCAATTACACGCCCGATGGGATCGCGCGCAGCATGGCTAAAGGCCATACCCGCACGCTTGGCCTCGTCGTCGCCGATATTACCAGTTCGTTTTTCAGCCAGGTCGCGCGGGGCGTCGAGGACATGGGCCACGCGCATGGCTACAGCGTCGTCCTGTGCAACGCCGATGAAGACCTGTCCAAGGAGCAGGCATACCTCGCTATGCTGCGCGAGAAGCGCGTCGACGGCATCCTCCTGGCTCCGTCGAGTGGGGAGGCCGCCCATGTGCAACGCCTCGCCGACGCGGGGGTTAAGCTGGCCTTGCTCGACCGCGGCATCCCCGCGCTCGGGCTCCCCTCGGTCCAGGTGGACAACGTCGGCGGCATGCATCGGGCGACGGAGTATCTGCTCGGCCTGGGGCACCGTCGTATCGCCATGGTCGTTGGCGACCTCGCCATCACGACTGCTCGCCAGCGCCTGCAGGGGTTTACCGCGGCGCTAGAGGCGGCGAAGATTCCACTTGATCCCGATCTCCTGATCCCCGCGCGGCCACACCAGGACGGTGGGTATGACGCGGCGCGGCGGATCTGGAGCCTCCGTCCGCGCCCGACGGCCATCATCTCGTGGGGCGATGTGACGACCACCGGGGTGCTGCTCGCGCTGCGCGACGACGGCGCCCGCATCCCTGAGGACATCTCTGTCATCGGCTTCGACGATGTCCCCCTCTTCTCGCTGCTGGCGCGCCCGCTCACCGCGATCGCGCAGCCCGCCTACGAGGTCGGACAACGCGCGTGCGATCTGTTGCTCCGCCTGATCCGCGACGATGCGCCCCTTCCGCCTGAGGAGAGCCAGGTCATCCTTCCCACGCAATTCCTCATGCGCGCGTCCTGTGGACCGGCCAGACCGGCGGCGCGTCGCGGCCTCCGCACGCGCGCCACGATGCAACGCATGGAACCCCTGGTGGGGGCTCCTGTGAGCCGCCAAAAGCGCCACGGCGCCGCGGGGCAGGACCCTGTCGCCAGCGCGCTGACTATCCCGGCCACGGGGCGCGGCGCCGACCATTAGAGCGAGCAAGACGACAGGAAAGGGCGAGCGATGCCACGCGAACTGATGCTTGAGACCGCGACGGGCGCCTTTGCGCTGTGTCCGTACGAGTTGCCGCCGCTGCAGCCGGAGGATGTCCGGATACGGATCGAGTTGGCGACCGTGAAACACGGCACTGAGTCGCACGCCTGGAGCGGCGCCGTCAACCGCGGGCGGCGCTGGGACCCACGTTTGCGCCTGTTCCTCGATCCGCCGCGCGATGACCGAGACGCTCAGGGCGCCGCCGTGGCCGCGCTGCCTGGGCGCGCCAGCAACGAAGCTGGGGCATCGGCGACCGGCGCCCTGCCCCCGCTGGTGGCGGTGGGCAACATGGCCGTCGGGGTGGTCGAACAAAGCGGCGCGGCGGTCGCGGACTTCCGCCCCGGCGACCGCGTCTACGGCTACATGCCGGTCCGCGAAACGCATCAGGCTCCGGCCGCCGACCTGCGCCTCCGTCATCTGCCCGACCGGCTGTCGTCGGACGCGGCCGTCTGTGTCGACCCCGCCCACGTCGCCTTCGTCGCGGTCCGCGATGGCAAGGTGCGCCTGGACGACAGCGTCGCCGTCTTCGGCCTGGGCGCCATTGGCCTCCTCACGGTGCAGGCGGCCCTCGCCGCAGGTGCGGAGCGCGTCATCGCCGTCGACCCGCTGCCGGGGCGCCGCGAGCGGGCCGTGCGCCTGGGCGCCGCGGACGCCTTCGACCCGACGGCTGGCGATGTGGGGGTAGCCATCAAAGAGGCGACGGGGGGGCGCGGCGTGGACGTGGCCCGGGAGACCTCCGGGACCGATCGCGCGATGCAGGAGGCAATCCGCTGCATCATGCAGTGCGGTACCGTGGTGGCCGTCGGCTGGGCCAGCGGCCCGGGAACCGCCCTCTATCTGGGGGAGGAGTTCCACGTCAACCGTCCGACCCTCGTGGCGAGCCAATGCGCTTCGTTCTGGGGCAATCCCGATCGCGACTATCCGCTGTGGGACGAGCCCCGCGCCCAGCTGGCCTGCGCCGAGCTCTTCTGTCGGGGTAGCCTGCACGCGGTGCTCGACCCCATCGTCACGCTCGATGAAGCGCGCTGCGCGCCGTGCGCGAGGACCCGGGCTCCGTGCTCAAGGTGGGCATCCGTGTCTGACCGGACGCGCCGGCGCGGCGGGTGGCGCGGGTCACGCCTGGAGCCCGACCGATCCCGACCGAGAAGGGACACGCGGGACACGCGGAGAAGTAGTGATAAGGAGACAAGACGTGGGTCGTATTAGACAGTCGGTATCGTGGTGGTGTTTCGCCGACGCCATGTCACCCGAGCGGTTGGCGCGCACGGCGGCCGAGATTGGCTACAAGGCCGTCGATTTAGTGGACCAGGAGCATTGGCCGCTCGTGCGGGACCAGGGGCTGGCGATCGCCGCCGTCAACGGACACCGCTCCATTGAGGAGGGCCTCAACCGCCGGGAGCATCACGACCGCATTGAGCGGGAGATCACGGCCAACCTCGAGCTCGCCGTGCGCTGGGGCATCGCCAATCTGATCGTCTTCAGCGGCAATCGCGCTGGCCTGGACGACGCGGCGGGCGCGGAGATTACGGCGGAGGGCCTGCGCCGTGTGGCCGGAGCCGCGGAGGACGCGGGCGTCACCCTGGTGCTGGAGCTGCTTAACAGCAAAGTCGACCACCCGGACTATCAGGCCGACCGCACGGCCTGGGGCGTGCGCGTGTGCGAGTTGGTAGGTTCGCCGCGCGTCAAGCTGCTCTACGACATCTACCACATGCAGGTGATGGAGGGGCACATCATCCATACCATCCGCGACAACGCCGCCTACATCGGCCACTACCATACGGCCGGTAACCCCGGCCGCCATGAATTGGACGATCGGCAGGAGCTACAGTACGCGCCGATCATGCGCGCCATCCTCGCGACCGGATACGCGGGGTACGTGGGGCAGGAGTTCGTCCCGACCGGCGAACCGGTCGCCGCGCTCAGGCAGGCCTTCAGCCTGTGCGATCTGACGAATTAAACTTCCCCAGGGCTACAGCGGGGGGATTTCCAGAGCCCTGCGACCGGGTTGGTACAAGCAACACAGCCACCGACCATGAGGCGCGTTTAAGGAGCACCCTAGAAGCGCGATGTTGCGCGCCCCATTCAGATCGGCGTCGCCCCACCAGCGACAAGCAGAGTTCAGGCAGGTGAACCGCTTCCCGGAGCGCTCACCGAGATGGAGACAACAGTGGCACATCTGGGACGTGTACGCGGGGTTCACCAGCAGCAGGGGGACGCCCGCGCCCATGCACTTGTAGGCCAGGAACAGGCGCAACTGATAGAAGGCCCAGCTGTTGGAGCGCCGCCGTTCTGTCTTGGTCCGCGCCTGCCTAGTGGTCCGTTCGCGGATGCCCGTCAAGTCTTCCAGGGCGATAGCCCGCCCCGACTCCACGGCGTTCGTCACGATGCGCCTGCTGATGGTGTGGTTCACCTGCGCCTGAAAGCGATGTTCGCGCCCCGACAACCGTGCCAGAGTTTGCCGCCCGCGTCGGCGGCTACTCCGTGTGCCTTTCGAGACGTTGCGTTGGATCATCCGGCGTGTGCGATTGTACCGATCCCGGACCGTCGTGACCTGTTGCCCGCTGAACGCATCACCATCGCTGGTCATGGCGATGTCCGTCCGACCCAGGTCAACGCCGGTCACGCCGTTGGTGTCGATGGGGGGCGGGTCGGCATAGACGGCACTGACCATCAAGCGCCAGCGTCCCTTGCGGTCGCAGACCAGATCGGCCTCTTTGAGCGCCGTGGCTCCTTTCAGCCATGCGCGCTGTATGCCGCCAATGTTGAGCTTGACGCGCAACCGTCCGTCGAGCGTCGTCATAGCGACATGGTTGCCGTCCAGGCGATAGAGGCGCGGCGTGTCGAGCGGCACGGCCATCGTCGGCTTGAACACCCGCTTCGTGTCCTGGTCCGTCCGGTAGGCGTGGGCCACGACAGACACGGCCTGGCAGGTGTGTTGGGCCATGAGTCCGTACGTCGCCCTGACCTCCCCGTACGTCGCCTGTTGCAGCCGCACGCGGTTGAACGCGCCGGTGTCCCAGGCCACGCCGGAGACATAGTTGCAGGCGTCCGCGAACGACCGACGCAGCCGCAGAAAAGCGGTACGTTGGGCATCCGTAGGGGCCAGTGTCAGGGCGATTGTCCGTATGCTCACACTCCTATTTTACCACATTGGCAGCATAGAATATTCACTACAAGCAAGCGACGTGGGCCCCAATTCCTCCCCACGCCTGGCCCCTACTCTAACGGTATCGTACATTAGCAAGGCGACAGAGAAAACCAATTGATTTGACATCACTCGCGCCGAGCAGCAACCGGGCCGTGTACTATGGCCTGAACAACATCGCCGTCGGCAAAGTGATGGGCACGGCCATGAACCGTCTGATCGGCGCCAAGGGCAAAATCGTCATCGTCAGTGGCGACGCGGCGGCGCTCAACCTTAACGAGCGCATCCAGGGCGCCAAGATGGCCCTCGGCCCGCATGTGAAGGTGCTGAACACCCTGTTCACGAATGACGACATCCCCTCGGCGGTCACGGCGACCGAGGATGCGATCCGGGCACACCCCGACCTGGCGGGCATCTTCATGGCGGGCGGCTGGGCGCTGTTCTCGAACGAGGGCGCCACGCCCTTGCTCGACAAGCACAAGGGCCAGATCAAGGTCGTCTCACTGGACCCACTCCAGGCCACGGTCCCCTACCTGCGCGACAACATCGTGCAGTCGGTCTTCACGCAGGACTACTGGGGCTGGGGCTATCAGTCGGTCACCATCCTCTACGGGCTGCTCCAGGGGAAGAGGTGGAACAAATTCATCCCCCAACCGACGACCGAGGTCACGTCCAAAGACTGGCGGGTGTGGCAGCAGCGCTGGGCGGCCACCAACAAAGGTCTGGCGGCCGCGGCGGCGGTCTGGGGTGAAGCGCCCTTTACAGCGCCGGGGCCGTAACGCGTATGGGATCAACAACCTCTGGGGAGCGGGCAGCCGCCCGCTCCCCTCACGGGGTCCCATGCGGGACCCGATGTGCAGCCGGTCTTGCAGGCGCACGGCATCTCGAAGGCGTACGGCCATGTCCAGGCATTGAGCGGCGTCGATCTCGACCTTCGCCCCGGTGAGGTGTTGGGGCTATGCGGTGATAACGGCGCCGGCAAATCCACCCTCATCAAAATCCTGTCGGGCGCCGTCCAGCCCGACGCGGGCCAGATCCTGGTCGACGGGCAGGTCGTGCAGTTGCGGAGTCCCATGGCCGCGCAGCACGCCGGCATCGAGACCGTGTACCAGGATCTGGCCATGGTCAGGGTCTGTGAAAAGTCGGTCGTAGAGGGGGATAGCCGCTCAATGGTAGGGTAAGGGTGCTGAACCAACCACACCATGACGAGGAGACCATCCCCTATGCAGGATACGCCGGTGCCGTCCTTCTTT
>JAABVA010001234.1_pt1 | contig 28027 bp, 30 predicted proteins | sample 5560331 | NCBI WGS metagenome assembly JAABVA01 (sample SAMN12812661, study PRJNA571458) | rock metagenome | isolation source: Antarctica rocks | place: Antarctica: Victoria Land, Mt New Zealand sud | collected 2016-01-07 | reverse complement strand
CGTCGGTTCGGGTCCCGCCGGGCTGGCCGCCGCCCAGCAGCTCACCCGCGCGGGGCACAGCGTGACGGTGCTGGAGCGCGACGACCGTATCGGCGGGCTGCTCCGCTACGGCATCCCCGAGTTCAAGGTGGAGAAGCGCCACATCGAGCGGCGCCTGGACCAGATGCGGGGCGAGGGCACGGAGTTCCGCACCGGCGTCAACGTGGGCGTGGACGTGGGGGTCGACGAGCTTCGGAAGGAATTCGACGCCGTGGTGCTCGCCGGTGGGGCAACGGCGTGGCGCGACCTGTCGATTCCCGGGCGCGAGCTCGAGGGCATCTACCAGGCCATGGAGTACCTGCCGCCAGCGAACCGGGTGCAGGAGGGCGACATCGAGGTGTCCCCCATCTCCGCGTGGGGCAAGCGCGTGGTCATCATCGGCGGCGGCGACACCGGGGCCGACTGTCTGGGCACGGCGCACCGCCAGGGCGCGAAGTCGGTGCACCAGTTCGAGATCATGGCCAAGCCGCCGGCCGAGCGCGACGTCTCCACCCCGTGGCCGACCTACCCGCTGATGTACCGGGTGGCCTCCGCGCATGAGGAGGGCGGCGAGCGGGTATACGCCGTGAACACCGAGGAGTTCCGCGGCGAGGACGGGCACGTCACCGCGCTGCGGGCGTACGAGGTCGAGATGGTGGACGGCAGATTCACCAAGATCGAGGACAGCGACTTCGACCTGGACTGCGACATGGTGCTGCTGGCCATGGGCTTCGTGGGACCGGAGCGCGGAGCGCTGGTGGACGGACTCGGCGTGGAACTGACCGAGCGCGGCAACGTGGCGCGCAACGCAGAATGGGCGAGCAGTGTCGATGGCGTGTTCGTTGCCGGCGACATGGGCCGCGGACAGTCGCTGATCGTCTGGGCGATCGCCGAGGGTCGGGCATGTGCCGCCGCGGTGGACCGCTACCTGGAAGGCGACACGGCACTGCCCGCACCCGTGACACCCACCACGGCGCCGCAACGCTAAGCGTCCTTCTGCCGTTTCCAGGGCGCCAAGTTGTGCAACTTGGCGCGCTGGGCGGCGCCATTGCGACCAAGTTGTGCAACTTGGCGACGGGTGATCAGCCGCGGAGCGACATCGCGGCCGGATCGGCGGCGAAGATGGCGAACAGGGCGCCCGTCACCATGTACGGGCCAAAGGGGATCGCGGTCTTGCGGGAGCAACGTCGGCCGACGAGAAGCGCCGCTCCCACCACGGCGCCCAGCAAGAACGCCGTGAACGTGCCGACGGCCAGGGTCGCCGGCGACCAGTACGCCAGCAAACCACCCAGCACACCGGCGAGCTTGACGTCACCGGAGCCCATCTCCGCCGGATGGACCGCAGCCAACACGAAGTAGGCACCGAACAGAGCAACGGTGCCGATGAGTGCCCGCACCCAGGCGCAGCCGTCGTGCTGCCAGACCGCCGCCCCACCGAGCAGCACCAGGACCACTGGATACGACGGCAGCACAATCACGTTGGGCAGCCGATGGCAACGGATGTCGATGAGCGTCAGCGCGACGCCGACCGCGACGAAGTACAGGTAGGCGGGCAAGGCGGGTAGTTGATCCACGGCTGCAAGCCGCAGCGTCATCGCAACGAAGAGCGCCGCGGTCCCGACCTCCACCACCGGACATCGGACGCTGCCGCAGCCGCCGCGCCTGATCTGCCGGCCCCGCACCCGAACGCTGTGCCGGTGGGTGTTGGAGTGGTCACCGGCTGGGCAGCGCGCTGCGGGGTGGAACACGGAAGCGCCGCTGGGCGCCCTGTCGACCACCCTGTTGACCAAGGAACCGACGACGAGGCCGAGCACCAGAACGGTGGAGATCAGGACAGCCATCGAGTCAGTCCCTCACGCTGGGCACCAGCCGACGAGGCGCGACTAAGGCGGGACACGCCGTCCAGCTCTTCTCGCCAAGTTGCACAACTTAGCGAGACTGCGGTCCGGTGTGGCGCCAAGTTGCACAACTTGGCGACGCTGAGGCGGGGCGGCATCACTCAGCCGCGGCGAGCGCGCCGAGGACGCGACCGACGAGTTCCCGGCTGGGGCGATAGCGGTCGGCCTTGGTCACGAAGATCACCATCCAGCCGTTCTCGCGCAGCCGGTTCAGCCGTTCCCGATCGCGAACCAGGGCGGCGGCATCCCCGTGCCACTCGCCCTCGTACTCCACGGCCACGCGCTGCTCGGGAAACCCCAGGTCCACGCGGGCGATGAGACGTCCGAGCTCGTCACGCACTTCGTACTGCGGCACCGGTGTCAGCCCGGCGAGGACAAGAACCACCCGGACCCATGACTCGGGCGGCGACTCTGCCCTCGGGTCGGCGAGCTCGAGCGACTGACGCGCCAGCACCACTCCGCGGTCGCTGCGGCGCAACACCGCTGCCAGCTCATCTTTGGTCACCAGCCCGCTGCGTAGCACCCGGTCCAGCGCGGGAACGGCGTCGTACACCGGAGCCCCCAGCAGCAGATCGAACGCCGCACGCAACGGCGTCGCGAGCTGCCGATCCCGCCAGGGCGTGGCTTCCGCCGGACGCACCGACCGATGGCTGACCCGCACCACTGCTTTGAGCGTGGAGCGCCGACCCTTCGGGATAACGAGATGCACCGGATCCTGCTGGCCAACAGCGGCACACCGTGCACCGTGAGCGCTGACGCCCCCGTGATCACCGCGTCGGCCGGCGCAACGAGTGCCACGGCCTGGCACATCGTTTCGTGGTCCACCCAGACGCCCGTCGGGCAGTAGACCCCGTGCGTCAGGCGTCGCATCCGCTCGCTCCTCAGCTCAGCACGCGTGAGCGCGCCGTCGGCGCAGGCCTCCCGACCAAGAAACACCTCAGGAAGCTCGGTGAATTTCCGCATCCCAGCATTCTGGGTCGACAGCCAAGGGGCGATCGGTCAAAAGACGGCGACTGTGGATGAACGCGCAACGCTCCACAGGCAGCGGGTTGCGCTGTCCCACCCGCGCCAAGTTGCACAACTTGGCGAGCACAGACCCCCGGAAGTGCGCCATGTTGCACAACTTGGCGCAAAAGGAAGGCGGTCACACGTCGACGACGACGACCGTCACGTTGTCCCGTCCGCCGGCAGCCAGTGCCGCTGCGACCAGGGCATCCGCCGCTTCTTGGGGGTCCGCACGTTCGGCAAGCAGTTCCGCGATGGCGCCGTCGTCGACCTCCGTCGACAGCCCGTCGCTGCACAGCAGCAGTCGGCCTTCGAGGGGCAGCAGCCAGAAGTCCGGTTCGACGGGCCCCGCGGTGCCCAGGACGCGGGTGATGACGCTGCGCTGCGGATGGTCGGGGATGTCCCGGGCGGTGATCTGGCCCGAGTCCAGCAGTTCCTGCACCAGCGAGTGATCCACGCTCACCTGCTCCAGCACGCCTGCCGTGAAGCGGTACAGCCGCGAGTCACCGATGTTGAACGCGAGCCAGCACGGGGCACCTTCGTGTTCCACCACCACGACACCGACCGCGGTGGTGCCCATCCCACCCAGCGCCGGTGACTCCCAGGCGGCCTCCTGCACGACGGCGTTCAAGCTGTCCACCGCCTCGGTGACCTCGTCGACGGTCAACCGCTCGTGGCCGGCCAACCCGCGCAGATGGTCCACCACCAACGCGCTGGCGACCTCCCCGTGCGCATGCCCGCCCATGCCATCGGCCACGACGAACACCGGCGGTTCGGCGAGCATCGCATCTTCGTTGGCCTCCCGCACGGAACCCACATCGGTCGCCGTACCGAACCGCACATCCGTCATTGAGCGCCTTCCTGACTGCGGTCGCCCGCCACGAACCGCAGCACGATCATGCCCGACGCCGCTGTCGGCCGGGAAACTACGACGACGTGCAAGCCCTGTAACAATGACGCCATGGCTAACCCAACCACGTCCCGAGAAGTTCGCCTCGCGTCCCGTCCGACCGGATGGCCGACTGCCGACAACTTCGCCATCGCCGAAGCGGCGCTGCCCGAACTCCAGCCCGGCGAGATCCTCGTGCGCAACACGGTGATGAGCGTCGACCCGTACATGCGGGGACGGATGGACGACCGCCCCTCCTACGTGCCGCCGTTTCAGGTGGGCGAAGCACTCGACGGCGGCGCCGTCGGTGAGGTGATCGCCAGCGCGGCCGACGACCTGCCCACGGGCACCACCGTGCTGCACGGCTTCGGCTGGCGTGAGTACGCCGTGCTGCCGAGCAGGCGGGTGCAGCCGATCGACACCAGCGTGGTTCCCGCGAGCGCCTACCTTGGTGCGCTCGGAATGCCCGGCTTTACCGCCTACGTCGGGCTGACCGAGGTGGCTGCGATGAAGGAGGGCGACGCCGTCTTCGTTTCCGGAGCCGCCGGTGCGGTGGGCTCGCTGGTCGGTCAGCTCGCCAAGCGCCGGGGAGCCTCCCGGGTCATCGGCTCTGCCGGGTCGGCGGAGAAGGTTCGCCACCTGATCGACGACCTCGGCTTCGACGCCGCCTTCAACTACAAGGACGGCTCGGTGGCCAAGCAGCTGCGCCAGCACGCCCCCGACGGCATCGACGTCTACTTCGACAACGTCGGCGGCGAGCACCTCGAGGCAGCGATCGGCGCACTGAACACACACGGCCGGGTCGCGGTGTGCGGGATGATCTCCCAGTACAACGCCACCGAGCCCACCCCTGCCCCGCGCAACCTTGCCTTGGTGATCACCAAGCGGCTGACGATCCGGGGCTTCATCGTCAGCGACCACAACGCACTGCAGCCAGCCTTCCGCAGGGACGTCGCACCGTTGCTGGACTCGCTCGTCACCGAGGAGACCATCGTGGACGGTGGCGTGGATGCTGCGCCCCAGGCCTTTCTGGATCTGATGCGCGGCGCCAACACCGGGAAGATGCTGGTGCGTTTCTAGGCATTCGGATACTTATCGGACAGCCGCTGCCTCTAGGGTCGCTGCCAGGACAACAATTACACGCCGATCAGGGAGGGTGCATGACGCAGCTGTTGCAGGTCGAGGGGCTCACGAAACGCTATGGCGACACGGTCGCTCTGCAGGACATGAGCTTCGAGGTGCGGCCGGGCGAGCTCTTCGGGTTCGTCGGCAGCAACGGCGCCGGCAAGACGACCACGATGCGGATCATCGTCGGGGTGCTTTCCGCCGACGCCGGACAGGTGCAGCTGGGCGGTCGGCCCATCGACCTAGACCTGCGGCGGCGGATCGGCTACATGCCCGAGGAGCGCGGGCTCTACCCGAAGATGAAGGTGGGCCCCCAGCTGGCCTACCTGGCTCGGCTGCACGGGCTGTCCAGCGGGGAGGCAACCGACGCCGTGAACCGGTGGACCACTCGCCTGGGAGTCGACGGGCGGTTGAATGACACCGTTGACGCGCTCAGCCTCGGCAACCAACAGCGGGTGCAGCTGGCGGCCGCTCTGGTGCACGATCCCGAAGTGCTGGTGCTCGACGAGCCCTTCTCCGGTCTCGATCCGGTGGCGGTCGACGTGATGAGCGAGGTGTTGCGGGACAAGGCTTCCGACGGAGTGCCGGTCATCTTCTCCAGCCACCAACTCGAACTCGTCGAGCAGCTCTGCCACCGGGTGGGCATCGTGGTGGACGGGCGCATCGAGGCCGCTGGGACCGTGGCGGAGCTTCGCTCCGGTGGCCCGACGCAACTGGTGGTGCACGCGCCGCACGCATCGAGGGGCTGGGCCCACGCGTTGCCCGGCGTATCCACTGTGGACCACGACGACGGGCGCACCGTGCTCGCGATGGAATCCGGAGCCGACGACCAGGCCGTGCTCGCCGCGGCACTGAAGACCGGTCCGGTGCACGAGTTCGCCCGCAGTCAGCCCTCATTGGCCGAGCTCTTCCGGGAAGTGGTGTCCGCCTGAGTCTCACCAAACTCTCATAGCGGCCACAACACCGACGCCGCGGGAGCCCATAGTCTCGGTGCTGTCACTCCCACCCGAGACACTGGAGCCCCACACCATGAACGCACGCAGCTGGTCCCCCCGTCGTCGGATGGGTATTGCCGCGGCAGGTCTGGCGCTGGCGACCGCGGTCGCCGTTCCTGCCGTCGCCTTCGCCGGTCCCACCAGCCCGGCCCCGGCCCCCGGGCCTGCCAAGAGCAGCTGCACGGTTGCCCAACGCTGGGATGCCCTGGCCGACGCCGCGCCCAAGGTGTCGCAGTACCTCAAGGACCACCTCGACCTGAACACCGAGCTGACGAAGATCCGCTCGCTGCCCAAGGAGCAGCGCAAGGCGGAGACCAAGTCGTACTTCGCCGCTCACCAGGACGAAGCCGCCGCATTGAAGCAGGCACGTAGCGCGCTCGGCGCCCTGCACAAGGACTGCCACCGCTGAACGGTGCACAATCCGCAGCTATGAGCAGCGCTGCGGGCCCGTACCCGCACGTCCTCGTCGTCGATGATGACGAGGACGTGCGGACGTCTCTGGAGCGCGCCCTACGGGTTTCCGGGTTTGCGGTGCGCAGTGCTGGCGACGGGGCTGCCGCGCTGCGGGCCGTCGCCGAGAGCACCCCGGACTGCGTCGTGCTGGACGTGAACATGCCCGGGATGGACGGAGTCGCCGTGGTCACCGCGCTGCGCGCGCTGAGCCATGACGTGCCCGTCTGTGTGCTCAGCGCCAGGGACACGGTGGACGACCGCATCGCCGGACTCGAGGCGGGAGCCGACGACTACCTGGTGAAGCCCTTCGCCCTCGACGAGCTGATCGCCCGCCTGCGGGCGCTGCTGCGGCGCAGGACGGTGCCGCCGTCGTCCTCAGACTCGGTGGTGACCGTCGGCCCCGTCCGGATCGACACGGCACGCCGCCAGGTCACCGTCGGCGGCCGGGAGGTCGAGCTCACCAAGCGCGAGTACGAGCTGCTGCTCACCCTCGCCCAGCACGCCACCGTGGTACTCAGCCGGCAACGGCTGCTGGAGCTGGTGTGGGGTTATGACTTCGCGGTGGACACCAACGTGGTGGACGTCTTCGTCGGCTATCTGCGGCGCAAGCTGGAGGCCGGCGGCACTGCCCGGGTATTGCACACCGTGCGCGGCGTTGGCTTCGTCCTCAAGCCATGACGCGTTCGCGCTCGTTACGCAGCCGGGTCGCCGTTGCCGCTGCGCTGGGAGCCACCGTGGTGGTCCTGCTGCTCGCCGCGCTGGCCTGGGCGGTGCTTTCCCGCAACGAATACCAGCAGCTCGACCGGCGGTTGAGCGCCGTGGCCGAGGTCGTCTCCCCCACCACGACGGACGCACCCGGCAATTACCTCGTCACCATCCGCCGCGGGGGCAGGGTGCTCACCACGGATGGTTCGCCGCTGCCGGCCCTGAACCCCGGTACCACGACGACGAGGATCGGCAAGCGGACCTACCGGGTGCTCACCGTGCAGCTGCCGGAGCGGCCGAATCTCTTGATCTCGGTGGGTGCGCCCGTGGCCGGCACCCGGGCCGCGGTGAACCGGCTGCGCTGGGAGATCGCCGGAGTCAGCGCCATGGCCATCGCCCTCGCCGCAGTACTGGGCTGGCAGTTCGCCGGGCGTGCGGTGCGGCCCCTGCGTCGGCTCACCGCGCAGGCCCGCGAGGTCGGCGAGGGACCGGCCGCCGTGCATGCCGAGGGTGCGGCGGAGACCGAGGAGCTGGCCGGGGAGATCAATGACATGCTGCGCCGCCTGCACGAGTCGCGGCAGCACACCGCCGCGGCGCTACAGACCGCCCAGGACTTCGCCGCCGCCGCGCGGCACGAGCTCCGCACGCCGCTCACCGCCATGCGCACCGATCTGGAGGTGCTCGCCATGCCCGACGCATTGAGCGAGCAGGAGCGCAGCGAGGTGATCACCGACCTGCTGCGCAGCCAGTCCCGGGTGCAGGACACCCTCACCGCCTTGGGGCAGCTGGCCTCCGGTGACCTCGCCGACCCGGCGGCGCGCACCGAGCTGGATGTCACCGAGCTGCTGCACCGGGTGGCCGAGGAGTCGATGCGTACGGCCACCGGCGTCGCGGTCAGCGTGCGAGAGGGTCCGCCGGTCATCGTCATCGGGTGGGAGGCGGGACTGCGCTTGGCGGTGGAGAACCTGGTGCGCAACGCCGTTCGGCATGGGCGTGCCTTGCGGGTGGAACTGGCGGCCGCGAGGCGCGAGGACACGGTGGAGTTGACGGTGGACGACGACGGTACGGGGATCCCCGCCGACGAATGCGTGCACGTGTTCGGCCGCTTCACCCGGGGCAGTAATGCGGTGGGCGCGGGGTCGGGGCTCGGGCTGGCGCTCGTGGCCCAGCAGGCCGCGCTGCACGGCGGTTCCGCGCGACTGGCGGAAAGCCCCTTGGGCGGCGTCCGGGCGATCCTGGTGATCCGCAGCAGCTAGCGGCTTATGGTGAGCATCTCACCTCCGGAGGCGCCCATGCGCATTGCATTGTTCGCGACCTGCCTGGCCGACGCGCTGTTCCCCGAAGCGGCCAAATCCACGGTGCTGCTGCTGGAGCGGCTCGGCCACGAAATGCACTTCCCCGCCGCGCAGACCTGTTGCGGGCAGATGCACATCAATACCGGCTACCTCGACGAGGCCCTGCCGCTGGTCCGCCACCACGCCGAGGTGTCCCAGCAGTACCAGGTTGTCGTCGCGCCCTCCGGCTCGTGCGTCGGCTCGGTGCGCCACCAGCACACGATGGTGGCCGGCGGGCCGGCGACCAGCTGCTCGCCGAACGCACGGCGAAGATCGCCGCCAAGACCTACGAGCTCTCCGAGCTGCTGGTCGACGTCCTGCACATCACCGACGTGGGCGCGCACTACCCGCGCCGCGTGACCTACCACCCGACCTGCCATTCCCTGCGGATGCTTCGGGTGGGCGACAAGCCGCTGCAATTGCTGCGCGAGGTGCGCGGCATCGACCTGGTCGAGCTGCCCGACGCCGAGGTCTGCTGCGGGTTCGGCGGCACCTTCGCCATCAAGAACGCCGAGACCTCCACCGCGATGCTCGCCGACAAGATGAGCAATGTCCTGGCCACCAAGGCAGAGGTCTGTACCGCCGGTTACTCCTCCTGCCTGATGCACATCGGCGGTGGCCTGAGCCGACTGAGCACGGGCGTGCGCACCGTGCACCTCGCCGAGATTCTGGCATCCACGATGGACCGGCGATGAAGACGGAGCTGGGAACGCCGGTGTACGCCCCCGCAGGGGTCGGCCACCTCCGCGGCACCGAGAGCTTTCCCGATGCCGCCAGGCACGAGCTGGCCAACACCCAGCTGCGCCGCAACCTGGCCAACGCGACCGCCACGATCCGAGCCAAGCGGGAAGCCGCCGTGGCCGAGGTCCCGGACTGGGAACAACTCCGCCTTGCCGGCAGCGCCATCAAGGCGCAGACGATGGCCCGGCTGCCCGAGCTCCTGGTGCAGCTGGAGCAGCAGGTGCAGGCCGGGGGCGGAGTGGTGCACTGGGCCCGTGATGCCGCCGAGGCGAACTCGATCGTCATCGACCTCGTCCGCAGCACCGGCGCCGAGCAGGTGGTGAAGGTGAAGTCGATGGCCACCCAGGAGATCGGCCTGAACGAGGCGCTCGCCGACGCGGGCATCGCCACGTTGGAGACCGACCTCGCCGAACTCATCGTCCAGCTCGGCGAAGACACCCCCAGCCATATCCTGGTGCCCGCCATCCACCGCAACCGCGCCGAGATCCGGGAGATCTTCCTCCGCGCCATGCCCGGGGTGGATCCTCAGCTCACCGACGACCCGCACCGCCTGGCCATGGCCGCCAGGGAGTTCCTGCGCCGCCAGTTCCTCTCCGCCCAGGTCGCGGTCAGTGGCGCCAACTTCGCCGTCGCCGAGACCGGGACGCTGGCCGTGGTGGAGTCCGAAGGCAACGGCCGGATGTGCCTCACCCTGCCGGAAACCCTGATCACCGTGCTGGGCATCGAAAAGCTGGTTCCCACCTGGCGCGATCTGGAGGTGTTCCTGCAGCTGCTGCCCCGCTCGTCCACCGCCGAACGGATGAACCCGTACACCTCGATGTGGACGGGGGTGCATCCCGGAGACGGTCCGCAGGAGTTCCACCTGGTGCTGATCGACAACGGACGTACCGCGGTGCTCTCCGACGAGGTGGGGCGGACTGCGCTGCACTGCATCCGGTGCTCCGCCTGTCTCAATGTGTGCCCGGTGTACGAACGCACCGGCGGGCACGCCTACGGCTCGGTGTACCCGGGCCCCATCGGCGCGGTGCTCAGCCCGCAGCTCACCGGTACGTCCGGGCACGGCGATCCGAACGCTTCACTGCCGTATGCCTCCTCGCTGTGTGGTGCCTGTTTCGACGCGTGTCCGGTGCGGATCAACATTCCCGAGTTGCTGGTACACGTGCGCGCGAAGGTGGTCGACGCCGAGCGCGGGGGCGCGCCCAGCGGCCAGGACCTGGCGATGAAGGCTGCGGGGTGGGCGATGGGCTCCCCGGGTCGCTTCGCCGCTGCCGAGAAGGCCATGGGCGTCGGCCGCGTGGCGGGCCACTCGGGGCGGATCAGCGCGCTGCCCTGGCCGGGGTCGTTATGGACCGCCAGCCACGACCTGCCCACGCCACCGAAGCAGACCTTTCGGCGATGGTGGGCCCAGCGTAATCAGGGGGAAGGGTGACCCCGCGCGAGGAGGTGCTGCAGCGGATCCGTGCCGCCTTGAACGGCAGCGGACCCGTGCCGGTCCCGAGGGACTACGAACACCACGGTGCGCAAGCACCGGGCTCCTCGGAGGCCGTGGCGCTGCTGGCCGAGCGCGTCAGCGACTATCGCGCGCGCGTGCATCAGACCGACATCGACCAGCTGCCGCGGCTGCTCGCCGAACTGCTCGGGGCGCACCGTGCCGTGGTGGTTCCGGCCGACCTGCCCGTCGGGTGGGTCGATGCCTGTCCGAGCGCCGTCGTGGAAACCGGGCTTTCCGCGGCACAGCTGGACGAGATCGACGCCGTGCTCACCGGCTGCGCCGTGGCCATCGCCGCGACCGGCACGCTCGTGCTGGACGGTGGGTTCGCCCAGGGCCGCCGGGCCTGCACGCTCGTGCCCGATCACCACGTCTGCGTCGTGCGGGCAGCGCAGGTGGTGGCGAGCGTGCCCGAAGCTCTTGCGCGGCTTGATTCGACGCGTCCGTTGACGTTCATCAGTCGGTCCAGCGCCACCAGTGACATCGAGCTGCAACGGGTGGAAGGTGTGCACGGACCGCGTCAGCTAGACGTCGTCATCGTGGTCTGAGCTCAGGCAGCTGGGCGGGGTCTAGCCGACGCCGAGCAGGTCGATCACGAAGATGAGTGTCTTGCCGGACAGACGGTGTCCCCCGCCGGCCGGTCCGTAGGCCAGGTGCGGCGGGATGACGAGCTGCCGGCGACCGCCGACCTTCATGCCGGGGATGCCCTCCTGCCAGCCCTGAATGAGCCCCTGCAGCGGGAAGTTGATGGACTCGCCGCGGTTCCAGGACGAGTCGAACTCCTCACCGGAGTCGAACTCGACCCCGAGGTAGTGCACCTCCACCTTGGCGCCGGGCACGGCCTCGGCGCCCTCGCCGACCACCAGGTCGGTGATCTGCAGCTCGGTGGGGGCGTCGCCGCCCGGGAAGTCGATTTCAGGCTTGGTCAACGGTGCACTCCTTGGTTGGTAGCGGTTACAGACCCTCTGCGGCAAGTTGGTGGTACTTGCAGTACGCCCAAACTAGCGGTCGGACAACGCGACGTAGTCTCGCTCGGTCGCGCCGGTGTAGATCTGGCGGGGGCGGCCGATCTTCCTCTCCGGGTCCTCGATCATCTCCCGCCAGTGCGCGATCCATCCCGGCAGCCGGCCCATCGCGAACAGCACGGTGAACATCCGGGTCGGAAATCCCATCGCCCGGTAGATCAACCCGGTGTAGAAGTCCACGTTCGGGTACAGCTTGCGCTCGGTGAAGTAGTCGTCGGTGAGCGCCGCCTCCTCCAGCGCCTTGGCGATGTTCAGCAGCTCGTCGTCGCCGCCCAGCTTGCGCAGCACCTCGTCGGCTGCCTTGCTCACGATCGCGGCGCGCGGGTCGTAGTTCTTGTACACCCGGTGCCCGAAACCCATGAGCTTGACGCCGGGCTCCTTGTTCTTCACCCGCTTGACGAAGTCGCTGACGTCGCCACCCTCCCGCTTGATCCGCTCCAGCATGTCCAGCACCGCCGCGTTGGCGCCGCCGTGCAGTGGCCCGAACAGGGCGTTGATGCCCGCGGAGATCGAGGCGAACAGGTTGGCCTGGGAGGAGCCGACCATCCGGACCGTCGAGGTCGAGCAGTTCTGCTCGTGGTCGGCATGCAGGATGAGCAGCATGTCCAGGGTCTTGACGAGGTCCGGGTCCACCTCGTAGGGCTCGGCGGGGAACCCGAAGGTCATCCGCAGGAAGTTCTCCGTCAGGGTCAGCGAGTTGTCCGGGTAGAGAAACGGCTGTCCCACCGACTTCTTGTACGCATACGCGGCGATGGTCGGCAGCTTGGCCAGCAGGCGGGCGGTGGACAGCTCGACCTGCTCGGAGTCGAAGGGGTCCAGCGAGTCCTGGTAGAAGGTGCTCAACGCGGATACGGCGCTGGAGAGCACCGGCATCGGGTGGGCGTCGCGGGGAAACCCGTCGAAGAAGCGCTTGAGGTCCTCGTGCAGCAGGGTGTGCCGCTGGATCTTCTCGGTGAAGTTTTCCAGCTCGTTGGCGGTGGGCAGCCCACCGTGGATGAGCAGGTGGCTCACCTCGGCGAAGTTCGACTTCTCCGCCAGCTGGTCGATGGGATAGCCCCGGTAGCGCAGGATGCCGGCCGCACCGTCGATGTAGGTGATGGCCGAGGAGCAGGCCGCCGTGTTGACGAAGCCGGAGTCATAGGTCGTGTGGCCGGTCTCCGCGAGCATCTTGCCCAGCGCGATGCCGTCGTTGCCTTCGGTGGCCTTGGTGACGTTCATCTGGAATTCGCCGCCAGGGTAGCTCAGTGTGGCTTTCCCGTCCGTTGCGTGGGGCTTTTCATCGGACACAGGGGCCTACCTCTCAGACGGGTGCGAGCACTCAGTGCATTTCAACGACGGAGCATTTTCTGCGACGGACCTAACCTAGCTGGAGCGCGGCCCTTTCGGCAGTGCTGGAGATCAACCCGCCCCGTGTCGACGCCGCACCAGGTCAACTGACACTCTCGTCAGCCGATGTCCGAAAGTTCGCCGTCGCCGCGACCGACAACGGGCGGGTCTACGTCGGCACGCGGGACGGCACCGTGCTCGGCTTCGGCCGCCCCAGCACCGCGGTGCTGACCACCAAGCCGTTCGACTTCGGCTCCACTCCGGTAGGCCACACCGTGCAGGGTGCGGTGTCGATTACCTCGAGCCGCGATCAGACGCTCACGGGTGTGACCACCACCGGCCCGTTCGGGGTGAGTGCGCCCGCACTGCCGATGCCGCCGCCAAGGGGCAGGTGCTCACGCTGCCCGTCACGTTCACTCCGACGACCTGGGGTGCGGCGACCGCCAGTCTTTCCTTCACCACCGACGCCGGCACCCCCGCCCTCGACCTGCACGGCCTGGGCACACAACCCGGCGTCGGCGCCGATCCCCGGTCTCTGACATTCGGTCAGGTACGGACGGGGGCGGCCAAGGAACTGGCGAAGAACATCGTGAACACCGGCACCCCCCCGGTGACCATCACCGGCGTCTCGCCGCCCACCGGGCCCTTCACCTCCACCAAGCTGCCCGTCGTCGGCACCATGCTGCCGGCGAGTGGATCCGTCGTCGTCCCGGTCACCTACACGCCGGTTTGCCGGATCCGCCACGGGTAACCCCGAGTCCAGTCAGCTCACGGTCACCAGTGGCGCCGGATCGGTCACCGTCCCCCTTCCGGCACCGCGCTGACCGGTGAGCCGGAACTCACCCTCGACCCGCGGAACCTGGACTTCGGTGCCGTCGACGTCGGCCGGTCGGTCACCAGGTCCTTCGACGTCACCAACTCCGGGACCGTCCTGCACCACGAGGTGACGTTCACCCCGACCGACGCGAACCCCAGCCACCGCGCAGTACGAGGTGACGGGTAACGACGGCAACGGGCCGTCACCGGCGAGTACCCCACACCCGGGGGCGGCATGGCACAGGACTTCCGCGGTGGAACCATCTACTGGTCACCCGCCACGGGAGCTCATGCGCTGCACTCCGGGCCTATCCTCGATCGGTACAAGGCCTTCCAGTGCGCTCGGTTACCCGACGACTGACGAGCACCCGATCTGGTGGTTCGGAGTCGCGAACGACTTCGAGCACGGCAGCAGCGAGTTCTATTGGTGGCTCTGGCTGCTCTTCCTGGATCCGGTGGTGGTGCGTTGAGCGAGGGTCAGGGCTGCAGGCGTTCCAGCACCCAGTCGCCACTGGCGCGCACGTGCCGAAAGCGCAGCCGGTCGTGCATCCGGTCGGCGCGGCCCTGCCAGAACTCCACCGACTCGGCCACGATCCGCGTGCCGCCCCAGTGCGGTGGCACCGGGATCTGCTCGGCGTCGGAGAAGCGGCGGGTTACCTGCTCCATCGCGTCGGCGAGTGCCTCCCGGGAGGCGATGACGGCTGACTGCGCCGAGGCCCATGCCCCCAGATGTGAACCGCGGGGCCGCGTCGCCCAGTAGTCGGCCGTCTGCTGCTCGGAGATGTATTCCGTCGCGCCCCGCACATGCACCTGCCGCTGCAACGGCAACATTGGAAAAGTCGCACTCGCATAAGGGGTTTGCTGGAGATCGTGCGACTTGGCGGAGGTGCGGTTGGAGTAGAAAACGATGCCGCGCTCATCGAGGCCCTTGCACAGCACCGTGCGGCTGGCCGGTCGTCCCTCCGGGTCCGTGGTCGCCAGCACCATGGCATTGGGCTCGGTCAACTCGGCCTGCGTGGCATCGCTCAACCACAGCACCAGTTGCTCGTGCCACGTGGCGGCAACGTTGCTCTCGTCAAGTTCGGGCACGTGCACCGTCTCCGTGCTGTAGGCAACCCGCATGGTGGCAAGGTCGGGCGCGGGAAGTTCCTCGACACCCACGTTCATCCGGCCGACGCTACGCCGTCGCCGCTGCGTGGCGCCGGTGAGGATCCCGACGTTGCACACAGCTGCGTGCCGGTGCAGGGTTAGCCTGTTCGCGCCGCGTTTCGCGCGGCACGGGGCTCACCCCGCCCCCACCGATCGGCGACACCCAGCTTGACGCAGGCGAGGACCAGGAGGCTTCAACAGATATGGCAGACGCAGGGCTACCGGACAACTTCTCCGAAGGACTGGAGGGCGTTGTCGCCTTCACCACCGAGATCGCCGAACCGGACAAGGACGGCGGCGCCCTGCGCTACCGAGGCGTGGACATCGAAGACCTCGCGGGCAAGGTGACCTTCGGCAACGTGTGGGCGCTGCTCGTCGACGGCCGCTTCGGCCCCGGTCTGCCCCCGGCCGAGCCTTTCCCACTACCCATCCACACCGGGGACGTCCGGGTGGACGTGCAGGCCGCGCTGGCGATGCTCGCCCCGATCTGGGGTTACCAGCCGCTGCTGGACATCGACGAGGCCGCCGCCCGCGAGCAGCTCGCCCGTGCCTCGGTGATGGCGCTGTCCTATGTGGCCCAGTCGGCGCGCGGCATCCACCAGCCGGCGGTGCCACAGAAACGCATTGACGAGTGCTCCACCGTCACCGAGCGATTCATGGTCCGCTGGCGCGGTGAGCCCGACCCGAAGCACGTCCAGGCCATCGACGCCTACTGGGTGTCCGCGGCCGAGCACGGTATGAACGCCTCCACCTTCACCGCACGGGTGATCGCCTCCACCGGAGCCGACGTGGCTGCCGCGATGTCCGGGGCCATCGGCGCGATGAGCGGTCCGCTGCATGGCGGTGCGCCTGCGCGCGTGCTGCCGATGGTGGCCGAGACGGAGAAGACCGGTGATCCGCACGCGCTGGTCAAGGGCATCCTGGACCGCAAGGAGAAGCTGATGGGCTTCGGCCACCGGGTCTACCGGGCCGAAGACCCGCGCGCCCGGGTGCTGCGACGCACCTGTCAAGAGCTCGACGCGCCCCGCTACGAGGCCGCAGCCGCACTCGAGCAGGCCGCACTGAAGGAGCTGCGGGAGCGCCGCCCGGACCGGCCGATCGAGACCAATGTGGAGTTCTGGGCCGCGGTGATCCTGGACTTCGCCGAGGTGCCCGCGCACATGATGCCGGCGATGTTCACCTCCGGCCGCACCGCGGGCTGGGCCGCGCACATCATGGAGCAGAAGCGCCTGGGCAAGCTCGTCCGCCCGGCGGCATACTACGTCGGGCCGGAGCCGCGTAAGCCGGAGAGCGTCGAGGGCTGGAGCGAGATCGCCACGAACTGACCGCCGCACCAGCACGGCTGGGCACCCTGCGAGAATGGGCGCATGACGACTACCGCCCTCCCCATCCCAGCCAGCCTTCTGCCCTCCGACGGCCGCTTCGGGTGCGGTCCGTCCAAGGTGCGCCCCGAGCAGCTGTCCGCGCTCGCTGCCACCGGCACCGGCGTGATGGGCACCAGCCACCGGCAGAAGCCGGTCAAGGACGTGGTGCGGCGGGTACGCGAAGGTCTGCGCCAGCTGTTCGCCCTGCCCGAGGGATACGAGGTGGTGCTGGGTAACGGTGGCACCACCGCGTTCTGGGACGCCGCCGCCTTCGGCCTGGTGCGCGAGCGGGCGCTGCACCTGACCAACGGCGAGTTCAGTTCCAAGTTTGCCGCCGTCACCAAGGGCGCCCCCTTCCTTGCCGACCCGGTGGTCGTCAAGGCCGAGCCGGGCAGCGCGCCGACGCCGACCGCGGATCCGTCCTGCGACCTCATCGGCTGGGCGCACAACGAGACCTCCACCGGCGTGATGATCCCGGTGCAACGCCCGGCCGGCTCCGAGGGCGCCTTGGTGGCCATCGACGCCACCTCCGGCGCGGGCGGTCTGCCGGTCGACGCCGCGGACGCCGACGTCTACTACTTCGCACCGCAGAAGTGCTTCGCCTCCGATGGCGGACTGTGGGTGACGCTGATGAGCCCCGCCGCGCAGGAGCGGGTGGCCGAGATCGGCGCATCGGATCGTTGGGTGCCGGAGTTCCTGTCCCTGACGACGGCACTGGACAACAGCGTGAAGGAGCAGACCTACAACACCCCGGCGGTGGCAACGTTGCTGCTGTTGGCCGACCAGATCGAATGGATGAACGGCCAGGGCGGCCTGGACTGGTGCACCACCCGCACGGCCGACTCCTCTTCGCGGCTGTACCGCTGGGCGCAGGACAGCGAGTACGCCACCCCGTTCGTCGCCGAGCCGGAGCAGCGCTCCCAGGTGGTTGGCACCATCGACTTCAGCGACGCCGTGGACGCCGCCACCGTCGCCAAGGTGCTGCGGGCCAACGGCATCGTGGATACCGAGCCCTACCGCAAGCTCGGCCGCAACCAGCTGCGGGTCGGCATGTTTCCGGCCATCGAGCCCGACGACGTCACCGCGCTGACGGCGTGCATCGATCACGTGGTGACCCAGCTCAGCTGACCAGGCGTGTTCATCCCCAAGGCGACTGGCCGGTGAATTACACTCGTGTTGTTCACTGAGCCAGAGTCTCCGGGAGGCCGATATGCGGGCACTACGAGTAATCGGTCTAGCCGCCGATGGACGTTCCGTGGTCTGCGAGGACAACGAGCACAAGGAACAGTTCGCGGTGCCCGCGGACGACAGGTTGCGGGCCGCCGCCCGCGGCGACCTGCCCCGGCTCGGCCAGCTCGAGATCGAACGCGAGAGTCAGCTGCGCCCCAAGGACATCCAGGCTCGGATCCGCTCCGGCGCCACCGTCGAGGAAGTGGCTGCGGTCGCCGGCGTGCCCGCGTCCCGGGTCGAGCGGTTCGCGTACCCGGTGCTGCTGGAGCGCTCCCGTGCGGCCGAGGTGGCCCAGGGTGGGCATCCGCTGCGCCACGACGGCCCCGCCGTGCAGACGCTGACCGAGATCGTCGGTGAAGCACTGGCGCACCGGGGACAGGCTCTGACGGACGGCACCTGGGACGCCTGGCGCGGCGAGGACAGCCGCTGGGTCGTTCAGCTTCGCTGGAAGACCGGACGCTCGGACAACAAGGCGCACTGGCGTTTTCAGCCCGGCGCCCACGGCGGAACCATCACCGCGCTGGACGACCCCGCCGCGGACCTGATCGACCCCGATCCGACCCGGCCGCTGCGCACGGTGGCGGCCGTCGCCACGCTGGCCGAGCCGGAGCCTGAGGCGGAGCAGCCCGAGCCGGTGGCCCAGACGGTGCAGCCTCCCGCCGAGCCGGCTCCCGCAGTCGAGCGGGCGCCGGTGGCCGAGAAGATCGTGGCCAGTGGCGAACAGGCCCCTGCCCCGGCCGCCGCGGCGAAAAAATCGGGGAACAAGCCGCAGCGTGGTGGCAAGCGTGGCCACGCCCCCGTGCCTTCCTGGGAAGACGTACTGCTCGGCGTACGCAGTCAGCGCGGCTGAGCACTCGCTCGTCAGCTCAGCGCAACGGTCCACGCGTCGTAGTCGTACACCCAGTCCGCGTTGTCCGAGTCCTTGAGCCAGGTGTTACCGCGTGAGCCGATCTGGATGCGACTCGTCCGGTCCAGCCGCGCACCCTCGTAGGCCTTGAGCACGGCCGAGGTCTCCGCGGTGGCATCGGCGGACAGGTAGCGCGCGAGCACCACCGCGTCCTCGATCGCCATCGCGGCGCCCTGGGCCATGAACGGCATCATCGGATGGCAGGCGTCGCCGAGCAGGGTGGCGTTACCCACGGACCAGGCCGGCAGCGGATCACGCACGTACAGCGCCGACTTCAGCACCGAGTCGCAGGCGTCGAGCAGTGCCCTGGCCTCGGGATGGAAGTCCGCATAGGACTGACGGAGCTCCTCGACGCTGCCCGGTGTCGTCCACGACTCGTGCCGCCAGGAGTCCTGCGGCGTGGTCGCGAAGATGAAGACGTCGCGACCACGGTTGAGCGGGAAGGTGACGATCTGCGTCTCCGGATTGGGTCCCCACCACTTGGTGAACGCGTCCAGGTTCGCTACCGTCACCGGCTGGTCGGCCACCCGCTGCACCGGGACGACCGCGCGGTAGGCGACGACCCCGGTGAACGTCGGATGCTCGGGACCGAACAACGCCGCCCGCACGGTGGAGTGAATCCCGTCCGCGCCGATCAGCACGTCGACCTGCTCCTGGGCGCCGTCAGCGAAGCGGAGGCCGATCCGCTCTTCGTGCACCACCTCGTTCACCCGGGCACCCAGCTTGACGACGCCGGGAGGCAGCGCCGACTCCAGCACCGAGAGCAGATCGGCCCGATGCATGGTGAGCTGGGGCGAACCGTAACGTTGCTCGGCCGCAGCCGACATCTCCAGCCGGGAGGTCTCCGCCCCGGTGTCCCAGGTGCGGCTGATCCGGCAGCTCGGGCGAGCAGCGTTCTCCCGCAACGCCTCACCGACGCCCAGACCGTCCAGTGCTGCCACCGCGTTCGGCGTCAGGTTGATGTCGGCCCCCACGCGGGCGAAGCGGGCGGCCTGCTCGAACACCACCACCTCTTTGCCGAGCCGGCGCAACGCGATCGCCGCGACCAGTCCGCCGATGCCCGCACCGGAGATACCGATGACGTGTTTGCCCATTGCAGCTGCGTCCGTCACTTTGCTGGGAGGTACTGGTCGGTCAGGTAGTGGTCCACCGGCTTGGCGTCCTTGAGTCCGCCGTACTGGGTGAGCAGCGCCAAGGAGGACTGCGCGTCCGCATTGGACATCCAGCCGGTGGCGTGCGCCTTACCCTCCGGCGTCTTGACCAGCGGGAGCACCAAATTCAGCTCGTTCGTCGCCCGGTTGCGGTCGTATTCGGGGTACTTCTTGACGAAGCTGTCGACGGCGGCTTTCGGGTCGGCAACGGTGGCGTCGATCGACTTGGTCACCGCGCCGACGAGGCGCTTGAGCACATCGGACTGTCCGTCCAGCATCTTCTGCGAGGACACCAGGTACCAGCCCGGGGTGTTGATGCCGTAGTCGGAGTACATCATTACGTGGCTCTTGGTGCCTGTGGCCTCCAGCGTGGCCTGCACCAGGTTCGTGGTCGCCACTGCCTCGACCCCGCCGGTGGCCAGCGCGGTCAGCTTGGGTCCGGCCTGCAGGTTCACCTTGTTCACCTTGCTGGCGTCCACCCCGTTCTTGTCCAGCAGCGCCGGCAGCAGGGTCGAGGGACCGTCGCCCGCGGTGATCCGACCTTCTTGCCCTCCAGGCCCTTGGGGGCGTTGATGGGCGACTTCTCCGGCGACAGCACCGCGAGTGGGCTCCCCTGGAACACGCTCATCACGGCCTTGCCGGACAGACCCGTGGAAGCGGCGGTCAGCCAGGTGCCGCCGTCGACCATCCCGATGTCGTCGGAGCCATTGGACACCGTCTGCGCCGTCGTCGCCGATCCCTTGCCGTCGTTGATCGTGAGGTTGATGCCGGCATCCTTGAAGATGCCCTTGTCGACCCCGTAGGTCCACAACGCATCTTTGCCGGTGTGCACGAAGTCCAGCCGGAGGTTGACCGGGGAGGTCTGTCCCGATCCGGCTCCCGCGGAAGACGAATCACCGCCACCACACGCTGCCAGCATGCCGGCACTGGCGAGCACCGCCACCGCGGTGACACCGATTCGACTGATCTTGCCCTTGTGGCCCATGAGAGGGTCCCTTTCTGCTGGTGAACGGTGGATGGTTCAGCCCGGCTTGCGCTGGGAGGAGTGCCAGGGAATCGACAGACGTTCGACGAACTCGACGACGTAGTACATGACGGTCGCGAAGATGGCGAGCAGCAGGATGATCGCGAAGATCAGGGTCGTGTCCAGCTGGCCTTGTGCCTGGATGAGCAGGTAACCCCACCCCTTGTCCGAGGCGACGAACTCGCCGATGATCCCGCCGATCACGGCCAGCCCGGTCGCCACCTTCATGCCGGCGAATATGCTCGGCAGCGCGTTGGGCAGCCGGACCTTGGCGAAGACCGTGGTCTTGGAGGCGCCCATGGACCGGGCCAACCGCACCATCTCGGGGTCGACCGCGGTGAGCCCAGTGACGGTGTTGACCCAGGACGGGGAAGAAGGCGATGGAGAAGGTGATCACCACGCGCGGGGTGACGCCGTAGCCGAACCACACCACGAACAGCGGGGCGAGCGCCACCTTCGGAATGCTGTTAGAGGCCACGAGGAGCGGGAGCAGCAGCCGGTCCAGCCACTTGTTGGCCACCACCAGCATCCCCAACGGCACCGCGATCGCCACGCCGAGGGCGTAGCCGAGCACCACCTCGGAGATCGTCGGCCACGCGGCATCCAACAGCAGCGTGCGGCTGGTCCACAGGCGCGCGGCGACGTCCCACGGGGGCGGCGAGATGTAAGCCTTGGGGCTTGCCACCACCGTCACCGCGGCCCACAACAGGATGAGGACGGCCATCGCGAGCAGCGACCACACCCCGCGGCCCACGCCGTCCAGTCCGCCGCCGGGTGCCCGTCGCGGCGCGGGCGCGACGGCTTGGGCCTGAGCCTTGGTTTCGGCGATGTTCGGCTGGACCGCAGGCTGGATGAGCTAGCCATGGAGGACTCCTAGCTGCTTGAACAGGCTGTGCAGACGCGCATGGAACTCGGCGAACTCGGCACTCTCCCGGATCGCCGCCGTCCGTGGACGGGGCAGGTTCACGTCGATGATCTCCACGATTCGACTCGGGCGGGAGCTCATCACCACCACGCGGTCGGAGAGAAACACCGCCTCGGCGATGTCGTGGGTGACGAGCACCCCGGTCTTGGGCGTGCCGACGATGAGCCGCTGCAGGTCCAGCTGCATCTGCTCCCTGGTCAGGGCATCCAGGGCCGCGAAGGGCTCATCGAGCAGCAGCACCCGGGGATCCTGGATGAGGCCGCGACACAGCGCGACGCGTTGACGCATGCCGCCGGACAGCTCGTACGGGCGACGCTTCTCGAAGCCGGACAGCCCGACCTGTGCGAGCAGCTCCTCGGCCCGGGCGGTGTGCCCACGCGGGTTCTCGCCCCGCATCGCAAAGGGGGTCAGCACGTTCTCGATGACGTTGCGCCAGTCGAACAGCAGGTCGCGCTGAAACACCACACCGACGTCCGGGCTCGGCTTCTGCACTTCCGCATCGTGTACCCGGACGCTGCCGCCCGTGGCCTGGTCCAGACCGGCGATGAGCATGAGCAGGGTGCTCTTGCCGCAGCCGCTGGGGCCGATCAACGAGACGATTTCGCCTTCCTTGATCGACAGCGAGATGTCCTCGATGGCGGCAACGGCTTCCTTTTTGGGCTGTTGGAAGATCTTGCTCACCCGATCGATGACGATCGCGTCCGCGGCTCTCGTCCGGTCCGCGGCTGTGCTTCTCGCGGACGCCGCGGTTGACCCGGGGGGTTGAACCACGGATATCACCTCTCCTGCACCACGTTCGTGGGTGTGCCCTGCGGCACACCTCGGTAGGAAGAAAGTTTAGGGCTAAGACGTCAAGAGTCAAGAGGTCTTGGAAGATTTGCCCCCGCCCGTCGACCAAACGGGCCGAATAACTCATCCCTAAGAGGTTAGGGTGGCAGCTAACCGCTACGTCGAACAGCGGCATGTCCACGGGAGGTCCGCATTGGCTTTGACTCATGCGCGGGGGCGGCAGACGTCAGCCGCGGAGGTCGCCCAGCCCGCAACCGCCCAGGCGAACGGTGCCGATCCCATCCGGCAGGCGACCGAGCAGTGGCGTGCTGAACGCCCGGACCTCGACCCCTCCCCGATGGCCATCTTCGGACGCATCGCGCGGGTCTTCGCCTTTCAACGTCGCGCGCAGGCCGCGGTGCATCAGCCGCAAGGCCTCACCCATGCTGGCTTCGACATGCTCGCCAATCTCCGGCGCTCCGGTGCCCCGCATCGCAAGACGGCGACCAGCCTTGCCGAGTCGTCCATGATCAGCACCGGCGGCATCACCTTCCGGATGGACGGACTAGAAGCTGCTGGGCTGATCCGCCGCGTGCGCGACCCCGAGGACCGGCGTGTGGTCTACGCCGAGCTGACCGACGAAGGGCGCGCGCTGATCGACCAGGCGATCGAGGCACACCTGGAAATGGAACAGGACCTGCTCGAGAGCCTAAGCGCCCGCGAACAGCAGGAACTGGCGCGGCTGCTCGCCAAGGTCGAACGGGCTCTGGTCGAGCACCTCGGAAACCCCGATTCTGGCCGCGCCACCTAATCCCCACCCCCTTCCTTCTCGCCAAGTTGTGCAACTTGGCGAGAAAACGGCTCCCAGAGCCGCCAAGTTGCACAACTTGGCGCAAAGGGAGGGCGGGGCTAGGCAAACAGCAGCCACGTCCACGCGAGTACCACGCCGACGACGACGCCGAGTGCCACCCAGCGCCACACCGGCAATGCACGGCACAGCCACACCGACGGCGCTAAACCGCCGACGACTACCAGGTTCGCGACGACCGCCAGCAACGGATGGACCCGGGCCAGGTTCTCGCCGAGCACCACCAGCGCCACCAACACCACCGGGGCGCTGAAGCCGGCCACCACCAGCCCGGTCGCCCACGGCGTCGGCTCGGCCGCACCGAACACGCGCACCTGGGCACCGTCGACCACCACGACCTCCGTCCGCACGGCGGCCGCGTACCTGGCCGCCAGCTGCTCGCCGCGCAAACGCACGATGGTCCGGGCTTCGGCCGTCCGCGAACCCAAGGCCTGGCTGACGGTCGCCCATTCCCGCAGCCACCACGACGGCGGTGCGTCCGTCGGCCTCGGCTGCGTCCTTGGCCACGGTCAGGTCGTCCGGCAGGTGTTGGCTCCACTGCTGCAGCAGTCCAACCCTGCCGACCAGCACCGAACGCCCATCGACAACACCGTGCACACCGGGGCCCTCGAGGTTGCTGAAGTCCTCGACCCCGGGCAGCGGGCCCGCCTGTTCGGCGGCGGCAGCAGCGATGGCGCGGGCGATGGGGTGTTCGGAGGCATTCTCCAGCGCGCCGGCCAACCGCAGGAGGTCATCGGCGCTCTGCCCGGCGACAGGGACGATTTCGAGCAGGCTCATCTGCCCCGTGGTGACGGTGCCGGTCTTGTCGAGCACGATGGTGTCCACCCGGCGAGTGGACTCCAGAACCTCCGGGCCCTTGATGAGGATCCCCAGCTGGGTGCCGCGACCGGTGCCCACCAGCAGCGCTGTCGGCGTGGCGAGGCCGAGTGCGCACGGGCACGCGATGATCAGTACGGCGACGGCAGCGGTGAACGCGGCGGTTGCCCCGGCGCCTGCGCCCAGCCAGAAGCCCAGGGTGCCAACGGCGACGCTGAGAACAATGGGCACGAACACCCCGGCGATCCGGTCGGCGAGCCGCTGGACCGGAGCTTTGCCACTCTGCGCATCGGTGACCAAGCGGGCCATCTGCGCCAGCTGGGTGTCCATGCCGACCCTGCTCGCGCGCACGACGAGGCGGCCCCCGGCGTTCACCGTGGCTCCGGTCACCGGGTCGCCGGGAGCTACTTCGACGGGAACGGACTCGCCGGTGAGCAGGCTGGCGTCCACCGCGCCAGTGCCCTCGACGACGATCCCGTCGGTGGCGATCTTCTCGCCCGGCCGGACCACGAACAGATCACCAACCGTGAGCTGCTCGACGGGCACCCGGGACTCGACACCGTCGGTGAGCAGGCCGACGTCTTTGGCGCCCAGCGACAGCAACGCCTTCAGCGCCGCACCGGAGCGGCGTTTGGCGCGGGCCTCGAAGTAGCGGCCGGCAAGCAGGAACACCGTCACCCCGGCCGCGGCTTCGAGGTAGATCTCGTCGCGGCCGGCCGTTTGCCCGATCGTCAGCGCGAAGGGCATCCGCATCCCGCCGTGCCGGCATCCCCGACGAACAGGGCGTACAGCGACCAGCCGAACGCAGCGAGCACGCCCAGGGAGACCAAAGTGTCCATGGTGGCCGCACCGTGGCGCAGGTTGGTCCATGCCGCCTTGTGGAACGGCCACGCGCCCCAGGCAACCACTGGGAACGCGAGCATCAGGGCGAGCCACTGCCAGTTGCGGAACTGGGTCGCCGGCACCATCGCCAGGACGACGACCGGGACGGCCAGCACCGCGGACACGGTGAGCCGCTGACGCAGCGAATCGGTCGGATCCGGTTCCGCACCGGTCTGCTCGGCCTTCTGCTCGGCAGTGCCGGGGGGTTCGGGCAGGCGGGCGGTGTAGCCGGTGGCCTCCACCTGGGCGATGAGCTCCGCCGGGCTCAGCGCCGGCGGGTAAGCAATCTGGGCCTGCTCGGTGGCGTAATTGACGGTCGCCCGCACGCCGTTGAGCTTGTTCAGCTTCTTCTCGACCCGCGCCGCGCAGGAGGCGCAGGTCATCCCGCCGATCACCAGCGAGACCTGCTGGGACGGCTCGCAAGCCTGGCGCTGGGCGTCGGGGGTGGTCGTCATCGCAGTCACGCCCCTGCCGTGGCAGTGAAGGCGGCGGTGCGCACCACACCATCGATCTGGAAGTCCAGGAACAGCCGGTAGTTCCCTGCCGTGGGCAGCTCGGCGTGGAAGCTCACGCCCGGCCCCGCGGGTGTGTGTCCGTCGCCGGGGGAACCTTCGGGATGCACGTGGGAGTAGGCCAGGTCACCAGCCCGCAGCACCACCAGATGCCCGTAGGCCCCCAGGTAGGGCTGCAGATTCGTTACCGGACGGCCGTCCTTGGCCAGGGTGAAGGTCAGTTCGGATTGCTGGCCCGCGCGTAGGGCACCGGCCAAGGTGACCGTGTAGCCGTCCACGCTCGCCGACGGGACCGGAGCAGGCAACGGGACGGGCTGGAAGTCGCCGGGGGCGAAGAGGTCGACGGCGAGGGTCAGGCCCGCCGCCGCACCCGCGGGCCGGAAATCGGCGAACGCCTTGTACGTCCCCGCGGTGGGCAGCTTCAGCGGCACACTCCAGGTGCCGTCGGCGGCCAGGCTCGGGTGCAGATGCTGGTAGCCGGACAGGTCGCGGCGTACGACGATGAAGTGCAGGTCCCGCTCGTGCTCGGGCGCGTACCGGGTGAGGGGCCGACCGTCAGGGCCGAGAATGCGGAATTCGAACGTGGATGCTCCGGTCGGCAGCATGGTCGTGTTCGGGACCAGGGTGTAGGCCGCGGCGGCGACTGCCAGGCCCGGCGACGCCTCGGCGCCGTGATCCATACCGGGCATTGCCGGGCTGCTGGTGTGCTCGTGCGTCGTGTCGCTCATGGCGCTCCTTGCCGGGGTGGTGCTGTGCCCGTCGTGGGCAGCTGTGGGTGCGGCCGGGGTGGCGGCGGGCCCGACCGCGCTGCCGAGACCCGCTGCGGCAGCGAACGCGGCGGCCATAACCAGCCCGAACCCGGCCAACTTGGCCGCGGTGTTCATCCCGCCCGTCCGTCCGCGGCGTCCGTCAGGGTGTACCCGGCTTCGTCGACCGCGGCCGCGACCTCTTCTCGGGCCAGCGGGGCGTCGCTGGCCACGGTCACCGCGCCGGTTCCCAGGTTGACCTCGACGTCGGTCACGCCGGCCAGGTTGCTGATTTCCGTGGACACGGCGTTGACGCAGTGGCCACACGTCATTCCGGTGACGGCGTAGGTCGTCGTAGTCATGCTGCGGTCCTCCTTGAGTTGTGGCCTTGAGTTGTGGTGGGCGGTCTCACGAGCGGACGAGCCGGGCGATGGCGTTGGAGGCCTCACGGACCTTCTCGTCGGCCTCCCGGCCCCCGGCCTTGGCGGCATCGACCATGCAGCCGGCCATGTGCTCATCGAGCAGTCCGAGGGCGACAGCCTGCAGCGCCTTCGTCGCGGCGCTGATCTGGGTGAGGATGTCGATGCAGTACTTGTCCTCCTCGACCATCTTCTGCAGCCCCCGGACCTGACCCTCGACGCGACGGAGCCGCTTGAGGTACTCGTCCTTGTTTGCGGTGTAGCCGTGCACTTCGCCTCCCGATTTCGCAGCCGGTGCGGCGGGACGTCGCCGACACCTTCATTATTACCATACCCCCGTGCCGTACTTGCCATGCAGAGCCGACGGAGTTATGTTCCACCACACCTACCCAACGGGGGTATGGCATCATAGGAGGTCGGTCATGAGAGAGACAACACCGTCACCGCGGCGCTGGTGGGCGCTGGCGGTGATCGGGCTGGCCCAGTTCATGGTGATCATGGATACGTCGATCATCGGTGTCGCCCTGCCCAAGATGCAGGCCGACCTGGGCTTCTCCCCGGCGAACCTGTCCTGGGTGTTCAACGCCTACGTGGTGGCCTTCGGGGGACTGCTTCTGCTCGGCGGCCGGCTGTCGGACCTGTTCGGTGGCCGCCGGGTGTTCACCGTCGGCTGGGCGGTCCTGCTCGGCGGATCGGCGCTGTCCGCCCTGGCCGGCACAGCCGAGGTGGAGCTGCTCGGCCGGGCGGTGCAGGGCATGGGCGCGGCGATGATCGCTCCTGCCGCGCTGACTCTGTTGATGATGCTGTTCGGCCAGGATCCCCGCGAGCTGACCAAGGCCATCGCCCTGTACGGCGCGGCCGCGCCGGCCGGGGGCACCGCCGGGGTATTCCTCGGTGGGGTGATCACCCAGTGGCTGTCCTGGCCGTGGATCTTCTGGCTGTACGTGCCCATCGCGCTGGCCGCCCTGATCGCGATCCCCGCAGTGATGCCCCCCGGACGCGGCGGCCGCGGATCAGTCGACGTCACCGGGGCGGTTGCCGTCACCGCCGGACTCGCCTTGGCCGTGTTCGCCATCGTCCGCGCCCCCGCCGAGGGCTGGGCGTCGGCGGGAACGCTCGTCCCACTGGCCGCGGCAGCGGCGCTGCTGGCCGGCTTCGTCGCCATCGAGGCACACCGGCGAGCACCCCTGGTGCGGCTCGGGATCTTTCGCGCGCCCAACCTGGGCGCGGCCAACCTCGCCCAGCTGCTGCTCGGCGCGGCCTGGATCCCGATGTGGTTCTTTCTCAACCTCTACCTGCAGCAGGTGCTGGGCTACGGTACGTTCGCCGGTGGCGCCGCATTGCTTCCGATGACCGTCGCGATCATGGTGCTCATGGTCGTCGTAGCGCCTCGGGTGATCGCCCGGTTCGGCGTCAAGAGCCCCACCGTCGCGGGACTGCTGATCTT
>JAABVA010001230.1_pt1 | contig 28067 bp, 23 predicted proteins | sample 5560331 | NCBI WGS metagenome assembly JAABVA01 (sample SAMN12812661, study PRJNA571458) | rock metagenome | isolation source: Antarctica rocks | place: Antarctica: Victoria Land, Mt New Zealand sud | collected 2016-01-07 | reverse complement strand
TCGTCTGTATCGGGGGCGTAGGCGGCGGTACGCGGCGATCCGGGTGCCGGGTTTCCGAATAACAGGGTGGTGCGGGCGGTGAGCACCGACCTGGTGTCCCCGCCCCGTCCAGCCGCGACGTGGGCGAGTTCGTCGCGCGCCTGCGTCATCGTCGGGCGGCGACTCGGCTCGGGCTCGAGCATCCACAGCAGGACCGGGGTGATGGCCCCGGCCCGTATCGGATGGGTCACCTCACCGCCGGCCACGCGATGCAGCAAGGCCATGGCATTGTCGTCAGAGCCGAACGGCGGCACACCTTCCACGGCGGTGAACAGCGTCGACGCGAGCGCGAAGACGTCGCTGGCCTCGGTGGTCTCGTGTCCCCTGGCCACCTCGGGCGACAGGTAGGCGGGGGTGCCGTTGATAATGCCGGTTTTCGTGAGAGTGGTGTCCCCGTGCGCTCGGGAGATGCCGAAGTCGGTGATCTTGACGATGCCCTCGGAGCGGCCCGCGTCGGCGATGAGCACGTTGCCCGGCTTGACGTCCCGGTGCACGACTCCCGCGGCGTGCGCCGCGGCGAGCGCATCCGCCAGCTGGGCACCGATCTGGGCGACCTGCCGAACGGGCAGGGTGCCGCTGGTGTTCAGCACGGTGGCAAGGCTGCGAGAGGGGAGGTACTCCATCACCAGCCAGGGCTCACCGGATTCCAGGGCGACGTCGTACATCGCGATGGCGTGCGGATGGGTCAGGCGGGCCGCGATCCGTCCTTCGCGGAGGAAGCGCTGGCGTTGCTCGGCGGCTTGGGCAGGGTCTAGGCCAGCGGTGGAGAGGACCTGCTTGACGGCGACCTCACGACCGAGCAGTTGGTCGTTGGCCAGCCACACCGCTCCCATGCCGCCGGCGCCGATCTTGCGCAGCAGCCGGTACCGTCCGGCGACGAGGTAGCCGGATCCGGCACGACGCGTCTCGCCTCCGTCCACTGCCATGGGTTCCGAGGCTAGTCGATGCGGCGCCCCGCGCTTGTTCAGGTGATGTTGACGACCTGGAAGGCCTCGGCCCGGCAGCCGTCCGGCAACCCGTGCCTGGCCGCCGTGGCCAGCGTGGAGTCGCTGATCAGCGACTCCAGGTCCTCGTGGTGTGCGATCTGGCTCTGGTGTTCCCGCAGTGCGGCGAGCTTGCGGTCGAAGGTGCCGCTGATGTCGACGGGATGGTGGTCATGAGGCCCGGCCATGATCCACAGCTCGTGCGCGGTCCAGGCCTGCAGACCCTCCTCGGCCAGCAGCTCGGGATAGGCGAAGGGATTACGCGCGTCCGGGTACACCGCGGCGAAGCCGGCCTCGCCAGCCGCGCGATGATCGGGATGCGAGGCGCCCACCCGTTGCCAATCGATCTCCGGTGACTGGATGAGCACCCGCTGGGGGCGCACCCGCCGGATCGCCCGGCTGAAGCCCTTGCGCAGCTCCGGAGTGGGGTAGAGGGCACCGTCGGGGAATTCCAGAAACTCGACGTCCGCCACCCCGACATGTGCGGCGGCCGAGCGTTGTTCCGCCTGACGAAGGGCGCGCATCTCGTCGCGGGGCGTGTCGTCGAAACCGCCGGCATCACCGGAGGTTGCGACGCAGTAGCTCACCTTTATGCCGGAGTCCGTCCAGCACGCCACGGTTCCGGCCGCGCCGAAGTCGACGTCGTCGGGATGGGCAACCAACACCAGGGCTCGCTCGACACCGGATTCGGGTTGGCTCAACGATTGCTCGCGAAACGCGCCCGCGTGCCCTGCAGCGCGTTCGTGGCCACCGCCCCGCTGGCCAGGGCCAACAGAATGGCGATGACGTCGAGAAACAGCCCGCCCCTGGTGCACAGCAGCGCGAGCAAGGAGCCAACGGTGACGCCGGCGGCGATCGGCAGCCGGCCCTTGACGTAGGTGCTGATCTCGGACCCGCCGGCGCGCTTGTTGGCGGCAGACCCCAGCAGCCCCAGGTAGCCGGCGTTGGCCAGGGACGCAACCAGGGCGACGAGCGCCAGGAGGACAGCGATGATGTTCATGACTCCATCTTGCCCGACACGCCGGCCGCGGGCCGTGTTGTGGGCCCAGCCGGCTCGTGAGCTAGTGGCCTAATCGGCTCGTGAGCTAGTGGCCTAATCGGCCGCGGCCCAGGCGCAGCAGCAACATCCCAAGCTGGCGACCCTCCGGGCCGAGCTCGCTGAAGCGTTCCAGCACCGCCATCTCCCGGACGTGGACCAACTTGGTGCCACCCGAAGCCATCCGGGTGGCACCGATGGTCCGGGAGATCTCCGTGCGCCGCTGGATCGCTGCCAGGATGTTTTTGTCCAGTTGGTCGATCTCCAGGCGAAGCTCATCGATGTCCGGCTGTGCGCCGGTCGTGCTCGGGGTGCTGTTGGTGCTGGTCATGTCGTGCTCCTCAGGTGGGGTGCAAACCCCCGCTGCGCTTCCGGTGCCGCGGGCCCGCTCACGGAAAGAGCCCCGGATCCGGTTGCGGACCGCGGGGCTCGTGGGGGCGTACTCAGGCCACGGGCACCGGAGTCCGGTACCCGTAAAAAAATCGCCATGCGCTGCGCACGGCCTCAGTGTGCCACGCAGGCAGCCGTAGCGGGGAATGTGTCGCCGCCCGCGGTAGCGTGGACAGCGATGAACACCGTGCATGCGCTGTCTGCCGCTCCACCCCGCACCTCCGCCGACCTGCTGGCCGGGCTGAACTCCCCCCAGCGGAATGCTGTGCTGCACGAGGGTTCCCCGCTGCTCATCGTGGCCGGCGCCGGCTCGGGCAAAACGGCGGTACTCGCCCGCCGGATTGCCTACCTGCTGGCCGAGCGCGGCGTGCAACCCGGACAGGTGCTGGCCATCACGTTCACCAACAAGGCCGCGGCAGAGATGCGGGAACGGGTGACGGCGCTGATCGGCCCGCGTGCCCGAGCGATGTGGGTGTCCACCTTCCACTCCACTTGCGTGCGCATCCTGCGCCGTGAGGTGCAGCACTTGGCCGGCTTAACCTCCTCGTTCTCCATCTATGACGCCGATGACACCCGCCGCCTGATCACGCTGGTGGCCCGCGACCTGGATCTGGACCCCAAGCGTTATCCGGCCCGCACCCTGGCCACGCACATCTCCAACCTCAAGAACGAGCTCATCGACCCGGATACCGCGGCCACCGATGCCGCCGAGGATCTGCAGCGCCGGGCGGCAGAGGTGTACCGCGGCTACCAGCGGCGCCTGCGGGCGGCCAATGCGGTGGACTTCGATGACCTGATCGGCGAGACGGTCAGCCTGTTGCAGGCCTTCCCCGACGTCGCCGAGTACTACCACCGGCGTTTTCGGCATGTGCTCGTCGATGAGTACCAGGACACCAACCATGCGCAATACATGCTGGTGCGGGAGCTCACCCGGGGTTCCAGCGACGTGCCGGCAGCCGAGCTGTGTGTCGTGGGTGACGCCGACCAGTCCATCTATGCCTTCCGCGGCGCCACCATCCGTAACATCACCGAGTTCGAACGGGACTATCCCGAAGCGCGCACCATCCTGCTTGAGCAGAACTACCGGTCCACGCAGACCATCCTCACCGCCGCCAACGCCGTCATCGCCCGCAACACCGAGCGGCGGGACAAGCGGTTGTGGACCGACTCCGGAGACGGCGAGCCGATCGTCGGATACGTCGCGGACAACGAGCACGACGAGGCCGCGTTCGTGGCCGGTGAGATCGACCGGTTGGTGGACGCCGGCAAGGCGGTGTTCGGGGACGTGGCGGTGTTCTACCGGACCAACAACTCCTCCCGTTCGCTGGAAGAGGTGTTCATCCGCCTCGGCCTGCCCTACAAGGTGGTCGGCGGAGTGCGCTTCTACGAGCGCAAGGAGGTCAGGGACGCCGTCGCCTACCTCCGGGTGCTGGCCAACGCCGACGACGAGTCGAGTCTGCGGCGCATCCTCAACACCCCGCGGCGTGGCATCGGGGATCGGGCCGAAGCCTGTGTCGCGGCGCACGCCGAACGGCAGCGCATCGGCTTCGCGCAGGCGCTGCGGGAGGCGGCCCAGGGCGCGGTCCCGCTGCTGAACACCCGCTCGCAGCGGGCTATCGCCGGCTTCGTCGAGCTGGTGGACGGCCTGCGAGCCCTGCTCGACGGTGACGCCGACGCCCCGGGCGCAGACATCGCCGAGGTCACCGAGGCCGTCCTGGAACGCACGGGCTACCGCGCGGAGCTGGAGGCCAGCGAGGACCCGCAGGACGCGTCCCGGCTGGACAACCTCACCGAGTTGGTCAGTGTCGCCAGGGAATTCACCGAGGACGCCGTGCAGCTGGACACTCCGCCGCAGGATGGGCTGCCCGAGCCAGGGTCGCTGGCCGCGTTCCTGGAACGGGTGTCCCTGGTCGCCGACGCCGACCAGGTACCCGACTCCGGTGCCGGCGTCGTCACCCTGATGACCTTGCACACGGCCAAGGGGCTGGAGTTTCCCGTGGTGTTCGTCACCGGGTGGGAAGACGGGCAGTTCCCGCACATGCGCGCGCTCGGCGACCCGCAGGAGCTATCCGAGGAACGCCGTTTGGCCTACGTGGGCATCACCAGGGCCCGGCAACGGCTCTACGTGTCGCGGGCGATGGTGCGTTCGGCCTGGGGTCAGCCGATGGCCAACCCCGCCTCACGTTTCCTGCAAGAGATCCCCGATCATCTGGTGAACTGGCGCCGGCTGGAGCCGCAACGGAACGAGTCGCGGTCGATGTACGGCGCGCAACGCACCGGAGGCGACTCCGCGCAGGCCACGTTGTCCGCACGCGGGATGCGCTCCACGGGTTTTCGTGGTTGGGGCGGCGGCGCGGACAAGACCACCCTCGTGCTGGCAGTGGGGGATCGGGTCAGCCACGACAAGTACGGGGTGGGCACCGTGGTCGCCAGCGACGGAGCCGGCCCTCGGGCCACGGCCACCATCGACTTCGGCACTGCGGGAACGGTCCGGCTGATGCTGATCGGCGGAGTGCCGATGGTGAAGCTCTGAGGCTGGCAGCCCAGCCGCAAGCCGCTGCGCTCGACCGGCTACTTGAGCACGATGCCGTGCGATGCGAGCCAGGGCTGCGGGTCGATCTTGTTGCCGTTCAGCCAGACCTCGAGATGCAGGTGCGGGCCGGTGGACTCACCGCGGTTGCCGATGGTCGCGATCTCCTCGCCGGCGCGCACCTTTTGGCCTACCTTGGCGATGATCTCGTTGACGTGCCCGTACACCGAGATCGTGCCGTCGTTGTTCTGCACCCGGACCCACAGGACGAACCCGCTCGCCGGGCCCGCCTCGATCACCACCCCGTCGCTGACCGAACCGATGGGGGTGCCGATCGCGTTGGCGATGTCGACTCCCGCGTGCATGGCGCCCCAGCGTTCGCCGTACCCGGAGGTGAACTGACCGGCGGCGGGCATCACGTAGAGCGGGCGCCGGGCCTCGGCGGCGCGGGTGGCCCGCTCGGCCGTCATCTGACCACTCTTGGCGAGTTGTTCGGCGGCCGTGACGTCGGCGGCCTTGGCGATCGGCAGGACATTCGGCACGGCGGCCGGCAGGGCTTCCGGCACTACGGCAGCAGGGATGGCCTGCGCAGCGGCCGACGAGAGCGCAGGCGACCTCGCGCGGGCACGGGCCCGGTGGCTGACGGCGCCGGCCTGTCCGCCGTAGGCGGCGATCGCCAGCTCGAGGATCGAAGGCTGCTCGGCTGCGGGTCCACTCGGCGAACCGGCAGCGGTCCGTCCGGGACTACGGTGACGCGCCAAGACATAGCCTTTCGTTCTTGTGGATGGCCGGACACCAGAGAAGGGGCCTGGCCGAGCCTGGGGTTCCTGGAACCTGCTCGTTGCTTGCTCGTGACCAGACCGTGATGTCGTGTCGGGCGACGATAACCATGCCTACGGTGCCCGTGCAACCTTCTCCGGCGCCGTAGGCCCGGCAAAGTGACTGGGGTCATACCTCGCGCGGCGCTGCGCGCGGAGAGAAGCTGCTCGACGGAGCGGGGCGGCGAGGACGGCGGTGAACTCGCACCGGTTAGCGTCGCAACTGTGTCAGAGCGCAAGGTGGAATCGGCTCAGCTCCGCGCCCCCGAGGAGGGGCCGGACCTCGCCGCGGGTGTGGGCGGAATCAGCATCGCGGTGGGGATCAGTGCAGTGGGCGGCATCGTGGTGGCCGCCGCGCCGCTGCTGCGAGTGGTCACCCCCGAGGCGGGAGCCGTGCAGGGCGGGCAACCCGCGGCCGCTGCACTGACGGCGCTGTTGGTGATCGCCGCTCCGCTCCTTGCCCTGGTGTTACTGCGCGGGGGACGGGTGCTCGGCGCCGCCGGTGTGCTCAGCGGATGGGCGGCGGCGGCGCTCGCCGCGGTGGTGCTGGACCTGCAGCTGTTCACCGGGCCCATCGACGCCAATCGTCTCGAGCTCTTCCGTCCGGTGAGCGCCGCAGCACTGCACGCCGGCGCTGGGGCCGTCGCGGTGCTGATGGGACACGTGCTGATGGTGCTGGCCGGCGCGCTGGCGCTGTGGACGATGCGACGGTCGGCACTGTTGGACGACCCCGACGGGTTCGACGTCGGCCTGTTGACCAGGGGTGACGCGGAGTTTCGCGGCACCTCCCTGGCAGCCAGGGCCGGAGGTGCGGTGTCCACCGTGGCGGGTGCGGCCGCCGTGGTGGTTGCCGCCGCGTTGTTCGCGCCCCCGTTGAGCTCCACCGACCCGGTCGTGCTGGTGGCTGCGGTCGTCGAGTCGGGACGGCCGGTACTGGTCGGCACCGCCTTGCTCGCCGTCGCGGTGCTCGTCGTGGTGGCTTTGGCGTTGGTGTCCACCAGCGCTCCCACCGGTGCGGGTGCGGTGGCCGGAGTGGCGCTGGGTGCCCTGACGGTGTGCGGGCCCCGGCTGGTCGCGGGCGCGTTCGCCGAGCGGATCGGTGTTGGCGCGGGCTCGGAGCTGGGGACGGTGGCGGCGGTGGTCCTGCTGGCCGGTGCCGCCCCACTGGCGCGACCCGGCCGACGGGGATCGGCGGTGAGCCCGGCTCCCACGGAGCTGCGGCTGCCCGATCTGGTCCGGCTGCACCGGTGCACGGCGGTCCTCGGGCTGCTCAGCGGGGTGGTGGCGGTGGTTGCGGCGCTGGTGCCCGTGTTGAGCATCCCCGCGGGGACTTCGCAGCCGGAGGTCTTTCCGGCCAGGGTGCTGCTGGTGGCCGGTGTACTGCTGGCCGCGGTCTGCGCGGTGCTGCTCACCGGGGCGTTCGGCAGCACCCTGCGCCCGGTGGTGGCCATCTCCTGGGTTGCCCCGCTGTTGGGCGCGAGTGGCGTGCTGCAGGCGGTGCTCGTCGCCAGTTCCGTTGCCGGAGTCGGTGCCGGACCAGGTGCCTGGCTGACGGTACTGGCCGTCCTGCTGACCCTGGGCTGTGGAACCAGTGCCGGTCTGGCCGGCGCGGTCGAGCGTGATGAAGTGGACACCTCTCGAGAGGTTCGGGCAGACCCGGCGGTGCTCGTCTGCGCGGGGATCGCCGGGGTCGCCGCGCTGCTCGGGCTGGCCCTTCCACTTTACGCCGGCTCCAATGTGGCTGCCGCCGCGATCTTCACCACGTCCTGGGGATGGGACAGCTGGGGGCTGTTGGTCGTTGTGGTCGCCGTGCTTGCCGCGCTGCTCGTCGCGGTGCGGGCTCGGCCCGCTCGGGGGGCTGCACTGCTGACCGGCGTCGAACTGGTCCTGCTCGTGCACCTGCTCAGTTGGCCCCTGACCTCCGGGCGGCTCGTCAACAGCAGTTCCGGCGTGGGCGTGGCCGCGACCATGGTGGCGTTGGTGGCCGTGCCCGCCACGGCGCTGTTGCTGCTCCGCCGGGGTGCCGCGTGATTCGCGTGGTGGTGGCCGGCATGGGGGCGGGGGAGCAAGCCGAGCAGGAGAGCACCGGCCTGGCCACCGCACTGCGCAACGCGGGGATGGAAGCCATCTTCAGCGGCTGGGGCCAAGGTCCCGAGCAGGTGGTCCGGGGCGCCGTGCAGGAGGATGCCGACGCGATCGGCTTGTGCGGCGGCAGCGCCGGCCTGCTGGAGCAGGTTCGCGCCCTGCTGGCCGAGGAGCAGGCAGCCGAGGTGCTGGTCTTCGTCTTCGGTGCGGCGCCGGACTCCGACGGAGAGGCGGCGTTCGCCTCCGGCGCCGCACCCGAAGCCGTCGCCCACTGGGTGCGCAGCCGGCTCACCGCCGGTCAGCCGTAGGCCTACTCCTGCGGTGAGATCGCCCACTTCGGCTACCCGCCGTCCCGAGTGCCTATCCTCACCTGGATAAGGTGCCGCGAGGATCCGGCCATCCCCTGGTCGGGCGTCAACGTAGACGAGACGGTGAGCTGATGGATCTCTTCGAATACCAGGCGAAGGACCTCTTCGCCAAGCACGGAGTACCGACCACGCCCGGCCGGGTGGCCGAGACCGCGGACGAGGCCAAGGCTATCGCCGAGGAGATCGGCAAGCCGGTGATGGTGAAGGCCCAGGTGAAGGTCGGCGGCCGTGGAAAGGCCGGTGGCGTGAAGTACGCCGCCACCCCGGCTGATGCCCACCAGGAGGCGGAGAACATCATCGGCATGGACATCAAGGGCCATGTCGTGCCCAACGTGCTGGTCGCCGAGGCGAGCGATATCGCCGACGAGTACTACATCTCCTTCCTGCTCGACCGCACCAACCGCACTTTCCTGGCTATGTGCTCGGTCGAGGGCGGTGTCGAGATCGAGGTGACGGCCGCGGAGAACCCCGAAGCGCTGGCCAAGGTCCCCGTCGACGCCAACGATGGCGTCGATCTGGCCCTCGCGCGCAGCATCGCCGAGAAGGGTGGTCTGCCCAGCGAGGTACTGGACGCCGCGGCGGAGACCATCCAGCAGCTGTGGGAGGTGTTCGTCAAGGAAGACGCCCTGCTCGTCGAGGTCAACCCGCTGGTGCGCACGCCGGACGACCAGATCCTCGCGCTGGACGGCAAGGTCACCCTGGACGCCAACGCGGCATTCCGCCACGAAGACCATGCCGACCTGGAGGACAAGGGCGCGTCCGACCCGCTGGAGGCCAAGGCCAAGGCCAAGGGGCTGAACTACGTCAAGCTCGACGGTGAGGTCGGCATCATCGGCAACGGTGCCGGACTGGTGATGTCCACCCTGGACGTCGTGGCCTACGCGGGGGAGCACTTCGGTGGTGTCAAGCCGGCGAACTTCCTCGACATCGGCGGCGGCGCCTCCGCGGAGGTGATGGCCAACGGTCTCGACGTGATCCTCGGCGATCCGAGCGTCAAGAGTGTCTTCGTCAACGTCTTCGGTGGCATCACGGCCTGCGACGCGGTGGCCAACGGCATCGTGCAGGCGCTGCAGATTCTCAGTGACACGGCCACCAAGCCGCTCGTCGTCCGGCTGGACGGCAACAACGTCGAAGAGGGTCGTCGCATCCTCGACGAGGCCGGGCACCCGCTGGTGCAACAGGTCGACACCATGGACGGCGCGGCCAGCAAGGCTGCCGAGCTCGCGGCCGCGAAGTAAGAGGAGCATCAGCAATGGCGATCTTTTTGACCAAGGACAGCAAGGTCATCGTTCAAGGCATCACCGGCGGGGAGGGCACCAAGCACACCCGCCGCATGGTCGCCGCAGGCACCAACGTCGTCGGCGGTGTCAACCCGCGCAAGGCCGGTTCTGACGTGGACGGCATTCCGGTGTTCGCCAGCGTCGCCGAGGCGATGAAGGAGACCGGCGCCGACGTCAGCGTGGTCTTCGTGCCACCGTCCTTCGCCAAGGCCGCCGTCATCGAGGCCATCGACGCCGAGATCGAGCTCGTCGTGGTGATCACCGAGGGCATCGCGGTGCACGACTCCGCCAGTTTCTGGGCCTACAACGAGGCGCAGGGCAAGAAGACCCGGATCATCGGGCCGAACTGTCCCGGCCTGATCAGCCCCGAGGCTTCCAACGCCGGCATCATCCCGGGCGACATCACCGGACCGGGCAAGGTCGGCCTGGTCAGCAAGTCCGGCACGCTGACCTACCAGATGATGTACGAGCTGGGCGACATCGGGTTCTCCACCGCGGTCGGCATCGGTGGCGACCCGGTCATCGGCACCACCCACATCGACTGCCTGCAGGCGTTCGAGGACGACCCGGACACCGCGGCGATCGTGATGATCGGCGAGATCGGCGGCGACGCGGAAGAGCGGGCCGCCGACTACATCAAGGAGCACATCACCAAGCCGGTCGTCGGCTACGTGGCCGGCTTCACCGCGCCGGAGGGCAAGACCATGGGCCACGCCGGTGCCATCGTGTCCGGTTCCTCGGGCACCGCGCAGGCCAAGAAGGACGCGCTCGAGGCGGCGGGCGTGAAGGTCGGCAAGACGCCGTCGGCCACCGCGGAACTGATGCGGGAGATCATGCAGTCGCTCTGACGACTGTCGCAGCACGCACTGGGCCGGTTCCCCATATTGGGGGGCCGGCTCAGCCGCGTCTGAGCCTCCGCGCGAACCGAAATCCGATAGCGTGGAACAGGACATGTGCCGACCGACAGTGGAGATGTGATGACGAATTTGCCTTCGGGTCAGCCGGACGCCAAAGACAGTGTGAACCCACTTGCCCGCCTCCTCGGACTGGTTGCAGCCGGTCTCGGCGTGCTCACGCTGTTGCTCGGATTCACGACCTTGGCCGGCTCGTCGAACTTCTTCGAGGCCGCAGGCCCCTTCCCCTATCTGCTCATCGTGCTGCTCATCGGCGGACTGCTCGCCGGCCTGGGCAGCATTCCGAAGCTCGACAGCTGTACCCCCGTGGCGGCCGTTCTCGTTGTCGGCGGCTTCCTGTCGCTGTTGGTGCTGATCATCAACCTGGCCAAGCGCGACGAGGTCGACCTGGCCTACGGCGCCTACCTGGTGCTGCTGTCGGCGCTGCTCCTCTTGGTGGCCACCGTGGGCGCCTTGCTCATGGAGACCGGCCTCATCGCGGCCCAGCAGCGTTCGGCGCGGCGCGGCGCCGGTCACCCCCAGGGCGGCTTCGGACAGGGTGAGTTCGGCCAAACCGGTGGGCAGGGACAGTACGGTCAGCCGTCGGGCTCCTACGCCGCCGGCCAGCCTCCTTACGCCGGCCAGCAGCAAGGCGGATACGGCGAGCAGGGCGGGTACGGCGCGGGTCAGGGTCAGGGAGCCGCACAGCCGTACTCCGGGTCTTACGGTGCACCGGCGCAGCAGCCGCAGTATGGACAGCCTCAGCAGGCGGCCCCGTACCAGCAGGGCCAGCAGCACCTGGGGGGCCAGCACCAGCAGCCCGGGCAGCACCAGCAGCCTGGACAGCAGCAGCCAAAGGGCGACGAGGTGGACGACCAGACCCGGGCCTACCGCGCGCCGACCCAGTCCTTCGGTGCCTATGCGCCGGAGGGCGAGCAGCGTCGGGACAACCCGTACGGTCCGCCGCCGCAGCAGTAAGTCCTGCGCACTCTCGCATTCGCGGTACTCCGGCGCGCCTGACCCGTCGGTGGCAACGGCGATGCGATCCTCGGGGGCGTGACCGCAGTGCTCGAACGTCGACGGGGCGCCGCCGAGGACCACCGGGGCAGGGTGCGTGCGTTGGCGAGCGTCGCCTGCGGACCGGCCATCGCCTCCGCGGCCATCGTCACCGCCCTGGTGCTGGTGACCCTGGTCGCCGCAGGCAGTGATCTCACGGACGTCGGCGCTTCCGCGGCGGCGAGCTGGCTCGCCGCCCATCAGGTGCCGATGACGATCACCGGAAGCCCGTTGAGCGTGCTGCCGCTGCTGCCCACGGGGCTGTTGGTCTGGGCGACGGCGCGGAGCACGGCGGCCGCCACGGCGGCAGGACAGGACCCGCGTTGGGTGCTCTCGGCGGCGCTGGCCGGCCCCGCGGTTCTTGCGGTGCTGGCGTTGATCTTGGTGCACGGCTTTGCCGGTCAGCTGCCGTTGGCCGGGCCGCCGGTGGTGGCGAGCCTGTTGATCGTGCTGGGGGTGCACCTGACCGGCGCGGTGATCGGCCTCGCGCAACGGTCGGAGTTGCGGGATCAGGTCCGTCGGCCGTTGCCCGCGTGGATGTGGAACGGCGCGGTGCTGGTGCCCCGGGTGTTGCTGCACCTGGTCATCGGTGCCGCCGTCGTGACGGCGTTCTGCCTGGTGTGTTCGCTGCCGACCGCGGCGAGCCTGGTGGGCAGTGGGGGCGGTGTTTCCGGGGGTCTCGGGCGCATCGCCATCTCGCTGGCGTACCTGCCGAACGTGCTCATCGGTGCCCTCTCGGTTGCCGTGGGCCCCGGTGCCGTGCTCGGCCAGACGACGGTGACCGCCTTCGGCGCGGTGCATGCCCCGCTGCCAGGGCTGCCCGTACTGGCCGTCGTCCCGCAGGGCAACGGCGCGTGGTGGTGGCTCGCGGTGCTGCTGGTGCCCGCACTGGTGGCGCTGCGCTTCGGCCAGCACGCTGCGCGCAGCCACGAGGAGCGCGACGAGGCGCTGCGTTCAGTGGGCGTGGCTGCGGTCCTGGTCGGCCTGGTGGCGGCCGTCCTCGGTGCCCTTGCCGGCGGTTCGCTCGGTGCGGGCGCGTTTTCCCCGGTGGGCGTGCCGGCGCTGGCGTTCGGTGCGCTCACCGCGGTGTGGTTGGGCATCGTCGGCGCGGCCACCGTGCTGGCCGTGCAGTGGCGCGGCGCGGCGTCGCGGACCGACCTGGCGGACAAGGCGCAATCCCGCGACGACTAGGCTTTGCGGCGGTCCGAGGACGGACCGCACTGCCGAGTCCCCTGGAGTTGCGCTCTGAACGCCCCCCGCGCTGGCCCCCCGCTGGTCGCCACGGAATCGTATGCGGCGGGCTCACGCGTCAAGGGGTCGGGCGCAGACGCTCCGGCCAGGGTCGTCGTCCTCGCCTCGGGCACCGGGAGTCTGTTGCAGTCGCTGATCGACGCGTTCGCCGGCCCTGCCCACCCGGCACGGATCGTGGCTGTGGGCACCGACCGGCCGTGTGCCGCCCTGCAACGCGCCACTGACGCCGGGATTGCCTCCTTCACCGTGCGGCTGGCCGAGCACCCGGACCGTTCCGCGTGGGACCGGGCGCTGACGGACGCCGTGGCAGCGCACGACCCGCAGCTGGTGGTGTCCGCGGGCTTCATGAGAGTCCTGGGAGCGGCGTTTCTGGCGCGTTTCAGCGGCCGTACCCTCAACACCCATCCCGCGTTGCTGCCCTCTTTCCCGGGGGCGCATGCGGTTCCCGACGCCCTGGCCTACGGGGTGAAGGTCAGCGGATCCACGGTGCATCTGGTGGACGCCGGAGTGGATACGGGGCCGATTCTCGCGCAGGAGGCCGTACCGGTGTACTCCGACGACGACGAGTCGAGCCTGCACGAACGCATCAAGGTTGTGGAACGGCGGCTGTTGGTGGACGTGGTGTCCGCCGTGGCCAGCCGAGGAATTATTACCGACGGACGGAAGGCTCGAATCGCATGAGTGAGGCACGCAAGCCGGTCAAGCGGGCTCTGGTCAGCGTGTACGACAAGACTGGTCTGGCCGAACTCGCCACCGGGCTGCACGCCGCGGGCGTCGAGCTGGTGTCCACCGGGTCCACGGCCCAGCGCATCGCGGACGCCGGTGTGCCGGTGACGCCGGTGGAGGAGCTGACGGGATTTCCGGAGTGCCTGGACGGCCGAGTGAAGACGTTGCACCCGAAGGTGCACGCCGGCTTGCTCGCCGACACCCGCCGCCCGGAGCACCTGGCGCAGCTGGACGAGCTGGGAGTCGCCGCCTTCGAGCTGGTGGTGGTGAATCTCTACCCGTTCACCGAGACCGTGTCCTCGGGCGCCTCCCCGGACGAGTGCGTGGAACAGATCGACATTGGCGGACCGTCGATGGTGCGGGCGGCGGCCAAGAACCACCCCTCGGTCGCCGTGGTGGTGGACCCGGACCGCTACGAGGACGTGCTGCTGGCGGTACAGGGCGGCGGCTTCACCCTGGCCGAGCGGACGAAGCTCGCCGCGCACGCCTTCCGGCACACCGCCAGCTACGACGTTGCCGTGGCATCCTGGATGGGTTCGGTGCTGGCGCCGGACGGCGACTCGCCGTTCCCGTCCTGGGTAGGGGCAACCTGGCAGCGTGCGGCCGTGCTGCGCTACGGGGAGAACCCGCATCAGCCCGCGGCGCTGTACGTCAACCCCGCCGCCGCCCCGGGGCTCGCCCAGGCCCGCCAGCTGCACGGCAAGGAGATGAGCTACAACAACTACACCGACGCCGACGCCGCATGGCGCGCCGCTTTCGACCACAGTGGACCGTGCGTTGCCATCATCAAGCACGCCAACCCCTGTGGCATCGCAGTGTCTACTGTGGACGGTTCGGGTGCGATGGCCGATGCACACCGCAAGGCGCACGCCTGCGATCCGGTCAGCGCTTTCGGCGGGGTGATCGCCGCCAACCGCGAGGTGACCGTCGAGATGGCCGAACAGGTGGCGGAGATCTTCACCGAGGTGATCATCGCGCCGTCCTACGCCGACGGGGCGCTCGAGGTGCTCACTCGTAAGAAGAACGTCCGGGTGTTGGTGGCCGAGGTCCCGAACCGGGCGTCGATCGAGTTGCGGCCCATCACCGGCGGGGTTCTGCTGCAGCAGCGCGACGCGATCGATGCCGAGGGCGACGACCCCGCGACCTGGACCCTGGCGGTGGGGGAGGCGGCCGAGCCCGCCGTGCTCGCCGATCTCGAGTTCGCCTGGCGTGCCTGCCGCGCGGTGAAGTCCAACGCCATTCTGCTCGCCACCGACGGCGCCAGCGTGGGCGTGGGGATGGGCCAGGTCAACCGGGTGGACGCCGCCCACCTGGCGGTGCAGCGCGCGGGAGAGCGGGCCGCGGGATCCGTGGCCGCGTCGGATGCGTTCTTCCCCTTCCCCGACGGTCTGCAGGTACTGATCGACGCGGGCGTGCGGGCCGTGGTGCAGCCGGGTGGTTCCGTGCGCGACGACATCGTCATCGAGGCCGCCAGGGAGGCCGGTCTCACGCTCTACCTCACGGGCTCGCGGCACTTCGCGCACTGAGCTCTCGGCTTTCGTTGACTGCGTGGTGTGACACAGATTACAATGCTTTACTAGAACCGGTTCTTGTTGCACCCTGCGGCCAGAAAGCCAGGCATGACCACGGCGAAGCACCCCATCACCAGCATGGGTCGCCACGACCCTAGCGGCTTCGCCGACTGGTGCTCGGTGGGATAGTGCCCTTTCATCTGCGGACTTGACGCCGCGCCGCCCTCGGGGGTGTACTTACTCCATGTTCGAACACACGTTCGAACATGGAGTTGTTGGTGTGTGAGCCGTGCCTTCCCCGCGGTAGCTGCCCAGCAGTGGGGTCGTGCGCGGAAGGTGGTGTTGGTGATGACGGCTGCTCTGGAGCTGTCTGCTCAGGACCGAGAGGAGCAGATCGCCGCGCTGCGTCGGCGGCTGGCTGCTGTGCCGGGGAAGGGCGCAGGAGCGCAGGCCGCGGAGGTGGCCCGGCCCGTTCCGGTGCTTGCCGTACCCGGGGTGCTGGCTGAGCTGCTGCCGCGGCGTGGGCTCGTCCGCGGCTCGGTGGTGACCGTGGCAGGGGCGAGCTCGCTGCTGGCCGGCCTGCTCGCCTCGGTGACGGCCGAGGGGGGTTGGGCGGCAGTGGTGGGACGGCCGGGCCTCGGTCTGCTCGCCGCCCAGGAGATGGGGGCTGACCTGGGCCGGATCGCCTTGGTGCCCGATCCCGGTATCAGCGCGGTGGACGTGGCCGCCGTCCTGCTCGACGGAATGGATCTGGTGGTGCTGGACCTGGCCGGTGCCACGGTGGCCCCTTCGCGAGCCAGGGGGCTGGTGGCACGGGCTCGGCACCGCGGCGGGGTGCTGGTGGTCACCGGGGGAGCGTGGCCGGGTGCGGAGCTGGAGCTGCACGCGAAGGTCGACCGATGCACGGGCTTGGGGCAGGGACACGGCAGGCTGCGTGCCCGCGAGCTGTCCGTGCGGGTTCGGGGTCGCGGTCAGGCGGTACGTCCACGTGGCGCCCAGGTGGCGTTGTGTTCGGTGGGTCCGGAGGTGCGGTGGCAGGCCACGGACGCGGCTCTTCCGGCGCGGGGGGCGGGCGTCGAGCAGGTGGCTCGGTGAACACAGGCCGACACCGCACCCTGGCGCTGTGGTGTCCCGACTGGCCGGCGGTGACGGCCGCGGTCGCCGCCGAGCTGCCAGCCGACCGTCCGGTGGCGGTGGTCTCGGCCAACCGGGTGGTGGCCTGCACCGCAGGGGCGCGGGCAGAGGGGGTGCGTCGTGGATTGCGCCGGCGGGAGGCGCAGGGCCGCTGTCCGGAGCTGTACGTGGCCGAGGTGGACCCCGACCTGCAGGCCCGGTTCTTCGAGCCGGTCGCCGCCGCGGTCGATGCGCTGGCGCCGGGAGTGGAGGTGTTGCGGCCGGGGCTACTCGTGCTGGCCGCGCAGGGACCGTCGGGCTATTTCGGTGGTGCGGAGCAGGCCGCCGAACGCCTGGTGGATGCGGTGGCCGGCGTCGGAATGGAGTGCCAGGTCGGCATCGCCGACGTGCTGTCCACCGCGGTCATCGCCGCTCGAACGGGTCAGGTGATCCCGCAGGGCGGCAGTGCCGAGTTTCTTGCACCGCTGCCCGTTGCCGAGTTGGCCGGGGAGCCGAGTCTGGCGGCGCCGGAACGCGTCGAGTTGGTGGATTTGTTGCGCCGCTTGGGTTTGTCCACCATCGGGGCTTTCGCCGCGCTGTCACCCACCGATGTGGGGTCCCGCTTCGGGGCCGATGCGGTGCTGGCCCACCGCAGCGCCAGGGGGCTGCCCGAACGTCCGCCGGCCGCCCGCCGGCCGCCGAGGGAGCTCTCGGTGGACCTTCGGTGCGACCCCCCGGTGGAGCGGGTGGACGCCGCTGCGTTCGCCGCCCGCACCCTCGCCCAGCAGCTGCACGCCACCTTGTCAGCAGCCGGGGTGGCCTGCACCCGCCTGTTGGTGCGCGCCCGCACTGGCAATGGTGAGGAGCTGGCCCGCACCTGGCGCTGTGCCGAACCCCTCACTCCCGCGGGCACCGCCGACCGGGTGCGCTGGCAGCTCGACGGATGGCTCACCGGCCGCAGCAACGCCCGACCCACCGCCGGTGTGGTGCTCCTGGGACTGGAGCCGGTAGAGGTGGTGGCCGCCGGTGCGCTGCAGCTGGGCCTGTGGGGCGGGGTCGGCGAGGGCGATGACCGGGCCCGGCGGGCATTGGTACGGGTGCAGGGACTGCTCGGTGGTGAAGCCGTGCAGGTAGGAGTGCTGGGCGGCGGCCGGGGTCCAGCAGAGCGGATCACCACGCTGGCCTGGGGGGACGAGCGGGTGCCGACCACCGATCCGGCTGCGCCGTGGCCGGGTCGGCTTCCCGCGCCCGCCCCGGCGACGGTGGTGACACAGCACATTCCGGTGGATCTGGTGGCTGCCGGCGGCGGGCCGGTGGGGGTCACCGGACGGGGAATGTTCACGTCCGACCCGGTGGCGGTGCGCTACGACGGACGCCTGCGTCCCGTGCTGGCCTGGGCCGGTCCGTGGCCGGTGGACGAGCGCTGGTGGGACCCGGCAGAGGCCCACCGCGCGGTGCGTGCGCAGGTGCTGCTCGGTGACGTCGGAGAGGGTGACGAGGAAAAAGCTCTCCTGCTCAGCTGCACGGGCGGCCGCTGGCACCTGGAAGGCGTCTACGACTGAGGGGGAGGTCGCTGCGATCCCGCCTTCCATGAGTGATGGCGTGGTCTCCCGCTCCGTGCGGAGACCTTGACGCCATAGCGCCAAAACAAGTAGAACATATGTTCGAGTAGGTGGAGGTGGGCGATGGGCTGGGGTAACCCGCCGGTGCCGTGGTCGGAGCTGGAGCGGCTGTTGTCCGGGCGTCCGCGCCACGAGGGCCGTCTGTCCCATGAAGCGCAGTTTCCCGGCGACGGCGGGGACAGCCCGGCCTGGTCCCGCAAACGCAGCCCCTACCGTCCGTCGGAGCCAAACACACCGACTGGCTCAACAGCCCCGACTGACCCAGCGCCGTTTGCCGAGCTGCACGCCCATTCCTCGTTCAGTTTCCTCGACGGGGCCAGCCAGCCAGAGGAGTTGGTCGAGGAGGCGGCCCGGCTCGGATTGGAGGCCCTGGCGCTGACCGACCACGACGGGCTCTACGGCGTCGTCCGGTTTGCCGAAGCCGCCCGAGAACTGAACGTGCGCACCGTATTCGGCGCCGAGCTCAGCCTCGGGCTCAGCGGACCGCAGAACGGGGTAGCCGATCCGGAGGGCACGCATCTGCTGGTACTGGCCCGCGGACAGGAGGGCTACCGGCGGCTGTCCAGGGAGATCTCCGCCGCACACCTGGCCGGTGGCGAAAAGGGTAAGCCCCGCTACGACCTTGATCGCCTCACCGCGGCTGCCGATGGTCACTGGCAGGTGCTCACCGGCTGCCGCAAGGGTGCGGTACGCCAGACCTTGACCACGGGTGGCCCCGCGGCGGCGTCGGTGGCTTTGGGTGAGCTGGTGGACCGCTTCGGGGCGGAGCGCGTCACCGTGGAGCTCACCCACCACGGCCTGCCGGAAGACGACGAACGTAACGACCTGCTCGCCGCCCTGGCCGAGCAGCACCACCTCGATATCATTGCCAGCACCGCAGCCCATTTCGCCCGCCCCGCCGATCATCGCCTGGCCGCGGCGATGGCATCGGTGCGCGCGCGTCGCAGCCTGGACGAGGCCGCCGGCTGGCTACCGCCGGCCGGGGGAGCGCACCTGCGCTCCGGGGCCGAGCTCGCCGCCCGCTTCGCCCGCCACCCCGCCGCGGTGCCCACTGCGGCGGAGCTGGGGCGGGAGTGCGCATTCGACCTGAAGCTGGTGGCACCACAGCTGCCGCTTTTCGAGGTTCCTCCCGGGCACACGGAGAACACCTGGTTGCGGGAGCTGACCATGCAGGGCGCCGCCCGGCGCTACGGTTCGCCCGCTGCCAACCCCCCCGCCTACGCGCAGATCGACCGCGAGCTCGCCGTCATCGCCGAACTAAATTTTCCCGGGTACTTCCTGGTGGTGGACGACATCGTGACCTTCTGCCACCGCAACAACATCCTCTGCCAGGGGCGGGGCTCGGCCGCCAACTCCGCGGTCTGTTATGCACTCGGGATCACCGCCGTGGACGCCGTGGCCAACGGCCTGCTTTTCGAGCGCTTCCTGTCCCCGGTGCGCGACGGGCCTCCGGACATCGACGTGGACATCGAGTCCGACCGGCGCGAAGAAGCCATCCAGCACGTCTACACCCGCTATGGCCGCGACTACGCCGCCCAGGTGGCCAACGTGATCACCTACCGGGGGCGCTCCGCCGTACGCGACATGGCCAAGGCGCTGGGGTTCTCGGCGGGACAGCAGGACGCGTGGAGCAAGCAGATCGACCGCTGGGGTCCGCTGCGCACGGCTGGGCAGCAGAGCGTGGAGCTGCAGGACCACGACATTCCCGCGCAGGTGCTGGAGCTGGCGGGGCAACTGGAGGACTTTCCCCGCCACCTCGGCATCCACTCCGGCGGGATGGTGATCTGCGACCGTCCCATTGCCGACGTGTGCCCGGTGGAGTGGGCCCGGATGGCCGATCGCAGCGTGCTGCAGTGGGACAAAGACGACTGTGCCGCAGTGGGTTTGGTGAAGTTTGATCTGCTGGGGCTTGGCATGCTCTCCGCGCTGCACTACGCCATCGACTTCGTCGCCGAGCACGAGGGACGCCAGGTCGACCTCGCCCAGCTCGACCTCGGCGAGGAAGCCGTCTATGAGATGTTGCAGCGGGCGGACACGGTGGGCGTGTTCCAGGTGGAGTCCCGCGCCCAGATGGCCACCCTGCCCCGGCTGAAACCACGCAAGTTCTACGACCTGGTGGTGGAGGTGGCGCTTATCCGCCCGGGTCCCATTCAGGGTGGCTCAGTGCACCCGTTCATCCGACGGCGCAACGAGCTGGAACCGGTGACCTACGAGCACCCCTCGATGAAGCGGGCCCTGGCGAAAACCCTTGGCGTACCGCTTTTCCAGGAGCAGCTGATGCAGATCGCGGTGGACGTCGCCGGGTTCACCGCCGCCGAGGCCGACGAGCTGCGCCGGGCCATGGGATCCAAGCGGTCCCCGGAGAAGATGCAGCGGCTACGGCAGCGCTTCTACGACGGAATGCACCAGACCCACGGGATCACCGGAGGCACCGCCGACCGGATCTTCGAGAAGCTGTTCGCCTTCGCCAACTTCGGCTTCCCGGAAAGCCACTCGTTGAGCTTCGCCTCGCTGGTGTTCTACTCGGCGTGGTTCAAGCTGCACTACCCGGCGGCGTTCTGCGCGGCGCTGCTGCGGGCCCAGCCGATGGGTTTCTACTCCCCGCAGTCGCTGGTGGCCGACGCCCGGAGGCACGGGGTGCGCGTGCTCGGTCCGGACGTCAACCACAGCCTGGCGCACGCCACCCTGGAGCCGGTCCGTCCCGGGGAGAACGGGGTACGGCTGGGGCTCGGCGCGGTGCGCACAGTGGGAGACGGGGTGGCGCAACGCATTGTGGACGAACGCGCCCACTGTGGGCCATTCGCTGACCTGGTGGATCTCACTCGGCGGGTGGGCCTCAGCGTGGCGCAGACCGAGGCGCTGGCCACGGCAGGGGCTTTGGGCTGCTTCGCCCTGGCCCGCCGAGAGGCACTGTGGGCGGCGGGGGCAGCGGCGGCGGAACGATCCGACCGGCTGCCCGGCACCGGCGTGGGTACCTCCGCGCCGGCGCTGCCCGGGATGAGTGCGGTGGAGCTGGCGGTAGCCGATGTATGGGCGACCGGGGTTTCCCCGGACAGCTACCCCACCCAGTTCCTGCGCCCGCAGCTCGACGCCCTGGGAGTGGTGCCGGCGGCGCGGCTGCTCGCCGGCCGGGACGGCAGCCGGGTGCTGATTGGTGGGGCGGTCACCCACCGACAACGCCCGGCTACCGCGGGCGGTGTCACCTTCCTCAACATCGAGGACGAGACCGGCATGGTGAACGTGATCTGTACACCCGGGCTGTGGGCCCGCTACCGGCGGGTGGTCCGCTCCGCCCCGGCGTTGCTGATCCGCGGATCGCTGCAGAACGCGGAGGGGGTGGTCACGGTGGTGGCCGAGCGCGTACAGCGGATGGACCTGCGGGTGGGCTCCCGCTCCCGGGACTTCCGATGAGCCCCTGACTGGCTCGGTCATCGAGCTCCTACGCAGCCACCTCGGGCACCAGCACTCCGGCCGCCAACAGCTCGCGCACCGACCGGGGCAGCACGCAAGCTGTGCCACCACCGGGCTGGCCGAACCACGCGATCGCCTCTCCGAACAATGCCCCGACCGGCCGGCATACCCGGTACACCGTGCTCGACTGTCGAACGAGCTCGGGAGGCAGTGAACGCATGGGCAACGGGGTACCGGCGAGGTAGGTGACGTTGCCTTCCGCGCGGCCGAGACGGTCGAGCAGAGTGCCCGGTTGAAGCCGTAGCCTCCGCAGGTATTGGAACAGGCTCAACGGCGGATCACCGGGCAGCGCGTCAATCCGACCATCCGCGTCCACCACCTCCTCGGCCGGCAGCGACAGGGCCACCTGCCCCACCGCGTAGGCCGCCGCGGCCCGGGCATCGGGGAACCCCAGCGGCGGCTCCGCCGCACGTCCGGCCCACCAAGCTCCGGAATCACGGCGCACCACCCAGCCGGACTCTCCGGCGGGGGTCGAGCCGAACGCGACCGCAGCCGGCGAGGCGCCCAGCGAACGCAGTGCTCGGCGGGCCTGTTCGGCCACCCCTTCCGCATCGAGCAGCTCCCTGAGCCACGCCGGCCGAGTCGCATCCGGCCACGGCAGCGCAGCCGCATCGGCCACGTAGTCGGCCAGCTCCGGTGCCGCTTGACGAAACTGAGGTTCCTCGACGTCGGTGTCCAGGGCGAAGCGGTCGGGATGAGCCACCCGCACCCTGGCACTGAACCACGGGCCCGTCTCGGCGCCGTGTCGTCGCCGCAGCTCGCCGAGCAGCTCGGCGACGTCCTCGGGCACCGTCACGGGCAACTCGCCGCCGTCGGCATCCACTGCCGCCCCGTCGTACTCGAGCCGCGCGCCGACCTGGCGGTACCGCACCTGCGCCCGCTGCCAGCCGGCGGGACACGCGGCCATCACACCTTGCGCGATGCGTGCCACGAGCACCCTCGACGACCCCGCTGCCCCCACTGCGTGCTCCCCTCGACACCGATGATGGACGTGATCCTTCCCTACCCGGTACCGACCATGGGGCAGGATCGCCGGACCCCCGTACCGCTGCAGATGAGGAACTCGACCGTGACGAAGCCCGACGACAGCACCTTCACCGAAGTGGACTTCACCGACGCGGTCATGGCCGAGGAGCGCTGGAGCAAGCGCAACTACGACGGCTGCACCTTTCGCGACGCCGACCTCAGCAGGCTGCACACCGAGAACGTCACCTTCACCGGCTGCGACTTCACCGGGGCCGATCTGCGCAGCTCCGTCCATCGTGGCTCGGCGTTTCGCTCCTGCACCTTTACCCGGACCAGCTTGTGGCACAGTGCATTCCACCACTGCACGCTGCTGGGCTCGGTCTTCGCGGACTGTCGGGTGCGCCTGCTCACCCTCGACGAGGTGGACCTGACGCTCACCTCGCTCGGTGGAATCGACCTGCGCGGGGTCGACCTCAGCGGTTGCCGGCTGCGGGAGGCGAACCTGGTGCAGGCCGACCTGCGCAAGGCCGTACTCCGCGACGCCGACCTGGCCGGTGCCCGGACGTCCGGTCTGCAGCTCGACGACGCCGACCTGCGCGGCGCCCGGGTGGACGCGGCGCTGTGGGTCGGGACCTCCCTGACCGGGGTACTGGTGGATCCGATGCAGGCCCTGGCGTTCGCCGGCGCGCACGGGTTGCGGGTCAACCTGGCGGATCGAGGTCTGGGAGACTGAACGCCGTGACGGCGACCCTTCTGGACGGCAAGACCACCCGCGACGAGATCTATGCGGATCTGCAACACCGGGTAAAGACGCTTACCGCGGCCGGTCGCACCCCCGGCCTCGGCACTGTGCTGGTGGGCGACGACCCGGGCTCGCGCGCCTACGTCAAGGGCAAGCATGCCGACTGCGCCAAGGTTGGCATCACCTCGCTGCGCCGCGACCTTCCCGCCGACGTCAGCCAGGCGCAACTGCTGGATACCGTGGACGAGCTCAATGCCAACCCGGACTGCACCGGCTACATCGTCCAGCTGCCGCTTCCCAAGGAGCTGGACGAGGTCGCCACCCTGGAACGGATGGACCCGCTCAAGGATGCCGACGGCCTGCATCCGGTCAACCTCGGTCGCCTCGTGCTGGGCGAACCCGCACCCCTGCCGTGCACCCCGCGGGGCATCGTCACTTTGCTGCGGCGCTACGAGGTGCCCATCGCCGGAGCCAAGGTCGTCGTCATCGGCAGGGGTGTCACCGTCGGGCGCCCGCTTGGCCTGCTGCTCACCCGGCGCAGCGAGAACGCCACAGTCACCCTGTGCCACACCGGAACCAAGGACCTGGCCGCGGAGGTCTCCCGGGCCGACATCGTAATCGCGGCAGCAGGTGTCCCCGGTTTGGTCACCGCGGACATGGTGCGGCCAGGCGCGGCGGTGCTGGATGTCGGCGTCACCCGGACCGAGGCGGGTCTGGTGGGCGACGTCGCCAAGGACGTGGCCGAGGTCGCCGGTTTCCTCTCGCCCAACCCCGGCGGTGTCGGCCTGATGACGCGGGCCATGCTCCTGGTCAACGTGGTCGAGCGGGCCGAGGCCGTGCGGGCGAACGGCCCGAGCTGATGGCGATGTTGCAGCGGCTGCGCACCATGCACTGGCCCTTTGCGTTGGTGGTGCTGATGGTGCTGGCCGCCGGCGCCTTCGTCGTCACCGACCGGTGGCGAAGGGGAGCTTTCCTGCTCGGCGTGGCCATGCTCACCGGCGCCGTGTTGCGCGCGGTGTTGCGCGAGCACCAGGTGGGTTTGCTCGCGGTGCGCAACCGGCCGGTGGACGTGCTGACCTTCGCGGCGTTCGGCGCGGCGATCCTTGTCCTCGCCAGTTCGATCGACGCGCTGGGCACCGTGTAGGACGCGCAGGCACTCGCCGCCCCCAGTTGGTAGCGGTTACAGGCGCAGGTCAGCGAGTTGGTAGTACTTGCAATACACCCGTCACCCCGCGAAGGAGCGGCGCAGCGTCTCCGCGATCAGCTCACTGACCGCCTCGGCCTCAACCAGAAAACCGTCGTGGCCGAAATCGGAGTGGATCACCCGCAGACCGTCACAGGTGGGCAGCAGCTCGGCGAGCTCCTGCTGCAGCCGAAGCGGATAGAGCCGGTCGGTGTCGATGCCGCTGACCACGACCGGACACCGGGTCGCGGCGAGGGCGGCCGCGACCCCCCCGCGATCGCGGCCCACGTCGTAGCCGTTCATCGCCTCGGTGAGCAGTACGTAGCTGCCCGCATCGAAGCGCTGCACGAGCTTGCCCGCCTGGTGGTCGAGATAGCTCTGCACGGCGTAACGGCCACCCGCGGCCGGGTTCTCCCCGACCTGGAAGGAGTCCCCGAACCGGGTGTCCAGCTCCCGCTCAGCGCGGTAACTGAGGTGCGCGATTCGCCGAGCCAGCCCGAGCCCCGTCCCCGGAGCCTGTCCGCTGCCGTAATAGTCCCCGCCCTGCCAGGCTTGGTCGCTGGTGATCGCCAGGATCTGCGCGCACTGGGTCCCGATCTGGTCGGCGGTGGCCCGCGCGCCCGCGGCCAGCACCAGGGCGGCCCCGACCCGGTCCGGGTGCATCACCGCCCACTCCAGGGCTCGCATCCCACCCATCGAGCCACCCATCACCGCGGCGAAGCGGTCGATGCCCAGCGCGTCGGCCAGCGCGACCTCGACCGTCACCTGGTCCCGGATGGTCACCGCGGGAAAACTTGACCCCCATGGCGTTCCGTCCGGCGCTGGCGACGAGGGACCGGTGGTGCCCCGACAGCCACCCAGCACGTTGGCCGCGATGACGCACCACTCGTCGGTGTCCAGGGCCGCCCGCGGGCCGACCAGGCCGTTCCACCATCCGGGGGAGGGATGGTGGGGGCCGACCGGTCCGGTGACGTGGGAGTCCCCGGTCAGGGCGTGCAGCGCCAACACCGCGTTACTCGCCGAGGCGTTGAGCGTGCCCCAACTCTGCAGTGCGACGGTGACCTCGGGTAGCGTCGCCCCGTTTTCCAGCGTGATGGCCCCCAGCGAGACGGAGCTCAGCGTCCCCTCCGGCACCAGCGCAGCGCGTGGGATGGGACGGGCAGCAGGTCGTTCCTCGTGCAGCAAGCTCATGCCTGTGCTGCTGCTTTGAATCCGATCCGCAGGTCGGCGAGGATGTCATCGATGCCCTCGATTCCCACGGCCAAGCGCACGAGGCCCGGGGTGACGCCGGTCGTAGCCTGTTCCTGCTCGGACAGCTGGGAGTGCGTGGTCGACGCCGGGTGGATCACCAGCGAGCGGACGTCGCCGATGTTGGCCACATGGCTGTGCAACTGTAGGGCATTGACGAAGCGTTTGCCCGCCTCCAGGCCACCGGCGATATCGAAGGCCAGGACCGCACCGGCGCCGCGCGGGGCCAGCTGCTGGCCCCGGTCGTACCAGCGGGAGGACGGCAGCCCCGCATAGGCCACCGACTCCACGTCGTCGCGTCCCTGCAGGAACTCGGCCACCGCGATGGCGTTGGCGACGTGGCGCTCCATCCGCAGGCTCAGGGTCTCGACGCCCTGCCCGATGAGGAAGGCGTTAAACGGCGAGATGGCAGCACCGAGATCACGCAGCAGCTGCACCCTGGCCTTCAACGCATACGCCGGTGGACCGAGCTCGGCGTAGACCACCCCGTGGTAGCTCGGGTCGGCGGTGGTGAAGCCGGGGAAGCGACCACCGGTCCAGTCGAAGGTGCCGCCGTCCACGATCACTCCGGCGATGGTGGTGCCGTGGCCGCCGAGGTACTTCGTCGCCGAGTGCACCACGATGTCCGCGCCGTGAGCGAGCGGCTGAATGAGGTACGGGGTGGCGACGGTGTTGTCCACGATCAGCGGGATACCGACCTCGTGCGCGACGGCCGAGATACCCGGAATGTCAAGGATGTCGTTGCGCGGGTTGGAGATCGACTCCCCGAAGAACGCTTTGGTGTTGGGCTGCACCGCGGCGCGCCACTGCTCCAGGTCGTCCGGGTCGTCGACGAAGCTGACCTGCACGCCGAGCTTGGGCAGCGTGTAGTGGAAGAGGTTGTACGTCCCGCCGTACAGGCTCGGGCTGGCGACGATGTGATCGCCGGATTCGGCGATGTTCAGGATGGCCAGCGACTCGGCCGCCATCCCGGAAGCCAGCAGCAATGCGGCGACGCCGCCCTCGAGGGCGGCGATGCGCTGCTCCACCGCGTCCTGGGTCGGGTTCATGATGCGGGTGTAGATGTTGCCCGTCTCGGTGAGTCCGAACAGCGCGGCGGCGTGGTCGGTGTCCCGGAAGGCGTAGGCCGTCGTCTGGTAGATCGGCAGGGCGCGGGAGCCGGTGGCGGTGTCGGCGTGCGCCCCGGCGTGCACCTGCTTGGTCTCAAAGCTCCAGTTGGCGCTGGGGTCGGTCGTGGGTTCGGTCATGGGAGATCAGCTCCGTGGGGTCCGGGCGTCGTCTGCGCCCAAGCGGTGCGGGTGCCGATGGCAGCCGCAAAGGGAGGGTCGGGGGCGATCAGCAGTCACGACACATGGACAGACCTCCGGCGGACGAGGGGCCGGTCGTGCGACAGGCCCGCGCTTGTCGATCGGCGGTATTCCGATCGACCCGGTCATCACCCGGGGCACCCCACCGCGGTTGGAGGGTTGCCGTCCAGCAAGCCGGGGCTACGCGCTGGCACTCATGACCTGTAGCAGATGGTAGCGGAGAATGGCTGCGGCGTGCGAACGCGGGCCGGTCTCCGTTGCGCGAATGCGGCTTTCGCCCAGGATCGGTGGGCGAAAGCCGCATTCGCACAATGCGGTACGGACTCAGCCGAGTAGACCCTGCTGCTGCACGGCGTCGCGCTCCTCGGACAGTTCGGCGACGGAGGCGTCGATGCGTCCGCGGGAGAACTCATCGATCTCCAGGCCCTGGACGATCTGGAAGGTACCGCCGGAGGTGGTGACCGGGAAGGAGGAGATGAGCCCCTCGGGTACGTCGTAGGAGCCGTCGGAGGCGATCGCCATGGATACCCAGTCGTCCTGCGGGGTTCCGGCCACCCAGTCGTGCACATGGTCGATGGCTGCGCTGGCCGCGGACGCCGCCGAGGAGGATCCGCGGGCGTCGATGATCGCGGCGCCCCGCTTTTGCACGGTGGGAATGAAGTCGCTCTCCAACCATTGCTGGTCGTCCACCACCTCGGTGGCTGCCCGACCCGCGACGGTGGCGTGGAAGATGTCCGGGTACTGGGTCGCGGAGTGGTTGCCCCAGATCGTCATGTGCTTGATGTCCTGCACCGGGGTCTTCGTCTTGTTGGCCAGCTGCGCGATGGCCCGGTTGTGGTCGAGGCGGGTCATCGCGGTGAAGCGCTCACGCGGAATGTCCGCGGCGTTGTTCATGGCGATCAGCGCGTTGGTGTTCGCGGGGTTGCCCACCACGAGGACCTTGATGTCGTCGGCTGCCTTGTTGTTGAGCGCCTTGCCCTGCACCGTGAAGATCGCACCGTTGGCGGCGAGCAGGTCGCCGCGCTCCATTCCCTTGGTCCGCGGGCGGGAGCCGACGAGCAGGGCGATGTTCACACCGTCAAAGGCCACCTCGGCGTCGTCAGAGATGCCGACGCTGGACAGCAGCGGGAACGCGCAGTCGTCGAGCTCCATCGCTACGCCTTCGGCAGCGCCGAGCGCCGGGGTGATCTCGAGCAGGCTGAGGTCGATGGGGGTGTCGGGGCCCAGGAGTGCGCCGCTGGCGATGCGGAACAGCAGGCTGTAGCCGATCTGGCCGGCGGCGCCGGTGACGGCCACCTTGACTGGGGGGTTGCTCACGAATGGCTCCTCACGAGTTCTGCGCCGCGAGCACGGGTGACCCGGCCTGGCGCACCGATGGCGGGCGAGACTGACGCTAGCAACTGGTGGCGGCCAGCGGGTGATGCAGATCCGCGGAAGCACAGACGCGTG
>JAABVA010001229.1_pt1 | contig 28081 bp, 30 predicted proteins | sample 5560331 | NCBI WGS metagenome assembly JAABVA01 (sample SAMN12812661, study PRJNA571458) | rock metagenome | isolation source: Antarctica rocks | place: Antarctica: Victoria Land, Mt New Zealand sud | collected 2016-01-07 | reverse complement strand
GGTTCAACTAATACGCGGGCTCGATCACACCATGGAACGACCAACCTCTCCGCCGACGGCACGCGCACAGTGGCACAGGTTTCATCCACGGCGGGTCGATGTTTCGGTGTCAAACTAATACCAAGGCTCGTTAACCAGAACCTTTGCCGGCGTGACCTCCATCGACGAAATCAACACCTGTTGAGCGCTGGCCAAACTTGGACAGGTCACGATTAAAAGGACTTGGTATAAATCCCAAACTGCTACACGATGACCGGCTGGCGACGGGCGGACTCCGGGCGCCCGGCCGCCAACATCCGGTTCAGCACCGCCACGCTGACGGCAGCCTCAGTCTGCTGCGCCGCGAAGCCGCGGGCTCGCAGACGCGATCCGATCAGCGCCTTGTAACGGCCCATTGTCGTTTCTACGAGGGATCGTTGGCCGTAACCGGTCGTGGCCTGCCAGGTCAGGCGGCCCTGTTTCGCGATCATCGCCAGATGGCGATCACGCTATGTCGGCGGACCCGGTTCGCCACTCGGGACCGCCGTCGAGCGGGGCGGGATCACCACATCGATCTCATCGCCGTGCGCGGCGATCGTCTGATAGGTGGGTGCGCCATCATACGCGCCATCGGCCGTCACCTGCACAATTGGATCGTCGATCTGGTCGAGCAGCGAGCCGACCTGGGACGGATCATCCACATCCTGATCCGTCAGCGTCTGCGCCACGATCATGCCGTTAGCCGCATCCACCGCCAGATGCAGCTTGCGCCATGTCCGGTGCGACTTCGCACCATGCTAGCCTCCAGCCATTGACCCGCCACGTAGACTTGCAGGCCGGTGCTGTCGATCAAGACGTGCAACGGACCAAGCGGCACTTGTGCTGGCTGGATCACCGACAACGCCACCGCCCGACGGCTGACGGTGCTGTGATCCGGCGCTGAGAGCGTCAGGCCCATCAACGTCAGCACCGACACCGTGAGGTCCTCGGTCTGGCGCAACGCCAGCTTGAACGCCATGCGCAGCATCAGGCTGGCCTGAATGGCCGCGTCCGTATAGCGAGCCTGCCCGCCCGGCCCAGTGCTCTGCCAGTCTCCCAACGCTGCGTTCTCAATCCACAAGGTGAGACTGCCCCTCCGGCGCAGGCCTGCCTCACAGGCCGGCCAGTTCCGCACCTTGAACGACATCTTCGGGATATGGCGACGGCGATCGGCGTTGTGCTTGTGTGGCATCGGCTACGAGGACCAAAGAGATGGAAGAACATTTTATCATCCCCTTCAGACCATCAAAGTGCACCAACGCCCTATGGATCACTACTTTCCGGACTCGCCGTTCTAGAAGCCTGGTGGGCGACGCGCGTCCTCTACCGCGTCGCCCACTGCATGCCGCGCCGGAAGATCGTCGCCATCTGCGGCACTGCGAACTCCGTCGCGTGATGGCCGAGCGAGCTGTAGAACACACGTCCCGTCCCGTGCCGGCGCTTCCAGACGACTGGCATGACGTGGCCCCTGATCCAGCCGCAATGCTCGCCGCCGAAGGTTGTGATGGCGAGCACTTCGTTGTTGGGATCAACGTGCATGTAGTACTGCTCAGACCGGTATGAGAAGTCGCCGACGCCAGCGGTAATCGGATCATCCGGCTTGGTGATCTGCACGGTGTAGTCGTAGATGTTGCCGGGATGGGCGACCCACTGGCCGCCGACCATGAATTGGTACTTCACCTCGTTGCGGAAGCTGTCGCCCATCTGGCCGTGGAAGCCGGCAAGCCCGACACCCGACTGGACGGCAGCGGTGAGGTTGTCGATTTCCTCCTTCTCAATCGTGGACATTGTCACGATCGGGACGATCAGGTCGAACTCCCGCAGTTTCGGGTCGGTGAAGGCCTCGGTCGTGTTCTCTACGACCACCTCGAACCCGTCCTCATCCAGCATGCCCTCTACGACACCTGCGCACTCCTCTGGCTGGTGTCCGGCCCAACCACCCCATACGATCAACGCTTGCTTCACGGCGCTTCCTCCCATTCTCGGTTCAATCCAGTTCGCCCAACGGCGACCGTGCCGGCAACGGGGCAGGCCGCTCGCAGCGGCTCTCGATGGCGACCGTCCGACCCTCGTCGCTCGAACGCTGGAACGCCTCCATCACCTCCAGCACGTGGTAGGCGAGGCGTCCGTCGCAGCGGTGGGGCCGGCCGGTCCGGATGGCATGCGCCAGGTCGGCCAGGCCCAGGATGCGAAAATTGCCGTCGGTAAAGCCGTGCAACAGCGGCATGTCGGTCCACGGGTCGCGCCGCTTTGCGACCGATATGGTGCCGCCGAACCGGTTCGGGTCGGGCACGGCCATGGACCCTTCCGTGCCGTACAGCTCCAGGTTGCCGTGCCGGTGTTGCCACACGTCGAAGCTGGTTGCGATGGACACCACCGCTCCATCCGCAAACGTCATCAGCCCAGCGACATGGGTCGCCACCGATACGCGCATCGTCTGGCCACGCCGCTTCTCGCTGCTGATCGTGCGCTCGGGATAGCCCGCGGCTGCGACCCCGGTGACGCTTGCGACGGGGCCAAGCAGGTTCACCAGGTTCGTGAGGTAGTATGGCCCCATATCGAGCATCGGTCCGCCGCCAGGCTCGTAGTAGAACGCCGGGTCGGGATGCCAGTGCTCGTGCCCGTGGTTCATCATGAAGGCCGTGCCGGACAGCGGCCGGCCGATCACGCCATCGTCCAGCAGCTTGCGGGCTGTCTGGTGGGCGCCGCCGAGGAACGTGTCAGGTGCCGAGCCGACCCGCAGCCCGGCACGGCCGGCGGCGTCCAGCAGCGTGCGCGCCTCCGTAGTCGAAGCCGCTAGTGGCTTCTCGCCGTGGACGTGCTTGCCGCTGCGTATCGCGTCCAACCCAACTGGGACGTGGGCTGCAGGGATCGTCAGGTTCAAGACGATCTCGATTGCTGGGTCTGCCAGCAGCGCATCCACGGTGGTCGCGTGCAACCCGAACTCCCCGGCCCGGGCACGGGCGCGGCTTTCATCCAGGTCGGCCACTGCGGCGATGCGCAGCTCCGGGAACAAGGGGGCAGCCCGGAGATAGGCGGCGCTGATATTGCCGCAGCCGATAAGGCCGATGGTGACAGGGTCCATGCTTTGTCCTCGGTCAGGCTGCATTGTTCCACGGTGGTTCGAAGAACTGCGGCGCCTCGTAGACCTGGCGCAGTACGATGGCGGCGGCGCCGCGTGCCCACATTTCGTCGCCCCAGGGATGGAACACGATCTCGGTCGCTTCCCGCAGCGTGGGTAGCACGTTGGCCTCGATCACCGCCATGAGCGGCAGGCGGAGCAAGTCGCCGGCCCGCAGCCCTTCGCCGGAGATCACCAGACGCGGCGGGTTGAGCAGGTTGATCGCGTTGGCAATGGCAAGCCCCAACGCCTCGGCCGCGCGGTGGAATATCCGGGTGAGCAGATTGTCCCCCGCTTGGGCGCGCCGTGTCAGCTCAGCCAACTGGCGCGGTCCGGCCACATCCTCGCTTTGCTCGACCGCATCGCACGCCATGGCTTGTTGCAGGATGCCCCAGTCGGAGGCGTAGGCGTCCAGGCACCCGCGTTGGCCACACCGGCATGGCAGCCCGGCCGGGTCGCACTTCACATGGCCAAACTCCGGGCCGATGCCATGCGCGCCGCGATGGATGCGCCCGTCCAGCACCAAACCCATGCCGACGCCATCCTCAATCGTCACCACCACGAAGGTGGATAGTCCACGGCCGACCCCGAACCAGTGCTCGGCCAACGCCATGAGGTTGGCGTCGTTCTCGATCAGCACGCGCGTCCCGAGGCGCCGAGCGACCTCTTGGCCGAACGGGACGGGCGCCGCGCCTAGGACAGGGCTCCAGTGGGATACGCCCGCCACCGCGTCAATGACGCCGGGCAGACCGATACCGACGCCCTGGATGTCCGTGATTGCCATTCCGGCATCTGCGACGCACTGCCGCACGCCGTCCTCGACCAGGTCTGCGATCACGCCGGGCGGCTGGCGCGCCAGCCGGACCGGCAGGACGAGCGACCGGAGCGGCTCCCCGCGCGCGTCCGTCACGGTGATGCCGATGCGATGGGCCGACAGCTTCACGCCCGCAACGTGGCAGGCCTCGCCGCGCACCTCGAGCAGCACGCGGGGGCGTCCGCGTGCGCCGTTCTCCAACGGCTCGACCCGGACGATGCCAACCAGCCCGGCCTCGATCAGGCCGCCGGTGATGGCGCTGACGGTCGCGCGGCTCAGCTCTGTCCGCTCGGCGATCTCCACGCGGGCAATCGGGCCGTCGCGACGGATGACGTCAATCACGTGGTAGCGGTTGATGGCCCGCATCAACTCAGGGTCGGCTGTCTTCATTGTGCCGCGCGGCGCCCTCCGGCAGCCAGAGTTCAACGGGCTGAGGCCAGCGTCAACCACCTAATTCGAGCTGCAAACTTTATCGGCCCTGCTCCCCATGATGCTTGACACGCAGAGCGCTGGCCAGCATGTTTTGTTGAATGTCCGAATGAAAGTGGCCCGAACCGGCCGCAAGTGGGAGGGCAACATGCGTGCTTCGCGCGTCGCCGCTGCGCTGTGTCTTGCCTTGTTGTCCCTGCCTGCATCGGGCTGGGCGCAAACCACAATCAAGTGGTTCCTGTCGGAAACCAACCCGAACCAGACCGCTTGGCAGCGGGAGGTTGCGCACCGGTACGAGGCGCAGAACCCCGGCACGAAGATTGATATCCAGGTGATGGCCGGCGAGCCTTACAAGGCGAAGCTGACTACGATGCTGCAATCGAACGACCGGCCGCACCTGATCTACACATGGGGCGGCGGCGTGCTGTTCGCACAGGCGGACGCCGGACTGCTGCAGGACATCAGCACCCAGATGGATGGTGCGTGGGGCGAGAGTTTCAGCCCCGCCGGGCTTGACGCCATGACGTACAAGGGCCGGGTATATGGCGCGCCCGTCCAGTTCACCCGGGTTGTGCTGTATTACAACAAGGCCCTCATGGCGAAGGGCGGGGTTGATCCAGCCGGTATCAAGACCTGGGACGACCTGCTCGCGGCCACTGCCAAGCTCAAGGCTGCTGGCATCCAACCTTTCACGGCCGGGGGCGCCGACAAGTGGCCGCTCAACATGTTCTGGGCTAATCTCGCGCTCCGCATTGGCAGCAGGCAGGCCTTCACTGACGCGATGAACCGTACCGGCCCCGGCTTTGACGGCCCGGCCTACCTGCAGGCCGGCGAACGGTTTAAACAGTTGATTGACCTAGACCCGTTCCAGAAGGGCTTCCTGGGCGACACGTTCCCGCAGGCGGGCGGCCAGTTCGGCGACGGCAAGTCGGCGATGCAGCTGATGGGCAACTGGCTCTACTCGGTCCAGCGGACGCAGAGCGCCAACCAAAAGGGCCTTTCGGACGCCGAGATGGGTTGGCTGCCCTTCCCCACTGTGCCCGGCGGCAAGGGCGACCCGAGCGAAGTACTCGGCGGCACCAACGGCTTCCTGGTCACGAAGGGCTCCCCGCCCGAGGCGGTCGCTTTCCTGCGCTACTACACCAGCGCCGATGTGCAGCGTGACGCGGCCCGGCGCGGATTCTTCATCCCGGCCGCCAAGGGCGCCGGCGAGGAACTACAGAACCCGTTCTTCCGCGAGATGGCCGCGGGCCTGGAGAAGGCGGCCTACATCCAGAACTTCTACGACCAGATGCTGGGGCTTTCCACCGGGCGCGTGGTGAACGACACGGCGGCGGACCTGGCGTCTGGCCGGATGACGCCGAAGCAGGTCGGCGCCGCCATACAGGACGCTTGGGACCTTGAGCGCTAGGCTGCCCGCAGCCGACGGTACGCTGGCGGCCGCCCCAGCCGCCTCGATCAGGTTGGGAAGCGACGTGGCGGAGCGTCACCTGACCGCCGCCACCTTCCTGCTTCCGGCGACGATCCTGTTCACCCTCTTTGTTGTTCTGCCGATGCTGGAAGCGGGGTGGTACAGCTTCTACCGCTGGAACGGCTACGGCACGCCCACGGACTGGGTGGGCTGGCGCAACTATATCACGCTGTTCCGCAACTCCGTGTTCGCGACCGCGGCCTGGAACACGGCCCTGATCGTCGCCGTGTCGCTCCTGCTGCAACTTCCGCTGGCGCTGGGTCTGGCCCTGCTCGTTTCGGAGAAGTCGCGGTCGAGCCTGCTGTTTCGCACTATATTCTTCATGCCTTACGTGCTGGGAGAGGTCGCGGCCGGGTTGATCTGGCGGTTCATGTTCGACGGCAACGTCGGCTTTGTGGCGGCGGCGGCACGGGCAATGGGCCTTGAGGCGCCGTTCCTGCTCGCGGACCCCAACCTTGCCATCTACACGATCCTGGTCGTCGTCGTATGGAAGTACTTCGGATTCCACATGATGATCTACATCGCTGGGCTGCAGGACATCCCGCGTGAGCTGCGCGAGGCAGCGGCGATTGATGGCGCCACCCGGTGGCAGGCGACGCGGAGCATCGTGCTGCCGATGCTATGGCCGGCGATGCGCATCTCCATCTTCTTCGCCGTCGTCGGCGCACTGCAACTGTTCGATGTCGTGATGCCGCTGACGGGGGGCGGCCCGTCCAACGCCACCCACACGCTCGTCACCTTCGAGTTCACCTTCGGCATCACGCGCGGCAACATCGGGTTCGGCAGCGCCGTGGGCGTGGTGCTGTTTCTCGCCTGCATCGGCTTCACCTTGGTGTACCGCCGCTTCGTGCTGCGGGACGCGGCATGACGCGCGTGTTCCCCATCGTCCGGCTGCTGGCGCTGACGCTGGCGGCTGGCGCCGTTCTGGTGCCGCTGGCCAGCGTCGCAATCGGCGGGCTGAAGACGATGGGCGAGCTGCGGACGAACCCGTTCGGCCTCCCGGCAACCTGGGCGTGGGACACCTATGGCAGCATCCTGGGGAGTGCGCGGCTCTGGCGGTCGCTCGGCAACTCGCTGCTGCTGTCCTCCTGCACGGTGCTGCTCACGGTGACCGCCGCCACCATGGCTGCGTTCGCGTTCGCGCAGATCCGGTTTTTCGGGCGGCAGTTCCTGTTCGGCTACTTCCTGCTTGGGCTGCTGTTCCCAGCCGCCACAGCCATACTGCCGCTGTTTGTGCGCATCCGCGATTTCGGGCTGCTGGACACGCCTTGGGGCGTGATCCTGCCCCAGGCCGCCTTCGGCTTGGGGATGGCGATGCTGCTGCTTTGGGGCTTCTTCCGCCAGCTCCCTGCCGACCTTTGGGGTGCGGCAGTGATTGACGGCTGCGGCTATGGCCGGTTCCTGTGGCACATCGTGCTGCCACTGTCCCGCCCCATCCTAGCGACGGTCGCCGTGTTCTCGCTCGTCCAAAGCTGGAACAGCTACCTGCTGCCGCTGACGATGCTGAATTCGCCGGGTACCTATCCCTGGACGCTGACGATCATGGACTTCTTTGGCGAATACTCGACCGATTGGCCGAGCGTGCTCGCCTTCATCACGCTGACGCTGCTCCCGGCCGTTTTGTTCTTCCTGGTAGCGCAACAGCAAATCATCGCCGGGCTGACCGGCGGAGCGATGAAAGGATAGGTCATGCTGACACAGGACCAGGCCGCGCAGTACCAGGACGAAGGCTGGTGCATCCTGCCAGACGCGATCCCAGGTGAACCGCTGGCCCTGCTGCGGAGCGAATGCCAAACCTTCATTGCCCTGAAAGACGCCGAGATGAACCGGCTGGGCACCGACACGGTCGGCATCAGCCACCGCGGCAAGCGTTACTTCGTGGCCGACTGCCACGTGGCCCGCCCTCAGCTGCGAGATTTCCTGTTCAGCCGGCTCATAGCGGACATCTGCCGCGACACACTGGGGCCGGACGCCTACCTGTTCTTTGACCAGTATGTGGTGAAGGGCGCCGAGGGTGGGATGCGCTTCTCGTGGCACCAGGACAGCGGTTACGTGAACCGCAACGGCGACACGTGCCACCGGCCCTACCTGACGTGTTGGTGCCCGCTCGACGACGTGTCGGAGGCGAACGGCACGATCTATGTGCTGCCGTACAGCCGGGCAGGCACGCGCGAGTGGGTGCCGCACATCCATGATCCCGCGACCAACGACTGGGTTGGCTATTCCGGCGATGACCGCGGCATCCCCGTCGAGGTTCCGGCTGGCAGCATCGTGCTGTTCAGCAGCACCGTGTTCCACGCCAGTGGCGCGAACCAGACAGACCGGATGCGGCGCGTGTTCCTGGCCCAGTACTCCGCGGCGCCGATCATGAAGCTGGATGGCAGCGGTCCCTGGGCGCACGCCGAGCCTGTCCTGCAACACGGCCGAATTTCGCAGCACAAATCAGCTTGAGGCATCCATGAAGACGATCAAAGGCCCGGCCATCTTCTTTGCGCAGTTCGCGGGCGATGCGGCGCCCTTCGATACCTTGGCAGAAATTGCACGTTGGGCGGCGGGGCATGGCTACAAGGGCGTGCAGATCCCAAGCTGGGATGCCCGGTTGTTCGACCTGGCCAAGGCTGCCGGCAGCACGGATTACTGCGACGAAGTGCGCGGAACGCTCGCCGAAGCCGGGGTCGAGCTGACGGAGCTGTCAACGCACCTGCAAGGCCAGCTCGTCGCCGTGCATCCGGCCTACGACCTGGCCTTTGACGGCTTTGCCGCGCCGGCCGTGCGGGGCGACCCGAAGGCGCGGCAGGCCTGGGCAGTGGACCAGATGATGCTGGCGGCCAAGGCGTCGCAGAACCTGGGCCTGACGGCGCATGCGACCTTTTCGGGCGCGCTCGCATGGCCCTATGCCTACCCATGGCCCCAACGCCCGGCCGGCCTGATTGAGGCCGCCTTCGACGAGCTGGCCCGGCGATGGATGCCCATCCTCGACGCCTTCGATGCGGCAGGCGTGGACGTCTGCTACGAGATACACCCCGGCGAGGACCTATTCGACGGCGCGACGTTCGAAATGTTCCTGGACCGCGTGCAGCAGCATAAACGCTGCAACATCCTCTACGATCCCAGCCACTTCGTGATGCAGCAGCTCGACTACTTGGCGTTCATCGACATCTACCACCAGCGCATCCGCATGTTCCACGCGAAGGATGCGGAGTTCAACCCGACCGGGCGGCAGGGGGTCTATTCCGGCTACCAGCCCTGGGCGCAGCGTGCCGGGCGGTTCCGGTCCCTAGGCGACGGGCAGGTGGACTTCGGCGCGGTGTTCTCGAAGCTCAGCCAGCACGGCTTTGACGGCTGGGCGGTGCTGGAATGGGAATGCTGCATCAAGGACAGCGAGCAGGGCGCGGCCGAAGGGGCGCCGTTCATCGCCGGACACATCATCAACATCGCGTCGCGTGCATTCGACGACTTCGCCGCAACCGGGGTGGACGATGCGGCTAACTGCACCATGCTGGGGATCGGCTAATGCGGCGCATCCGCCTGGGAATGGTCGGGGGCGGCCCAGAGGCGTTTATCGGCGCGGTGCATCGGATCGCGGCCCGGCTGGACGACCGCTACGAGCTGATGGCCGGTACGTTCTCTTCCGATCCGGCCCGCAGCCGGGACAGCGCCGCCGCGCTGCATGTCGCCCCGGACCGCGCCTATGGGACCTATGCCGAAATGGCCGAGCGCGAGGCCGCCCGGCCGGACCGGATTGACGCCGTCAGCATCGTCACGCCCAACCACGTGCATCACGGCCCGGCTAAGGTGTTCCTCCAAGCCGGCTTCCACGTCATCTGCGACAAGCCGCTCTGCCATACGCTGGACGACGCACTGGACCTTGAGGCCACGGTGCGGTCCAGCCCCGGGCTGTTCGCCCTGACCCACAACTATACCGGCTACCCCATGGTCCGGCAGGCACGCGGCATGGTCAGGGACGGAGACCTCGGCGAGGTCCGGGTTGTGCAGGTCGAATACCCGCAGGAATGGCTTACGACCAAGCTGGAGGACACTGGCCAGAAGCAGGCGGCCTGGCGTACCGACCCGGCTCGCAGCGGGGCAGCCGGCAGCGTCGGCGACATTGGCACCCATGCGTTCAACCTCGCCGAGTTCGTGACCGGGCTGGAGGTGGAGAGCCTGGCTGCGGAGCTGACGGCGTTCGTGCCAGGCCGCGCCTTGGACGACAACGCGCACATGCTGCTCCGCTTCAAGGGCGGCGCACGGGGCGCGCTCTGGTCGTCGCAGGTCGCGCCAGGCGACGAGAACGGGTTGCGGCTGCGGGTGTACGGGTCGAAGGGCGGGCTTGATTGGTCGCAGGAGCAGCCGAACACGCTGACGTTCACCCCATTTGGAGAGCCGCCGCGCCTGATCCGCCGGGCCGGCGCCGGCGCATCTCGTGCCGCCGCCCATGCGAGCCGCATTCCGGCCGGGCATCCCGAGGGCTACCTCGAAGGCTTCGCCCAGCTCTATCGGGACTTTGCCGAGCAGATCGCCGCGCGGGATGAAGGCCGCGACCCGGGCTCGGCGTGCCTGCTCGTGCCCGGCATTGCCGCCGGCGTACGTGGCATGCGCTTCATCGCCGCCGCGGTTGCGTCCGGCAAGGCTGATGCGGCGTGGACGCGGATTGGATGATGCCCCTGTGCCCGGAAGTGCTGTCATGACCGGCTACTTCGACGCCCTGCCCTTCTTCCGATTTGCCGGGCTGGACAGCACGGACCCCTTCGCGCTCCGCTACTACGAGGCGGACCGCCTGGTCCTGGGCCGGCCCATGGCGGACTGGCTGCACCCCTCCGTCGCATACTGGCGCAGCTTCGCTGCCAACGGCGCGGACCCGTTCGGCGCGCCCACCTTCGACCGGCCCTGGTTCCAAGGCGACCCGATGGACGCGGCAATGCAGAAGGCCGATACCGCGTTCGCCTTCATGGAGCGGCTCGGGCTGCCGTTCTTCTGCTTTCGCGACTGGGACGTGGCGCCCGAGGGCGCGACCCCCGCCAAGCGTTGGAAAACCTGGTTAACCGCTTTGTCTAGCAAGATGCGCCCATGCTGAGGGTCGTCGCCGCCGGGTGTGGCCGGATGAGCCAGAACTTCCTGCTTGCCGCTCAGCAGGCAGGCGGCATCGAGCTGGTCGGCTTCGTGGACACCGACCTGGCGCGCGCCGAGGACCGGCGGGCCACGTTCGCACCCGGCGCCGCTATCGGCCCGGACCTGGCGGAGATGCTGCGCCGGGTGAATCCGGATGCCGTATTCGATATCGTGGTGCCCGCCGCCCGGCAGGGCGTCGCGCAGGTGTCGCTCGGCCATGGCTGCCACATCCTGACCGAGAAGCCGATGGCAGGCAGCATGGCGGACGCGCATGCCCTGGTGGACGCTGCCCGGCAGGCCCGGCGGGTTCATGCCGTCGTGCAAAACCGGCGCTACCATCCCGGCGTGCGCCGGATCGCGCGGTTCCTGCGCTCAGGCGCGCTCGGGCGCGTCACGGGCATCTACTGCGACTTCTTCCTCGGCCCGCACTTCGGTGGCTTCCGTGAGGAGATGGAACACGTCCTGCTGCTCGATATGGCGATCCATACGTTCGACGTGGCGCGCCTGTTCACCGGCAATGCCCCGGACCGCGTGCATTGCCTCGAATGGAACCCGGCCAACTCGTGGTACTCGCACGGCGCGTCGGCCATTGCCACGTTCCAGATGCCAGATGGAGCGGTGGTCAGCTATCGCGGCTCCTGGTGCGCCGAGGGCCTGCGCACGAGCTGGGATGCGGCATGGCGCATCGTCGGTGAGCGTGGCACGCTGACCTGGGATGGCGAAGGCGACATGCGGGCGGAAGTCGTAAGCGGGCCAGACGCCCTGTTCGCAAAGACGGCGACGGTCGCAATTCCGGAGCTTGATTCGGCGGACCGGGTCGGTGGGCACCTCGGCGTCATCCAGGACTTCATCCAGGCGATTGCGACGGGCACGCCGCCCGAAACCGCAGGCGCTGAGAATATTAAGAGCCTTGGCATGGTGCTCGGCGCCATCGGGAGTGCGGAAACCGGCCAGACTGTTGACCTCACCACAGGAGCATACCGTCCGTGACACCGCATGAAGACATCCGGATCGGCACCCTGGTGCGGTGCAACCGCAACCGCAACCCGGTCGGCGTGCCCGCCTACATCCGCCAAATCATCCCGCACGGCTTCGAAAGCCTGCAGCTTTTCTGGTGGCAGACGCTCGACGGCGCCGACCTGCCGCGCCTCGCCGAGCAGGTGAAGGAAGCCATCGGCGGCAACGACGTCACAATCCCCACCCTCGCGATGTTCGGCAACCCGCTGGAAGGAACCGAGATTGACCAGCAGACGCATAATGGCTGGGTTCAACTGATAGACCACGCGCACCTGTTCGGCGCCAAGACCATAGCCGGCTTCACCGGCCGGGTTCGCGGCAAGCCCCTGCCTGAGAGCCTGCCCCGCTACGCCGAGGTGTGGGGCGAGCTGGCCCGGCGCGCGGCCGACAAGGGTCTCCGCATCGCCTTCGAGAACTGCCCGATGGAGGGGTCCTGGGAAACCGGCGACTGGAACATCGCCCACAACCCGGCAGCGTGGGAGCTCATGTTCAATGCGCTGACCGACGAGACGATCGGGTTGGAGTGGGAGCCGTGCCACCAGCTTTATTACCTGATTGATCCCCTTCCCCAGCTTCGCACCTGGACCCCACGCATCTACCATGTGCATGGCAAGGATGCGTCCGTCCGGTGGGATGTCGTGCGGACCCACGGCGTGCACGGCCGCGACAAGTTCGCCTTCCACCGCACGCCGGGCTTCGGCGACACGGACTGGACGAGGGTCATCAGCGACCTGCGCCAGGGCGGCTACCGCAACAGCATAGACATCGAAGGCTGGCATGACCCGGTTTACCGCGACGCGCTGGAGATAACGGGCCAGGTCCGGTCGCTCAACTACCTCAAGGAGTGCCGGGGCGGCGCTTTCGTGCCCAATCCAAGCTGAGTCCAAGCCGAACACTCGAACCGCAAAAGCGGGCGACCCAGGGGGAGCAGATCCATGTCGAAGCGTTTGATGGCAATTGCGGCGGCGGCAGCCTGCCTTGCCCTGTCGGTGCCGGCCCACGCCCAACCGCGGGACAAGTGGTGCAGCAAGGTCAACATCCGCTTCTTCGTCGGCGGGGCGGAAGGCGACGCCTTTGGCACGATCGTGTACAACGGCGCCCGGCAGGCCGCAGCCGACACCGGGGCCCGCGTGGACTACCTGTTCTCCGGCTGGGACCGCGAGCGCATGATCCAGCAGTTGCGCGAGGCGGTGGCCGCCAAGCCCGATGGCATCGCGATGATGGGCCACCCCGGATCGTCCGCCATCATGCCGCTGGCCCAGCAGGCAGCGGCGGCCAAGATCGCGATGATGTATCAGAACGTGGACGTGCCGGATGTCCGGACCCGTTTCGGCGGCGGCTACATCGGCCCCAACCTGGTGTCGTTCGGCCGTGCGCTCGGCCAGGAAGCGATCAAGCGCCTGGGCTTGAAAGCTGGCGACCACGCGCTGGTGTTCTCCAACTGGTCGAACGAGGTCCGATCGGCCCGTGAGGCGGCAACCGCGCAGGCGTTGACCGATACCGGGGTGGTCGTCCGCAAGATAGACACGACGTCCGAAATGGCGGCGGACCCGAACCTGCTGCTGCCGAGCTTCACTGCGGCCGTGCTGGCCGACCCCGACATCAAGGCCGTGGCTTTCAACGGGGGCCAGCTTCTGGGCAACGTGGCGACCTTCATGCAGGCAGCCCGCAAGAAGCCCGGCGACATCAAGGTGATCGGCTTCGACACTAGCCCCCGCGTGGTCGCGGCGTTCGACGCAGGATGGGTGCAAATCGCAGCGGACCAGGAGCCGTTCCGCCAGGGCTATCTGCCGATCCTCAGCCTGTGCCAGCAGGTGGTGTACGGCCTCGCGCCGCTGAACGTGGACACCGGCGCCGGGTTCATCACGCCCGACAACTACAAGCAGGCCGGTGACCTCGCAAAAGAAGGGTTGCGCTGACGTGCCCGCGTCCGATCCCCCCGTATCTGGCTCTCTTGCGCCAGATCCCGGACCTGGCGTCCCGGAGCGGTTGATCGAGCTGCGGGACGTAAGGAAGAGCTTCGGCAACGTGTTTGCCGTCGCGGGCGTCAACCTGCATGTGGACCGCGGCGAGGTGGTCGGATTGCTGGGCGACAACGGGGCGGGCAAGTCAACGCTCATCAAGCTCATCGCGGGCGTGCACGCGCCGACCAGCGGCGATATCCTGGTACGGGGCCGGGCCGTGCGGAACTGGAATGCCGGGCGGTCGCGTGAGGCGGGGATCGAGACGGTGTTCCAGGACCGGGCGCTGTGCGTGCAGCAGTCCATCGTGCGGAACATCTTCATGGGGCGCGAACTGGCGGGACCGTTTGGCTTCCTGAAGGTGCGCCGCCAGGTCGAGGAGGCCGACCGGCTTATGCGCGAGATCGGCTTTACGTCCAAGGTCTTCTCGCCGCAGTCCATCGTGGGCCAGCTCTCAGGCGGCGAGCGCCAGGGCGTTGCAATCGCACGGGCAATCTACAACAAGGCTGACCTGATCGTGCTGGACGAGCCGACGACGGCGCTGTCGCTGACGGAAACCGAGAAGGTGTTCCGCTTCGTGCGCGCCGTCCGTGACGGCGGGCGCTCGATCCTGTTCATTGGCCACAACATCCACCACGTCTATGACATCGCCGACCGCTTCGTGGTGCTCGACCGCGGGCGCGTGGTGCTGCAGGTCGAGAAAGCGAAGGTGGCGTCGGCGGAGCTGCTCATCTCGTTCATGGAAGGCGTCGCGCACCCGGTCGCGGGCGAGCTGCACCCCCTCGCGATGGGGACGGCGGCATGAGCGGCGTGGCAGGCCAGTCTGGGCGCAGCCCTCTGCGCGGCTTCATGTTCACGCACCGTGCGGCGCTGGGCACGCTCGCCGTGTTCGCCGTGATGATGCTGGTGTTCATGGTTGCGAACACCAGCGTGTTCACGCGCTGGGCCACCTATAGCAGCGTGCTGATTACCCTGCCCGTGGCGATCTTCCTGGTCGTCCCCCTCGTGTTCATCGTGACGGTCGGCGAGATTGACCTATCGTTCCCGGCGACGTTCGGCGTGGCGGCATGGGTGTTCGCGATGCTCGCGCAGGCCGGCGCCCCGCCGCTGCTGGCCGTGTTTGCGGCGCTGGCCACGGGCGTGCTGCTCGGGTTGTTCGTGGGCGGGCTGATCGTCTATGGCAACCTGTCGTCGCTCGTCGCCTCGCTGGGCATGAACTTCATGCTGCGGGGCTTCATCATGATCTGCACCGGCGGCAAGTCCATCGCATTGGTCGAATTGATGGATCAGCCCTTGAGCCGCGTGCTGTCAGGCGAGTTGTGGGGCATCCCCGCACAGATGTTCTGGGCGGTGCTGTTCGTCGTAGCCGCGTCGCAGCTGTATCAGCGGCACCGCTTCGGCGCGCGCATTCACTGCGTGGGCGACAACCCCGACAGCGCGGCGCAGATGGGGATAGACACGCGCCGGGTGCGGCTGCTGGCGTTTGCATTCATGGGTTTCGGCGCGGCGCTGGCCGGCGTCTTCTCCACCCTGATCAACTTTACCTGGTGGCCGACAGCTGGCGACGGCTACCTGCTGACCGCCATCGCTGCCGTGTTTGTCGGCGGCACGCCGACCTGGGGCGGCATCGGCACGGTCGCCGGCGGCGCACTGGGCGCGCTCATCGTGTCGTTCATCCAGACAGGCGTCGTGGCAGCCGGCCTGTCCGGATTTTATGTGCAGTTCTTCAACGGTCTTATCATAATACTCGCCCTGTTGGGCCACCGCTTCAACCAGAGCAGGTATCGCTGATGCCGGACCTGTCCGACGCTTTCGCGCGTGACGGCTTTCTCGCCATGCCAGGCTTGCTGGACGCAGCCGAGGTCACGGCCCTGAACGCCGAGGCACGGGCTGTCTGCAGCCGCGATGCGGCCCTCGGCGCACCTGACATCGCGGACGTGCTGGCGATCCATTTCCCGCACAAGCTCTCGCGGCTCATGCGCAGCACCATGGCGCATCCCGCGATTGTCCCGGTGCTGACCGCAGTCATGGGTCCAAACGTCAAGTGCATGCAGTCCATGTTCTTCGTGAAGAACGCAGGCAAGCCGGGCCAGGCCTGGCACCAAGACGAAGCATTCATCCCGACGCGCGACCAGTCCCTGACAGCAGCCTGGATCGCGTTGGATGACGCGACGGTCGAGAACGGGTGCCTGTGGGCCATTCCCGGTTCTCATCAGACTGGTGTCCTGTGGCCGACCCGGCGCCACGACAACCCTGAGTTCGACGCCAATGTAACAGCCTACGACTTCCCCTATACCGATGATGCCGCCGTCCCGGTTGAGGTGCCGGCGGGCGGCGTGGTGTTCTTCAACGGCTACTTGTTGCACCGCAGCCTGCGCAACCGCGCCAAGTCCGGCTTCCGGCGGGCGCTGGTGTTCCACTACATGCGTGCAGAGTCATTGTTGCCGTGGACCTGCGGCGGCCGGGTGCCCCCGACCCAGGACAACCGCGATATCGTGCTGGTGGCGGGGCAGGATCCCTATGCATGGAAGGGCGCAGTAGACCAGCATCCCGCTTTCCTGCGCCGGGAAGCGGTGGGATAGAGGGCCGTGCCTTTGCCGGTCTGTCGCACGTCCGAGATGGCAAGAACTCTGGCCTGGGTGCTGGCTCCGGCTCTGAAAAGAGTCCAAGATTGCAAGCGGTCTGCCACTGCGGCGGGTGGAAAATGTCCTGAATAGCAAGACGAAGGGCGTGGTTCAGAGCTGGGTTACACGGGAAAGCGGATTGGCGCTGCCAAGGCGGATGATGGCACCCTCACGCTTTCAGCGGTGGTGCGAGTATGGATCAAGGTGTTGGCGTAGCGGCGAGGCTGCCCGGGAGTAACCGTAAGGACCTGGCCATTCAGGCCTGGGCCGGTTCGGGAACGGTCAGCGGTTTGGCTGTGCGGCATGGGGTGAGCCGCAAGTTCATCTACCAGCAAACGTGCAAGGCTCGCACGGCGCTGGATAACGCCTTCTCGCCTGCTGTGCTAGACAGCACGGTGCTGTTCGAGGTGGCGGTGACCAAGGCCTGGCTGCGCCAGGTCATCGTCGGACTGACGCTGATCTGCCGCAGCTCGTATCGCGGTGTCGTGGAGTTCCTGCGCGACCTGCTGGGCCTGCCGGTCAGCGTCGGCTGCGTCCACGACGTGCTCGAGGCGGCCACGCGGCAGGCGAGCACGATCAACCAGGGCCAGGACCTATCGAGCATTCGGGTAGGCTTGCACGACGAGCTCTTCCAGGGCGCCACACCGATGCTGGCCGGCGTCGATGCCCAGTCGACGTATTGCCACATCCTGGCAGCAGAGCGGCGTCGTGATGCCGACACCTGGGGCGTGCACCTGCTCGACGCCGCCGAGCAGGGACTGCGGCCCGACTACACCATCGCCGATGCCGGGCAGGGCCTGCGCGCCGGGCAGAGAGCGGCCTGGGGCGACACGCCGTGCCACGGTGACGTGTTCCACATCCAGCGCCAGTGCGAGTGCCTGGCCAGCACGCTGCAGCGCCTTGCCGAGGGAGCCGCGTCGCGGCGCAGGACGCTGCAGGCCAGGATCGGCCGTGCCGGCCAGAATGCTCCAGACCACGAACTCGCCGCCCAGCTGATAGCAGACGCCTTACCCACTGACTGCTCTGGCCCAGATACGGCGTGTGATGGAGGCGAGGCGCTCGGGCGTGTTCATCAATTTGTTCCAAGCATCGCAGCAGGCATCCACGATGGCGTCGTAGCTGTTCCAAACGCGGTGGCTGAGAAAGTTGGCGCGCAGATAGGCCCAGATCTGTTCCACTGGGTTCAGTTCAGGTGCGTAAGGCAACAGCGGCAGCAGGCTGATGTTTTTGGGCACGCGTAGCTTGGGCGAGGTGTGCCAGCCTGCTTGGTCGAGCACGAGGACAGCATGCGCGCCCTCGGTTACGTGGCGACTGATCTCGGCCAGATGCACGTTCATGGCTTCAACATTGACAAGGGGCAGCACGACGGCCGCGCCAACGCCGCGTTCCGGGCAGACTGCACCGAACAGATAGACCGAGTTGCGGCGATGGTCGCGCAACGCACGCGGGCGCATGCCGTGCGGCGCCCACACGCGGGTCAGCGTACCTTGCTGGCCGACGCGCGCTTCGTCCATGAACCAGACCTCAACCGGCTTGCCCTGTGCTGCCGCGGACAGGCTGGCCGCTACAAGACCAGCGAACCCGTCTTGAAAAGTGTCTGCGCTTCGGGGTTGCTTTTCGGGTGCTGCGGACGCACCGACAAGCGCCGGAATGCGAGCTTGCGGAGCAGCTTGCCCACCGTGCGCTCGTGCAAGCTTATTCCCCACTCGCGCTTGATCCGGTCCTGCAGGTCGACACAGCGCCAGCGCACGACGCCGTCGCGCGCCAGGTCCGGCCCTTGCTCGACCCATCCGGCAACGATCGCCTCCTGCTCCGGCGACAAGCGCGGCCCTGGGCCGTTGCGCCGGGGCAAATCGATTAGGCCTGCAAGGCCGTCAGCATTGAAGCGATGCACCCAGTTGCGCAGCGTTTGCCGGTCCATGCCGCAGCATTCGGCCGCGTCCTCGCGAGACTGCCCCTCCATGACGCACGCAATCGCCAGCATCCGGCGTGCCGCTTTGGCGTCTCGTGTCCGCCCGGCCTCGCGCCGCAAATCATCCACCGACACGTCTTGCCACGTAATCGCTACCGCCATGTTCGCTCCCGTCCCAAACTAAGCGGCAGAGCGAATCACAAAAATGGTCCAAGCAGGATCACGTCCGAGTCAACGGTCAGGGCGATTGGTATGAGGCTGGCCCGGCAAAGCGAGGCGCAGGCGAGCTGGCTGGCCCGCGACATCCGAACGCTCGTGCACTGGCTGAGCCACGACGTTCTCGCCCTGGCCGGACCGGACCTGGCAACGCGGCGAGAGTTGTTCGACTTCATCGCCGTCGAGCTGGCGGCCCGCGAGCCCGAGGACGCACGGCGCATCCGCTCGGTGCGTGTCGCCCTGCAGAACCAGCGCGACAATCTGCTCGCCTTCGCCGGCGTGCTCGATGACAAACTGGCCGCGATCGCGCAAGCCCACGCCATCTCCGGGCTCCTCGTGCGTGAAGTCTGCGTGCTGCACCGCTTGCCCACCACCTCGCCCGCATACCGGCACCGGTGGAACCGGCTACGGGCCCGGATCAGGGGCAAGTTCCACGCCCTGTTCGCGGCCGTGAGCCGGGCCATGGCGGATACACCGCGCAGCAGCTCGCTCTTGGAGAACCTGAACTCGCGGCTGCGCACGGACTTCACCCTGCGCCGCCATCTCGGTGGCTCGTACCTGGACCTGCTGCGCTTCTTCCTGAACCACCGCCGCTTCATGCTCAGCCGCCATGCCGAGCGCCAGGGCAAGAAGCCCGCGCGAGCTGATGACCGGCCAAGGCCATCCGCACTGGCTGACCCCGCTCGGCCTGGGACCGCTTCAGCCCCAGCGGGCTTGACTCGGGAAGGCGAGCCGCCTCCCACACAGGACGCCCTACCCAGCCGCTATCCGGCCCTCACAGGCCGGCCGTTCCCGCGCGCCTCGTGTAACCCAAAAAGGGCGGATTCTGAACCACGCCAGGGACCGCTGCACCTGCTGACCCGTTACGTGACGCATTCCGAGCTGCGCGCCGTCGGCAAGAAGCGCCTTGTGCGCCACCTGCAGGCGGCAGGCGGCCTGCCCAACGTGGACGCACTCGCCGATCGCGCGCTTGCAGCCGCAGCGGAGCAGATAATCGTCGCCCCAGCCGAGCGCATGATTGCACGAGTGATCCGCGAGCTTGCTGCGGAGGCGCTGGTCAGCCGTGCCCGACTCGTCGAACTTGACCGCGGACTGAAGGCGCTGCTCGGGCGCCACCCTGATGCCGCCCTCATCCTCAGCCTGCCCGGCATGGGGGTCGTGCTTACCGCAGAACTCATCGCCAAGGCAGGCAACCTGTCCCGCTTCTGCTCCGCCGACGCACTCGCCTCGGCCGCCGGCATGGCGCCGGTGCTGCGCTAGTCCGGTCGAACGCGCTTTTTGCGTCGGCCGAACGGCGGCAACAAAGGCCTCAAGCGTGTGTTCTACCAGTCCGCATTCTGCTCGCTCAATCACGACGACAGCCGCACCTTCTACGACCGCAAACGACGCGAGGGGAAACGTCACCACCAAGCCGCCATCGCCCTCGCACGACGCCGCGTAAACGTGCTCTGGGCTGTCCTTCATTCCCGGACGCCCTTTCAATCTGGCTTCGAAACAGCCACTTGACTGACCCATTAAGCTGCTGCGCTGGCGCATGCTGGCGTCATCCGCGCGCCAGTTTATGAGCTTGTGCTTCTGCTTGGGAAATTGGTGACGGCGGTGCTGGTTCAGCTTGAGGTGCAGGGGGGATGTCCGAGGTCAGGTCAAGCACGAGCCACCTACGCCGCGCTGGTTCCGGGCGCCACTGCGCGGATCCATGCAAAAAGGTTGCTGTCGCGCCTAACAGCACAGGCGATACTTGCTGGCGCGAGTGCTGACAGAACCCTTTTCTACCACTGTGAAGCGGCCTCCCCTAATTGACTCTCAAAAGGTGCTCGCTGGCGACGTTTGGGCGCACCAGCGGGCGTTTTTGAGGTATGGGATCAACGTCCGCGCCGCTTCCGACGTTCCAATCCGCTCCAATGCCTCGACAGCGTAGCCGGGCACGTAGCGGTTGTTGTCGTGCAGGGCTTGGCCCAGGACCGGCACAGCCGGTTCGGCATCAGGGCCGAGCCGCGCCAGCGAGAGAGCGGCGGAGAAGCGCACTTCCGCTTCTCCGTCCCGTATCGCCGCGGTGAGCGTCGTCAAAGCCGCGGGTGTAGCCGGCACAAGGCCAAGCGCTTCCACCGCGTTGACACGCACCGCTGGCTCGGGGTCGGACGCAGCCGCGCAAAGCGCCTGGACCGCAGCCGCTCCGATCGGAACTGCGGTGCCGATCTCGCCGAGCGCGAACGCCGCGAGCTTGCGTGCCCGCGCCTGGCCGTTGGTCAGAAGGTGCAGAAGGCTTGGCACTGCGCCAGCGCCGATCTCAACCAGTGCTGCGACCGCATTGCGGGCGATCCGCTCAGCGTTCGGCACGTAGTCGATCGCCCTTTCCCCGTCGCGTTTCTCCGGAATATGCTCGCCGTCCTCGCGCCAAATGACTTCCTGAAGCCAATCGACGGCCGCTTCGCCCGCTGCCGCGATCGCGTAGCCCGCGTCAATGCCAACTGGGTCGACCTCATGCCCGAGCAGGCCGGTCAGCGCGTCGAGCCGGGCACGCACTGCCTCGCCGTCACCGGCGATCGCGTTGATGCCCTGCAGCACCGCATGCGGGCCCGGGTCCGCGAGCAGGTGGGTAACGTCGACGTTAGCGGGAAGCGGGGTCTTGGCCGACCGCGCATTCCGCAGCCAATCCCACTGCCGCTGCCAGACGGCGGACAGGTCGAGCGCGGGCTTGTTTTGCAGCATCCAAGCGGCGTCCTGATGATCCCAGGTCGCGCCTGCCGGTTCGTGCATGCGGATGAACTCGAACTTCATCATGAAGCGCTTCTTCTGGGTGAAATTCTGCATTTTTCGGTGCCAGACGTCGTAGTGGATCAGCAAGAAGCCGCCGGCTTGCAAGCAGGCTGGAACTTCCGGCGTCATGCTCTCATCTGGCCGGCGCGTCTGGAACTGGCTTCCAGGAACTACGCCGGTCGGACCCTGCTCGATCGGCGTCGCCTGCGGCACGTACATAATCATTACCCAGCGCAGACGATGGTTCCGCACGCGGCGGCGGTAGCCCCAATAGCTATCCTTGTGCATGACCTGCGCGGGCGACCCCGGCACGTTATTGTGCAAGGCGCGGTGCGGATGCATCACGTAATCCATGCCTAGCACGCTAGTGAGCGCCCCGGTGACGGCCGGGTCTTCGAACAACGCGCCGATCTCAGGGCAGGCTGGCAGTAGATTGTTGCCGGGGTTGAGGTTCGCATTGCCGCCAATCATTGCGTCGAAGCAATCGTAGATTTGCCGGTGAAAGCTTTCGGGTAACGTCGTCTGCAGGCAAAGATAGCCGTTCGCGACGAAGCTCTGCATCTGCTCGTCGGTCAGCAGGATCGGGGAAGTCATCTCGTCTCTCCTTTCACGTGGAATGGACGTCAAACGGCAACGCCGTCCTGGATCGATGCAATGCCCCGAAGCGCCGTGTTTGGAAGGGCACGTCGGCACGGAGGTCGCGGCATGACTCGCCGGCAACGATAAGCGGCTCGAAGATCCGCTCGCGCGGCTCGATCGCGAGTCCCGGTTCGGTCATGCGTTCAAGCAGCCATTCGATCGCGAGCCCACCAATTTGGTCCATCGGTTGGGCGACGATGGTGATGCGCGGCGCCACGAGCCCGCTCCATGGCACGTCGTCGACGCCAACGATCGAGATGTCCTGCGGGCACTGGAAGCCGAGATTGACGCAGGCCTGCAGTGCGCCGAGAGCGGTCACGTTGTTCGCTGCAACGATGGCGCTCGGCGGGTCTCGGCGCGCCAGCATGGCCGATGTCGCCGCATAAGCGGTCTCGCCGCCAAAGCCGGTGCGCGAGATCAGCGAGGGGTCGGCGGCAATGTTCGCGTCACGCATGGCGGCGACGAAGCCCGCGTGGCGCTCGTCTGCCGTCCAGCGCCCAACGCGGCCGGTGATGAGCGCGATGCGCGCGTGGCCGAGGCGCACAAGGTAGTCGACAAGCATGCGGATCGCGGCGCGGTTGTCGAAGCCAACGAAGTCCCGGGCGAGGCCAGGCACTTTCTGGTCGATGGTAACGATAGGCGGGACGGGTTTGGACTGGATCTGCCGTATAAGCTGGTCAGGCGGCCCGATCGGGGTTAGCAGGATGCCAGCGACGTTCTGGCCTCGCAGGTGGTCGAGGATTGCCGGTACACGCGACTCCTCGGCATCGATGTTGCAGACGATCACCGAAAACCCGCGCGCGATGGCAGCACTCTCGACAATGCGCACGAGTCCGCCGGAGAATGGGTTGGTAATGTCGCCAACGACCATACCGATCAGCGTGCTGCGGCCGGTCCGCAGGCTGCGCGCGACCAAGTTGGGCGAATAGCCGACCAACTCGACAGCGGCCCAAACCCGCCGTCGCGTGCCTTCGCTCACGCGTCCAGACTGGTTCAGTACTGCTGATACCGACGAGATTGACACGCCGGCGCTCTTTGCCACGTCCCAGATATTGGCCATCAGCCCGCTACCCTCAATCCTCTGCCAGGTGTCGACGCCGAAGTTTGAAAAACGTTTCAGCACTTTTCTAAAGCATCTTCACTCTCGACAACACGACCAGACACGGCTGGACTTGGCAAGGCCGCTACCTTCACGAAAACGAGAGAACCAAGCTGACCGCGTTGACATAGTCTACGCTGCACTGACAGGATTGATCTAACGTTTCGTCACCTAGCTGAGCGTGACGCTGATAATGAATTCCGACTTGATCGACCATCATGGAGGAACCATGGACCAGGTTGTACGCGCATGCCGGACAGCCATCATCGCGATCCTATTGACGCTTGTGGGTCATACCGTTCAGGCTGAGCCCGTGAAGCTCACATGGTTCATGTGGTCGGGTTCGGAGCTGGAGGTCACGGCGTGGCGGCGTGTCGCAGCCATGGTGACCGAGAAATATCCGGATATCACCGTCGAATTCCAGACTACCTCATTTCCTGACTATTGGACAAAGCTGCCGGCGCTCGCGGCCTCGGGAAAGCTGCCGGATATCGTCAGCCTGCAGACGCAGCGGGCGCCAGGCTTCGCGCAACTGATGGAGCCGCTCGACGCGCGCATTAAGGCGGACAAGTTCGACGTCCAGTCTTTCGACCCTTCGATTATGAAAGGCCTGTCACGCGACGGAAAGCAGTTCGCCATCCCGTATGATTTCGGGCCGATGGTCCTTTACTATAACCGCGATTTGTTCACCCAAGCCGGCCTGCCGCTGCCCAAGCCTGGATGGACGGAGGCGGACTTCGACAAGGCGGCACAGGCGCTCACGAGAGACGGTCAGTATGGGTTGGCCGTGAGCGTGCCCGACGCGTTCGTCGTCTTCGCGCGCTCCCGCGGCGCATACTACCTCGATCCCGCGGGTGACCTCGATTTGACGAACGAAGCGATAAAACAGGCTTTCACGGCTTACGCCCAACTAGTGGCTGGCAAGAAGGTCGCTCCGCTGTTCCCGGCGAGCGGAACGCAATCATCGAGTGTCGCCAACGGGCGCTTCACCTCCGGCAATATCGGAATGTATGTCGACGGCCCCTGGCAGCTCATTAACTTGAAGAAGAAATCCGCGTTCACGATTGGCATGGCGCCAGTGCCAGCCCGCGCCGCCGGGAGCATCACAATCAGTGTCGGTTCGGGTTTCGGCATCGCCACCACCAGCAAGCATCGCGACGAGGCCTGGAAAGCGATCCAGGTCATGACCGGTCCGGCGGCCGCGCAGTACCTGGCCGAGAACGGACGCGCCTTCGCAGCCCGGACTGCCATGCAGACATATTGGTACGAGACGGCGGCAAAGGATGTAGTAGGCGCCCAGGCAACAATCACCGCGGCCCTAAAGACGGCCGAGCCATACGTAACGACGCCGAATTGGGCGACCGTGTCGTCCCTGTTCGAACAATACGCGCCGCTTGCTTTCGCCGGTTCCGAAGACCCGGCCAAAGTGCTGGCGACTATCCAGCAGCTCGCGTCGCAGTAGCGCCGGGCTATGTCGACGGCAGGGACCGGCCTCGCCGGATCGGGCGCTGCCGCTGCCAGCCCTGGCCTTCCCACGATCGCCAAGCGGAGACCGCGGCGGCGCCGCGACCTTGGAACGGCCGCGCTGTTCCTACTCCCGAGCTGCCTCGGTCTGCTGATCTTCCTGATCGGCCCATTGCTCGCCTCGTTGCTGCTGAGCTTCACCAATTGGCAGGTTATCGGCACTACCCGCTTCGTCGGCTTCGCCAACTACGTCCGGCTCGCCACCGCCGATCCGGTGTTCTGGCAAGTGCTGCGCGTCACCGTCCTGTTCACCGTGCAATACCTTATACTGAACTTGGTGATCTCGGTCGGGATGGCAGTCTGGATCGGCAGCCTGTCATGGGGAAAGCAGCTCTTCCGACTGGTGTTCTTCCTGCCGACTTTTATGCCGCTGGTCGGAGTCGCGGTCGTGTGGCAGCTCATGCTGACGCCGGGAGGTGTCGTCGACTGGATGATCGCGGCCCTACATTTGCCTATCCCGAACCTTGTTACGAACCCGTCTTTGGCGCTTGAGGCGCTCGTGCTCGTCTCGCTTTGGTCGCATTTCGGCTACAACATGCTGCTGTTCGGGGCGGCGCTCGAAGCCATCCCGTCCACCTATCTCGACGCCGCGCTGATCGATGGCGCCTCGGCCTGGCAGCAATTCTGGAAAATCAAGCTACCGCTGATCTCGCCCTCGCTGTTTTTTGGCTCAGTGCTGACGGCTATCACCAGTTTGCAGGCATTCGACCAGGTTTATGCGCTCACGCATGGCGGCCCAGGCTCGGCCACGACGACGCTCGGCTACGCCATATACAACCAGGGCTTCGTCACCTACCGGCTGGGCTACGCGTCGGCCATCGCCTGGGTGCTGTTTGCCATGATCATGGCGCTGACCGCGCTGCAGCTCCGGCTGCAGACCAGGTGGGTGCACTATGACATCTAAGCTACCTTCGCGCGGTGCGGCGTCGCCCGCAGCCCGGACCGTGCTGCAAGGCGGCATGGTAGTTGCCGCCGCGCTATTCCTTTTCCCGTTCTTCTGGATGGTCTCGAACGCCCTGCGCGGGGACGGCGAGGTGTTCGCCGTGCCACCACGCCTGTTCCCGAGCCAAGTGCAATGGCACAACTTCGCCGAGGCATGGCTTTACCTCCCATTCGGACATTTTTTCCTTAACAGCGCCTTCGTCTCGGGCGCGATCACTGCGATTGTGCTCACGGTATCGTCCCTCGCCGGTTACGCCTTTGCCCGTCTGCGTTTTTCCGGCTGCGGCGCATTGTTCGTGGTCTATCTGGCGACTTTGATGGTCCCGCAGGCGGTAATCGTCATCCCGCTGTTCCTGATGATGGGCGCGCTCGGCTGGATCGACAGCTACCAGGCGCTGATCGTCCCAATGGCGTTCAGCTCGTTCGGCACGTTCCTGCTGCGGCAATTCTTTCTTAGCATCCCGAAGGAGCTAGAGGAGGCTGCCCTGCTGGACGGCGCGTCGCATCTGCGTATCCTGCTGACGATCATGCTGCCGCTGTCCCGCTCGGCACTTGGCCTGCTGGCCCTGTTCACCTTCACCGGTCAGTGGAACGCGTTCCTGTGGCCGCTGATCGTTGTAAACGGGCCCGACCATGCGACCCTGCCGCTCGGCCTCACCCTGTTCCAGGGACAGCAGGGCACGCAATGGAACTACATGATGGCAGGCACCACCATCTCAATGCTGCCGGGGCTGACGCTGACGATCCTTATGCAGCGGTATATCTTCAGGGGGATCGCGATCGGCTCGGGCTTCGGCGGTCGTTAGAGCATGATCTCGTTCATGTCGGTCCGTGTGTCGCCGCGAAGCCGTGACCAACTTTGAAGTGTAGGCGGTTCGGGGTGCCGAAGACCTCTGAGCCTGAGCGGCGTTGTTGCAGCGATCCGGCGATTGGCTGTGCGAGCGGCCCAGCGTAGGAGAGCAGCAGCCATCTGACCTGGGATGCCCTGTGCCGTTCAAAGCCAACGCCGACCGCCGCCACCACATACCCAAACAGAGGTTCAAGGTCACGAACTGGGCGGCGTATGACGCCAGCCTGCGCCAACGCGGCAGCTTGACGGTGTGGGTCACCGACGATGCCATTGCGGCATGGACGGCCGAGCCCCGGACGACTTGGGGCGGGCAGCAAACCTACTCGGCCCTGGCCATCCTGACCGCACTGACGCTCAGGATGGTGTTCCGGCTGGCTCTGCGCCAGACAGAGGGCCTGATCGGCTCCGTTATATGCCTGCTCGGGCTTGATCTGGCCGTCCCTGACCACGGCACGTTTTGCTGCCGGGCGGAGACGCTGGAGGTGCCACGGCCGAGAGCCAGCACCGGCGCCGAACCCATACACCTACTGGTGGACAGCACGGGGTTGAAGCTTTGCGGCAAGGGCGAGTGGCTGCACGAGATGGGGTGGACGGCCCCTGACGGCATCGATGTGCCAGACTGCGGGTCGTGAAAAGCCAGCAGAGAGGGAGCCGCCCACGATGAGCATTACCATGATCGGCCTGGATACCGCCAAGTCCGTGTTTCAGGTTCATGCCGTGAACGAGGCCGGGAAGATGGAGATCAGACGCAAGCTGCGACGCGACGAGCTGGTTTCGTTTTTCACGAAGCAGGACGCTTGCACGGTCGTGATGAAGGCGTGTAGCGCCGCCCATCATTGGGCTCGCCTGCTGACCGGTCTCGGGCACACCGTAAAGCTGATCGCGCCCGAGACGGTCAGACCTTTTGTAAAGCAAGGCAAGAAGAACGATGCTGCCGATGCGGCTGCGATCTGCGAGGCCGCCTCCCGGCCTGACGTCAGGTTCGTGCCAGCCAAGAGCCTGGAGCAGCAAGGCATCCTGGCCTTGCACTCGGCGCGGTCGCTGTTGATCAAGCAGCAGACGATGCTGGCGAACGCCATGCGTGGCCTAGCGGCCGAGTTTGGTGTGATTGTTTCGAAGGGCATCAGCAAACTCGGGGAGCTTGTGGCGCAGGTGGAAGCGGACGAAGCCGTTCCCGAGCCAGCACGGCAGGCGATTGGGGGATTGCTCAGCCATTGTGACGTGCTGGCTGGAAGCATCAAGGCGTTGGAGGCTGGTATCGTCGTTCACGCTCGGCACGACGACACGGCGCGGCGCTTGGCCACGATCCCCGGCATCGGTCCGATCACCGCGTCCATGATCGCGGCGACGGTCGCCGACATCGGCATGTTCAAAAGCGCCCGGCATTTCGCCGCTTGGCTCGGCCTCGTGCCGCGGCAGCACTCGACAGGCGGACGGACCCGGCTTGGCCGGATCACCCCAGGGGCTACGCACGAGAAGCTCTGGGTTGAACCAGACCGTTTGCTATTAACTAGCAAGCAATCATCTACGCTTCGCACGTACGCGTTTTCTCAACCACGATAATCATGCCAGACCAGG
>JAABVA010001228.1_pt1 | contig 28090 bp, 28 predicted proteins | sample 5560331 | NCBI WGS metagenome assembly JAABVA01 (sample SAMN12812661, study PRJNA571458) | rock metagenome | isolation source: Antarctica rocks | place: Antarctica: Victoria Land, Mt New Zealand sud | collected 2016-01-07 | reverse complement strand
GGTCGCTGACACGAACGCCGGCCGGAAGGCCAGCAGGAACACCCGCCATCGCTGTCGATCCCAGAAAACCTAACCAGCGATATAGAAGCTCCAAACGCTTAAATGAACCGTATTGGGGTTAGGGCGGTGCCGACCGCCTGCAGCCCGAAGGCGATTGCGATGGTTTGGGTGCTGAGTTCGATGAGTTCGAGCAGCCCGTATTCTGCGGGCGACAGGAAGCGCGAATAGAACGGAATGGCTAGGAAAGCGACGACGCGGCCGGCGATGTTGCCGAACGCATATAGCGTCGAATGCTGGAGCACGCGCTGCAAGCTGGTTTGAATCCTACCGTGCGGCACAGCTTGGGCGCCAGGCATAGTCAGTGGTCCCACTCGAGTGAAAGCAGCTTCTGACCATTTCTGGTCAGAAACGGGCGAACTATGCCTTTCAGTAGATGTATTCCGGCCTGCAGTGCAACCTGTGCCAGGTGCTTTAGACCGTTCGGAGGCCGCGGCAAACAATCATTTTAGGTTCGTGCTCCTTTGCCATCCTTGGATTTTCCCAAAAGAGCCGTTACGTTCTTGCAATGCATCAAAGGCCGCCGTTGATCCTGCATGTGTTCTCCTCGTTCGGGGTGGGCGGAGTGCAGGTCCGATTTACCTCAATCGTAAACCGTTTTGCCGGCCGCTGGCGGCATGCAATCATTGCCATGGATGGAGACTTGTCGTGCCGGGACCGCCTCGACCCGGGGCTCGATCTGCAGTTCCCCGAGGTCGAAATCTGCAAAGGCGACACTATCGGCAACGCGCTGCGCTTTCGCCGCCTGCTGCGCCGGTTGCGGCCGGATCTGCTGGTGACCAGCAACTGGGGCACGATCGAGTGGTCGATGGCCAACGCGGTCCCAATCGTGCGGCAGGTACACATCGAGGACGGGTTCGGTCCGGACGACCGCGAAGGCCGGCTGCCCCGTAGAGCACTGGCGCGCCGCCTGCTACTGCGGAAGCGCATCGTCGTCCTTCCATCACGCACGCTGTGGACGATCGCCACTCGAATCTGGCGCTTGGACCCGGGCCGCTTGCGCTACATACCGAACGGCATCGACCTCGCCCGGTTCGCCGGCCCCTCCACGGCGATGCACCGCCCGAGCCGAAGCGCCGTGGTCGGCACCGTTGCAGCGCTGCGGGCGGAGAAAAATATCGGGCGGCTTCTACGCGCCTTCGCCGTAGCGGCTCACGGCTCGCAGACCCGCTTGATCGTTGCCGGCGATGGTCCTGAGCGCGATGGGTTGCAGAAGTTGGCGCAGGAGCTTGGCGTTGGCGGCCGCGTGCAGTTTGCCGGGCACGTCGCCCAGCCAGCAGCTTTGTTTCGTCAATTCGACATCTTCGCCATGTCGTCCGACACCGAGCAGATGCCCTTGTCATTGCTGGAAGCGATGGCGGCTGGGCTTCCGGTCGCGTCGACCGACGTGGGCGATATCCGATCGATGCTGGCTGCCGGCAACGGCGCCTACGTTACGGCGTTGGACGATGGCGCGCTGGCGGCGAGCTTGCGAACATTGATCGAACAGGATGCCTTGCGACGTGAGCTCGGTGCCGCCAACCGCGTCAAGGCTGAGCGAGATTTCGATCAAACGAAGATGTTTCAGGCCTGGGCAGCCGTGTTCGACGGTACATCGGCTTCGGTTCGGCCCAGCGATCAGCAAACTGCCCCGGCAATTTCGTTGTTCTCCGCCAATGCGGCTTGAATGATGGATAGGCGGATCACCACACTTCGTAACGTTAGCTACGTTCAACCAAAGTGTACGACTCAATACGTGGGGTCAACAAAAACTTATGAATTGAACATTACATGCTCTCAAGAACGTGATAGCTTTATGGGTGACGCTGGAACGTATGTTGGAGGATACCGCCGTGAAGTGCGTCAATGAGCCTAGGCGGTTGGGTCTTTACGCGTTCAAGCCGCCCATCGGGCGCGTGACGTCGTGAAGGATTCGCCGCAACCAGTAGTGCTTCGGGGATGGCCGACAGCCGCCAAGCCGGATCAGGACCCGTCCCGCAACCGGTTCCGACATAACCTGGCCCGCGTGATGGCGGAGCGGGGCGTAACCCAGGCCAGTCTCGCGCGGACCATGGATGTCTCCCGCGTGGCCGTCCATGCCTGGATCTGGGGCACCTGCTTTCCCGAAACGTCCCGGCTGATCAAGCTGGCCCAAACATTGAACGTGCCGATCGGCGCGCTGCTAGAAGGCGACTACGCCGGCGCGGTGCCCTCGAACGAGGAGTTCTTGCTGCTCGAGGCGTTCCGGAAACTACCGAACACGGCCAAGCTTACCCTGCTCGCCGCTGCCTATGAGCTCACCACCAAGGTTGACAGCAGCAAACCGCAAGCAAAGGAACTGACCTGATTGGTCTCAGCGCAGCTCCAATGCGAGCTCCCGAAATAGCCTGGCCGGGAGGCCGCTGCCGGTAACCGACCGCATGGGCCGGCCGTCATCGTTGCCCAGCCACACGCCGATGACGGTCCCGCCCACGGCGCCGATGAACCAGGCGTCGCGGAAATCTTGCGTCGTCCCAGTCTTGCCAGCCACGAGCCGCCCCGGAATTGCCGCCGCCCGGCCGCTGCCACGCGACACCACGGCCGCCATCATCCGCACCATCATGGCCGCGAGGTCCGGATCGACCACGCGCTCCTGCGACGGCCGCGGAACCGGCACGGTCCGCCGGTCGGCCTCGATTGAGTCGATCGCCTGGGCCGTCACAGCACGCCCGCCGTTGAACAGGGTGGCATAGGCCTGCGAGAGCTCAAGCAGGCCAACCTCCCCGGTGCCAAGCGCCAAGGAGAGATCCTCCGGCAAGCTATCCGCGATGCCGAGCCGGTGCGCCACCGCAGCCACCGCGCGCGGACCGCCAGCCTGCTGCATGAGCCGCACCGACGCCGTGTTCAACGATTGCGCCAGAGCCTCCTCCAGCGTCACGCTGCCGTGGAACGTGCCGTCGAAGTTCTGCGGCGCCCAGCCGCCGATGCGCAGCGGCCCGTCGAGCACGCTGTCGTCCGGACGCATGCCATGCTCAAGCGCCGTGAGCCAGACGATGGGCTTGAAGACCGACCCGGGCTGACGCCGGGCAGAGGTCGCACGGTTATAGGGGCTGGCGCGCCAATCCCGGCCGCCGACCATTGCGCGCACGGCGCCGGTCGCGACGTCCAGCGCTACGACGGCCCCCTGCCCCACTCCCGCCGCGGCACCCGGGCCATCCAGCGTCGCCGTCAGCCGGGCCTCGACCGCCGCCTGCAGCCGGGTGTCGAGCGTCGTGTGCAGCACCGCGTCGGCGCCCGGTGAGATCAGCGCCTGCGATGCCTCCGCGGCCCAATCGGCGAACCAGCCCGCGGCGGCAGGCCGGCCTGAGAAGACAATCTTTGCGGACGCGGCTCCGGCCTCGGCTTTCGTTATCGCGCCGGTGTCGGCCATGGCGGCCAGCACGTCCCGCCCGCGGGCGGCCGCGGCGGACGGGTCGTTGCGCGGGTTCAGGCGGGACGGCGCCCGCGGTATCCCTGCGAGCACCGCGCACTGCCACAGGTTCAGCTTGCGGGCGGACACGCCGAAATACATCCGCGCCGCCGCGTCCACCCCCCAGGCACCCGACCCAAGATAAACTCGGTTGAGCCAGATCTCGAGGATCTCGGCCTTCGAGAAGGTATGCTCCAGCCAGAGTGTCAGCATGAGTTCCTGCACCTTGCGATGGAAGGTGCGGGCGTTGGTCAGGAACAGGTTCTTGGCGACCTGCTGGGTGAGGGTGGATCCGCCCTGCACCAGCCGGCCGGCGCGGAGGTTCACAAACGTGGCGCGCGCGATGCCGATCAGATCGAGGCCCGGGTGGCGAAAGAACCGGCGATCCTCGACCGCAACTGCAGCCGCCGGCAGGAAGTGCGGCATGTCGCCCAGGCGCAGCGGATCGCCCACCACGTCGCCAAAGGTCGCAAAGGTGCGCCCGGCGCGATCCTGCAGCGTGAGCCCAGGCCGACGGGCGGCGTCGAGCGCGGTCTCCGGCCGCGGCAGGTCGCGGCCGAACCATGCTAGCACCAAGGCAAGCGCCAGCACTCCCCATATGGCTGCGATCACGCCATAGCGCAGCACCTGCCAAGCCAGCCGACGCCGCTGGGCAAGTTTCGAGGGCACCGGGGCTACGGGCAATTTGGCCTTCATCGGCGGCGGTTTGGGCTTCGGAGGTGGCCTAGCTGCCTGAAGCGGCGCTTGGCTCGGCGCGCGGGCCATGCCTCAGCGCCAACCGGCGTGGATCGTGCCTGCCGTCATGCCGCTATCTGAAGCACTGGATATAAACGGTCGAGGAGTTGGCGACATCGCCGATCTCGAACGCACGTTTGTCGGGGCCGGTGCTGCCAGCGGTGCGAGGCTGCACGCCGTTGGCCCGCAGGAACACCAGCGCCTCGGTCCCTTTCACGGCGAAGTTCACGTTCTGCGGGATGTCGCCGCCGGTCATCTCGGCAACCTGGGCTGCGTTCAGCTTGGACACCACCACGCCGATGACGTTGGCCTGGCTGTCCAGCAACGGCCCCCCGGAGTTGCCGGGCTGCACCGGCGCGCTGATCTGGAAGTTGGCCGGGTTGTCCCGCAGCCCGGCCAGTGCGCTGATGTCCCCCGTCGTGAGCGTCGGTCCGGACGACAGCAGGCCAGAAAGCGGAAAGCCATAGGTGACCACGCTCTCTCCCCGGCGCACCGCGGGACCGTCGCGGAACGCCAGGGCCGGGCCGACCTCGGCCGGCACGGCCAGAAGCGCCAAATCGCGCCGCCGGTCGGTCGCGACCACTCGGGCAGGCACGCGCGCCCCGGCGGCGTTGCGCGCCACGATGCGGCCGCAGTCCGCAACGACATGGTTGTTCGTCAGCAGCCGGCCCTCCGCCACGATGAAGCCGGTGCCGCTCGAGGCGGGGCGTTCGCCGGCCGGGGGCAAACCGCCGTCGCCTCGCGGCTCCGGCCGTATCGGGTCGCCGGTGTCGGGCGCACCCAAGGGCGGCGGCTTGCCGGGGAGCCCGGCCTCGGTCGGCCCGCCCCGCCGATACGGCGCCGGGTTGAACGCTGGATCGGGCGCACCCAAGGGTGGCGGTTTCTGCGCCTGTGCCGGCGCAGCAATCGGCAGGCTGCATGCGAGGCTAAATGCCAGGAGCCGCCCAACCTTGCTTGGTTTTGGCGCGCATCGCAGGATCAACAAGACAATGGAGGCCGGCATGAAAGGATTGTTCCTAGACGCGAGCGAGGACCTGGCGAGCGTGTTCCGCGCCATGACCCGGGATGGCGATCCGTCGATCGACGTGAACATACAAGCACAAGTGGCGCCCGGCGAGTTGCCTGCAATGCTCGCCGGATACGACTTCGTATTGAACGACCATACCTTTATGCCGACCGACGCGATGCGGGGCTGCGCCGGCCTTCATCATGTTATCTTCCTCGGCACCGGCGCCCGCAGCTATATGAACCCCGATGAGCTCGCCGCGCTGGGCATGACTGTGCATACCATAAAGGGCTATGGCGATACCGCGGTGGCCGAGCACGCGATCGCCCTGATGTGGGCGGCCGCCCGCGGCATCGCCCGCATGGACGGCGGCATGCGGGCCGGGCAGTGGCTGCGGACCGAGGCGATGCAGTTGACGGGCAAGACGATCGGCCTGATCGGATATGGCGGGATCGCCGCCGAGGTGGCGCGCATCGCCCGGGGCAGCGGCATGCGGGTGCTGGCCTGGAACCGCACCCCGCGCGCGGCGGAGGGCGTCGAGTTCGTGCCGCTCGACCGGCTTCTGGCCGAGAGCCACGTGGTGTCGCTGCATTTGCTGCTGACGGACGAGACGCGGGGGTTCCTCGATGGCGCACGCCTGGCCCAATTGCGCCCGGACGCCATCCTGGTCAACACCGCCCGCGGCGCCATCGTGGACACGCCGGCGCTGGTGGACGCATTGCGGGAGCGCCGGATCGGCCACGCGGCGCTGGACGTGTTCGACCACGAGCCGCTGCCGCCGGGTCATGTGCTGACAACGCTGGAAAATGTCACGCTTTCCGCCCACAGCGCGTTCCGCACGCCCGAGGCCAGCGAGACGCTGATCCGCCGGGCCCAGGATATTGCTTGCGAGATAGCGGGGGCGTGCTCGGTGGTGAAGGGATAGCGCCGCATCTTGGCGACCCCGCCATTGGCTGTGCTATGATGCCGTGGTGTGTGGGCGTGGCGGAATGGTAGACGCTGCAGACTTTTGATTGGAGTGCCCGCGGGGAAACCCGCGGCGTAGAACCGCCCAAATTCGGGGAACGCTAACGGCCGGCAACCGGCCCAGGCCAATCCCGAGCCAAGCCCCGGCACCGCGGCAAGCGGGTCGGGGAAGGTGTAGAGACTAGACGGGGGGCGCCTACCGCCTTCGGGCCATGGCGAAGGGATAGTCCAGACCACGAACGCCGCACCATGACCGGGGCGGCGGCGGCGAAAGCCGAAGTGGGATGAAAATCTGAGTCCCGTAAGGGAGTGCGGGTTCGAGTCCCGCCGTCCGCACCACTGCGCCTATGCCGGCACGCGCCGCCGCCGCAGCAGTCCCGACATGATCAGCACCACGAACGCCACGGTGACAGGCGGGAACACCACCCAGTTGACCGCCGCCCAACCCAAGGTAACGAGCACGTGGCCCGACCAGAACGAACCGACCGCCATCGTGCCGAACACCAGGAAGTCGTTGAACGCCTGCACCTTGTTGCGCTCCTCCGGCCGGTGCGTCTCGAGCACGAGCGCCGAAGCGCCGACGAAGCCGAAATTCCAGCCGAGCCCCAGTAGGACCAGCCCCGCCGAGAAATGCATGGCCGTAAGCCCAGACAGCCCAGTGAGCGCCGCACAGCCGATCAGCAGCAACCCCGCCGCCACGATCCTCTGCGCGCCGAACCGGGCGATCAGGCTGCCGGTGAAGAAGCTCGGCGCATACATCGCGACGATGTGCCACTGCAGCGCCCAGTTGGACGTGGATAGCGGCAGCCCGCACATGCGCATCGCCAGCGGCGCCGAGGTCATGACCAGGTTCATCAGCGTGTAGCTGACGACGCCGCAGATCACCGCGACAATAAAGCGCGGCTGGCGGATGATCGCTGGCAGCGGGCGGCCGCGTGCGACCTCGGCCGGAGCGGGCCGCGGCAGATCCACGCCGAACAGCACGGCCATGGCGACCAATGCTACGGCCGCCTGCGCCAAGTAGCTGACGACGAACAGGTTGGGCGACCACAGGTCCATGGTCCAGGTGACGAGCTGCGGCCCCAACACACCGGCGAACACCCCCCCGGCCATGACCCAGGACAGCGCCTTGGGCCGGAACGCGGCACTCGCGCCGTCGGCGGCGGCGAAACGGAACGACAGCACTACGGAGCCATAGAGCCCGGCGAAGAGGGTGGCCAGGCAATAAAGCGGAAACGATTGCAGCAGCAGCGCACAGGCGCCTACCAGCCCGGCCAGTATGCCGCAGCCGCCGCCCGCCATGAACGCGGTCCGGCGACCAAACCGGCGGGACAGCCATCCGACTGGCAGGGTGCCGGCGGCCATGCCGACCACGAACACGCTGATCGGCACCGTCGCCAGCGCCGGGTCGGGCGACAAGGTGCTGCCGATGATCGCGCCGGTCGCGAACACGACGGACGCATTTGCCCCGGCCAGCGCCTGCGCCACCGCCAACCGCCTCACGTTGGCCTTGGCGCGGCGATCCTCGAAGTCAGCAGTCTCGGCTGTCGCTCCCATGCTGCAAATGCTACCCACATTGCCCGCGTTCGACCAATTCCGGTTCTGCATGGCGGTTCCTGCGGAACGATGACCCGGCCGGGTCGTTGCCGTCCGCATGACAATCGCCGTTTATGGCCGCGACGACGCGGGCGCGGAGGTCTATCGGATCTCACTAAGCAGTCCTGCGCTGCAGGTGAGCGTCCTGACCTTTGGCGCCATCATCGAGCGTTTGGCGGCGCCGGACCGGTTGGGGCAATGGGCGAATGTCGTGCTCGGCCTCAACAGCCTGGACGGCTATATGCATCGCAGCCCGCATTTCGGCGCGGTGCCGGGCCGGTTCGCGAACCGGATTGCCGGCGGGTGCTTCGTGCTCGACGGGGTCGAGTACCGATTGGCCTGCAACGACGGGCCGAACGCCCTGCATGGCGGCCCTACCGGCTTCGGCAAGCGGATTTGGGATATCAGGGACAGCAGCGACAGCCATGTCACGCTCGGCCGCATGAGTCCGGACGGCGAGGAGGGCTATCCGGGCACCCTGGACGTGCAGGTTACCTATGCCGTGCAGGGTTCCGATCTACGCATCGACTACCGGGCACAGACCGACCGGCCGACCGTGCTGAACCTCACGAACCACAGCTATTTCAATCTCGCCGGCGAGGGGAGCGGCAGCGTACTCGGTCATCTCCTGCAGATCGAAGCCGACTCGTTCCTGCCCGTCACCCCAACCTCGATCCCGACCGGCGAGGTCCGGTCCGTCGTCGGCACCCCGTTCGAGTTCCATGTGCCGACCAAGATCGGCAGCCGCATCCGCGAGGCGGACGAGCAGCTTCTGTGCAGTGGCGGCTACGATCATACCTGGATCCTGCGGACCGGCCCCGGAATGTGCCTTGCTGCCCACCTGCACGAACCGTCGAGCGGGCGGACGCTCGATGTGCTGACCACCGAGCCCGGTGTGCAGGTCTATACCGCCAACAAGCTTACCGGCACGTTGGTCGGACCGAGCGGGCGCAGCTACCGCCAGAGCGACGCGGTGTGCTTCGAAACGCAGCACTTCCCAGACAGTCCGAACCATTCCGCCTTCCCCAGCACGGTGCTGCGTCCCGGGCAGGAGTTCGCCTCCACGACCATTTTCCGGTTCACGGCGTCCCCCGCGTATTGACGTAAAGCGCGTAGATCGATTGGCTGGCCGCCATGAACAGGCGGTTCCGCTTTAGCCCGCCGAAGCACAGGTTGGCGCAGCGCTCGGGAAGCTCGATCCGGCCGATCTGCTCGCCCTGGGCCGAGAATACCATGACCCCGTCGAGCCCAGGCTCGCCCATGCCCCAGCCGCACCATAGGTTGCCGTCCTCGTCCAGGCGGAAGCCGTCCGGCGTGCCTGGCCCGGCGTTGATCAGCACACGCCGCCCGCTGATGCCCACGCCGTCCGCCGTGACGTCATAGGCCAGGATGTTGCGCGGGCTGGCCCGGCTTTCGACCACATACATGACGCGTTCGTCGGGCGAGAAGGCCAGCCCGTTGGGTCCCGCCACGTTGTCCTCCAGCAGCACCGCGTGCCCGGTCGCCGGGTCCAAACGATAGATGCTGCCCGGCAGCTCCTGCTCCGCTCGCGCGCCCTCGTAGTCGCTCAATAACCCGAATGGCGGGTCGGTGAACCAGATCGAGCCGTCCGACTTGACCACGACGTCGTTGGGCGAGTTCAGGCGCTTGCCCGCGAACCGGTCCATCAGCACGGTGATCTCGCCGCCAAGCTCGGTCCGCGTCACACGCCGGCCGCCGTGCTCGCAGGTGATCAGCCGGCCCTGTTGGTCCCGCGTATTGCCGTTAGCGAAGTTGGACGGACGGCGGAACACGCTGACGACGCCGGTTTCCTCCTCCCACTTCAGAATACGGTCGTTCGGAATGTCGCTCACCAGCAGATGCCGGGCGTCGCCGAACCAGACCGGCCCCTCGGCCCAGCGCAGCCCGGTGGCCAGCCGCTCGACGGCCGCCAATGGAAGGCGGTACTTCGCAAAGTCTGGATGCAGGATCTGCACCGCCGGGTCCGGATAGAAGCTGCTGGGCTGCCACATGCTGATCGTTTCCTACTGGCCTTACCGACATCATGCATCAATGGCGACAGACGGGAACCCTTATGGTATCATCAGATGAACGCGGTTGTTCCGTCGGAGGATAGACAGCTTCGTGCAGCATGCGAATTTGAGGCGCTCCCGATTTTGGCTCGCTGTCGCCCTTGCGTTATCGGTATGCGTCGCGGCGGCGCCGGATGGCTTTGCCCGACAGAGCGGCGGCTACTCGCGGCCGAGCGCATCAAGCCGGACTCCATCCTTTGGCGGCGGCGGCGGCGGCACGGCGCGGACACCGTCGTTTGGCGGCAGCGGCGGCTATAGCCGGCCAGCCCCGTCCTACGCACGCCCGACCTGGACGCCGTCGCAGTCCGCCGGGGACAGCAGCTTTTCCCGCGATCGTTCAGGCGCTGCCTTGGATAGCTACCGCGCCCAGCAGGACAGCGCCCGGCGGCAACGCGACTACGCGCCGGGCGCCGCTGCGCCGCAATATGCCCCCGCTCCATACACCCAGCGCCAGGTTGGTCCCGACCGATCCGGATGGTTCAATAGCCGCGGCTGGTCCGCTCCGTCACCCAGCTACTACGGAGGAAACCGCAGCTTCGGCGTGTGGGACGGGCTGTTCCTTTGGTCGCTGCTGAACAATCTCGGCCGGTCGGGGTCGGGCGACTTCTTCCACAACAACCAGAACGATCCGGGCTACCAGCAATGGCGCCAGGAGGCTAACCGCCAGGCGCAGGACAACGCCGAGCTGCGCCAGAAGCTTGACGACCTGGACCGCCAGTTGGCGGAGCGCGACAGCCAGCCGCGCACGCCCGGTGCGCTGCCGCCCGACATCCCGCCCGAGATTGCGAAGGCGCCGCCGCAACGGACGCCCGGCGTGCCGAACGGGGCCGGCTCGCAGTGGGTCTGGGCCGTGCTGCTGGCCGGCGGCGGCGGGATCGCCTACCTCGCGTGGCAGCGCCGCCCCAGTCCCAAAGGATCAGCCGTGAGCACCCCACCCACGAACGCCCTGCAAAGTGCTGGGAACCTGCTGCGGCACAAGCTGTCGGGCGAGGGTTATACCCCGTCCAAGTTCCGCGTCGGCATGACCCTGGCGCTCGACCCGACGCCGTTCATCCTATCCGGCAGCGCCATTAAACTGCTGCAGCCCGAAGGCAGCAGCCCGAAGGCAGCGGCCAAATCAGCGTCAGCGCCGTAGGCCGCGTAGTCTCGGGCAACACGCAGCTCGTCCGGCTCTATCTGCCCGACGGGCGCAGCCTGGTGCAGCTCCATCTCGACCCGGCCGGGGACCCCGACGAGTGCCGGCTGTTCGGCACCATCGATGAGATCACCCCGGCCGATCCCGAAGAGTGGGGCGCATGGCTCGACCGGAACGAGGGCATGATCGGCTGGCCCGAGTTCCAGACCAAGGACGGCAAGACCTATGGTCGGGTCTGGGCGCCGGGCGACAGCCGCGTGTCGCCGCGCATGCTGACCGAGACGATCGAAAGCCTGTCCGGCACCCGAACAGTGCAGAGCCAGGCGATGCTGTATGCTGCGCCGACCGGCAGCCCAAGCCCGGCGCCCGCCACCGAATACATCATGGTCGCCGCGCTGCAGGACGGCGGACGCGCCTGGGTCGAGGTCAGGGCCGGCATCGACCTCAACCCCGTCACCCTCCAGCTCGCATAGATTCGAATGGAAAGCATCCTCGCCACGCTGCAGCAGGGCCTGCCTGTCCTGGCCGGGCAATTCGTCGCGACGCTCATCCTGCTCGGCATCGGCATGACCTGCTATATCGTCGTGACGCCATTCAATGAGTGGCGGCTGGTGCAGGAGGGCAACGTAGCCGCCGGCGTCGTCATGGCCGGGACGCTGGTGGCGCTCGCCTTGCCGCTCGCGACGACGCTCGCCACGAGCGTGCTGGTGCTCGATATCGTGCTGTGGGGGCTGGTGGCGCTCGTTATCCAGCTTGTGACGTTCGTGGCCGCGACTGCTTCGATTCGCGGGCTGCGCGGCATGATCGAGGCCGGCAACGTCGCGGCGGCGCTGGTGCTGATCGGCATCCAGCTCGCCGTGGCGCTGCTCAACGCCGGCGCTATGGCCGGGTAATTCAATCGAGATACGGGAGACTGCCATGATCACGTTCATCCGTAACCTTGTCGGCGTGAAGACCGACCAGGCCGTCAACAGCGCCGTCGAGGCAATCGTGCGATGGGACCCGCAATCGGCGACCGAAGCCGAGCTCCGCACGATGGAGCAGCATCTCGACATGCTGGGCCGTCAGGTGGCCCAGGCCCGCATGGCATTCGACAAGGAAAAGCGCGAGGCCGACACCATCCAGACCCTGTCGCAGCAGCGCATGGCGGCGGCCGAACAGATCCAGCACCGCATGGACACCGAGACCGACCCGGCCCGCAAGAGCGAGCTGGAGCGCAGCCTGGCGACACTCGTCTCCATGCTGGAGGGCATGGGTCCCGATATCGACCGCGAAAAGCAGGATGCGGTCGATGCCGGGGACTTCCTGCAGTCGCTCGAGCAGACCTATCAGCAGGCTGGCCAGAAGCTGAAATCGGCGCGGGACGACCTGAACCGCGCCCAGCGCGACATGGGCCGCGCCGAGCAGCAGCGCGACATGGCGCAGCAACGGGCCGAGGCAGCGCGGCAGGCGGCCGGGCTCTCGACCGCAACCAGCGGGCTGAGCGTCGCGTTGAAGGCGATGCAGGACAACGCGTCGCGCAACCTGGTCGACGCCGAGGCGGCCAACACCAAGGCGAAGATGCTGGCGCCGACCCGGCCGGAGCAGGAGGACCCGAACATCGCGATGGCGCTGCAGCAGGTGCAGGGCAAGCTGCCTGGGCCGACCAACCTCAACGACCGGCTTGCGGCGCTGCGCCAAAAGCAGCTCGGCGGCCCGGCGAAGCAAATCGGCGCGTCGTAGCCCACAACGTCATTGCGAACCGGCCTCGGCATGGCAATCCAGGACGGCCCTGGATCGCCACGTCGCGAGCGCTCCTCGCGATGACGAGGCCCATTATGCCGTCCGGCATGGCATAGGGTAGCATCGCCTCGACGCCGGAGGAGGCACCGTGGGCGAGATACCCGACTACTTGATCATCGGCGGCGGCACCGCGGGCTGCATCCTGGCCGCGCGACTATCGGAGACTCCGTCGTGCCGCGTGACCCTGCTTGAGGCCGGGCCGGAGGATCGCGACATCTGGATACACATCCCGGCCGGCTATGCCCGCCTGTTTGCCAGCGGCCGATACGATTGGGCCTTCGCCACTGAGCCAGAGCCGGAGCTCAAAAACCGCAGTATCGCATGGCCGCGCGGGCGGGTACTGGGCGGGTCCGGCTCGATCAACGGCCTGGTGTTCCTGCGCGGATCGCCGCACGATTATGACCGTTGGGCACAGGCCGGGGCACGCGGCTGGTCGCATGATGACGTCATGCCGGTGTTCCGCCGCATTGAGCGCTGGGCCGGCGCGCCCGGCAACACCCGTGGAACCGAGGGGCTGATCCCGGTCGGCGAGCCCCGGGGCAACCTGTCGCCCGGTGCCGCCGCCTTCATCGCGGCGTGCGAGGCCATGGGCTTCCCCCGCCACCGCGACATCAACGATGGCACGATCGAGGGCGTGGCGCCGATCCAGATGAACGTGCGGAACGGCCGCCGGGTCAGCACAGCGCAGGCCTATCTGCGCCCGGCGCGCAACCGGCCGAACCTGCGCGTCCTGACCGGCGTCGTTGCACAGCGCCTGCTGATCGAGGGCCGGCGCGCGGTCGGCTGCGTGGCTCGCCGCGCCGATGGAAGCACCGAGGAGATGCGGGCGGCACGCGGGGTCGTGGTGTGCAGCGGCTCGATCGCCACGCCAAAGCTGCTGATGCTGTCTGGCATCGGCGACGGGGCGGCGCTGCAGGCGCTGGGCATCCCGATCGTGCTCGACCGGCTCGGTGTCGGGCAGAACTTGCAGGATCACTTCATCGCCCGGTTCGGCTTCCACACCCGCCCAGCCGGCACGCTGAACGAGATCACTGCGAGCCGGCTGCGCACCGCCGGCATGGCCGCCCGCTATGCATTGCGACGCACCGGCCCGATGGCGGTCGGCGCCACCGAGGCCACCCTGTTCGCCCGCGTGACCAAGGGGGCGGAGGAGGCCGAGGTGCAATTCCAGTTCATCAATTTCAGCCTCAGCCCTGGCGGCGGCTATGTGCTGCCGAAGTATCCCGGGTTCATGTTCAACTTCGGCCAGTGCCGCCCCGATAGCCGCGGCGAGCTGAGCTTGCGGAGCGCCGACCCGGACGCCAAGCCGGTAATCCGCGCCAACTACCTTTCCGCGCCCGGCGACCAGCACGTGATGCTCGCCGCCGCGCGCGTGGCCCGCACGCTGGGCCGCACCGCGCCGTTCAGCGACCTGGTGCTGGACGAGCTGGCGCCGACGCCGGATGTCGCGTCGGATGAAGCCATGCTGGACTACATCCGCGGCTCCGGCACCACGGTCTATCATCCCTGCGGCACCTGCCGGATGGGCAGCGACGACGGCGCCGTAGTCGATCCGGAGCTGCGGGTGCGCGGGGTCGATGGCCTGCGCGTCGCGGATGCGTCGGTGATGCCGCTGGTGCCGTCCAGCAATATCCAGCCCGCCGTCATGATGGTGGCGGAGCGCGCGGCCGACTTCATCAGGGCAGCCGCCTAATGGAACAACAGCACCAGCACGACGCCGCATACGATCAGCACCAATCCGGCGATGTCTGCGCGCCGGAGGGTCTCGTGCAGGTAGAAGCGGCTGAACAACAGGGTAGACACCATCTCCACCTGCCCCAGGGTGCGCACCAGCGCGACAGGCGCCAGGGAGAACGCAGTGAACCAGCAGGCGGAGCCGCCGGCGGACAGCGCACCCACCCAGGCGGAGCTGCGCCACGAGGTGAAGGCGTCCCGGAGGCCCGCCGGTTCGCGCCAGGCCATGTAGCCGCCCTGCATCAAGGTCTGCAGCACATTGGTCACGACCAGCGCGAACAGGGCGCCGAGGATGGTGTCCGAAGCCGCCAGAGACACCGATGCGACCTTGATGCCCACGCCGGCCACGGCAAATCCGCTGCCTGCGCCGAGGCCGCACAGTGCCGCCGGCTGCACGGTGGCGCGCAGCAGCGTGCCCAGATGCAGGCCCCGGCCGGCGAGCGACAGGGTCATCACCCCGCACACCCCGATGCCGATGCCGAGCCAGGCCACCGGCGCCAACGCCTCGTGCAGCAGCGCCGCCGACATCAGCGCCGCCTGCACGGCGTCGGTCTTGGAGTAGGCGGTGCCGACGGCGAAGTTACGATAGCCGAACGCCATGATGAGCAACGAGGTGCCGAGCACCTGCGCCAGCCCGGCCACCGCGCATGCCACGACGAACCCCGGCGTCGGCGTCGGCAACACGGCCGCGGTCGCAGCACGGTAGCCGAGCAGCAGCATGAGGCCGACCGGGACCGCATACAGATAGCGCACGAGCCCCGCGGTCCCGACCGACAGCCGATCCCGCAGGCGCTGCTGCAACGCAGTGCGCCAGGTTTGGATCAGCGCCGCCACCAGCGTGATCGGAATCCAAAACGGCATCGGGATCGAACTCCTGTTAGCCAGCCCCGGCCGGGCGGAAACCTCAAGTCAGGCGAAAGCGTTCCGCCTGCCGAAGGGGAAGCCATCATGAGACTGCCACTTGCAATCCTCGCCGCGTGCCTGCTGACCAGCGCCGCATCCGCGCAAACGGAGAAGAAGGTCTGGACGGCAGCGCCGGTGCCGGGGACCCTGCCATCGAATGTCGCCCCGGCGGACCGGGCCGGCGGCAACACCGGGTCGGACACGTCCTCCCCGTTCAGCTCCCTCCCCACCGGCGGACGGTCGGGCAATCAGCCTAGTGACACCACCCGCGATGGCGGGGGCCCGGGCACCGATTCGACTACGCCCAACCTTTCCAGATAGGCCTAGCTGCCCCCGAACGCCGGGGCTCGCTTGCCGAGGAAGGCCGCCTTGCCCTCGGCGTGGTCGGCGGTCAGGAATAGCGCCGACTGCGTGTCCCGCTCCCACTCCAGCGCCGCATCGAGCCCGGCGGCGAGATATTGCTTCGTCATGGCGACCGGCAGCGGCGCCGTGGCATGGAACAGCGCGGCGCGGGCCAGGGCAGCCTGCAGCGCCGTGCCGGGCGATACGACATGGTCGACGATGCCGATGGCCTTTGCGCGCTCGGCGGACATCTGCTCGCCATAGAGGAAAACCTGGCGCGCCCGCCCCTGGCCAATGCGGGCCGGCAGTGTGTGCAACAATCCCAGGTCTGCAATCAAGCCGATCTTGCCGAAACCGGCGGCAAATCTTGCGTCCTCGGACGCCACCACCGTGTCGCAGCACATCGCCACCGAAAGTCCGGCGCCGACGCACCATCCTTCGACCGCGGAAATGACCGGCTTGCTGCCCTTGATCAGCAGTCGGACCAAACGGTGGGTCACTCGGAACCGCTCCCGTCCGGCCGCCAGGTCGGCTACGTCCATGCCGCTGATGTCACCGCCGGCGCTGAAGGTGCCGCCGGCGCCGGTGATGACGATGGCGCGCAGCTCCCTGTCGGCCTCGATCGCCTCCAGCGCTTCGACCAGGCGCTGGCGCATCGGCATCGCAAGCGCATTGCGCCGCTCCGGATAGTCCAGCGTCAGGATCGCGGTCGCGCCGTCGCGGGACTCGGTCAGCATGGGATCAGCTCCGCCTCTGTTTTCGCCTGCAGCTCCGCATGGGTGACGCCGGGCGCCATCTCGACCACCGTGAAGCCGCGCGGCGTGATGTCGAGCACGGCGAGGTTGGTATAGACGCGCGCGACCGCCGCGGGGGCCGTGAGCGGGTAGCTGCAGCGCCGCATCAGGCGGGGACGGCCCTCCTTGGTGGTATGCTCCATCACGGCCCACAGGCGCCGTGCGCCCACCGCGAGGTCCATGGCGCCGCCGACGGCCGGGGCCGTGTCGTTCTCGCTGGTGGCCCAATTGGCGATGTCGCCGTTCTCCGCCACTTCGAATGCGCCGAGCACGCATAGGTCTAGGTGGCCGCCGCGGATCATGGCAAAGCTGTCGGCCTGGTGCACGTAGGCGCCGCCGCGCAGCAGCGTCACGTGCTGCTTGCCGGCGTTGATCAGCCACGGGTCGACCTGGCCCGGCGCCGGAGCCGGGCCCATGCCGAGCACGCCGTTCTCGCTGTGGAAGATTACCTCGCGGCCGGCGCCCACATGGTCCGCGACCATGGTGGGGATGCCGATGCCGAGGTTCACATACCAGCCCTCGGGAATGTCCTGCGCGACGCGGGCGGCCATGGCGGCACGGCTGAGTGGTTTCATGGTCGTTCCGCCTATAAAACGGGATCGCCGCAGGGCACGTGCAGCACGCGGTCGACGAAGATGCCGGGAGTCACGACGCCCTCGGGGTCCAGCTCGCCCAGTTCGGCCAGATGCTGGGTCTGCACGATCGTCAGCCGGCCCGCCATCGCCATCACGGGGTTGAAGTTCCGGCCGCTGCTGCGGAACACCAGGTTGCCCCAGCGGTCGGCACGCCAGGCTTCTACGAGCGCAACATCGCCGTGCAAGGCGTGTTCGAGCACGTAGGTGCGGCCATCGATCTCCCGCTCCTCCTTGCCGCGGGCAAGCTGTGTGCCCGCGGCGGTCGCAGTATAGAACGCGGGAATGCCCGCCCCGGCCGCCCGCAGGCGTTCGGCCAACGTGCCCTGCGGCACGATCTCCAGCTCGATCTTGCCAGCGCTATACAACTCCTCGAACACCACCGAGCCGGTGCTGCGCGGGAAGGTGCAGACCATGCGGCGCACCCGGCCCAGCTCCATGAGCCGGGCAAGTCCGGTGTGCCCGGTCCCAGCGTTGTTGGCGACGCAGACGAGGTCGCGGGCGCCCTGCTCGATCAGGCCCTCAACCAGCGCATTCGGCTGCCCGACCGCGCCGAAGCCGCCGATCAGCACCGTTGCGCCGTCCGGGATGCCGGCCATCGCGTCCGCCATGGACTGCACGCGCTTGTCGATCATGCGGGGTCTCCGAGCTCGATGACCGCGTCGGCAGCGTAGGCGCCCTCCCCGTCCGGCATGGCGAAAACTGGGTTGAGGTCGATGGACCGCAGCCGCGGCCCGACCTGGTGGGCAAAAACGGACAATCGGGACAGCATGGCCGCGAGGGCGCCGATGTCCGCCGGCGGCCGGCCGCGCGCGCCCAGCAGCACGGGGGCGGCCCGGAGCGAGCGAATCATGCGCTCTGCCACATCGAGGCCGAACGGGCAGCGGTGCAGCGCCACGTCGCGCAGGATCTCGACGAACACGCCGCCCAGGCCGAACATGGCGACCGGGCCGAACACCGGGTCCCGCTGGATGCCCAGAATACACTCGACGCCGCCGCGGAGTTGCTTCGCGACCAGGATACCTTCCAGCCTTGCATCCGGCACGGCAGCCCCGGCTCGATCGAGCAGGATGGCGAAGCCGGCGCGCACGGCGTCCGCACCGCGCACGCCCAGGATGACGCCGCCGATCTCCGACTTATGCACAATGTCGGGCGACAGGATCTTGAGCACCACGGGGTAGCCGAAGCGCTCCGCCGCCTCAACCGCCGCGTCGGCATCGGCGCAGGCGGCCTCGGGTGCGGCGGGGATGCCGGCGTCCATCAAGATGCGCTTCGCGGCGGCCTCGGACGGATTGGTCAACGGCAGCTCGATGGCCGGAACCGGGAGCGGGGGCAAGCCAGCGGCCTTGGCGAACGCCTCGCCGAAACGGCCCATGGCGTGGATGGCGACGGTGGCCCGGGTCGGGTCCTCGAACACGACGAACCCGTCGTCCTCATATTCGCGGATGCGCTCCGGCGGAGCGACGACGGAAAGCACGAATAGACGGTCCGGGTGCCGGGCCTTGGAAGCATTGAGCTGCTCGCGCAGCTTTGGCGCAATGCTCGCGGCGCCGCCGACCTGGGTGAAAAAGGCGAGCACCGAGGCATAGCCGCCGTCCTCGACCATCGAGTCGGTGAACCGGCCGATCAGGCTCATGTCGTTGAAGGCCTGCGCCGTGCAGTCGACGGGGTTGCGCGGTGCGGCGAAGGGCAGCATGGCCTTCAGGCGGGCCTGGGCATCGGCCGGCATCTCGGGCATCGGCAGGCCCAGCGTCGCGGCGGCGTCCGAGATCAGCACGCCGGCGCCGCCGCTGATGGTGATGACACCCAGCGTGTTGCGGGCCGGGTAGATACGCCGGGTCGCGGTCAGGGCGATGTCCAGCATCTCCTCGGTCGTGCGGGCGCGGACGACGCCGAACTCCGCCAGCACCGCGTCGGTCACGGCGTCGTTGCCGGCAATTGACGCGGTGTGCGACTGCGCCGCATGCGCGCCGAGCGTGCTGGTGCCGACCTTCATCATCACCACCGGCTTGCGCGCGGCACGGGCGGCGGCGAGGGCCGAGAGGAAGCTTTCGGCCTCGTGGATGCCCTCGGCGTAGGCGACGATGACGTCGGTGTCGGGGTCCTCCGCCAGCCAGCCGATCACGTCGCCGATGGTGACGTCGCCCTCGTTGCCCGTGGTGACGCAGATCGGCGTGCCGATGTTGCGGTTACGCGCGGTGGCGAACATGTGGGTGCCGTATGCGCCGCTCTGGCTGGCGATACCGATGCGGCCCGGCCGCGGCCAGCCGTTCTCGAACGAGCTGGAGAAGATCGGGTAGAAGCCGATATGCGCGTTGAACAGGCCGAGGCAGTTGGGCCCCAGCAAACGCATGCCATGACGCCCAGCCGCCGCCATCATGCGGTCCTGCGCCGCCCGGCCCGCGTCGTTCATCTCGGCGAACCCGGCGGTGAACACGATCGCCGACCGCACGCCGCGCGCCCCCAGGTCGTCGACCGCCTGCACCGCGAGTTCTGCCGGTACGGCGACGATCGCGGTGTCCGGCACGCTCGGCAGCTCCGCGACGCCGGCGTAAGCCGGCAGGCCTTGCACCTCCGCGCGGTTCGGGTTCACCGGCAGGATGGTGCCATGGAAACCCTGGGCCAGCATGTAGGCGATCGGCCGGCCTCCGATGCGGGTGGGATCGTTGCTGGCCCCTAGCACTGCGACGCTGCGGGGTCGCAGCATGCTGTCCAGGCTGGAGAAGCGGCTGCTCAAAGCGTCGCCGCCGTGCCGAGCAGGGCCGTGCACTGGCTGGACAGCGTACCGCCGTTGCCATGGACCAGCGCCACGTCGAGCCCCGCCACCTGCCGCTCGCCGGCGTCGCCGCGCAACTGGGTCACCGCCTCCAGGATCAGGAACATGCCATACATGCCGGGATGCACGCAGGACAGCCCGCCGCCATTAGTGTTGACCGCGAGCCGCCCGCCGGGCGCAATGGCACCGTCCTGGACGAACGGCCCGCCCTCACCTTTGGCGCAGAAGCCGAGGTCCTCGAGGAACAGCAGCGTGTTGATCGTGAAGGCGTCATACAGCATCGCCAGCCGTACGTCGGATGGCAGGACACCCGCCATCGCATGGGCACGCGGGCCGCTGTCGGTCGCAGCCGTGATCGTGAGGTCCGGCATGCACATCACCGCACGGTGCCAACCTGCGCAGGCTGCGCCGAGCAGATAGGCCGGCCTGTGCCGCATGTCGCGGGCGCGGTCGGCCCGCACCAGCACGCACGCACCGCCGCCGTCCGTCACCAGGCAGCAATCGGCGACGGTGAGCGGATCGCTGACCATGCGCGCGCCCAGCACGCCCTCAATCGAGAGCGGGCCGCGGGCAAAGGCGGCCGGGTTCAGGTTGGCCCAGCCGCGGGCGGCGACCGCGACCTCCGCCAGCATCTCGCGCGTGGTGCCGAACTGGTGCATGTGCCGGCTGGCCGCCAGCGCATAGGCCGTGATGGGATGGCGCGGCTTGTACGAAGCCTCGTGCGGCTGCGGTTCGCTCATGGACACCAGGCGGCCGCCGGCGCTGCGCTGGTTGCTGCCGTAGCAGATCAGCGCCGCGTCACACAGCCCGGCGTCGAGCGCCAGCGTGGCGCTGAGCAGATGCGCCTCGAAGCTCGATCCGCCGACGTTGGTGCCGTCGAAACAGCGCGGGCGCAGGCCCAGATACTCGGAAACGGACAGGGTCGGGAAGGCGTGCGTGCTGGTTGCGGCAAACACGCCATCGATTTCGTGCAGCTTGAGCCCGGCGTCGGCGATCGCCGCCAATGCTGACTCGGCCATCAGCTCCATGGCCGTGCGGCCCGGCGCCGTGCCACAACCGGCCGAACCGATGCCGACGATGGCGGCCCGGCCGCGAAGAGGATGCGTCATGCCGGCTGCTCCGGGGTGAACACGACTAAGGGCGCTCCGTTCTCCTCGATGATGCACGCACGCACGCGGGTGCCGATCGGCACCGTCTCGACCCCATCGATGCGCGTCATCATGCGCGGCCCCTCGTCGAGGTCCACGAGCGCCACGTTGTAGGCGCCGTCCCGCGCGCGGTTGACGGTGATGGCATAGACGGTGGCGAGGCCGCTGGCGGCGACCCACTCCAGGTCCTGCTCGCCGGTGCCGGGGATGGCGATGCGCGGGTAGAAGGTGTGGGCGCCGGTCGAACGGCTGCGTTGGAGCATGAACCGGCCCTCATGCAGGTGGGCGCGATACTCGGCCTCGGGGCCGGGCCCGGTCATGACCGCACCAGGCTACAGCCGCCCTCGCTGAGCGGTCGCCAGGCCTGGTCGGCCGGAGTGGTGGCGACCAGGGTCAGCAGGTCCCACTGGCTATGGATGTCGCCGGGCGGTTTCGCCTGGAACAGATAGGCCGGGAACAGCGCGCGGCCGTCGGCGCGGACGCTGCCGGGTCCGAAGGCCTCGTCCATCGTCGGCATCGCCTTCATGGCGGCGACGGTCGAAGCGCCGTCCTGCTTGGCCTTCGCCGGCCCCATAGCCGCGACCGTTTTCAGGTAATGCAGCGTGCCGGCGTAGCAGCCCGCCTGGATCATGTTCGGCGGGTGCCGCTGCGGCATGCGGGCCAGCACGCGCTTGGTGAAGGCGCGGGTGCCCTCGTTCATGTCCCAATAGAATGTCGAGGTGAGGAACAGGCCCTGCGCCAGCTCCGGCCCGATCGCGTCGACGTCGGTGGGGTGCGACAGCAGCGCCGCCATCCTCATCGACTTGCCCAGGCCGAATTCATGCGCCTGCTTCACGCCGTTCACCGTGTCGTTCCCGGCAGAGGCGAAGCCGATCACGTTGGCGCCGCTGGCCTGCGCTTGGAGCAAGTACGAGGAGAAATCCGTTGTCTGGGGGAACGGGTAGGCCGCCCTGCCCACGACCGTCCCGCCGCTCGACTTCACGAACGCCGCCGCATCGCGCTCAAGCTGCTGGCCGAACACGTAATCGGCGGTGATGAAGAACCACTTGTCGCCACCGAGCTTAACCAGCTGCGACGCAGTGGAGCGGGCCAGCATGTAGGTGTCGTAGGTCCAATGCACCGTGTTCGGCGTGCATTGCGTGCCCGTCAGGTCCGCGGTGCCGCCGCCGGAGTTCACGCAGACCTTGTTGCGCTCCCGCACCGCCGCCGCGACGGCGAGCGCCACGGACGAGGTCGGTACGTCCAGCACCATGTCCACGCCGTCCCGGTCCATCCATTGGCGGACGAGGCTGACGCCGATGTCCGGTTTATTCTGGTGGTCGGCCGAGATTAGCTCGACCTTGAAGCCCCCGTTCTTGGAGGAGTCTGCGCCGAAATCTTCGATCGCCTGGCGGGCGCAGGTGACCGACCCGGCGCCGGTGTTGTCCCGATACGGGCCCGACTGGTCGTTCAGCACGCCGATCTTGATCGTGGGGACCTGCGCTTGCGCCGAGGCGAGCGGCGCGGCGACGGCCAAGGAGGAGCCGAGCAGGTGACGGCGGGTCAGGTCCACGATGATTTCTCCTCAAGGTGCCGTCGGCTGGCATTCGGATGGAGCATGCCAGGTCCAAGCGTGCCCGTGTAGCTGCCATGACCGTATTGCAGAGTTGATCCCTGCTTTTCCCTCGCGCGGTTGCGATGCCTGACTAGGTTGCGGCACACTTCAGGTCCTGCGACCGCAAGTTGCCGGGCAACGACATAGAGTATGGGAGAGAGACTATGACCTTGAACGTCGCGCCGACGCGCCGCCGGCTGCTGTCCACTGCAGGCCTCGGCGCTGCGGCCCTGGCACTGCCGGGCGCCGCTTTCGCCAAGGCTCCGATGGGATTGACCCAGGCGCCGTATTTCTACCGTTTCAAGCTCGGCACCGCTGAGGCGACCATCGTGTCCGACGGCCCGCTGCCGCTCGGCGACCCAAATGCGTCGTTCCTGAAGATCGACAAGGCCGAGATCGGGCGCGAGCTGACCGACAATTTCCTGCCGACCAGCAACGCGGTGCTGGAACAGAATATCCTGGTGCTGAACTTCGGCGAACGCGTGGTGCTGTTCGATCTCGGCATGGGCACATCGCGGGTATTCGGCCCCACGACGGGGAAGCTGATGGCCAGCCTACGCCAGGCCGGCATCGATCCCGCCAGCGTCGACGCATTGATGATGAGCCACGCGCACATCGACCACTGCGGGGGCATTATGGCCGACGACGGGAGCCGCAACTTCCCCAATGCGCAGCTCTACATCGCGCAGTCGGATTTTGACTACTGGACGAACGACGCCGTCGTGCCGGCCACCTATCCAGTGCGCAAGGACTTCCTGGGCCAGGCGCAGAAGAACCTGATGCCGAACCGGGACCGCACCCACTACTTCAAGGACGGCGAGGAGTTCCTGCCGGGCATCACCGCGCTGGCGGCGCCGGGCCACACGGTCGGGCACACGATCTTCATGATCCAGTCCGGCAACGACCAGCTCTGCTATATCGGCGACCTGGCGCACCATCCGGTGCTGCTGCTGGAGCATCCGCGCACGCAGTTCGCCTTCGACACCGACCCCGTGCAGTCCGCAGAGAGCCGGGTGCGCATGCTGTCCATGCTGGCCGCGAACCGGACGACGCTGCTGGCCTATCACTTCGCCTGGCCCGGCATCGGCCATGTCGCCCAGGCCGGCGACGGTTTCCGCTACTATCCTGCCCCGATGAACATGCTGCTGTAGGGCAGCATCGGCGGCATCGGCGGAGCTAACCGAAGTCGAGGAACCCCGGGGCATCGCGAAGCGGTGGTGCAGCAGCAAGCGCCGCGATGCCCGGAACCGGGCGGGCAGTGCGCGGGTCATTGGCCAACAGTCGCTCCAGCGCCGCCGCGACCGCCAGCACCTGGGCATCCCCGCCGCGGCGACCGACGATTTGCAGGCCAAACGGCATGCCGTTGCGGTCGAGCCCGACCGGCAGCGACACCGCGGGATGGCCCACGACCGTCACGGCATAGGCCAGCGCCAGCCAGTTGTAGTATGTGCGCGTTGGTTTGCCGTCGATGCTGGAGGGGAACAGCTCCGACCAAGGGCGCGGACTGATGGTGACGGCGGGCGACAAGATGACGTCGAATCGGTCGAAGAAGCGCAGCCATCTCCGGTAGAGCACGGTCTGCTGCTGCAGAGCCCGCGCCATGTCGAGAGCGCCGAGCCGCAGCCCGGCCGCAACATCCGCATGCACGTTCGGGCCGACCGCGTCCGGTGTGTCGCGCACTCGGTCGTGGTGGCGGGCGAGGGCGTCGTTTGCGCGCAATACTTCGAAGACCTCGTCCGTGCCGGCGCAATCGGGCGCTGTGTCCTCACTAGCAGCGAACACCCCGCGAAATAGGCCGGTTTTCTCCGTGAAGACCTCTTTGATGTGGCCCTCGGTCGGTGCGAAGCCGAAGTCGGGCGTCAGCGCTACCCGCAGCCCGGCCAGGTCGACCGGGGCGGGCGCGGCGAAGTCGGCGACCCGGCGGACTGCGCGCTCGGCGACCGTCGTCGCCAGCGGGTCGCGCGCGTCGTCGGACACTATGCAGGACAGCAGCAGGCACAAATCGGGCACCGTTCGCGCCATCGGTCCCAAAACGGGCAGCGGATTCCAGCCCAGCGGGCGTTTCTCGTTCGGCACCAGGCCCGGCGTGGGACGGAAGCCGACGATGCCGCAGAACGCCGCCGGGTTGCGGAGCGAGCCGCCCATGTCGGAGCCGGTGGCGAGCGGCACCATCCCCGTCGCCAGCGCCACCGCCGAGCCGCCGGACGACCCGGCGGCTGAACGCATGGGATCGAACGGGTTGCCCGTCGCGCCATACACGGCGTTGCGCGTGTTCGCCCCGGCGCCCCACTCCGGCGTATTGGTCTTGCCCAGCACGATTGCGCCCGCCTGCCTGGCGGAATGCACGATCAGCTGGTCCTGCTCCGGCACGTGATCATGGAACAGCACGCTGCCATAGGTGGTGCGCAGGCCCGCCACGTCCTCCAGGTCCTTCACGCCCAGGGGCAAGCCGTGCAGCGGGCCGAGCGCGTCCCCCCGCATCGTGGCCGCGTCGCAAGCCTTGGCGGCAGCGCGGGCGCGGTCGAAATCGCGCGCCACCATCGCGTTCACGGCTGGATCGACGGCCAGGATGCGGGCAATGCAGCTCTCGACGAGCTCGGCGGCCGATAGCCGCTTGCAGCCGATCAGCCGGCGCGCCTCGACCGCGTCGAGATCGCAGGCGTCCATTAGGATAGCTGACCGGAGGCGCGGGCCAGCACCGCCCAGTTGGCCTCGCCATACTTCTCGCGCTATTCTTTATAGAAACCGGCCCGCGTCAGCTTTTCGCGGAAGGCGGCCTTGTCCACTTCGTTGAACACCATGCCTTTGGCCTCCAGATCGGTCCGCAGGCTGGTGTTCAGCAATTCGAGGTCCGACCGCTGCAGCAGGGCGCCATCGTTGAGGTGCTTCGCCGCAATCCCCCGCAGATCGGCGGGCAGCGCCATCCAGGCACGGCGGTTCGCCAGCGGCCAGTACCCGTCCCACATGTGCCCGGTCAGCGCGGAATACTTCTGCACCTCATAGATCTTGGTGTTCCAGATGTTCGCCAGCGGGTTCTCCTGGCCGTCGGCGATGCGGGTCTGTAGCGCGGAATACATTTCGGCGGCGTTAACGCTGATGGGCGAGCTGCCGAATGCCTTGAACATGCTGGTCCACAGCGGACTGACCGGCACGCGCATCTTGAAGCCCTCAAGGTCCGAAGGCGTCACGATCGGCTTCGTGCTGGTGGTCATGTGGCGGAAGCCGTTGTCCCAGATGCGCTCCATGGCGAGGATCTGGTTGCCGCGGGCGATCTCGGTGCGGATCAGCGCGCCGAGATCGCCGTCCATGGCGCGCCACACAGCGTTGTAGTCGTTGAAGGCAAAGCCGATGCCGCTGATGCTGGCGACGGGGACCAAGGTCGCGAGGATCAGGCCCGACAGCGTGAAAAACTCCATTGCGCCGGAGCGAAGCTGCGACAGGACGTCGGTTTCCGCACCCAACTGGTTGTTCGAAAACAGTTGGATGTCGAGCGCGCCGTTGCTTTCGGCCCGGATTCGGTCGGCGGCCTCAATCGTGCGGGTGTTCAGCGGGTGCGTGGCGGGCAAGTTGGTGGCGAACTTGTAGCGGAAGTCGCTGGCCGCCCGGGCGCGCCCGATTGCGAACGCTCCGGCGGTTCCCGCGAGGATGGCACGACGATTTAGGTTTGCCACAGAAGTCTCCTTGTCACGCGGCCCGGTTGCCCTTCTTCACCTGCACGGCGCGATTGTCGACCGCTGGCAGCATTTTGATTGGATCACGCGTCACAATCAGATCGATCAACGCCGGGCCGGTCCCCGCCATCGCGTCGGACAACACCGCCCCCGAACCGCCCGGGTCTTCGACACAATAGCGGCGGCAGCCCAGCGCCGTAGCGACACGGGTATAGTCAGTCTCGGCAAGGTCCGAAGCCTGATAGGCGCCGGGTCCATACATTAGATGCTGCAGCGTCCTCACATAGCCGGACGCCGCGTTGTTCACGACGACAATGGTGAAGTCCAGCTTCATGCGGCGGCGCTCAGGCGAACGCCGGCGGCGACGCCTTCCTGCCCGATCGAAGGATGGATTGCGCCCAGCACAAGATGCTAGTCGGGGCCGCGCAGCGTGGCCTCTTTCAATGCACGGATACGACGCATCAGGATAGGGTGACGGCGCAGTCGCGCGAGATCGACGTTGCGGCGTGCCGCTGAGTTTGGCTCCGCGTCTCGATGTTGGACAGACTCGATGCTCCCCGGGGCAAATGGCTGGCGCTACGGCGTCTGCTCACGGCCAGCCCTCACTGCCGTCCTTCCGCTACTTGATTGAACCGTGGCATGCTCCGTTGCCGTCGTCCAGCAGGGGAACCGCATGGCCGTGATCGTCTCCGCTACCGTTACCAAGCTGCCGCCTGCCGCCCGGGGCGCGGTATTGCTGACAGGCTCGCATGGCGGCCACTACGTCGGCACCGTGGCGCTGTCCGCCGGGGTGCGCGCGGCGGTGTTCCACGATGCCGGATTGGGACTCGACGAGGCAGGGATCGCGTCGCTGCCGCTGTTCGACAGCCTAGGCGTTCCGGCGGCTGCGGTCGGCCACGAGACGGCGCGGATTGGCGATGCGCAGGATATGCTGGCGCGCGGACGGCTGACTCGGGTCAACTTGTCCGCCCGCGCCCTGGGCGTCCGGCCCGGCATGGCCTGCGCCGACGCGTTGCCGTTGCTGGAGGCCGCGGCCGATCCTCGCTATGAGCCGCCGCGGGCGGCAGAGGCACGATCCACGCTTGAGCTTCCTGGTGCGACGAGGGCAGTGGTGCTGGTCGACAGCGCGTCTTTGGTCAGCGCGGAGGTTGACCGTGACGCGATCGTCATCACAGGGTCGCATGGCGGGCTCGTCGGCGGTGATCCGGCAACGGCATTGCGGACCGACGCCTTCGCGGCCGTGTTCCACGATGCCTGCATCGGCATCGATCAGGCAGGGATCGGCAGGTTGCCAACGCTGGACGACCGCGGGATCGCCGGGTTGGTAGCAGATGGCATGACGTGCCGGATCGGCGATGCACGGTCGGTGCTCGAGTCGGGGATCGTCTCTGCCTGCAACGAGACTGCGGCGCGGCTTGGCGCAATGCCGGGTATGGCGATTCGCGAGCTGGTGCTGGAGTGGGCACGCTCAGCTTAGAAAGCCGCAAGGGCTTTATACCGTCTCGTAGTCACCTCACGCCGCCTGGCCAAAGCACGACGCGCACTGTCTGCAGCATGATGAGGATATCGAAGAACACGTTAAAGTTTTTCACGTATACCCCGACTCTGTGAGAATCCGGGTCCGCCCCTCTTGCCAAGCGGGTCCGAGTTGGACTTTACCGGCCCCATAATCCGACCTGGGTTCCTGGACAGCGTATCGCGGCAAGAACTGATCGACCTG
>JAABVA010001227.1_pt1 | contig 28104 bp, 25 predicted proteins | sample 5560331 | NCBI WGS metagenome assembly JAABVA01 (sample SAMN12812661, study PRJNA571458) | rock metagenome | isolation source: Antarctica rocks | place: Antarctica: Victoria Land, Mt New Zealand sud | collected 2016-01-07 | reverse complement strand
GGGTGAGTGTCGCAAACTCGCCCGAGGCCCCCCACATCGCCCCGGACCCATCCCAATCCAGCCAAAATACCCGGATCGCACAACCGCCCCCAACCAGACGAGAGCTATTTCAACAAGCTCCTAGAGGTGGCTGCTGTAAGACGTATTGCTGGTACGCCGGCGAAGGTGCCGTTACCTGTGACACCAGCGGCAGCGCGATGCGGATGCCTTCAAAGTGAGCAAAGAAGAATAGCTTTCGCTGAAGGATAGGACCACCGGCACTCACGCCGAACTCGTTCACGGTGGATCGAGGCTTCTTTGCGATAGTGCCGGGCAAATCGTTTGCATGCAGGAAGTAGTCCTGTGCGTTCAGCAACGACCCGTTCCAGACCTCGTAGAGATCTCCGTGGAAGCGACTGCCTCCCGATTTAGTAAAGTAGTTGACTTGCGCGGCACCGTAGCGGCCCTGGTCGACGGCGTAGGAATTCGTATTGACCGTTGCTTCCTGCACGGCGTCGAGCCCGATGACCAGGTTGGTCGAGAGGCCAATATTCAGTCCGAGCCAGGGGTCGTTTGTGTCGTAGCCATCCAGAATGTACCCATTCGAGGTAGCCGGCAGACCATTGAACTCGACATTGCCATAGCCACCCGCAGCCTTGGCATCGTTCGAGGCGCCAGCCGTATTGATCAGGGCTCCCTGCGCAAACTGTGCGACAAACGTCAGGTCCTGTCCTGGATTCGGAAGGCTCCTGATGGCCTTCGCTTCAAGCGTCGTCGTGGTGTTCGGATTGTCCAGGCTGAGCAGACCCTGCTGCGCTGTGACTTCTACAACCTGCGACGCGGAGCCGACCGACAGCGTAAAGTTCAGGGTGACCGTACGGCCCACCCCAACCGCCGTGGCCTCTGATGCTGCAACCCCGAATCCAGGGGAAGCGACCGACACCTGATACGTCCCCGGATTCACTTGCGAGAGCAGATAGTGGCCGACCGTGTCGGTCGCTCCAGTGCGTACAGCCCTCGTATTGATGTCGGTTGCAGTGATCTTCGCGCCCTCAACGGACGCTCCGGTGCTATCGACCACTGTTCCCGCCAATGCGCTTGACGTGCCGCTCTGGGCAGAAACGTTTGAAGTGGAAAGCAACACCGCAACGACGAAGAGCGGCAGCAGGAGAAGCGAAGATTTCTTCGCAGTCATGTGTTTTAGCTTTACCTTTGACCGCATCCGGGGGGCGATATACTCCCCACACCCAAATATTCTGTAGGTACGAAATGAAGATCAGCGTTCCTGTCCTGTTGTTTCTGACAGTTCCCTTTTGTGTGACTTCGACTCCGGCGAAAATCATGGGGCACTATATTGGCGAATCAGTCTCCGATTTCCGTGCGGCTGAGGGGATCGACCAGAAGCTTTCTGCGTGCAAGATAAGCGATGCGAAATCTGTGAGCCCCTATCGCATCTCACAGATGTCAGAAGAGGAGTTCCGGGCATTCCAGCAAACCGCCCCGGCCAGTGGATATAAAAATCTCAGTCGGAAAAAGGCCGAACACCTTGCTGCCAGTGGGGAACTCAATACACCAGAATCGCGCTCAGCTGATCAGAAAGCCGAGTGCAAGATGCTTGCCGATACGTTCGAAAACGGAAAGCGGCGCAGCTACACCAAAAATGCGGAAGTCACATACAGCTTTGATGGGACTAAGGTGTCTGAAATCTCTGTAGGCTTACGACGGTCGTCGTTCGACGAAGCCGAGGCAGCGTCTAACAGAACGCTTGGGCGAAGTGCCAGAAGTAAGCGCTCCGGAGATGTACAACGCGACCGGCGCTAGGTGGACCGACAGAACTGCATCATGGCTGGACCATTCAATCCACGCTGAGCTTTATGAGAGTAACAACCCAGCCCGCCCTTACGTTTGGCTGCTCGTAGGAAGTCGCGAGGCTTTCGACGCTAAGGCTAAAAGCCAAGCTGCTGGCCCTCGCCCTCTGGACTGAGACCCGTGGCCATGAGAGCCGAGGCCGGTTTCGGTCCATGATCCCGTTTTATTGATCCGGGGGCACAACTATTTGCCGAGTGTGACGGTCGCGGCAGGCTGACACTGTGCGGAATTCATCGACCCCCTGCTCGAAAGATTGGTCGGTCCAGAGCAGGAGTCCGCGAGCCAGACCAGCCTACCGGGAGGAAGTGTCCCACCAGGTAGGCTTCGTGGGTTCATCGCCGATAGCTTGGCTTGGGTTTTGCGCTGCGGACCTTAACCAGCTTCCATCGGGTTTGAAATCGATGGATTTGCCGATGCAATGCTTTCATGGGGATTGTCGAAGTCCCCTGTAGACTGGCCTTTTGAGAGAGGCTCGTACCGATCTGGTGGAAGGTCCGGCTTGCGGTCTCAATGCGCACGATGAGTTTGACCACCTGCTTGCCCCCGCTAACCTTGTTAGCTAGCGCCATAGTGTCCTCTAGCTTTAGCCAACGGATTCTGTCTGGAGTGAGCGTTGTTAGTGCTCTTGTCATTGCTGCACACAAAGGTTCGTCCCCCGTCGCCTCCGATTCGACCGATTGCTGATAGCGAAGCGAGCATGGTCCGACTAGCTCATACTTGCCGTCGTTGCCGGTTTGCATAACTTTGATTGTGATTGGAATTCGAATCGGTGCTGTAGCCACACCAAATCGGTCGCGTATTCTCTTAGCTGCTGTTTTCTTTGACTTCGTCCGCATCGTTCTTTCCTTTTGCGATCTAACCACTATCCGGATGCGGAGCCTCGACCGGCGTGCCTTTCAGGATGCGGCATGAGTTGTTTTGCTAGTTGATGGTTGAAAGATTCCGCCCACGCGCGAGAGTGCCATAGAATCGGGCCACGCCCCGGAAAGCCTCCGCCTCCGCTAGATGCTGCTCCGGATCGCTTAGTGATCTCTGGACGGCGGCAGCGTACTTCTCCAAACTGGCTGGCTTGGTCAAGTACGAGGCCCATCTGAGGGCGTCGGAGGGGGCTACAAGACGTTTGGGAGCACAGTCTATGGCGTAGGCGCTTGCGTTTCGCCAAGCCTGTTCTATGGCCTCCGGCCAATCGTAATACCGTGTGTATCGTCTGCCGCCCTTGGGCGCATTTAGGACCACGAAGGAATGGGCATGACAATTGAGGCTTGAGTCTCCCAACGCCGAGGGCTTCAGTTCTGTGCAAGCGAACCATCGCGCCTCGGGCAGCCTCCTCGTAAGAGCCCGTACACCGGCCACCAAGCTAAGGGCCATCTTTCGGTGACCGATCTGAGCATCGAGGATCTTGGGAGTGATGGCCCACATTACCGACCTGGAGTTCGCGGCGAATATGGATCGGATTTGCGCTTTCAGATGCCTACGTTCGTCGATGGCTCGAAGACAAATGCACACTGTGCAGAACCTGTTTCTGCATCTCCGGTACGGCGCATCGCAGGGAGAAATGCTCAAGGCAGCGGAAGCCCACCGGCTGGCACTTACCACGTTGAGGAGCTGAGGTCGGAGCTGTATGAGCGGTTGGAGGTTGAGGGCTAGAGACACGGGGACTTCGGGATCAAATGATCCTACTTTCTTGGGGGGACGGTCGATTTAACCAAGGGGAGGGGAGACAGAGCTTCCGGCCCCCGTTGGACCTACACTGCTAACCTCTTGATAACTGGAAGGTTAGATGAACTTCTTCTGAGTCCACACTCTATGGAGTCCTACTCTGTAATACAAAGGGAAGGCGGCCCTGCTGCCTTTTCGAGAGAGGTCTCTGAACCTTGTTCGGTCAATGAGGCGTGATTCGAACGGCTGAATCTGACCAGTTCACCATGAGAAACCATGACTTTCTTGCCCAGCTTTAGCGTACTAAGCCTTTTGTTTGCAAGTAAGTAATCGAGGCTTCGCATAGAAATGCTCAGTGCGAAGGCTGAACTCTTACGGTCATAAAGAAGCTTTGGACTGGGGTGTTGCTGGGGGTCTGCCTGGCGGTCAGAGCAGCAGAAATCGGGGTGAGAGTGCGCATGGTTCTCCGTCAGCCGGTTTGGGCTGAAAATCATCAAAATTTTTGATTGATTCCCATCTTTGTCATGGGCGGACTCTCCCCAGACCGATGTTCAGGTACTGGGCTGCGGTATAGATCTCTCTGCCGCTTCAGCTACCCCAAGTCTGTCATACTTCCGCCTGGGTTCCGATTCTCACGGCTCGGTTACATCCCTCTTTTTGAGGACACTCGATCTCTTCGATTCTTGTTACTTTTATAGTGCAAGGCTTGCCAAAGTCAACTCCTTTTTTTGCTCTTGCTCGGCTTGCTAAACCGCCGTCAAGGGAAGCAACGGAGCTCATCTCTGTATTGTTTTCGTTATGAGAGTCGGCGCTTCAGTACACCGCAAACTCCCAACGCACTCGCAGATAACACAGCACCCAACTGGATGGTTCGGGGGTTTGCGCGGTGATGTCGTACGCTAAAACATTCTGGTCGCCGGTTCCGCTGTCGAGGAGCACGTAAGCGAAATCACCGTAGCTGTCGGACACGACGTTCACGAATCTCCCTGACACGACAATGTCGTTGTTGTTCGAAATGAGCGTGCGGGTATATCCGTTGTTCGATGGGACGATCTCGTAATTCTGCGTGGCTGCGACGATTGCCGGACGCTCACTACTCAACTCGGGGGGGAGCTGCCATAATGCACCGTCGCGAAACACGGACTGAAGCTAAGGCCGCAGCCCGGCTCCGTTGTTGAGGGCCAGGACCAAGCCTCGATCACTGGTTAATCCGAGATTATCGATGGATCCGGAACTGCTGTAAAGAGTGGAATAGCTATAGGTGTCGGCAATGGCCGGAGCGCACATCCACGGCAACGAAACTGCGAGAGCAAAGCGGTTTGCTTCCGCTCCCTCGCACAATCGTGCGGAGAGCAGTGGTTTCTCTTGCTTCCTAATCAACGGGTACGCGGAAGGTCGGGTGGAAATAAGCGGAAGGTCCGCCTACTGTACGCGGAGGGGTCACACCAGACACGAGATAAACTGCGAGTCTGGTGAGATCTGTATGGCGAAGGTAAGAGGTATTTACGAGAAGAGGCTTGGCTCCGGAATCTGGTGGATTCGATACACGGTGAACGGGGTGAAGCGAAGAGAGAAGGCGGGAAGCAAGGGTAATGCTGTCAAGCTTCTGGCGAAACGACAGACGGAGAAGTTGCAAAGTCTCAAATTACCGGAGGTGAACCGAAGAGTGATCCTCTTCTCCGAGTTACTGGACGATGCAGTCGAACACTCCCGCGCCGAGAACGGAGAACGATCAACTGCGGAGCTGAAGCTGAAGATTGCTAGGCTCCGTCCGGAGTGGGGGAGCCGCCGTGCCGACGCCATCAAGAAGCAAGATATCGTGAGTTGGCTGTAATCTGAGAAAACGTCGCGCGATTGGAGCACCGCCACGACTAATCGTTATCAGGCTTGCTTCAGTCTGATCTTCCGTGTCGCGATGGAAAACGAGAAGATCAGTTCCAATCCCGCATCTCGCATCAGGCGCAAAGGGGAAGACAATCAGAAGACTAGGTACCTCACTGATGATGAGGAAAAAAGACTTCGCCGAATACTGGCGGACAGGCATTCGTCATATCTGCCCATCTTGCTGATTTCCTTGCACACAGGGCTGCGAGCCTCGGAGCAATGGCGACTGCAGTGGGCAGACGTTGATCTTTGCCGCCGGATTCTCACAGTACGCAAACAAAAGCATGGAAAGGGGGAGAGACACATCCCGCTCAACGACGTCGCGGTGGCCTCCTTGAAGCTGCTACTGCCGACAGTCAACGCCGATGGCCCTGTCTTTCTGAACTCCGAAGGAACTTCGATGAAGAGTCACAGAGCGTGGTTTGACCCTGCGGTGAAGGCGGCTGAGATTACCTCGTATACGTGGCATGCGAACAGGCACACATTTGCGAGTCGTTTGGCGATGACAGGAGTTGATATCAGGACCATCGCTGAACTCATGGGGCACCGTACAATCCAGATGTCGATGCGCTATGCTCATCTGAGTCCGGATCACAACCAGGCAGCAGTAGACAGACTGGTCGTGCTGACGGGGCAAGCGGACACCAGACCGGACACCAGTCGTGTCGAACATCTGTAAGTCCTTCATGCGAAAGTGGCGAAATTGGCAGACGCACCAGACTTAGGATCTGGCGGAGCAATCCGTGGGGGTTCAAGTCCCCCCTTTCGCACCAAAAACCCTCAGGGAGAGTGCCAGATGAGCCAGAACAAACCCAACCCAGAACCAACGCTCAAACTCGCCAGAACCGAAGCCTACCGCGAAGGCTACGCCAATAGCGTTCAAGTCCGCATGAGCGTCTGGGACTTCTTCCTCGGCTTCGGCACCGTCAGCCAAAATGCCCCGGATGAGGTCACGCTCCTGAACTTCCAAGGCATCTATCTCAGTCCACAGCAAGCCAAGGCTCTCTGGAACGTTCTAGGCAACAACCTCGCACAGTACGAGCAGACCTTCGGCTCCCTTACGCTTGAGCCCATCCCACCCTCCGCCGGCCCAGTCAACTGACCGCAACGGACGACGTGCCGCCCTCCCCAGCTCCAACCCACATCGATCGCCCGTGCTTATCACCGCCCGCCCTGAAGCTATGGATGCTCTACCCCCTCTTTTTTGTCGGGGTGTTCCTGAGCCACTGGACCCTTCTCCGCCTGCCCTACTTCTGGGATGAGGGCGGCTACTACATCCCCGCCGCCCTGGACTTCTTTCGCACCGGCACCCTCATCCCCGGCTCCACCATCACGAACGCGCATCCCCCCCTTCCCTCTATCCTCCTCGCCGCTTGGTGGCACCTCTCCGGATTTGTAATTAGCGGCACCCGCACCTTCATCTGCATCGTCTCCTCCGCCGCCTTGCTCGCTGTCTTCCGCCTCGCCCGCCGCCTCTCTGGAGACCTCCCCGCGCTCACCGTCACGATCCTGACCGCCGCCTACCCAATCTGGTTCGCCCAGAGCACCCTTGCCCACGCCGACATGTTCGCCGCCGCCTTCACCCTCTGGGCCCTCTCGTTTTATCTCGCTCCTCAACTCCGCTCGAGCGATACTCTGCCGGAGAACGGGTTTACCCAACGCTCTGTTGCAAACATCCTTGCCGTTGCCCTCCTCTTCTCCCTCGCCGTGCTCTCCAAGGAGACCGCCATTGTCACCCCCGCCGCGCTCGCCGGGTACGAGGCCTTTCTCCTCTTCCGCGACCGGGCCAGTTTGCCTTCACGTCGACCCCGCCTCACGCTGATCGCTGCCCTGAGCGCGCCCCTCTTTCCCCTGCTCGCCTGGTACACGTTCCACTACCACCGGACCGGCTTCGTCTTCGGCAATCCCGAGTTCCTTCGCTACAACGCCACAGCAAACCTCGACGCCCACCGTTTCGTTCTCTGCTTGTGGCACCGCCTTCTGCACCTCACCATGCACATGAACATGTTTGTTCCCGTGCTCTGCACCGGTGCGGCGGTGCTCACTCCAGCTCTTGGAACGCGGTGTGCGAATCCCCTTTCACGCAGGCTGCTCGCGTCCATCGCCACCATACTCGTTGCAAACCTCGTCGCCTTTTCCATCCTCGGAGGCGCTCTTCTTACCCGTTACCTCCTCCCGCTCTACCCTCTGGTTCTCCTGGTCTGTGTCTTGGAATGGCGCCGCCACCTTCGTCTCTGGTGGGCTGTAGCCGCCTTCACCCTCGCTGCGTTCCTCGCCGCCGTCTGGCTCAACCCGCCCTATGCCTTCGCTCCGGAAGACAACCTCACCTATCGCGACCTGATCCTTCTGCATCAACAGGCCATCGCTACCATCGCGAAGCGCTTCCCCCAGGCGAAGGTTTTGACCGCCTGGCCCGGCACCGCAGAACTCGAGCGTCCAGAGCTCGGCTACACCGGCTTCCGGATCGCAACCGTAAGTGTCCCCGACTTCTCGCTCGATCCGATGCAGACATCCGCGGATTCAGCGGTCTACGACACCGCTTTTCTCTTCTCAACCAAGTGGGAGCCGCCCTTAGGCCAACTCAATCTTGGCCGGCGCAACGAACCGGCAGATATGCTTTACTTTGATTTTCACCATGACCTTCAACCAGCCGAAGCCGCCGCACTCACCCACGGACAGATCGTCTGGGAAGGACACCGGCGAGGGGAGTGGGCCGCCGTCCTCCGCTTCAATGGCACCCAAACCACCTCGCCCCGAGCTTCGGCTCCGTAGCAGCCCGCTCTATACTTCTCTTGTGGCTCGCGCTCGGCAAGTACGGTTCAGCACTCTGTGGCTGCAACTCCCTCTCTGGCTGTTCCTCGCTCCCCCATCCGCATCGGCACAGACAGCCGCTGAGGCGAAGGCCTTGGGAGGTCGAGTCGTTCTTGTCCTTCCCTTCGATAACCGATCCGGGCAAGCAAACCTGGATTGGATCGGAGACTCCTTTCCCGAAACCATGGGAGAGCGCCTCAACTCCTCCGGCTTCCTGACGATCACCCGCGAAGATCGCCTCTTTGCCCTGGATCACCTGGGTCTTCCGGCCGGCTTCAAACCGACCCGCGCCACCACCATCCGCATCGCCCAGATACTCGATGCCGACTTCGTCATCATCGGCAACTTCACGACTCAGGGCACACGTATCGCAGTGCAGGCTCAGGTCCTCCGGGTCAATCAGCTCCGGCTCTCGCCTCCCCTATCCGACTCGAGCGAGCTCTCAAGGCTGCTTGATGTTGAAAACGCACTTGCCTGGAAATCTGCTCGAGAGATTGATCCAGGTTTTCCCGTCGCTCAGCAGACCTTCCTCGCGGCCTCGGCAGGTGTCAAGCTCAGCTCGTTTGAAAATTACATCCGTGGCACCGGCGCATCCACACCGCAGGAGCGGACAAAACGCCTGCAAATGGCCGTCGGAGAGAGTTCCACGAACAATGCAGCGGCCCTTGCGCTCGGCAAAGCCCTGTACACACAACGAGAGTACGAACGCTCGGCCGCGACACTCTCCAAAATACCGATGGGCGACAGGCGAGCGCTCGAGGCGCAGTTCTATCTCGGGTTGGCGCGCATCAACACGGCCAAGTACGCGGACGCCGAGACCGCCTTCAAGTTTGTCGCTGGCCGTCTGCCCCTTCCCGAGGTCGTGAATAATCAAGGCGTAGCTGCAAGCCGTCAGGGACACGATGCCGCCGCCCTCTTTCAACGGGCTGTCGCAGCGGACCCGAACGACGCCGAATACCACTACAATCTCGCCGTTGCGCTCTTTCGCAGGGGCGACACCGCAGGGGCGCAGCGTGAGGCCGCAGCCGCTCTGAAGCTGCGTCCATCCGACACCGAAATTCAGGAGCTGCGCGATCGCCTGGCAACCGGTCGAATCACGCTTGCCTCCGCCACCTCCGATAATCCCGACAGCAACTCCTTCTCCCCCCTCGAACGGATTCGCCGCACCTACACCGAAGCGTCCTTTCGGCAGGCCGCCTTCCAGTTAGACCAGCTGCGAAGCCTCCGATTGGCCACGCTGCCAGCGGCGGAGCAGTCGACCCAATACACGCAACAGGGCCGTGATTACATGGGGCAGGGTCTGTTGCCCGAGGCCGAAAAAGAGTTCCAGGCTGCGGTAGCCGCTGACCCCTCGAGCTTTGCCGGGCACGCCGGACTCGCGCAGATTCGAGAGCAGAGTGGCAACGCGGCCGACGCCCGTGCGGAAGCGCAGACCTCACTAAAGCTACGTCCCAACGTCGCCGCGTATCTGGTATTGGCGCGCCTGGAGCTCGCTTCCAATCAGCTCGCAGCTTCAGCCTCGGACGTCAGCAACGCTTTAAGGCTCGAACCGAAGAATTCCGCAGCTCTCGGCATGAAGCAGGCGCTCGAAGCTCGCGGCCAGTCCCTTCCATGACCCCTCAGCAGCAAGCACCCACCTCTCTCCTTGTTGCTTCGGCTGCCGTCTCCATCCATCAGGGGCTGGTCAGCCTGCTCTCCACTCCGGACGTGGCCGTGATCGTGCTCTGTTCTGGAATCCTCTTTATCTTTTTAGAATGCAACCTGCCCGGAGCCATCTTCCCCGGAGCTCTCGGCTCCCTTCTCCTCCTCTCCGGCGTCTACGGTCTTCTACTCCTTCCGCTTCGCCCTGCAGCGTTGCTCGCACTTCTCTGTGCCTGTGCCTCGCTTGCGTGGTCCACCCGCTTCGCTCTCCGACGTCTACCTGCGGCGGCGGCAATGTGCGGCATCATCTATGGCCTTTGGGCTCTCGTCGATCAGACCCGCTCTTCCGCCCGAGTTCATCTGCCAGTGGCAGTCTTTGCCGGGCTCCTGCTTGGCACTTCGTCCTTCCTTCTGGCACAAGTCGCCCGGAAAGCTCGTCGCAATAAGGCCCTGCCGTAGCCTCGCTTCCGGAACCGAGTGGGTGCCCGCCAGCTCACCCAGCGCAATACGCCAGAGCCTTCCAGAGTAGACTGAATAGATCGAAGGTATCGTTCTAAGGAGCTCCCTCCGCATGTTTAAAGCATTCCACCGGTCATCACGATGGACTCTTTTGTTTTGCCTCTCTTCCGGTCTTCTCGCATCAACGGCTCGTGCCCAGGTAACTGCAACACAGCGCCAGCTTCAGCGTCTGGATCTCTCCGTCAACGGAATCGGAGTCTTCACCAAGAGCGTCCAGGGCACGAACTACCAGGGCGTCGTCATCACGCAAACTGCTAGCAACACCCTCGGCGCTCTCGTCACGCTTCGCTACACCAAGTCGCCGCTGTTTGGCGCGGAGATCAACTACAGCTACGCCAGATTTACGGAAAGGTTCTCAAATTACATCGTCGGCGGAGCCCAGACTAATGCGTCCGAGTACACGGTCGGCTATGTCGCTCACGGGCCGAATCTGCTCGGTCTTCAGACCTTTGCCTCAGGTGGCGTGGGGACCATCGCATTCCGGCCGACACCCTTCGGCGGACAGGGCCTACCCGCTCGAGCACGTCTGGCCTACTACTACTCCGTCGGCCTAGAGCAGCCCGTCTTCTCCAGTCACTTCGGCGTGCGCGCGCAGTTTCGGCAAATCTTCTATAAAGCTCCCGACTTCGATCAAAACTACCTGACAATCAATCGAAGAACCTTTACCTCTGAGCCCGCGGTTGGCTTTTACCTGCACTACTGAACACGTGACTGAGCAGATACGTCTCATCGTCGATCTACCTTTATTCCTGACTGGGGAGATAGCATCGAGGTGCTGCTGGCTTCCATCGCCGGTGGTTCTTAGCGGCATGTTCTCTCCGGGCTCCTGTTAAGGACTCCTTAAAGGACGCTGCTCAAGGAAAGCTGCAGGGCTGAGGGACTGGAAGATGCCAACGCGGTACGACTCAGACGACGACTCACGCGACTCCGAACCGGGGGACCGCGAGATCTCGCTCGGCACAGGCACGGTTCTCGGTATCTTTCTCGCCCTTGCGCTCGTCTGCTCCCTCTTCTTCGGACTCGGGTACAGCATGGGCAGGAGATCCGTCCCCCTGCTTGCAACTGCGTCCGCGGCGCCATCCATGCAAAGTTCTACGTCCACCCAAAGCTCCAATGGTGAAGAAAAGCCCTCTCCCGGAAGATCTTCGGGGGTAAGAGAACTTCCCTCAATCAGCCTGTCCAAGCCCGATTCCCAGGTCGTTCAGCCCACGCCGCAGAGTTCAAGAAGCAGAGACTCCGGCTCACCGGCAGAGATGCCCGGCGAGCGGCCCTCCAGGCCCCCATCGCGCGACGGCGCGACAGGAAATGCGGACCTCCGCGCAGTTCAACCGCCGTTTACTTCCTCAAACTCGCCGGATCTTCCACCGGGTGCCCAGAGCTTCGTCCAGATAGCCGCCGTCTCTCGCAAAGAGGACGCTGATCTACTCCTGGCAGCCTTAAGGAAGCGTGGGTATGCCGGAATCATTCGGCAGCGGACACTCGACAATCTGCTCCATGTCCAGGTCGGACCTTTCCCTACCAAGAAGGACGCCGAGGCCATGCGCCAACGGCTGATCGTTGACGGTTACAATCCGATCCTCAAATAGGAAGAGGTTTCATCTCCTCGGGAAGTGCATCGGCCAGCGCTCGATGCACCGCCGTCATGAGCTCCTCGCGCGTTGCGTAATCCGCCGGGTGCATCAATGGGAGGAGTTCCACCTTCGCGCGGCCAGGGTACACAGCGAAGCTCCCCTTCCGCATCATCCCCTGCGTCCCAGAGACCGCCACAGGAACGATCGCCGCCTGCGTCTCTCGCGCTAAAAAGAACGGGCCCTTCTTGAACGCGGAAAGACGCCCCGTCAAAGATCTCGTCCCCTCGGGAAACACCAGGATGTGCAAGCCCGATTGCAAAGCCTCCGCCGCCGAGGTTACGCTCCGTTGTGCCGCCTCTCTGCTCCGGCTGCGCTCGACAGGAATAAACTTCGCCATTCGCATGGCGGTCCCCAGCAGAGGGATCTTCATCAACTCCTTCTTCAGCAGAACGGAACTCCTTCCGGGCAGCAGCGGCAGAACCACGGGCGGGTCCAGATTCGAAACGTGATTGCACATGAAAATGCAGGAGCGATCTGCCGGAACGTTCTCGAGCCCCACCACCGTGACGTGGATGCCCCCAACTCGAAGTCCCGCGCGAAGGATTTCCATGGCAACCCGGTAGAGCGGCCCGATGTCACCGATCAAGAAGCTATAAGGGATGCCAAGCAGCCCAGCCACCGATCCGAGCGTGATGTAAACGGAGATGATTTTGAGCGTTGCTAACATGCGTCTCGGCTACAGGTGCGATCGCAGGGAAGCCGGGAGCAATGCCCCCGAGTGTACCGCCCTGAGCGCCTGTGGCAGCTTCTCGTAGATCTTTCCAAATCCTCCATTCGAAAGCAGGGCCACGACATCGCCGCGCCTAAGCTGCGGAACCAGTTCCGCCACAATTGCGTCCGCGTCAGCCGCGATCGTCGCAGGAACGCCCGCAGTCTCAAGCCTCGTTACGAGGTTCTCTAACTTCAGGCGCTCAGCTACGGGTATGCTCTCGGATTTAAAGACCGCCGCCAGCACCACCCGATCAGCCAGCGAAAGACTCTCCGCTAGCGGAGCTTCGAAGAGGTTCCGGCGAAGCGTGTTCGACCGCGGCTCCAGAACAGCCCAGATACGACGTCCGGCATAGCCCTCTCTCAGGGCCCGGAGAGTCTCCCGAATCGCAGTCGGATGATGAGCAAAGTCGTCTATGATGGTAATTCCATCGACCTCGGCCCGAACCTCAAGCCTTCGCTTCACGCTGCGGAAGCTGCTCATGGCTTGGACTATCGCCCCCGCTTCAATCCCCTGCCCCGCAGCGAGAGCTGCGGCAGCCGTCGCGTTCAACGCATTGTGTTCGCCCGCCATGGGAAGCACCATGTCCGCAAAAAACTTGCCGCCGCGCAGCAGCGTCCACCGTGTCGTTGCCCCCTCATGCCGCAGATCCTTCAGCTGCCAGGCCGAGTTATCCCGAAACCCATAGCGCTCCACCGTACAGAATGCTCTGGACACGCATTCACTCACCGCCTCGCTGCCGTCGTAGGCCACCAGGCGTCCTCGCCGAGGGATCAGATTGACCAGGCGCTTGAAAGCAGTCTTCACTGCCTCCAGATCCGTGTAAATGTCCGCGTGATCGAACTCCACATGCGTGAGAATCGCAGCATCCGGAAAGTAGTGGAGGAACTTGGGACCCTTATCGAAAAAGGCGGTATCGTACTCATCCCCTTCTATGATGAAGGTTTGCGTCGCCGTCACCCGGAAGCTGGTTCCGAAGTTCTCGGCCACACCCCCTATCAGAAAAGAGGGCGCGAGCTCCGGCTTGGAGCGAGACGCGACCTCGTAGATCCAGGCCAGCATACTCGTCGTCGTCGTCTTCCCATGCGTGCCCGCCACTACGAGAGACTCACGCCCGGCAAGAAACTCGGCGTGAATAATCGAAGCCATCGAGGCGAAAGGAATTCGATAGTCGAGCACATATTCCAGTTCCGCGTTCCCCCGCGAGATCGCGTTCCCGACGACAACGAGATCCGGACGCGGCTCCAGATTGCGTAAGTCAAACGGCTGCAGAACTCGAATTCCCAAATCACGAAGTAACTCGTTCATAGGTGGGTATGAGCCCGTATCCGAGCCGGTGATCCGATGACCCTGCGCCTGAAGCATCCCGGCCAGAGCGGCCATCGCCGTTCCGCAGATACCGATGAGATGAATGTGCTTTGGTGTGGGCATCGTCTCTGAAAACATGAGCCTACAGCCTGACAGCCCCGTTGATAAAGTGTAACCGCGGATGCGCTCGGTCGTCGCATTCCAGCCGAACATCCGTCCCCAGTGCAAGCGTGACATTAGCCCCAACCACGTGCCCACACCGCAAGCCAATCGCGATCGGACCCGCAAAATCCCGGAGGCTATGGAGAAGCGCGGCCTCCAGGAACGGGATTTGGTCCGGCGCAACGTTCTGCCCCGGATCTCCAAAGATAATCCCAGTCACCTTTTCCAGGAATCCCGCATATCGCAAGTGAACCAGCATGCGATCCCACTGGTACGGCTTAGCGCCAATATCTTCCAAAAAGAGCACGCCACGGAAAGGTCTCGGAGCATAAGGCGTCCCCAGACTCTCCGTCAGAATCGAGAGACATCCGCCCTGAAGCGAACCCTCCGCCACCCCGGCACGCAAAATCCGCAGACCCTCCTCCGCTCCCACCGACCACGCCGAAGATTCGTGCAGGCCCTGCTGCCAGCTGTGAAGATCCACTCCGCCCTCACGCGCAAAATCAGCCGCGACCATCGGTCCGTAAAAGGTAACCAGACCCGTCTTCTCAAGCAGCCACGTCTGCAGCGACGTGATGTCGCTATATCCGACAAATACCTTCGGGCATGAGCGAATGAGCTCCACATCCAGCATCGGCAGCAGCTCCGCAGCGCCCCAGCCTCCGCGGGTACACAGGATCCCGTCGATCGCCGGATCGGCAAACGCCGCGTGGAGATCCTCCGCACGACTCTTGGCCGAGCCCGCATAGTAAAGCGGTCCAGAGTCGAGCGCGTGTGCCCCAAGACTTACGCAGTATCCGAGCGCCTCCAGACGCGCAACTCCCTTCTCCGCCAGGTCGCGTTTCACGGCACTTGCAGGAGACAACACCGCCAGTCTCGCCCCCGCACGCAGCGCCCGTGGCCTCTTTGGATTCGCTGCATTCAACGTATCAGCGCCTCACCCGTGCAGACGATTTCGGCCGGCCCGGTCAACAGCATCTCTTCCGCATCTGAGGGCCACGCTACTTGCTGGCTTCCACCCTCAGCCATCGCCGTCACCATGCGCTCTGCTCCCCGCAGCTTCATCACCGCAGCAGAGGCCGCACACGTCCCAGTGCCCGACGATGTCGTCGGCCCGCAACCACGCTCGTAGATGCGGAACGCAATCTCCGAAGGCGACTCCATCCGCACAAACTCCACATTAGTCCCGTGCGGAAACAGCGGGCTCACGCTGATGAGCGCCCCCAGTTCCTCCCAGGATCGTCCATGGGCATCGAAGTCCGGCGTGTCGAGAAAGAGCACGAAGTGAGGATTGCCCACATTCACCATGGCTCCAGACACCTCGCCAACACCCGGCAAAACGATCGTTCTCGGCATCACTCTCGGGACGCCCATACCACCCTCGATCACATAGTGGTTCCCTTCCTCCTCCATCACTCGACACCTGCGCGGACCGCCGTGAGTCTCAAACAAAACCCTCTGAATCCCCTCACTCTGCGCCAGCCACGCAGCAACACATCGCGTCCCATTGCCCGAGAGCTCCGCCTCGCTTCCATCCGAATTGAAAAGCCGCAGCCGGTTCCCGTCGCTCCGATCGAGGAACTCAATCCCATCCGCGCCGACACCTGTGTGCCGCGCACAGAGGCTCTGGGCAACAGCAGCGTGCTTCCCCGCTGCCTGACCCTCTTCCACAATCAGAAAGTCGTTGCCACAGGCATGAGCTTTAACGAAAGGAATCATCCCCCCTACTCTACCCGACCCTTCCAGCCCGGGACCTCGTCACCGATCCGGGACATGACCGGCCGGTCCGGCATATCGATCCGATCGATAGATCCGCGCGCATGGCTGACCCGTGGTGCACAGCACGGTCAGTTCAGTCAGACCGTCCGCATTGTCGGCAAGTACCTTCGACACCGGATCACCCGCGATCGCAACCACGTAGGCCGCCTTCTCCGCAGGTGCCGCCAGCGTCGCCTTCCAGCTGTCATAATCCCCCTCGCTCAGAACCTGCCTCAGCGGAATCCCAGCCTGCTGCAGAGCTCCAATGTGGTCCGAGGTGGACATCAGGATCGGCGAACCCGGAGCAAAGGTCCGCAACTCGCGCGCCAGAGCAGCCTCAAACGCTACCCGCGTCGTTGCATTCACCATCCCTTCCTTCAGCACGAGCGGAACCTGGTACATCATCACCACGCTATTCAGGATGGCGAGCGAGAGGCACACAGGAAAGAGCAGCCTCGCGATCAGTGGAGAGAAGCTCTCGCCTCGCACTTGCAACCGTTCCGCCGCCACCGCGCCAAATAGCGCCAGCGCCGGAAGCATCTCCATCCCGTAGCGCGCGTTGTAGAACGAGTGGGGCCACAGCTGCGGAATAAAAATAGGGACCGATCCGTAGGCGACCGAATAAATATAAAACGGCAGCGGAATCCACAGCAGAAGTGTGGGCAGCTCCAGCCTTCGTCGAATCGTGGACCACAGACCGGCAAGTGCCGCCGCCATAAGCAGAAAGCCAGTCTCCCAGGCGGAAGCATCGACCTGCGCTGTACGCGTGTAAAACAGCAAAGCCCATGCAGGATTGTGCCATCCTCGATAGTGACGCGACCCCGGCGGTGAAGTCTTCTTTTCAATGGCAGCGGCAGAGTACGGCCCCCGCAGGAAATCGAGCCAGTCGTGATAAAAGTGCTGGTTGAAAGCCAGCCAACTGACCGGCGCAGCAACCGCGATCAACGTGAAAACCGCAAACGATCTTCCGACCTCTCGCCAAAGAGTTCGCCGTCTGTACATCTGCCATGAAAGCACGCACCACGCCGCGGCTCCCACAATCCACCCGTCGTAGCGCGTGTACACAGCCGCTGCAACGAGAAGACCCGCGCCGATCATCAATCGCCTCGTCCGCTTCAGATCCCCGCGATGCATCGCATGCACGCACTCGAGGGTAACCAGCGTCAACCATACAAGGACCGCCAAAAATAGCGGCTCTGTCATGGCAGTCGTCGAAAGAAAAAGGAGGTTCGGGTTCAGAGCGAAGAATGCAGTGGCGACCAAGGCCCACCGGGGCGGAAGCAGGTGCCGCCCAAGGCGAAAGAAACCTGTCACCGCGAAGACGTAGCACAGCATGGACGGCCACGCGCCAGCCATCCCGTTCTGCCACCACTCCATCTTCCAGACAAATGGCAGAAGAATGACGTGCGACAAGGGAAGCCATACACCCCCAAGCTGCACCAGCCCCGGGTTTCGTGAGTCAAAAATCCGTCGCGCGATCCCCAGATGCGCCACAGCGTCACCGTACAGCAGCATGTAACCACGCGAGTTGCAAATGAGAAGCGCCACAAACGCCAGAACCAATGCGCCCAGAGCAATAGGCAGCGTCTCCTCCCGAGTCGCACCTCCGCGTCGAGCACTCGGCCGTGGCGCCGCACCTCGAAGGGCCTCCCGTCCGGCCCCATCTCCGATCGTGCGACCGGAGGGGACGCACCCCTTACTCCCGCGCGAAGCCAAGGTGCGAGATCTCCTGAAATAGCTTGAATCGATCCTCAATCTCCTGTTCGCTCACTCTCTGCAGACGTTCCGTGCCGAAGCGCTCCACCGCGAACGAGCCCATCACACCACCGTAAAACAGAGCTCGGCGAAATACCTCCGGTGTAAACACCGCCTGCGAGGCGATGTATCCATAGAACCCGCCAGCAAACGAATCCCCCGCCCCGGTCGGATCGACCACCTCTTCCAGAGGCAGAGCCGGTGCCCGGAATGGATGAAGCTTCGGAGTGCTCGGGAACGACCGGTCGCTGAAGAACGCAGTGGCTCCATACTCCCCGTGTTTGATGACCAGCGACCTTGGTCCTGTAGCCATGATCTTGTCCGCGGCCTTCACGATATTGTTCTCGCCCGAGAGCATCCGCGCCTCGCCGTCATTGATCAGCAGCACATCAAGCTCTCTCAGCACCTTCATCAGGTTGTCCCGGTGATCCGCGATCCAATAGTTCATCGTGTCGCCGCACACCATCCGCACTCCCGGCATCTGCTGCCGAACGCGGTCTTGCAGCGCCGGATCGATATTCGCCAGAAACAAATACTCGGAGTCCTCATAACTCTCGGGAATCTTCGGCTTGAACGTGCTGAAGACATTCAGGTCCGTGCCCAGCGTCTTGGCCTCGTATAAATTACCCGTGTACGAGCCCTTCCAGTGGAAGCTCAGGCCATCTGCCCGCTCGATTCCGCGAATATCGATGCCGCGCTTCGTCAGCACCGCTTCGTGCTCAGCCGTGAAGTCTTTCCCGACCACAGCAACAACGCGCACATCAGTGAAATAGCTGGCCGCAAGGGCAAAGTGTGTCGCCGCCCCACCGAGACAGTGATCCACCGCTCCGTGCGGGGTCTCTATACTATCGAACGCCACAGATCCAACAACCAATATCGGCATATATTCCTCTAAGTCGTCCTAATTAATTGTTTTATCGCGCAGGGCAGTAAGTCGTCCGCCCCCACACTTACAAATACTTATCTAAAAGGAGGCTCAGCCGCTCCCGAGTCTTCTGCGGAATCGCGCTCCGATCCGTCAAAATCGCGTACTTCAGAGCACTCCCACAGCCGCACGTCCGTTCAGCCGGCAGCGCCGCAACTGCCGCTCGGACGACCTTTCCGGCGTTCTCCGCATTCTGGTGCAGCACCGCCACCACCTGGTCCACAGTCACATCGTCGTGGCCCTCGCGCCAGCAGTCATAGTCCGTGACCATAGCCATGGTCGCATAGCAGATCTCGGCCTCCCGAGCCAGCTTTGCCTCTTGCAGATTCGTCATGCCGATAACATCCGCTCCCCAGCTGCGATAAAGGTTCGATTCCGCCCGTGTCGAGAACTGCGGGCCCTCCATACACACGTAAGTCCCGCCCCGTTTGCCCACTACCCCGATCTCCGCACAAGCCCTCTCGAAGGCAGAGGCAACAGTTCCGCAAACTGGATCGCCGAACGCAACATGCGCCACAATCCCCTCTCCAAAAAAGGTCGCATTCCGGGCAAACGTCCGATCGATAAATTGGTCGGGAATCACGAAATCCGTCGGCTTGTGCTCTTCCTTCAACGATCCCACCGCCGAGACCGACAAGATCCGCTCCACCCCGAGCATTTTCATTGCATAAATGTTCGCCCGGAAATTGATCTCGCTTGGCAGGATGCGGTGCCCGCGACCGTGTCGAGCCAGAAACGCGACCCTCCTCCCGTCCAACTCGCCAACGGCAAATGCCTCCGAGGGCTCTCCGAACGGTGTCTCCACTCGCTCTTCCCGCACTTCGGTCAACCCCGGCATCGCATACAGCCCACTGCCCCCAATGATTCCAATCTCAGCCTTCACCAAATCTTCTGCTCCTTGAACTGTCGATCTCGCGCTGCATCCCGCATCATCTCGACCCTAAGCATATCTCGCAAAGACAGATCGCTCCCACTCACGAATCGGCACAACTCCCCCATCCCCGGAGATCTCTCGACCACGCCAGCATTCGCCGTAAGCATTGGCCCCGCCGCCTTCGCCTCCAGCAGCGATTCGCGTAAACGTCGCGCCAGCGGAAGCGCAAACCCTTCGCTCACAAAGACCTCCGCCCCCGCCCTCCGAATCAAAATGTCTCCCTCATTGGTCGTGTAGATCTCCTCGTCATCATCCGCACCGGCTTCCACACGCTTCACATTCGAATACTTCCGCGCCAGCTGCCCCGCATACATTCGACCGAAGCTGCGCGCCGAGTCTGGATTCTTCCATCGCGAAACATAGAAGATCGCCAGCGAAGACGTGGACATCCTCTCTGCCTCCTTCGCCGCTCGCCTCTGCGCCGCATAATACAGGCCGCCATCCCACGCAGACGTCAACGCCTCCGACATCTCCCGTCCGCCAAACAACTCCGCCAGGATCCGGACATCCAGCGCTCCCATCACACCCACGTCGTACGGCGTGTACTCCGCATCCAGCAGTCGGTGGATATCGGGCAGGTGAACCGTCGGCACCGGAGTATGCGCCAGGTATGCCGCCGGATTCATAATCTCGTAGCTGGAGTTTGGAGGATGTGCCAGCACCTCTGCGAAGGCGGCCTGCTTGCCCGCCTTCACCAGCACCTCCTGCTCGAATCTGAGCCCGTCGGTATATGGAAACAAAAGCGACTGCTGCACCAGCAGAGGCGCTCGAGCTAGAACAGGAGACCCCCCACTCGACATATCCGAATCTTTCAATCGATCCGCAAGCTCTGGAGCTTCTGCTATCGTCCGTCCCGATCTTCGCAGAGTGTAGTCGACGAACACCGCCATTGCCTGGCCCTCCGCGATCGCGCCCCGTGCCGTCTCCATCTCATCCGTCTCGAGATGCCGGTTGTCCTCGCGCGAATTCTGCGACAAGCCGTGAACACCCGAGCTGGACCACCTCTCCAGGTCGACACTCTGATCCTGCAGAGCATGCGTCAGCTCGTGCGCCAGCACCGGCTTCTGCTCCTCCGGCTCGATCCAGTCCAGCAGATTCACCGTCTTCGTCTTGTTGTCGTAAAAGCCCGCGATCTGCTCCGTGAGCAGGCTGATCAGAAACGGCCTGAGCTGGAAATCTCGATCCAGCAGACCGAACTTCTTCAGCACCAGCTCCGAGCGCTCCATGCGCTTCGCTCCCTCGTCCTCATCGAACTTCTTCTTCAGGAATCGGTTCACTTCGTCGCGCGAGATCAGCCGTCGCTTCACGCTATGCTGGATCGACAGCTTTGTATCGCCGCTCACAAAAGCAAGAATCTCGTCGACCGACCGGAACAACTCCTTAGCCTGTTCCTTGGTGATCGGCTTACCCGTCTCCTGCTTGGTCGGCACCGGAGCTCGAGGGGTCTGAGCAACAGCCGCCGCGCTCACCAGGATCCCAAGAGTCAGCACTACCGCGATCGCCCCTCCACGCCTGGGCAAGGCACCTCGACCTCGTTCGCGCTTCAACGTCCTGCCCTCCGGCCACGGCTATAATCACAGTGTACGCATCGAGTTTGTGTCACCCTCCATGTCCCAGACAATCTCTCCCGAAAGCACGTCCAACACCGCGCGGGTCAACGACCCCCAGTGTGGCTCCAAGGTTGAACTGCAGGCGCTCCTGACTAGCGTAGGCACGGCCCCCCTGACCAACACAGGATGGATTAAGGTCACCGGTCCGGACCGGGTTCGATGGCTCAACGGAATGGTCACCAACTCCGTCCAGGGCCTCGCCACCGGGCAAGGGTCTTACAACTTCCTCTTGAACGCCCAGGGCCGCATCCAGGGCGACGGCTACGTCTTCGCGGAGCCCGATCACCTGCTCTTCGAGACCGGTCGATCGCAGCTCGTTCATCTCCTTGCTTTGCTCGATCGCTTCATCATCATGGACGACGTCGAACTCGAAGACATGACCTCCGCAAATTATGGACTCCTGCTCGCCGGTCCACACGCGCCCGATATCCTCCATCGCCTCCATCTCCAAGCCGCCCCGTCCAGCATCCCAGCTTTTACCCGTCTCGACTGGCGATCGACACCGGTCGTCGTCCTAAGCGCCTATAGCCCGCTTGTCCCGCGCTTCGAGCTCTGGTCGAAAGCAGAGACGATTGCCGAGCTCGCCGCGGAGATCGCCGCCATGGACATCACGCAGTGCACCCCCGCCGCTCTTGAAACGCTGCGCGTCGTCGAAGGAACGCCGCTCTTCGGCGTCGACATACGCGACCGCGATCTTCCCCAGGAGACCGGCGCCGTGAGGGCTCTCCATTTCTCCAAAGGCTGCTACCTCGGCCAGGAGATCGTCGAGCGGATTCACTCCCGCGGCAGCGTCCATCGCACCTTCGGAGGCTTCTACCTCGAGGGCGAAGCCGCCACAGGAGGTCTCGCCCTCTCGGTAGACGAAAAAGCGGTTGGTGAGCTCACAAGCGTGGTAAATGACCCCTTCTCCACGAGAGAAGCCCAGCCGCAAACCGAATCGCAGACCAGACTCCAGGCCGGTACCCAGATCGGCCTCGGTTACATCCGTCGCGAGGCTCTCGCCGGAAACAAGCCGATTCACTATCACGGGGGCATCGCATACCCCACATCCCTCCCGTTCGACTTCGCGAAGATTCACAAAGAGCATCAGTCGCCCAGTTCCACACCAGATACCTAGATCACCTCGCACATCAGCAAACATCACCCAGGAGAGATCCCTCATGCCGGAATCAAACAAGCCATTCGTCGTAACAGACCGCCGGAAATTTACGACAGAGGGCGATCTGCGTCCGGATGCGGAGCGCTCGCCCAGGGAGCCGGAGCAGGAACAGCCGAGGCCCGCGGCACCGGAGGTGTCAAAGCAAACCACGCCTGAGCCGCCGACCCAGGACTTCCGTGACGATGACTCCATCCCCGCACCCACGCCCGAGCAGGCCGAGCAGTCCCGCTTCGCCTACGAGCAGACAGCGGACCGTCTCGATACCGCCATCCGTGCCGCGAACCCCGGCGGCGATCACCCGCCCGCGATGAACTTCGATCAGCTCGTGCAAAGCATCTATCTCACCGCCATCATGCAGCTGGGCGGAGCGACACCCGAGGGTCAAAAGCCTCAGGTCGACATCCTCGGTGCACGCCAAAGCATCGACATGCTAGCTGTACTCGGTGAAAAGACGAAGGGCAATCTCAGCTCCCAGGAGGTTAAGCTCCTCGAAAGCGCTCTCTTCGAGCTGCGGATGGCCTTCCTCGAGATCACGCAGGCCTTTGCCCGATCCGCCGCCGCCAAGGCCGGCACCGCCCCCAAGCCAGGCATCGTCCTCTAGTTCATGCAGGCGACCCTCACGTTCCTGGGCAGCGGTACGTCCATGGGTGTGCCGACCCTCGGCTGCCTGTGCGCGGTCTGCACCTCCACAGACCCTCGCAATCGCCGCACCAGGCCTTCCATCCGTCTCGCCTACAACGATCACGTCGTCCTCGTCGACACCGGCCCCGACTTCCACGCCCAGGCTCTGCGCGAGGAGATCCGCCGCATAGACGCCGTCCTCTACACCCACGGCCACGCGGATCACGTCATGGGCTTCGATGACCTCCGGCCCCTTAGCTTTCGTGTGCCCGGCGGCCTACCTCTTTACGCCGATGATGAGACCGCTAGAGCCATCGAGCGCATCTTCGAGTACACCTTTCGCCGGGAAAATCGTTACCCCACCAGCGCCCGTGTGCAGCTTAATCGCATCGACTCTACCACCGGTGCCGGAACAGAGCTCTTCGGAGCCTGCTTCCGCCGCATCCCTGTCCTCCACGGGAAGCAGGAGATCACCGGATATCGATTCGGCGCAGCCGCCTACCTCACCGACATGAGCGACATCCCCGCCGAGAGCCTGCCCTTCCTCCAGAATCTCGACGTCCTCATCCTCGACGCGCTCCGTCGCGATCCCCACCCCAGTCATTCCCATCTCGATCGCTCGATCGCCTTCGTCGAACAGCTCAAGCCGAAGCGCGCCTTCTTCACTCATCTCAGCCACGACCTCGACCACGAGGCCACCGAGGCCGCCCTTCCCCCGCACATCCGGCTCGGATACGACGGCCTGCAGATCCACTTCGAGATCGCCTGATGCACATCTACCGCCATCTCGATGACCTCCCCCCATCGCCCACGCCGGCGGTCGCCACCATCGGCAACTTCGATGGCGTGCATCGCGGACATCGATGGGTCATCGCGAATGTCCTGGATCGCGCACGCAGCCGAGGTTTGCGATCTCTGGTCATCACCTTCGATCCCCATCCGGCCCGAGCCATCCGGCCCGACCTGAGCTCGCCCCTCCTCACTCCCCTCGATCAGAAGCTCGATCTGCTCGCATCGACCGGCGTCGACGACGTCGTCGTCCTCCCTTTCAACGGTGACTTGGCCAAGATGAGCGCCCGCCAGTTCACCGTGGAGATCCTGCGCAACAAACTGAACGTCGTCGAACTCCACGAGGGAGAAAACTTCCGCTTCGGTCATCAGGCCGAGGCTGACGTCGCCACCCTCACCGCCCTTGGGGCCGAATTCGGCTTCAGCGTCTCCAGCTATCCGCCGCGCAGCTTTCACGGTTGCACCGTCTCTTCCAGCCGCATCCGCAGCCTGGTCGCTAACGGAGACGTCTCTGCCGCCAGAAGGCTTCTACACCGCCCCTTCAGCATCCGCAGCACACCCGCTTCGGGAAGAGGCTACGGCACCCGCTACACCGTCCCCACTATCAACCTGGCCCCCTACAACGAGCTCCTTCCAGCCCACGGGGTCTACATCACCCATCTGAAAGTGGGCGGCGGCACGGCCTACGAAATCTTCGAAGCGGTCACCAACGTCGGCAACCGCCCCACCTTCGGCGCCGACTCCTTCACCGTCGAATCCTACCTGCTCAACTTCCACCCCGTGGACCTCTCCGAGACCACCCCTCTCGAGCTCTGCTTCCTCCATCGCCTTCGCGAAGAGAAACGCTGGCCATCCCCGGAAGCCCTCCGGGAGCAGATCGGCCGAGACGTCAAAGCGGCCCAAAGATATTTCAGCCTCCTCCGGCAGCTGGCGTCTCCCCCCGCCATCAGCTCATAACGATCTAGATCGGCTCATTGATCCGGCACCGCCTGCGGAGAGGGCGGCCCGTTCGGCGCCGCCCCGGGAGGCACCTCAGCCGGCGCTGCTGGCGGCTCTCTCCGCTCAATCGGAGCCGGCGCGTTCTTCTCCGGGGTCCCCTCAGGATCCGCCTCATCGCTCCCCTCTACCGCCTTCCTCGAAGGGACCGCCACATCGCCCTCGTTCGCAGCCTCAGGCACATCAAGCACCTTTTTCGGTGCCCCGGCAGATGCAAACGCCTCCTTCGGCTTGCTTGCGATCGCCATTCGCATAAAATCCATCCACATCGGCAGCGCCGCCCGCGCCCCCGTCTCCTTCTCCCCCAGCGACTGCCGGTCGTCGAAACCGATCCACGTCCCGCACGTGACCGAAGGCGAAAATCCCACAAACCACGCGTCCGTGTAGTCGTTCGTCGTCCCCGTCTTCCCGCCCAGGGGATGCTTCAGCTGCGCCGCCGCCGCTCCCGTTCCGTACCGGGTCACCGCCTCCAGCAACTGCATCATCGTCCGTGCCGTCTCGACCGAAATAACCTCCGTCACCTGCGGAACCTTCTCCGGCAGAGCCAGCCCGTCCGCCTGCGTCACCTTGCGAATATAGTGCGGCTCAATCCGCAGGCCGTCGTTCGGAAACACCGAATAAGCTCCTACCTGCTCGGCCAGCGTAATATCCGCCGATCCGATCGCCACTGGCAGGAACGCCGGGATATTGCTCGTAATTCCAAACCGGTGCGCCGTCTCGATCACCTTTCGGATGCCAGCCTTGTTCGCGAGCTTTAGTGCCGGGATGTTCCGCGACTCCGCAAACGCGCTCAGCAGCGTCATCGCGCCCTTGTAGTCGCCCTCATAGTTATGCGGCGTGTACCACCCGCTTGGCGTCGGAAAGCTCGTCGGCCCATCCACCACAATATCGCTCGGCTTTGCCCCGGCTTCGATCGCCGTCGTATAAACGTAAGGCTTGAACGACGACCCCACCTGCCGCTGCGCCTGCGTCGCCCGGTTGAACTGCGACAGCGCGAAATCCCGTCCGCCCACCATCGCCAGAACCTCCCCATCCGAGTTGTCGACCGCCATCAACGACCCCTGCGCGCCACTGTCCTGCTGTAGCGAAAGGTGAAGAGACCCATCCGCATGGTCCGCCTCCACGCGCACATAAATGAGGTCGCCTGCGTGGAGAAACGCATCGGCTCTCGTGAACTTCGTCCACACAAAATCGGCAGGCACCATCTCCGCCGTCTGCGCTCCGATCCTCACCGTAGCGATCTCCTTCAACACCCCAATCACCACAGTATGAACGTAGGCTCCCGGCTCGATCGCCTGCGACCAGTCGGGGTGGCGATACGCCTCGATCCCGCCCGCGCCTCCCGCGACATTCTGCTGATGCCCCTTCCACCCGTGCCTGCGTTCATACGCCGCCGTCCCGTCCAGAATGGTCTTGTTCGCCACCATCTGAAGGTCCAGATCGAGCGTCGTGTACACCCACAGCCCCGCCCCGTGCACCTCTTCTACGCCATACTGATGCTCGAGCTGCCGCCGCACCTCTTCAACAAAGTACGGTGCAATGCTGTTGGCCGGCGTCTCGATGTTCAAGCCCAGTGGCGCAGCCTTCGCCGCATTCGCCTGCGCCGCACTGATCTTGCCGTCCGCAAGCATTTCGCTCAGCACCAGATTCCTCCTGCGCAGCGCACGGTCAGGGTACTTCAGCGGGGAGTACGCCTCCGGACCCTTCGGCAGAGCCGCCAGCAGCGCAGCCTCCGGAAGCGTCAGGTCTCGCACATGCTTGCTGAAAAAAAACTCCGACCCCGCCTCAAAGCCATACGTGCCATGTCCCAGATAAATCTGGTTCGCGTACAGCCGGAAGATCTGCTGTTTCGTGAATCTCCTCTCCATCTGCATCGAGAGGAAGATCTCCTGGAACTTGCGCCCATACGTCTTCTGCGAGGAGAGGAAAAGATTGCGTGCCAGCTGCATCGTCAGCGTCGACGCTCCCTGCGCGCGGCCGCTCGCATGCAAATCCCGGTACGCCGCCCCCACGGCTCGCACCAGGTTCACCCCCCAGTTGCTCTCGAAGCTCTTATCCTCGATCGAAAAGATCGCCTCGCGCAGCACCGGCGGAAAATCCGAGTACGCAACAACCACGCGACGTTCCAGCGCAAAGGAGCCGAAAGCTCGTCCGTGAACATCCAGCAACTCGGTTGTTGTATTCGGACGGTAGCGGGCCAGCTCGTCCATCTGGGGAAGATCGATCGAATAAACCACCAGCAGACCGCACAGCGCCCCAAAAATCGACGACAGCACCAGCAGGACCAGAAAAGTGGATCGCGCCAGCAATCCCCTGCCCGGAAGCCGGGCCTCAAGCAGCGATAAGTGCCGGTTCAGCCGCTGCCAGAACGTCGCGTCTTCAGCGCCGGACGCCTGCATCTCCGGTCTAAATAGGCTTCCCACGGCCCTCCCACCATACCATGTGAGATCCGGCCGTTCGTGGGATCCTCATCCCGCTCAGCCCTAAGCTGCCTTCGCTTTCAGCAGATCAAGAGCCTTCGTCAGCTGCTCGTCCACACTCACGCTCGGCTTGGCAGCCGGCGTCGTCGCCGGAGTCGTCGGTGCCTCGTCCTCCTGCGCCGCCGCGTCCTCCTGATTTGAAGCAACCAGAACCGATGGCGTCACACCCTCGTCCTGAATCTTCTTGCCGGAAGGCGACCCGTACTTCGCAATCGAGAGAATCAGGGCGGCACCGTCCGGCAGCTCAAACGTCTTCTGCTGCGCTCCCTCCCCAAACGTCTTCTCACCTACCAGCTCGGCGCGCTTGTTATCTGCCAGCGCCGCCGCGACCAGCTCACCCGGTCCAGCTGTTCCGCGATTCACCAGCACCACTAGCGGCGCAGTCGCATTCAAGACCTTCCCAGCTTCAGCCGTAAAAGTCTGCTTTTGCACCTTCTGCCCTTCCAATGTGGCGATCGTGCCCGACGCCAGGAAAAAGTTCGCTAGACGCGTCGCCTCAGGCATCTCCCCCGCTGCCACGTTGCGCAGGTCAAGCAGAATCTTCTTGTTACCGGCCTTCGGCATCGCCTTCAGCTTCGCTTCGATCTGCTGGACGTGCTCATGATCCAGCGCGCCCGGTTTCAGATACAGAATTGTCGCGTTCTCGTACATCGTCTCCGCCACCGGAGGCAGACTCGTCATCGTACGCGTCATCACCACCTTCTCCGGCGCTGCCTTGCGCGGTCGCACTACTGAAAGCGTCACCTCGGTCCCGGGCTGTCCATCCAGCAGCATCTGCATCATCGCCAGCGATAGATCGCGGGTATCTTGGGCGCCGATCGCCTCGATGATGTCGCCGTCATTCAGATTCGACTTGTCGGCCGGGCTGCCCGGAACCACCGACACCACCGTGGCATACCCAAAGC